>Ga0316206_1000469_pt1 | contig 53503 bp, 35 predicted proteins | sample 6monthpyrite_MG_FD_204942 | JGI IMG/M metagenome (GOLD analysis project Ga0316206, IMG submission 204942) | Microbial mat bacterial communities from mineral coupon in-situ incubated in ocean water Damariscotta River, Maine, United States -... | ecosystem: Environmental > Aquatic > Marine >...
TTCCAAAGATATTTGGTATTTCCGTGCATATGTCATGATTTTCTCCATTAAAAGGACTATTTTACTAAATTAGAATTGTAAAATATGTAGGTAAAAGTCTTTTTTCTTGTAGGTAATTGACTTTGTTAGTGTGTGTCCCCTTATATTTTTCTGTGTCCTTTATATTTTGTGTACCCAATAATTCAAAGTGCAAATTAATTTGTCCTATTTCTTTTGGAAACTTGTATATATTATTAATCATACAAATTTTAGGAGATAAAAGATGTTAAAAATATGGGCATTTAAGAATAAAAGTATAAGCCAAGTTTTGATAATAATGTTAGTGGTCACATGTAATAGTTGGGCAGCGGATTTAACCATCCCAAATACTTTTGTAGCCAACCAACCAGCGGTTGCAGCTGATGTTAATGCAAATTTCACTGCGGTTGAATCAGCAGTGGATGACAACAACAGTCGATTGACTATTTTAGAAGGTTTGGTTAGTCAATTACAGACAGATTTAAATACGGCAAACAGCAATATTTCTCAATTGCAAACTGATTTGGGAACTGCAAATAATACAATTAGCTTAATTAATTCTCGTTTAATGTTGGTAGAGAATAATACGGTACTGGATTTGGATGGTTTATTAATATATTCAGAGTTTAATGGTTATCCTACGGCTGAATTTAAAGCAGTTAATATCCAGGTAAACAATGGAGGCGGCGGAACGGTTGCTGTAAAAAATGGACTGGGCAATATAACCATTGGATATAATGAGATAGATGTAAGTGCTCCAAGTTTTTGTTCTGATTCCCAATATACTGACAGTTCTAGTTGTATAAGTAATGGACAATCTTGGAGGAATAACATTCGACATGGTTCACATAACTTGATTTTGGGCATGACCAATTCTTATGATGATAATGCATCTATTATAAATGGGCGAAATAATGTTGTAAACAGCAATTATGCAACTGTTTTAACAGGGTATAACAATATGGCTGGTAGCCAATATGACAGCATAACTGGCGGCAGGGATAATGTTGCAAATGGCACATATTCAAGTATTTCCGGTGGTAAAAATAACACAGCAACTGGTGTATACTCTAGTATTTCCGGAGGTGGTTATAATGAAGTTACAGCCAGTTATTCTAGTATATCAGGAGGTGAAACTAACTTAGCGGCAGGTTCGTATTCTAGCATCAGTGGAGGAATAGATAACCGCGCAACCGATTTAAATACCAGTGTCAGTGGTGGTTCAAATAATTTATCTACGGGTGTTGAATCATGGGTCGGAGGTGGTAATAGTAATATTGCCAGTGGTGAAGCATCAACTGTAACCGGAGGCAGGATCAACACGGCCAGTGGTGATTTCTCTAGTGTTAGCGGAGGAAATGCCCGTTCGGCAACAGATGCGATAGATTGGAGAGCTGGAAGCCTGTTCGAAGATTTTTAAACAAAGGAGACTATTATGAAAAAAATAATATTACTGTGTTTACTTAGTTTCCAATCATTTGCATCGGATTTGATTTACAAGCAAGGCTTTGAATCCACTGCTTTGGTCTCTGGGACTGTAACCGGCTTAGTTGCCTCAGGATTAACAATCAATTTAAATGTGGGGGCAAACAATGAAGTGTTGAGCATAAATAATGATGGTGTTTTTACATTTTTTATGGATGTAGACGTTACCGCAAGTTTTACAGTTAGGATTGTGACTTATCCAGATTCACCCCAGCAACAAAATTGCAGTTTGACCAATGAGACAGGTATAATGCTGGCAACTGGAGTCAGTAACTTAACTGTGGTTTGCAATCAAAATGCATGGAATTGGGATGAGATGAATTGGGATAATGGCAGTTGGAATTGATTGTTAAACATCGTATCGGATAGACGCTAGAATTTAATAGATAGCTTGTAACGAAGCTATCTATTACACAAGCTTTGATGCCAACCAATGTCTTGCAAAATTGATATCTCTAGATACCGTAGCCTTTGAGTTTTCCGTTAACTCAGCTGTTTCATCAAGAGAGAATCCCATGATTTTGTTGAACTGAAAAACCAGTGGTTGCCTTGCAAATCTTTTTTCAAATTCTTCTAACAACACAAAAATTTGGAGCAAATTAACATCGTCACTGTTGTACTTTGTCATCTCTAAATTAATACCTCTTGAGTTGCGCTTCAAGGATAGTTTTGCACGTAAATAATCTATACATGTTAGCTTAAAAAAATATATAAAATATATTAGACATGCATAGAAAACAAAACGAAAACAAAAAGAACAAAAAGGAGAAAACAAGAAAACAAAAAGGCGAAAACAAAAAGGGACAGGCGTAGCATAAAAGCATAATTTTGCTCGTTTTAAGCCAGATTTCGCTCAAATGAATTTATCAATCGAGAAAAAGTCGTTGAAAAATTGATTTTTTAGACGTTTTGGCGAAATATATCAGAAATCACCTTATTACAAGCATAACAAAGCATCAGCTAAATACTGATGCCTTGATTTAGTTTTAAAGAGCTTGTTTTCTACTCCCAAGCAGGTGCTGGAGTGCCGAGAGGCAGCCTGCTTTTGATACTTTTATAAAAAGATTTGATTTGAGCAACAGTGCCAATGGCATTTTTTCCACTGGTTTTGTATTGTTTCATTTCTTCTAACCAAGATGAATTTCTAAACGATTTAGAATGTCGGGAATATCATTTTCGATATATCCTTTTTTGTTGGGATGGATGCATTTGCCTGTGTAACCCACTAAAGCGATGTAGTCAGAAAGGTAGTAAGGAATATTTTTTTCATTAAATGGCAGTAGCTTGGCTTTTTTGTTTTTGATTCTTTCTTGGATTGAGGTGTAATCTGAAGTCTCTGGGGTTTGTGCCATGGCTGCTCTTATTGGATTTAGATCAACGTAGGCCATGCAAGTGAGCAAGGCTTTTTCATCGAGTAGTGCTTGGGATTTGAATCTTGCCTCCCAGAAGTGGCCTTTGCAGTTGTCTTCGGCATTGGCTTTGACGGCTATGTATTCATTTAAACACTTCATGAACCATGAAATGTTCATGAGTCTTTTTCTGTATATTTTAGCCTTGATTTTGACTTGTCTTAATTCGGCTTTAGTTGTGATTTCATTTTTAAGAAATTTTTCACAAAGATAGGGCAAATTATAGAGTTTGTTCCATGTTTTGAGTGTTTGTGTGACTGACCAAAGCTTGTTGTCAGAAACTTTGAGGACAATATGGTAGTGATTGCTCATGACAGAGTAAGAGCAAATGGCAATAGAAAAAATATCAGACAATTCAAACATTCTCTTAACAATCCATGCTCGGCGGTGTTCAAATGAAGTTTTTGTGGGTTTGTCATAACCTGCTAAAAAAGCTCGTCTGACACAACGCGTGATGACGTGATAATACGGTGTATCATCAATTGAAATAAGTTGGCTCCTTGCTGTTGTCATGTTTGCTCCACTAAAATTACTTATGGTACAAAATTTTGTTGTAGAAAACTATGGCAAAATTCCTTTTCTTTGTAGGAATTTTGCCATAGTGCATCATATTAGTTCAATTAACCTCGGTACAGTTTTGTGTTGGCTTATTTTTAAACAGTAAAGCTGTCTGAGAACCTCGATCTTCAACAAAACCTATAAAACACACTTTATTCGAAACCAAGATACTCAACGAGTTTTTTACTGTTTCAAAATAAGCCAACACAAAACGTTAAACATTAACTCGTTTTATTGAAAAAACAATAGTCATTAATTCAAACGGCCCATGCTAGTTGACGCCAAAGCAGTCAAGCTAACTGGTGTCTAATATCAAGAAATGCTTGACTCTTGAAGCGTGATTCCCAGAAGTGACTTGTTACCTCATCTTCGATGTTTGGTGATCTGGCGATAAATTCGTTCAGTAACTTCATGAACCAACTTATGCTCATAAGCCTTTTTCTGTACTCATCCGTTTTTATAAAAACCAAATGCAGTTCAGCTTCTGACAGTTAAGCACTAGCTTTCTATTGAATTGATCTTCAAAACAATGTGATAATGATTGCTCATCGATGGTCGTAACACTTTCCTGTGTACTGGTCTTTTCCGCATAAATAGGCTCTTCGAACACATCACATGATAATAAGGTGTATCTTCCAAAGATATTTGGTATTTCCGTGCATATATCATGATTATTTCCATTAAAAGGACTATTTCACTAAATTAGAATTGTAAAATATGTTGGTAAAAGTCTTTTTTCTTGTAGGTAATTGACTTTGTCGGTGTGTGTCCTTTGAATTTTTGTTTGAATTTTTTATCTGTTTTGTGTTTAATTAAAGGTGTGGGTCAGAATGATATTTGCGATGATAATTATATTGATTTTATCAATATACCAAATCCCGATTTAATTAACAATTATTCGTTTTTGAGTTATGAAATTCAGAAAAGGAATGGTAAATTTGCACCTTTAACAAGGTGTTTTTATCTATTAAATTTTGAATTTTACAAGTATGCCTAGGTTTCGCTATTATCACGACCCGTATCTCATTTATATGCATTTTCACTATTATTTCCTGCAGTACAAATATTGCAGAAACATCCATATAGGGTACATTGAGGCAATTAATAATAATACAGTCAATGTCTAAGGCATGACTGATTCGTTCTTCAAATATCGATGCAGAACCAAAGAAAAATGCGCCGTTAATATTAACCACTCTCATTTTTTCATTGGCTACTTCTATATCCTTATTATGATGTTCATTGATATCTATATTTAATTCTTTAGTCACACGGTAAACAGTTAAAATGGATGCCAAAACAATACCAACACCAACAGCAGTGATTAAATTGACAAAGACAGTCAAAACAAACACAACAAGCATGATGACCATATCCATTTTGGGCGCTTTATGCATTACTCGAAAGATTTTGTAATCTACAATATCAACCCCAATTTTAACCAAGATTCCTGCCAAAACAGCTAAAGGAATTTGTGATGCTATAGGAGATAGAAATAGAATAATAATCAATAGTGTTGCTGCATGAATCATCCCAGATAAGCGTGTTTTTCCACCACTTTTAATATTTATAACTGTTCTCATAGTGGCTCCTGCTCCTGCTAATCCACCAATCAATGATGTTAAAGCATTGCCAATGCCTTGACCAATTAATTCTTTATTGGGTTTATGTTTGGTTCTAGTTACTGAATCAGCAACCAAGGAAGTCAGTAAGGTATCTATTACCCCTAATAAAGCTAAAGTTATGGCAAAAGAAAAAATGTGCTCTAGCTTATGCCAGTCTTGCCAATCTATATTTGGTAATCTAATTTCAGGTAATTTAACGGGAATCTCGCCCACTGTCTTAACATCAAAGTGCATCAACTCACTTAATAATGTTGCAATAATTAATGCCAGTAATGGAGGTGGAATAATATTAGCAATTCTTTTTGGAGTCAAAAACATAATAGTTAAGGCCAATAAAGCTAAAATTACTGCATCATTATTAATATGGCTAAAGGTGTTGGTTAAGTTAGAAAGTGTAGATATAACCGATCCAAAGCCATCGACTCCAACTAATGGATTAATTTCAAGTATAATAATAATTAATCCAATTCCTGACATAAAGCCTGATATTACTGGATAAGGTATAAATTTAATAAAGCGACCGAGTTTAATGACGCCGAATATAATTTGAAAGAATCCAGCCAATAGAACCACAAGTATGACAGAGTCATAATCTCCTGAAAAAAAAGTCACTGCACTTGCTGTGACGACAGTCATAGGGCCTGTTGGTCCAGAAATTTGAGTATTTGTTCCTCCAAATAATGATGCGAAAAACCCCAAAACAATGGCTCCATATAAACCAGCCACAGCCCCTGCACCACTGGCCACTCCAAAAGCTAATGCTAGTGGCAAAGCAATGACAGCAGCTGTAATTCCACCATAAATATCACCCAAAATTATGTTTTTTTTCATATGTATTTTTGTACTACCCAAATCCCGATATAGAAAATCACAATGAGAGCACAAGCCCTTAATGCGCCTAAGAAATCCTCAAAAAGCTTCATCACCAACTAAATTAGAGCCAAACTGGGATAGAAAGTAATCAAATGCAGAAAAGCCAGATTAAAGTATATCCCAAAACCAGCACATTGTGCCCAAACTCCTGTAAAATTTGTTCAATTTAAGAAACTCGGAATTATTATTGATCTTCTATTTTGAAGAGTTGCTATCAAGACCTTGGCAAAGGACGTGGTTTATTTTACTTGGGATACTGCTACAGAATTCTTGGGCTTGAGTTTTTGAGTCAAAACAACTAAACAGTGTCGAGCCTGTTCCTGACATATAAATAGGACTTGTTTTGGAAAGTAAACGATAAATCTCAGCAACTTCGGGATAGTTCTCCAAAACAACTGGAAGACAGGCATTAGTCCACGAATCTTTGTTAGAAATAGCAGAGTTTTCCAGCGGTGTTTGGTTTCTGTTGAGATGATTGCTGCTGAATACTTTGGCTGTTGGTATGCTGGTTTTAGGAAAGATTAAAACAAAAAAATAGCTCTTTAATGCAAGTGGTTGAAGTATTTCGCCAATTCCTGTTGCCATTGCAGATTGATTCAGGACAAAAATGGGAACATCGGCTCCCAATTGGATGGCTAGTTGTTGCAATTGCAGTTGTGAAAGTTTGCATTGCCACAAGTCGTTTAGTATTCTTAATGTTGTGGCTGCATTTGAACTGCCTCCACCTAATCCTGACCCTTGTGGGATATTCTTGCTAACGTTAATACAAATGCCTTTGTTGCATTTTTTGAAAGGTATTAATAAGCGGGCAGCCTTATCAATTAAGTTGTCTTTTTGCCTCAGTTGGCCAAAGTCTCCTGCAAGTTTAATACCTTCATCTTGGCTGAGGATAAATTCAATCTCATCGCCCCAATTTACCAATTGAAAGTAAGTTTGAAGCAGGTGGTATCCATCGTCGCGTTGGCCGAGAATTCGAAGCATTAAATTTATTTTAGCAGGGCTTAAGACTTTCATCTTAGTGGATGTCCCAACGGTAAATAATCAGCTTGACAGAGTAGGGTGGTTTACTGGCTTTGATTCTTTTTGGTAGCAAGCCTACACTCGTCTGTATGGATTGAGTGAATTCTAGGTTCCATCCTTGATCACTGAAATGCAAAGGAGTGTCTTTTAAGTCTTTGGCAGGTGTATGGCTAGGAGTGCCGCGAAGCCAAGATTTAAGCGCGTTCCATGGGAAGTCCCAGCCCAGTTCTTGCGCAATTAATTCCTCTGTATCAGTGCCAGTAAATTTACCATTTCTGGAAGAAATTATTGTTGAAAAATCTTTGTTTTCAATAATTTTCCAGCTACCTTGCCCTAATGGGGCTTTGAATTCGGCTTGAATAGTGTTGTTTGTTACAAGCCATTTGATTTTGCCAGAACCACTATTATGACCATCGTTTATTGCCATTTTTCCAATAAATGACCATTCTTTTACTTCTTGCCAGATCTTAGGAGTGGCCGTGTCTTTAACACGCGTTCTTTTCTGGCAAGAGCTTAAAAAGACTAGGCTGCTTAATAAAAGGCTCAAATTAAGACAGGTGATTAGTTTTGTTTTTGTCATAGCTAGACAAAACTACTTTTGGAGGGCAGTATTTTCATAACATCAGAAAATATCCCAGCAGCAGTCACATCTGCTCCAGCGCCATAACCGCGAAGTACCATGGGAATGGGTTGGTAGTATTTGCTGAAAAATGAAATGGCGTTTTCTCCATCTTTTACAGAGTACAGCGCTTCTGTGTTGGCGGTAGTTTCTATTTTAACCGAGCATTGATTGTCGCTGACCGTGCCAACATAACGTAAGACGCTATTGTTTTCTCGTGCATCATCGCCGAGTTTTTGGATGCTTGTATCCAATTGCGGTAATTTTTGCATAAAAGTATCAACAGAATCACACTCGATTAACTCTTGCGTCAGTAAGGAATCAATTTTCACGTCTTTCAGTTCGAGTTCTAAGCCTGATTCACGCGCGATGATAAGAACTTTTCGGGCAATGTCCATACCTGAAAGATCATCGCGAGGATCGGGTTCGGTAAAGCCCTTGTTTTTAGCTTCTATAACGGCCTCAGATAAGGGCATTCCATCATCCAGTTTGCCAAATATAAAGGACATGGAACCTGAGAGTATTCCTTCGAAAGTGACAAGAGTATCGCCCGCACGTAGTAGGTTTCTAAAAGTGTCGATAACAGGCAGACCAGCACCAACATTGGTTTCATAATTGAATTGTCGGTTGGTCAAAATAGCCGTTTGCTTGAGTTCCTGGTAATAATCAAAGCTTAGTGTGTTGGCTTTTTTATTAGCTGCGACAACGTGATATCCTGCCCGAAAGAAATCCAAGTAGCTCTCTGCAACACTGGTAGAGGAAGTGCAATCAACAATAATAGGATTAATCATATTGGATTGTTGGCGGAAGGATTTTAGTTTTTCTTTATCAATGTTTTGTAGGTCTGATTTTATTAATTTTTTGTATTGACTTATGTCTATGCCATTTTCATCAAGTAAAGCTCCTTTGGAGTTAACTATTCCACAAACCTTAATGTTAATATTTTGCTCTTTGAGATAATCGCGCTGTTTCAATAGTTGCTGCAAAAAAGCATCACCGACCAATCCACAGCCGACTAATATTATTTCAACTTGTTGTTTTGAATCAAAAAATAGCTGATGGCAACTTTTCAGTCCACGTTTGACACGGTCTTCTTCAACGACTGCAGATATTGAACGTTCATTAGAGCCTTGGGCAATGGCAACAATATTAACATTTGCAATAGCAAGTGCCTGAAAAAATTGAGCAGCGGTGCCTCGGCGTTTTTTCATGTTGTCAGAGATAAGAGTGATGACAGCCAAATCATTTTTAAAATTTATCGGTTCCAGTAGTTTGTTTTTAAATTCCAATGAAAAGGTTTCTTCTAAACAGGCTTTTGCCAACTCCCTGGAGTTCATATCGATGCAAAAACTGATGGAATACTCAGAAGAAGACTGAGTAATCAAGACAATACTAATGTTTTGTTTGCTCATTGCATCAAAAACGCGAGCCGCCATTCCGACCATGCCTTTCATGCCCGGACCGCTGACTGTAACCATAGAAATGTCATGCAAGCTTGAAATGGCGGTAGCAAAATTTTCTGACTCATAGGATTGGTGACTAATAGTGGTGCCCTCGCAGTTTGGATTGAATGTGTTCTTGATAATACAAGGGATGTTGGCTTGCATGAGTGGAGTAATTGTTTTGGGGTGTAAAACACTGGCACCAAAATAAGAAAGTTCCATGGCCTCGTAATAACTGAGTTGTGGAATTAAATAAGCGGCCTTAATCTCACTTGGATTGGCGTTAAAAACACCATCAACATCTGTCCAGATGATGCATGATTCTGCTTCGAGACTGATGGCAATTAGTGCCGCTGTATAATCGGAACCGTTACGCCCCAAGGTGGTTGCTTTTCCTGTGTGACTTGAGGATGTAAATCCAGGTATGAGTAATACATCGGCATCGGATTTTTTGTAAGCAGATAGGTTCTTTTTTGTTTTTTCAATGTCGGCATCACTGGAAAGTTCAGCGGTTTTGCTAATAATGTTTTTTCTGCTGTCAATAATTTCTACATTAGCACCCAAGGATACGAGTTGAGCATAGAGGAGTGCGACAGATAAGTGTTCTCCTAAGGTTATTAACCATGAGTAAGTATCTGTTGGGCATTGTGAGAGCAATGACACACCTTTTAATTTTGCTTGAGCTTCTTGAAATAAGTAATTGATGCTGGTGAGTTGTTTTTGAGCTTCAAATGCACAAGCACATTGCAAGTCTAATAGGGCTTTTTGGTGTTCTTGTTCTAGAGCATTTAATTGGGATTGCCACTCTTCTCCTGCAACAGCCGATTCAATAATAGAAATTAAGGTATCAGTCGATTTTCCCATTGCAGAAAGTACAACGGCGTTTTTTGATGTTGAGACAGTCGCCATGATGATGTTGGCAACGGTTTTTAATTTGTCTGAGGAAGCAAGAGAAGTGCCGCCAAATTTCTGTACTATCATTTGATTTAGCTCAATGAACATTAATAAAGTTCGAACTATAACAAAATGCAGTGTTATTCACTAAGAGAAAATGCAATAATTGCTTGGAAATTTAGTTGCTGTCCAATATCTTGATATTGAAATGTGCTAACGTCATGTTTTATCGGGATTTGGGTAAGTAGGCTATTAGGGAGGTGGTTTAAAGGTTGTGTTGAAATTTAATGTATTGAATATTGCCCGTTAGGTTATCCAAAGAACTGGATTGAACATTGTTGTTGAATCTTTGTTTAGAGCCCACGGAAATCTTTGTTTCATCGGAAAAATGCCAGTCCAATTCAAATCCCATTCGTGAGTTTTGCATGAAATCCACATTGTCTTCCATGTAAATATCGGTATTGACAGAGGCTCCAAATTTTCTATTGCGGATGCCTAATTCGAAAGAGGAAGTTGTGACTTCATTGTTGGTAAATCCGACTAAATCTGCGCCATCCAATAGTCCATAATCGATGTTGATGCCTAGTTTATAATCCCTGCCTAGCCCAAGTTCGGAAGATATTCCTAGTTTGTAACCTGTTAGGGAACGATTGATATCGAGTTGAGAGTTTGTGGTAGGTGGCAATGCTGCAATTTTGCTAAAAGTATTGAAGCTTTTAATCGCAGATTGAGAGTTTTTGAAAAAATTATTAAAGTCATTTTGGTATTGGTTTCTAAAAAAATCCAGATTAACCTTAAATAAATCCGATAGGTTCCAGGCAAATGAAATCTCATCAGCAAATGAAATGTGTTGGTTGCTTGCAAAGTAAGTGTTTTGATTGCCAGAGATAGAATAGAAAGGTTTAGTTTTATTTGAGAAATCGGAAATTGGCATTTTAATCCAATCTTCTTTATCAATTGAAAGACTTATTTTATTAAGAGCATAAGTAAATTTATTGTTTTCAGAATAATTTTTAAGGTAAATGCTTTCGTTAAGACTTGTATTGTCAATTTGCAATGAATTTAACCACACAAAATCATCATCGTTCGCCAGTGTTGCTGAGCTGAACAGTGAAATCAGTAAATAAACAAAAAAATGTTTTTTCATTGTGTCAATAAACCTAAAAAATTCTAATTTTAACAGTCGCTTAGAAAGTATATCTAATGGAAAGTTCCACGAATGTTTTCATAGTACCAATATTAGTCGATTATTTCAATTAAAACTGTGATAGATTTCTAGTAAATGGGAAAAAACACTATTTTTATTTTTCAATAAAAACGATAGTAATACTTGCAATTTATAAAAAAACCATTATTATGGATGCTCAAATGATAGTAATGCTATTGACTGATCTCGAGTCTTCGGTTTGAGATAAATAAAATTTATGAGTGAAATATGAAAAATCTGCAAATTCAAATTCAAATTAATCAAGAACTGTATTCAAAAAATCCAGATTCTTCAAATTTGGGCCGAAAAATTATTTCTAACAGTATAGAGATGATTAATAACATGGGTTTTGAGTCGTTCACATTTAAAAAGCTGGGTCAAAAAATTGGTTCTCCTGAAAGTTCAATATACCGATATTTCAGTAATAAACACATATTACTAATGTATTTAACCAGTTGGTATTGGACATGGACGGAATATCAAATTGTCTTTGCTTGTTCAAATATTTCTGAGCCAAGAGATCGACTGATACGATCTATTGAAATATTAACAAGACCTGTTTTAGAAGACAATACTATCACTTATGTCAATGAAGTGTTGCTGAGCGAGGTCATTTATTCAGAATCTATAAAAGCTTATCATACCACGAATGTTGACGAAGAGAACAAACGAGGCTGTTTTAAAGCCTACAAAAGCGTAGTGCAACGCGTCAGTGAAATTGTCACTGAAATTGAACCTAGCTTTGCCTATCCGCATATGTTGATTTCAACAGTGATAGAAGGAGCGCACCATCAAAAATATTTTGCGGAACACTTGCCTGCTCTGACAAATAAAAAAGATGGCGAAGATACAATAACTGATTTTTATACCAAGTTGGTTTTTAATTTTTTGAAAAAATGAAAAATCTAAATCTTAAATTCCGATATAGAATCGCGAATAGAGGTGCATGTACCTGATATGGATAAGGAATTTACAAAAGTCGAAGTCACCTTATTGGTGATAAGGTTTATTGAGTATTTCTTAGGAATATTAAGGGCGTGTGCCTACATCGTGACTGCTATTTCGGGATTTGGGAACTATAAAAAATTTATGAAACATAAAACTAGTGAGAAAAAAAATGAAAAAGACTTTTGATTTTAGCCATTTTAAAGGCGACCTATTTGGCGGTATTACCGCCGGTATTGTCGCACTACCCTTGGCCTTAGCCTTTGGTGTTAGCTCGGGTCTCGGACCTAGTGCTGGATTGTACGGAGCCATATTTGTCGGCTTTTTTGCCGCTTTATTTGGTGGCACTAATACCCAAATTTCGGGACCCACTGCTCCAATGACCGCGATTAGTATGGTAGTCATTGCTGGTATATTGGGCGGTTTCGATGGAGATATAAATAAAGCTTTACCTGTCATATTGACGGTCTTTTTGCTGGCTGGTTTTATGCAAATTGGATTGGGTTTTTTGGGTTTAGGAAAATACATTAAGTACATTCCTTATCCTGTTGTTTCGGGCTTCATGACAGCCATCGGCGTGATTATACTGGTGACACAAATTTTACCTTCTGTCGGATATTATCCAAAAGAAGACATGGAATTTGTTAACCAATTTAAACCGCATGCAGAAGAATCCATCCTTGATGGAATATTGCAAGAAGAGGCCGGTGAAGGAATACTGGTGCTAGATAACTTTAAGGAAACGATAAGCCGAGCACAGCATATCACTGAAGAACAAATCTTAAAAGAATCTCAATCCTTAGCCAATACAGAAGCCTCTGGTGTTATAGGTTCATTGAAAGTTATGCCAAGAGCCTTAAGTGCTATTAACTGGATAGAATTATCTTTGGCTTTAGCAACTATTTTAATTGTATTTGGTTTTAAACGTATCACTAATAAAATACCAAGTGAGTTAGTAGCCTTGTTAGTGGTCTCAGGAGTAGCTGTAGGGTTTGGCCTGAATTATCGACCCATTGAAGAGATTCCAAGTGGCTTGCCAGTGCCTCATTTTGATATTTTTAGTGAGTTTAGTTTAAGCAGCATCTCTCCTTATATATTCACTGCCTTAACCTTGGCGCTTTTGGGAGCAATTGACTCCTTATTGACCGCTATTGTTGCCGATAATATGACCAAAACTAAGCACAAGCCTAACAAAGAATTAGTCGGCCAGGGAATTGGTAACAGTATTGGTGCTCTATTCGGTGGTATTCCTGGTGCAGGAGCAACAATTCGAACGGTTGTTAATATTAATGCAGGAGGTAAAACTCGACTCTCTGGCATGATTGCAGGCCTGTTATTGTTACTGATATTATTAGCATTAGGACCAATAGCCTCCCAAATTCCTGCTGCTGTATTGGCTGGTTTATTGGTCACAGTTGGTATTGGTGTCATGGATTATAAAGGTCTTAAAGCCATTCCATACATGCCGCGCCCTGAAGTTATAATTATGATTGTTGTTTTGGTCTTGTCTTCGGTTTGGAACTTGGTCTATGCTGTGGGTATCGGTTTAGTATTTGCTTCTTTGATGTTTATGAAAAAAATCGGCGATTTAACAGCACAACAATCCGATGTTAAAAACTTGAGTGAAGAAAAGGCTTGGGCTGATGAAGCTGATTTTCCCAAGGGTCTTGAGCAAACTGTCTTTATTAAACACATAAAAGGCCCCTTGTTTTTTGGTTCAACCAGTGATTTCCAAGTGCTTGCCAAGCAAATTCCAGAGACCGCCTCAACCATTATTATTCGAATGGACAAAATGCCGTACATGGATCAATCTGGACTGTACGCGATGGAAGATATTTTGATTGATTTAGCCAAACAAGGCAAAAACGTTCTGCTAGTTCATATGGAAGCACAACCAAAATACATGCTAGAACGCATCGATATTATTCCTGATTTAATTCCAACAGATCAAATCTTTGATGATTTTAAAGAATGTTTGAATTGGATCAAAGACAACCACGTTTCTTACTAACTAACAAAAATTAACTGACGGAGAAAATTATGAGAACTCAAACGAAAGAAATACAAGAACACCTGACACCAAAATGTGCTCATGATATTTTGGTTGAAGGCAATAAAAGATTTGCGCAAAACTTAAAAGCACAAAGAAACCTGCAAGAACAGGTTCTTGTAACCAGCAAAGGTCAATACCCTTTTGCAGTTGTTCTAAGCTGTATCGATTCTCGTGCACCTGCGGAATTGGTTTTTGATCAAGGTATCGGAGATATTTTTAGTGTTCGAGTCGCTGGAAATATTGTCAATGAAGATATCCTTGGATCTATGGAGTATGCCTGTAAAGTTGCAGGATCTAAAATTGTTGTGGTCATGGGTCATACTAAATGTGGAGCGGTGACAGCAGCTTGTAACCATGTTGAACTGGGTAATATTACCGCTTTATTAAGTAAAATAAAGCCAGTTGTCGAAGCTGTTGACACCGATTCTAGCGAAATGCATGATGATAAAATCGAAGAAGTGGCAGAGCTCAATGTTGAGTTGTCTATCACTAGAATTCTTCAAGAAAGCCCAATTTTAGCTGAAATGGCAGACAAGGGTGAGATTGAAATTGTGGGTGCGATGTATGACGTCTCCACTGGTTTGGTCAAATTTATGTAATCCTATAGAAGTCAATATTCGATAATGACTGACAATCTTTTGTTTTATCGAAAATTGGGAAATTAATGAGTACTGAAATTTTTTTAAAAATTTCAGTACTTCTTCCCCAATATCAAAATTTCAGCAGCACGAATATTTTAGCGCTCTTTTTTATATTCACTGCTGGAATTTTGATTCCTATGGTGTACCTATTTCCTTGCGGCCACTCCTTTTAGAGATGTTTGCATAATTATCTGGCAAAAAAATAGAGACTATTATTCGTTAATGCCCAAATCACCATAGAGATGGGTGTTAATATATATCATAACTCAGTCCTAAACTGAATGATCTTCCTTTGCTGAAGGAGCGAGCTGTTTCATCACCAACAAGAAACAATACTTCATCATTTAACAAGTTTTTTGCCTTAAAACTCAAGCTGAAATGTTCAAGGAACTTTTGTGAATAGACAAAGTCAAGTTGCTTAAAGGGTTGTTCGTAAACATCAGGTTTACCACTCGTTCCTGCCTCAGAAATGCGTTCTCCAAAGACATTGAAGAGTAATGAAGAGTTGATTTCTTTTTCTTTGTTATCGTAGCCAATTTGAATATTAAATACATAAGGAGACTGCCCCTGCAATGGGCGGGTGTTATTGGTTTGTCCACCAGGTCTATTTTTAGACAATGTGATTTCAGATTGAATATAGGCATAATTGGCACTGATATAAATATCAGACCAAAACTCTTTCTGTTGCAGCTGTTTCATGAAAGAAAAATCTTTATAAATTTCCAGTTCTATGCCGGCGTTGTCAGCTGATTCTGCATTGTCAAAACTGATGATTCGTGAGGAACCTGGTAAAATAATTAATTCAATAGGGTTGATGAATTTTTTGTAAAAAAGACTGACAGAAACAAATTCTGAGGCAGAAAAATAGTGATCCCAACGCAGATCATAATGCTTAATTTGTCCAGTAATAAGAGTGGGATTGCCAATCACATTGCGATTTAATACAGGATCTTTAAATTGAGCGGGGGTGAGTTCTTTAAAATCAGGTCGAGTCGCTGTTTGTGAATAATTAAAGCGTAGTTCATTTTTGTTGGGTAAAAATAAAGTACTAGAAAAGGCCGGGTAAAAATCATCCTTATTCAAGGAAGCAGTGACTAAATCAGCATTGCTATCAAACAAGTTGAAAGTCGAAACGGATTGAGAGAAATCCTCTTTCCGTACGCCTAAGGATAATTTAAGAAGCTCTTTAAATGTGTATTCGAGATTAAAATAGCTGGATTTTATGTCCAAAGAAGCAAAATAATTATCAGTAGCTCGTGTGACTTCAACTAACTGATATCCATTTGCAGCGATATATTGCGGAGAAAGAATACTTTGCAAATCATCATTGCGATTAATCTGATTCACCAAACTGCCGACATCTTCAAAGACAAAACGACGAATGTCCGAATTCCTGTCTTTGCTCACCCACCCTTGACCTGCAAAAACAACAAATGCATGCTTGTCCTGGATCTCAAAGGGAAGAGAAATATCGTAATGAATATCTTTGCTCAGGTCGGCCAGTTCTCGCCAGACACGTGAGTTACTGTCATTGCGAGTGGAGAAAATAAAATCGCCTTCTTCCCGTTGATCGTAACGATAAATGCGATTATCGGGTTCATCAAAATTGGCTGTTGAATCGGTGTATTGCCAGTTGAATTTCAAATCATTAAAATCCTTGAAAAGGTGCTCACCAAACACTTGTGTGGATGAAAGCTGCCGTTCTGTCCAACGAAGTTCGTAAATTTTTCTGGAATTGCCCAAATCTTCATTAAACCCTTCGGCGACTTCATTAAAATTTTGTGTATTTCTTAAACGCATGAAATTGATAGAAAAATTGTGATTTTTGTTGAACTCAATACCTGCTGTCACAAATCCACTTAAGTTAATATCACGACGAGTCGTGTTAGAATTTTCTTCCGAATCTAAAGCCAGTTCTGTGCCAGAAGAAACAATATAATCACGACGCAATTCAGACCGTGTCTGATAATCCGACCCGTATTCCAAAGCCGATGTTAAACCCAAAACCAAACCAGAGTCAAACTCTTTTCTTAAGCCAGCAGAGCTACTAAATCCAAGCCCTGGGTCTATGGTTTCATTGTATAAATTATAATTATTGGAGAGAGATTCACCAATGGCTTCCAGTTCTTCAGGTGCAAAACCTCCAGCAACAAAAGGATTGCTTGGGCGCAATTCCGTTCCACCATTAATGGCCTGTTGGAGCAATGGTGGAATAGCACGACTACCATCGTCGTATCCTGTCCAATCGTAATTTCCACCTGAGGATGTTAATCCAAGTTGACCTGTGGTTTGTGTGTTATTTTTGTAGGAAAGACCTACTTTTAAAAAACTGGATTCGGGTATGTTGATGGTTTTTAGGGTTACTGTGCCTCCACCAAATTCTGCAGGGAGATTGACAGCATAGCCTTTTTGCACTTCGATGCTTTTAATAATTCCAGTAGGAAATAAATCCAATGGAACAACACGACGGGTAGGATCGGGGCTGGGTAAATTGGCACCATTCAGTAAGGTGCTGGAATACCGTTCCCCCAATCCTCGAACAAAAATAAACTTACCATCGACCAAGGTGAGACCCGTGACGCGTTTTAGTGCTCCTGCAGCATCAGAATCTCCTGAGTTGGATATTTGTTCCATGCTTAAGTAGTTTGCGACCGAGCTATTTTGCTTGCGCTGTGCCAATACTGAGGCCAAAGAACCTTCGATAAAGGGCACAACAACGACGAACTCGGGCAATTCTGTTCCAGCAGGGGTTAAGCGGATGTTAAAATCGGTGATTCCTTTTTCATCAATCTGTACATTGGTTTTTAAAACACTGTTAAATTGCGCATGGAGGATACTGATGTTATAGCTGCCTGTGGGGACTTGTATAGTAAAACGTCCCTTTTCATCACTGCTAAAAGTTTCCGTTATTCCACTTATAAAGATTTTGGCATGGGCAATGGGTTGATGCGTATCTTCAGATAGCAGTTGTCCTTCGATCGAACTGATTGTCTTTTTGTTGGGGGTTTCATGATCGCTATTGGGCTTAACAAAGGATTCTAGCTGCGTGGTTTTTGAGCTTTCAATATCAATCACAGGTGTTTGCCCTTTGACTTTAAAATCTATCAGCATTTGTAAGATTTCATCGGCATCCAAGTGTAATTGATGACGGTAAATAAGTTCATTTTGACTCTTGAACAGCAAATCATGTGAACCTTCTTTTAAGGACAAAAGTACATTACCAAAGGCATCGCTGCTGGCAATTTTTTGTTGGTTTTCGTAAACATCAATCTGACTCAAGGGTTCGGCATGCAAAAACAAAAACAGTGAAACCTGAGCATTTTTGGCAACCGAGGTATGGCTGATAAAAATGAGCACTAATAGTATGTTGGATTTAATAAACATCGCTTGATCTTCCAGTTATAGGCAACGCCATGCTTGAGCTTTACAGTTCTGCATGATGTTTCTTAGTTTTAGGGCTTTTTTACTGTTTGTGGCGCTGGTGATTTGTGCCAATTGATTTTCTGCTTTGTTGTATTTTCCGGTTTTGAAAAAGGCATAAGCCAAGGCATACATCATGTTTTCATCGCGATCTAGTTTAAGACGTTTGATGCGATTTTCCATCGCTGCGGCTTGTTCAAAGTTCTCAAACTGCAGGAATAAAGCCATGCGTTGCTGGGTTTTTTCAACCGCATCATTTATTTGGGAACTTAAACGAAGAGCCATGTATCGATCTCCTGCTCTGCGATACAATTCAGCGGCTTCTTTAATAAGCTCAGGGTGAGAATAAGAGATGTCATGAATAATTTTAGCTGCTGAATAATACTGCTGCAAACGAAGATAAATTGCAGCCAGAGATTTGGCAATAGTTTCGTCGTTTGGAAACTTGAGGTGAGCATTTTCCAAAAAAACTAAGGCAGACTCTGAATCACCAGAGGCTCTTAAAGCATTTCCCATGGCTCTATAATCAACGGCTTCTCCGGAGTGTTTTTGTAGATATTCTTTGCCCAGGAGTGCTGCTTGCTTGTTGTATCCTAACTCCAAATAATAAAATATTTTTCGGCGTTGAAAGCTTTTGTTTTGAGGGAATATGTGACTGGCTTGATCCAAAACAGCGAGGGCTTTATCTCTTTGTTTTAAGTTCCAATAACTTTGGGCTCGCATGTGATAAATCGAAGGAATCTTTGCCAGCGAATCTGCCGCCGAGTCAAGGGCTTCAAGTACTAGTGGATAATTTTCTGTGGCAAAAGCGGCCTGGGCTAAATAAACATCAATCACTGCTTCTACTGGTCGGATGTCTTTGGCTTTAAGAATAAACTCGATGGCTTTTTTATTCGAATTCAAGCGAATGTTCAGCAATGCAGAAAGAATATAAAAACGATGCAAGTCAAGTTTTTCATCGTTCACGTTAATGTTGTTAAGAAGTTTTTCAGTGCGTTCCAAATCACCTTCTTTGAGCATTAATGAAACAAGCTCCAGTGGCTTGGTGGCGATAGGTTCTTGTTTTTTAGCTTGTGCCTGTGTGCCAACCATCAGGAATAAAAGGCTTAAAATTAGTAATGCTGTTTTCATAATTAGCTCAAGTCGAATCGAATACGTTGTTTGGCCCAGGCTTTAACAGCTTGTCCTTGAAATTGTGCGGGTTCAAACTTCCAATTTTGCATGGATTGGGTTGCGGCCTTATCAAAAAAACCTTGAGGTTCTGATTCAATGATTTTAAGTTGTTCAATGGTGCCGGTAATACCAATAAGCAGAGAAAAAAGAACATAACCTTCGGTGCCCGAAGCTCGTGCTTTAGCTGGATAATTTGCTGGAGCTCTATAGATAGCTCTGGGAGAAGAGTCAACGGTATCATCGGTCATTATCAAGCCCTTTGAGTTTCCGAGTAAGTCATTATCGATGCCATTGGCCCCTTCCATTGAAAAATCAGCTAATCCCAAGTCAATACCTGAGACCAAACTGTTTAAATTAAGCAATGGCGCAGGTGGAGCGTGTCTTTTTTTACGTGGTTTTGGTTTTTTGCGTTGGACTGTTTGCTTTGAGACCTGTTTTTTATGTTTGAATTGGATTTGATTGTTCTGTTGTTTGAACTTGCTATCTTCTTCATGCTTGGAATCATTAATCAAGAGCAATAGGCTCAAGACCACCGTTGTTCCAAAAACCATGGAAATTAAACCACTCAAAAAGCGAAAGAGTTTTTCCTTTCTTTGCATCAATCCGCTCCAACTTCTTTTGAGGTGGCAACTCCGACATCCGAAGCTCCTGCGAGCCGAGCTTGATCGACCACTTCAACCAACTTTCCTGAAGGAACGCTTTCATCAGTGACAACTAAAACTGATTTTTGAGTTTTGCTTTTTAATATATCGCGTAAACGGGACTGGATGACCCAAATTCGAACCGAATCACCTTGCAAATACACTTCGCCTTGGTTATCGATATAAATTCGAACCGCCTTGGTTGAAGCGCTGCTTGATGAAGAGGCTGAGGGGCGATCCAAATCCAACTTCATGTCTTTCACAAACGTTGTAGAGACCATAAAAAAGATCAATAAGATAAAGACCATATCAATCAAAGGTGAAATATTTAAATCTTCTACGGTTTCTTTGCTTTCTCTGTAACGCATTTTTAGCCTCTTGTAATAGTCGTGTATTTTTCTGTGATTTCTTTTTCTTCAGGAATTGGAGCACACATTAAATCTTTCATTTGAGCCATTTCAATGGCTAAATTCCTTTGCTTTTTATCCAAAAAACCATTGATAATAAGTCCCGGAATGGAGACAGCCAAACCCATTTGAGTGGTGATTAAAGCTTGTGAGATGCCTCCAGCAATTCCGCCAGATTGTGAGAACAAAGACATGTCTCCTAAGGATTCAAAGGTCTCAATCATGCCAGCTACGGTGCCAAGCAAACCCAATAAGGGCGCGACGATAACGATGGTGCTAATCAGTACTTTGTATTTTTTTATTTCCATCAATTCCTCAGAAAAAGCATCATCCAAATAGCGCCTTAAATTATCCAATTTTTGTTGCCGCATTTTCATTCCTTTGAGTAAGACACGAACCAAAACACCACTTCTGCTTGGTCTTTTCCCTTTCAGATAGCGATAAACCAAAGATCGAGAGCTTCTTAATGTTCCTCGCTTTAGCGCCGCCATGCGATAACCCAATGTCCACCACAATACAATGGTGCCGACAATCAAGGGAGGCATAACAAAGCCACCGGATTGAAAGTACTCCAGTAATTGTTGCAGTATATTCATGAGCTGAAATTCAGTTTTTTATAAACATTAATAACGCGTAATGCGGCTTTTTCCATATCATCTTTAATACGTTCAGCCCACCCAGATAAGATATTTCCAAATAACAAAGCTGGTATAGCTACAGCCAAACCAACTTCAGTCGTCACTAAGGCCAATGAAATGCCGCTGGATAACAACTTAGGGTCGCCTGTACCAAATTCTGTGATGATGTCAAAAGTAGAAATCATGCCTGTAACCGTGCCCAATAAGCCTAAGAGTGGAGTCACCGTAGCCACTACCATAATTAGTGAACCAAAGCGGTTGAGCTGAGCCGATTCATGGAGGATAGATTCTGAAACAATGTCTTCGATATGTTCACGATCACGGGTGATATTTCTTAAGACAGCATAGAGCACACGACCGCTGGAACTGTTTTTGTAGCTGGCCACTTTTATGGCGTGTTCCATGTCATTGTTTTCGATGTTATAAACGACTTTATTCAGTATTTTTTCGGTGCTGGTTGATGACCTTTTCAGGAACCAGATTCTGAGTGCAATCAGCAATAAGGCAAACAGACCAAGGGCGACAATAATCCAAGAAATCAGTCCGCCAGAATTAATAACACTCAGTATTGTTTTGTCTTTTTTCTCTTCGATAGACTTGATGCTAGATTCGTACAAAAAGATGGGTCTGGCTTTATTCATTTCGGCTGTAGGATTGCTTATCAATTGTTTAACAACTTCAGCATCTTCTGCACGCCAAACCTTAAATTTATGTTCGCCAGCAGGAGATAAAGCGCCACCGCCTTGAGGGGAACTTCCATAAGTGGCAATATTGCCTATTTTCAAGAGGTCGCCTTGAACTTCACTCCCATTTTGCAAAAAGAAGGCGCCTGTACTTTTAGTGACTTGTGAGCTTTGCTTTAAAACAGTGGTAGCTTTATTCACTAATAACGCTATTTTTTCTATGTCTGCCATTTCTGAATTTTCTGCAAATCCTTCAAAATCAAATTCAGTTAAAGTGGATTGAGCTTGAGTGATAGTTGCATCCAACAGGCTGGTGTTATCTACAGCTGATTCACTGTTTCTTTGAATGCTAAAGATATCGTCTTGGTAACGATTGTCTAATTTTTCTAGCGAGAGAATTTTATTTTCTAACTGGCTGAGTTGTTTGTTGGCTTTGTCTTTATCGCTTTGGCTTGTTCTCTTAAACTCTTGCAGACGCTTTTTAAGACTTTTAACTTGAGAACTTAAAAAGGCGTACTCTTTTTTATAAGCGAGTTGCCTATCTGCTGCTGCTTTTTTAACATCAAGACTAGGAAGTTTGTTCTCAAGTATTGGTTGGGTATTTGTAGGCTGTTGACTGCTTTGTTCTTGAGACAATATAGAGCTTGTTGTGAGAAGCAGAATCGTCAAAAATATCGCTTTCATTTTTGTTCTCCACTGTTCAAAGCTAAGGGCAATTGAAAGTAGCCTTGGCGAATTTGTTTACTCAATGAATCAAATAAATTGGCTACATATTGGCTGTTTTTAGTGCTTTTTATTTTTTCATAATGCCATTGTTGGTCAATTTTTTTGGCGAGGCCGTATTTCTCATCATGGGTTTTAAAATACATCATGACGGTTCCAATTTTGGCAATGTCCACCAAGGCATTTTCGCCATCAAGCAGGATGGTTTGAGAATAGATAGCATTTTCACGTGTGAGGCGAATCTCGTCTTCGATAAAAGCCCACAATTGATTGATGGCATTTTGAGAGGTGATTTTGCGAGCAACAAGTTTGCGCTCAATGTCTTCAAGAATAGTTAGTCGTTCAGTCGGCTTAAATGGAATACCATAGTGAATGGTTTCTTTGCTTTGATTTAATAGCTTTATGACGGGTTCAATCAATTGTTCGGAATTGGCTCCTAATAACTTTACTTGTTTTTGCAGCTCTTCAATTTCAATGATAGACTGCTTTATATGCAACTCTTTACGATCAATGTTTGACTGTAATTCAGTTTTACGCGTATTAAGATAAGACATACTGCTGGTGTGTTCTGCCTTTAAAATTTTAAGTTCAGACTGCAAATCTTCCACTTGCCCACGAAGTTGGATTAAATTTGTTGCGAGTGTGTCATCGTTGTTTTGTGCCAATAATGTTTTTGTCGAAAACAAAATGAAACATAATATAAACCACTGTTTTTTCATTGACCTTACCGTTTAAATCATATTAAAAGGCGCATTCTACTGTTCCATTGTGACAATCCAGTTAAGAAAAAATGACGATACAGTGACAGTTTCATGACTTCATGTGACTGAAATAAAAGTCATTAAAGCTTCATTTGTCTGTCATTAAATTGCAACGTGTAGCTATTAACATGCGCCTTTCAATTTTTATAGATAGTGAGGAAGTTATGAAGTTCAGTACCATTAAAAAAGCATTCTTAGGAGGAATGTTAATCGCAGCAAGTGCTGTAAATGCCATTGATATTAATAATGATTTGTTTGAAGGGTTTTGGTATCAATCAAACGAAGATGCAGGTCGTGGTTGGGGGTTTGACTATATTCGAACGGGACCTGAAAAAGGTTTGATGTTCGTTGCGGGTTACGTCTATGACGACAACGGAAACCCTTTTTGGGTGACAGCTGTCGAAGAAGTGCTTGCAGGGCAATCGATAGTTGATTTTGATTTGTTAACAGTGGATGGTGGAAATTTTTCACAAAGTTCAACTCGAGTTAACACGGTTTTTGCTTCGATGACAGTTGATTTTAAGAGTTGTCGTTCAATCCGTATGGATATAAGCAATATTGACAGTGATTTGGTAGCAACCACAGAAATTTCTTATGAGCTTTCACCTTTTGATGAAATTGCGGGAACTCCAAGAGATGCCAGTGCTTGTGTTTACCAAAAAGAGTTTACCAGCTGTCCTGAATTTGCAACCGAGTCAACGCAAGCCAAGACCTGTATCTTGTCTGGGACATTGACTGGAGATAAAACATTAAGCAACGATATTAATTGGGTTTTGCAAGGAGCTGTTTTTGTTGGAGAAGATGGTGGAACAACTGGGCAATTAACCATTGAGCCTGGTACGCGCGTATTAGGGGTGACGGGCAATGATTTTATAGCGGTACAACGTGGTTCTAAAATTTTTGCTGAAGGAACGGCTAAAGCACCGATTGTTTTTACCGGGCCATTTAATGCGAGTGATGAATCGGCTGGAGCAGGAAATTGGGGTGGCGTAGTCATCAATGGACAGGCTCCGCTTAATATTTGTGACGATGCAACACCATTATCTCAGTGTGAAGATGTTGGAGAAGGGGCTTCTGGTAATTTTGGTGGTGACAAACCTCACGATTCAAGTGGAGTTTTGAAATACGTCAGAGTGCAATTTGGTGGTTTTAGAATTAACGATGAAGATGAATTAAATGGTATTGCCTTGCAAGGTGTTGGTGATGGTACGTTGATAGACTATGTTCAAGTTCATGCCAATGAAGACGATGGAATAGAAGTGTTTGGTGGCACAGTGAACATGAAACATTTGGTGCTCACCAGTATTAAAGACGATTCTTTGGACTGGACGCACGGCTGGCATGGTAATGTTCAGTATATACTTGCCAAACAGGATCAAAATGCTGCAAACGACAAAGATCGCGGTATCGAAGCAGATAATTATGAATTGAATAACGATGCATCACCTCGTTCTCAGCCTATGATTGCCAATGCAACCTTTATCGGCGCTGAGTCGGACAACAAAACAACCACTGGTATGGTTTTGAGACGTGGTACAGGTGCAAATTTCACGAATGTTATTATTACAGGTTTCGAAAACTGTTTGGATATTGATTCGAGTGCAACCTTTGCTGCTGCTGGTAACCCCGCAAATTTATCAGGAACCTTAAGCATGCAAAACACAGTTGTGAGTTGTGCGGTGAATTTTGTCGAAGAAGATGGGGATGCTTTTACGGTTCAGTCTTTCTTTGAAGCCCAAGCGGGTAACGAAGCAACAAACCCAGAACTTGATGGCATTTATCCAACTGCAGCTACACCCACAGGCAAAAATATAGATCCGCAACTTTGGGGTGCCTTTTTTGATAAAGTTGACTTTGTAGGAGCTTTCCCTTCTAAAACTCAAGCGTGGACAAGTGGTTGGACTGAATTTTTAAAATAGACAGTTATCTTTAATGTATTTTAAGTAATCCCCCAAAACCTGTGATGATGCTCATTCAGTATTATTCACAGGTTTTTTTGATTAGAAATTTCAATCTACTAATAGCATCGCTAAAATACTAGCATGAACAGAAATCTTTTCAAAAAGGAAAAAATATACGGACTACTCTTTGTCATCGTTGCCTTGATAACCGCTTTGGTGACTTCGCAATGGGCTTGGAGTTTTTTGTTTTGGACCTTAATCTATGTGTTATGGAAATGGTTGGAACTTTTTTATTTTATACAGTGGTATCAAGCTGGCGCCAGTCGTGAGAAAATTCCACTGAATCACGGTGTGTGGGAAGAGTTCAGTTCCTTAGTGATGCACAATAAAGCCCGCAACAAAAAAATCGAGAAAAAAAATCAAAACCTTATCAATCAATTTGATACTATGGCACAAGCCATGCCTTATGCAACGGTGCTACTCAATCAACGTTTTGAAATTGTTTGGGCTAATCATTCTTCTGAGCTTTTATTGAACATAATTTTGAGTCAGGACATGGGCTCTAAAATTGACAATATCATCCGTGAACCTGAATTTATTTCTATTCTTAATGACTCAGCTAACGAAAGTAAAATAAAAATCACGCATCCCAATGATGTTGATAAAAGAATTTTCATAAAATTGGTTAAACTAACAAACAAACGTTATTTATTGGTGGCTCGTGATATTAGTGAACAAGACTCCCTGCGGCAATCACGAAAAGCTTTTGTTGATAATGCTTCTCACGAACTGCGTACACCTTTGACGGTCATTACCGGTTATCTTGAAATGATGCAAAATGCTAAAGATATTCCACAAGCATGGCATCACGGTATTGCCTTGGCACAGATGCAATCGCAACGTATGGAGAAAATAATCAATGACATGCTAAAATTATCAAGCATCGAACATGAGCGCTACATGGAAGATAACGAGGAAATTATTGATATGCCTGAACTGTTAAACCGTTTGCTCAATGATGTGCGAAACAGTTCCAAAGCAAAACACCATACTTTTTCGGCCAATATTGACTCGTCTTTGAACATTACAGGCAATGAAAACGAAATTACCAGTGTTTGTTTAAATCTGCTTAACAATGCAAGCATCCACACAAAAGCAGGAAGCCATGTCTCACTGCGCTGGTTTAAAGAGGAGGGCAAAGCCCATTTATGGGTTTGCGATAATGGAGAAGGCATAGCAGCCAAACACGTACCACATCTCAGTGAACGTTTTTATCGTGTCGATAATTCACGTGACAAAAACACCGAATCTACAGGACTTGGTTTGGCTATTGTTAAGCAGATTTGCGATAACCACCATGCTATTCTTGAAATTGACAGTGAAATTAGTCGCGGCACGTGTTTCAAAATTACTTTCCCATCCTTATTCCAATCCTCAATCTAAAAAATTTAAACTTGTCATAAAGCTGTCATATACTGTTATTAAGATGAGCACATTCTTAATAAATACACGTATGCAAAAGCTATGAAAAAAGTTAAAACATTACTCGCAATAAGCGCATTAGTCAGCAGTTTGTCATCAATGGCCGCTGGTCGAGATTACATTTCAATTGTTGGTTCTTCAACAGTTTATCCTTTTGCGACTGTTGTTGCAGAGAGATTTGGTAAATCGACTCATTTTAAAACTCCAAAAATAGAATCAACAGGAACAGGTGGTGGAATGAAGTTGTTTTGCAAAGGCATTGATGTGGCGACCGCAGATATCACCAATGCATCACGTCGTATCAAGACCAGTGAGTTTGAAATGTGTCAAAAAAATGGTGTCAAAGACATCGTTGAAGTCTTAATTGGTTATGATGGTATCGTTGTTGCCAATGACATTAAATCTCACAAGTTTGCATTAACGCGGCAAGATTTGTTTTTAGCTCTAGCAAAAGAAATACCAACAGGCCAAGAGGGTGAGTTGGTGGCCAATCCCAATAAAAAATGGAGCGATGTTCGCAAGGAGTTGCCTCCAGTGAAAATTGAGGTGCTAGGGCCACCACCAACATCGGGAACACGTGATGCCTTTGTTGAGCTAGCAATGGAAGGTGGATGTAAAAAGTTTGACTGGATTAAAGCCACAAAAAACAGCAACAAAGCCAAATACAAATCAATCTGCCACACCATACGTGAAGATGGAGCTTATATTGAAGCAGGTGAAAACGATAATTTAATCATTCAAAAATTGCAAAAGAATCCAGATGCCTTGGGTATATTTGGTTTTTCTTTTTTGGATCAAAATGCAGATTTGGTTAAAGGGGCGAGCATTGATGGTGGTGTGCCAGAGTTTGATACAATCGCCGATGGTTCTTATCCTGTATCTCGACCTTTATTCTTTTATGTAAAAAAAGCACATGTGGGTAAAATTCCTGGAATGAGTGAGTTTTTGCAAGAATTCAGTAGCAAAAAAGCCATGGGAGATGAAGGTTATTTAACAGACAAAGGCTTAATACCTTTGGATGCTGATAAGTACAAGACGGTTCATGATGCAGTTATAAACTTAAAGAGTCTTTCTTTATAAATCCCTAACGCCTTAAGAAGTGTGGCTTTTGCAGGCGCTAAAACCGCACTTCTGAGGCATTAATCTAAAATTATGACTCTATCAGCTCTTTTATTTCTGCTCGTTCTTTTAGCGGCCTTTAGTTACTTTATGGGTCGGCAAAAAGTCCATGCAGTTTATCAACACCAACGCCTAAACAGTGATTTAGATGTGCGTTCAAAGGTGAAGTTCACCTTGCCTAAATACTTTGGCTATGTTGCGGCTCTGTGGTCGTTGGTGCCTGCATTACTGGTATTGATGGTCATTGAAATTGCTGATGAAAGCATTATAGCCAGCCAATTAACGGAATATATGGTTCAGTCAAATATCAATGTTGAAGAAAACTTCAATCTGTATTTGAATGAAATTCAAAACATGGATTCTTTGCATTTAGAAGGTATAGAGCCAGCAAAAGTGAAGGTCTATGAAAAACTAAATCATCTCAATTCAATTGCTACTACAGCCAAATTTGTCATTGTCTTGGCCTTAGCACTATTGATGACTGTTTTTGCTTTAAAAAAGATAAACATTGAGGTTCCTGCACGACAGTATTTTGAAAAAGCCATCGAAATCATACTTTTATTTGCCGCATCGATTGCTGTTTTGACTACAGTTGGAATAGTTTTATCGGTGTTGTTTGAGTCGGTTCGATTTTTTGGAGAGGTTCCTGTGGTGGATTTTATGTTTGGTACAGAATGGTCTCCACAAACAGCAATACGAGCCGACCAAGTCGGTTCTTCTGCGGCGTTTGGTGCTGTGCCATTGTTTATTGGTACTATGCTGATTTCTTTTGTGGCTTTGATGGTGGCTGTGCCCTTGGGTTTGATGAGTGCCATCTTTTTATCGGAATATGCCTCAAGTAGCTTCCGTTCAATAGCGAAGCCTGTTTTAGAAATATTGGCTGGCATTCCTACTGTGGTCTATGGTTTTTTTGCAGCCTTAACTGTCGCCCCGTTCATTCGTGAACTGGGAGAATCTATGGGTTTGTCAGTGGCCTCAGAAAGTGCATTGGCAGCTGGTTTAGTGATGGGCATTATGATTATTCCTTTTGTTTCATCCTTGGCTGATGATGTGATTTCTGCTGTTCCTCAAGCGATGCGAGAAGGCTCGCTTGGTTTGGGAGCAACAAAATCAGAAACCATTGTGAAGGTTTTAATTCCTGCTGCGTTGCCAGGTATTGTTGGCGGAGTACTGTTAGCTGCATCTCGAGCAATAGGAGAAACCATGATCGTAGTAATGGCAGCAGGACTGGCAGCAAATCTGACAGTTAATCCACTAAATGCAGTGACCACGGTTACCGTGCAAATTGTGACCTTACTCACAGGTGATCAAGAATTTGATTCTGCCAAAACTTTAGCGGCTTTTGCATTGGGTTTAATGCTATTTTTAACCACATTAGTGCTCAATGTTATCGCTTTGCATGTGGTAAGAAAATACCGAGAACAATATGATTAGTTTTGTAGTCATGGAGTATTAGACAGGGATTTTTAAAATCCATTTTTTGTGGTTTAGCTTAAAAAATTAGTGCGCAGACAATTTGCCGCCTAAAAATAAGCCAGCACAAAACTAAATCGAGTTAGGTTGAATAGTTATTCAATTTTTTAATTTAATAGACTGTAAAAGTCAAGCAAGCAAGAGCAGTATGAATATAACCCAAAAAGTAGAGAATAGCCTAAAAAAACGCTACCTCAAAGAAAAGTTATTCAAGTCCATGGGCTTTATTTCTGTGAGTATCGCCTTTTTGTTTTTGTTGGTGTTGATTGCAGATATTACTCTTAAAGCCTGGCCTGCTTTTGTGCAAACACAAATAGTATTGGAGGTTGAATTAAACCAACAGGATTTAGGCATTCATAAAAACAGCAGTGTCGATGAAATACGCCAAGCAGATTTTCGGGCCATTATTCGTGCAGCCTTAAAAAAACAATTTCCACAGGTAAAAAAACGCAAACAAAAAAAGGATTTGTATTCATTAGTCAGTGTTGGTGCTGAATACCAATTGCAGGATTTGCTCATAGAAAACCGAGAAATTCTTGGCACAACACAAAAAGTTACGTTTATAGCAGATGATGATGTCGATGCTTTAATCAAAGGGATAATCGATAGAAACAGTGAAGAATCTGGGCGCAGAGTCAAGGATTTTAAATTGAAACTAATCGAAACTTTAGAGAAGAATGGACAAATAAAAAAGAATTTCAATTGGCAGTTTTTTAGCAGTGGTGATTCTCGTGAGCCAGAATTAGCGGGCATAAAAGGTGCAATCCTTGGCTCATTTTATACCATCTTAGTCACCTTGATGCTGTCCTTTCCTGTGGCGGTTGCCGCTGCTATTTATTTGGAAGAATTTGCAGCTAAAAATCGCATGGTTGATTTTATTGAAATCAACATCAATAATTTAGCAGCCGTACCTTCTATAGTCTTTGGCTTACTGGGACTGGCTGTTTTTATTAATTTTTTTGAATTGCCCAGATCCGCACCAATTGTTGGTGGAATAGTCTTGTCTTTAATGACTTTGCCGACGATAATTATTGCTTCGCGTTCTGCAATTAAAGCGGTGCCGCCTTCGTTGCGCGAGGCCGCGCTGGGAATCGGTGCTTCTAAAATGCAAACGGTATTTCATCATGTTTTTCCTGCAGCATTGCCAGGGATTCTGACCGGAACTATTATTGGTATGGCGCAAGCTTTGGGTGAAACGGCGCCATTATTGATGATCGGCATGGTGGCATTTATTGTTGATATCCCACAGTCAATAGGTGACCCAGCTACGGTGTTACCCATTCAAGTTTATTTGTGGGCCGACTCTCCTGAACGTGGATTTTTAGAAAAAACTTCAGCAGCTATCTTGGTCTTAATTGGCTTTTTAATCCTGATGAATGCGCTGGCAATTTATTTACGTAAGAAATTTGAGAAAAAGTGGTAAAATTAGAACATGAGTCATAATTTATATAACAATACAAAGACAGATCAAAAGACTTTGGACAGCATGCATGCGCAACAAGGAGAGACTGTTGGTCAGGCTTTTTGCGAAGATGCAAAAATTAGCACACGAAATGTGGATGTTTTTTATGCCAATAACCAAGCAATTTATGACGTGTCCCTAGACATGGGAAAAAACCAAGTGATTGCTCTGATTGGTCCATCAGGTTGTGGTAAATCTACTTATTTGCGTTGTTTAAACCGCATGAATGATACCATTGATATTTGCAAAGTGTCAGGGCAATTGCTGCTGGATGGGCAAGATATTTATGCCAAAAAACAAGATCCTGTTTTATTAAGAGCACGTGTTGGCATGGTTTTTCAAAAACCCAATCCTTTTCCGAAATCTATTTATGACAATGTTGCTTACGGCCCTCGTATTCATGGTCTGACCTCAAATAAAGCTGAATTGGACGATTTAGTTGAAGAATCTTTGATAAAAGCAGGCTTGTTTAAAGAAGTCAAAGATCGTCTGGACTCACCAGGGACAGGCTTGTCAGGTGGGCAGCAGCAGCGCCTGTGTATTGCTCGAACAATCGCCGTGCAGCCCGAGGTGATTTTAATGGATGAGCCTGCCAGTGCTTTGGATCCAATTGCCACTGCAACAATCGAAGAACTCATCAATGAATTACGACAAAATTATACCATCGTTATTGTCACGCATTCGATGCAACAAGCAGCGCGAGTCTCACAACGCACAGCATACTTTCATCTTGGTAAACTTATTGAAGTAGGGCCAACCAACCAAATATTTACCAACCCTGTACATGACTTAACAGAAAAATATATTACCGGTCGATTCGGCTAAATAAGAGGAAAAGACTATGGATCATTTAGAATTTAACAAACACCGCTCAAACAGTTATAACCACGAGCTAGAAGACATCAGAAACCTTTTGTTAAACATGGGAGGTATGGTCGAAAAACAAGTGCAAAAAGCCATGCAATCGTTGCTTAAAGCTGATTTAAAGCTGGCTAAAAAAGTCATAAAAAAAGATTTGGGCATCAATGCCATGGAAGTCAAAATTGACGAAGAATGCACTCAAATTATAGCTAAGCGTCAGCCAGCAGCCAGTGATTTACGCTTGATTATCGCCGTAATAAAAAGCATAACTGATTTGGAGCGAATAGGAGATGAAGCTGAGAAAATAGCAAAAAACTCCGTGTATTTAATTCAACACAATTACAGAGGTAAATTTTTTATAGAGATCGAAAACTTGGCAACGATTGTAAGAACGAACCTTAATCAAGCTCTAAACGCCTTGGCTCGACTCGATGCAGAATTGGCTTTGTCTGTTGCCAGTAAAGATGAAAATGTCGATGAAAATTTTGAAAATATCAACAAGCTGTTAATTGGACATATGAGTGCTCATACCGATGAGCTCAAACAAGTCATGCGTCTCAGTTGGGCTGCAAAGGCCCTAGAGAAAATAGGCGACCATACCAAGAATATTTGCGAATATGTGATTTATTTGGTCAAAGGCAAAGATGTCAGGCATCTTGATTTAGAAACCATAAAAGAAGAGTATTTCTGATGATGAAAAACACCATCTTGATTGTAGAAGACGAAACCGCCATAAGAGAAATGTTAACATTCTCTTTGATGCAAAGTGGTTATATTGTCTTGCAAGCAAAAACAGCCTTTGAGGCTTTAAAAATATTTGATGACATTGCTCCAGATATTGCGATTATTGATTGGGGACTTCCACAAATGAGTGGTTTGGAGTTGGTGCAGCGCATTCGAGACAATGATGTTATTGCCAATATGCCCATACTGATGTTAACAGCCCGTGTACAAGAAGAAGACAAAATTAAGGGCTTGGATACGGGTGTGGATGACTACATGACCAAGCCTGTTTCTATCAAAGAATTACAGGCTCGAATCAAAGCCCAACTAAGACGCTCTGTTGGTTTTCAAAAAACACACATCATAAGTGCCGGAAAAGTGCTTATGGATTTGGACTCTCACAAAATCACCATTGAAGAACAAGAATTAAAACTCAGTATTACAGAATTCAATCTATTAAAATTATTTGTTAATAATCCAGACAAATTGTTATCGCGTGAGAAAATACTCAACCATGTCTGGGGTCGTAGTTCTTTTGTTGAATTGCGCACCGTTGATGTGCATATTTTACGCCTGCGAAAAGCCTTAAAAAAACACCAAGCAGATCATATGCTTAAAACAGTGCGTGGAGCTGGCTATAAGTTTATTGCCGCCTAAATCGGTCTGTAAAATAGAGGATGAGGGCTTTTATAGCAGTGGTTGCTTAGCGCGAACGGACTCTTGAAACCTTGGCAACTTCTCTTAATGTTTCTCTAATTTCATTCTCTTTTCTAACATCGATGGTAAAAGTTAATATATCTTTTGAGCTGATGTTTTTTAGTTTGTCTGTTATGTTTGATTTTGCCTGGTATTGCTCATCACTGTGTGTGAAAATCACGGCGAGCACAGCCTTGTCATTGCTGGATTTTTCTACCATGATTTTGAAATAGAGGAAGTCATCAATAGGGAAACGGTTGGACAAATCAATTAAGATTAAGTAGGCATCGGCATTATTGATAACATTGTTTTGAATATAGTGGTATCGTTTTTGTCCAGGAGTTCCAAAAAGTCTGAGTTGTGTCTGTTCGAAATGGTATTCCCCATAGTCTATTCCAATTGTTGTTTGTTCCTTTAAAAAGCTCACCGAATCCGTTGCAGTAACTTCGCTGGTCAGCATTTTACGATTGTTGGCCGAAGTTATGGCCGTAGTTTTCCCAGCATTGGGACTTCCCACCAGAACGAATTTTAGAGAATGTTCTTGTTTTGACTTTGACTTTCTCAAGTTCAAAAGTTTATCCGCAATAGATGATTTCTTGGTTTTGCTTTGTGAGTTTTTTTTTAATAGATTATCTGAGGTCTCCATTGATTTTTTTTGCCTTTGAGGTAGCTGTCGCATAAGGCCAGAAAAAACATTACGGATAGAATGTTTGTTGTGTAATTTGCCAAATTTTGGATGTTCGTTTTTTGAGATAATATTAAATATCTGAATAACTTTTGAACTGGTTAAGGGATAGGTTAAAGTATAACTTTCGTTTGATTTTAAACCAGTCTGAGAGCTATCGAATGTGAGAATGACTCTTACAGCATTGTTGTGAGTCTTTGTTATTGCATTACAGGATCCATAGAGGACGACATCAGCGGGGGCTGTATCCAAGCCAATAATCCACTTTTCTTTTAATTTTGCCTGCAGTAAAAGGAAATAAGAAGCCAGCGATTGCTTGATATTCTCTTCACAGTCAATTATTGAAATAACCCTTGTCTTTTTCTTCATGTCTTTACACTCTCTATTCTTCCATCGATCAGCTAAAACAGCTTAATTTTGAAACCCTTTACATATAAAAGCGTAAAGTTACGGAATAACGGTTCATTTTAAGTCGAATTAATACTAATAAATGCAAAAGAATGTAAATTAATTGCCATTGTTGAATTTGTGCAGCATTGTGTTTCAATATCGGGATTTAGGTTCTGCTGGTGAATATTGGTCAAATTGCATAAGGACTTTATCATCAACACTACGCACATGCAAATCACGCTGTGGAAAAGGAACTTCGATTCCCGCTTCTTTAAAGGCTTTAAATAATTTATAATAATAATCAGATTTTATCGCATACGGACGATATCGGTCATAAATAAAAACCCAAACACGGAGAACAAAATCCAAGGAATTGTCTCCAAAGCCATTAAACAAAACTGCAGAATGCTGTGACTCACGATTGATGGTATGTTTAACGCTATCAGCCACTTCCAAGGTGATCTCTCTGACTTGCTCAGGATTTGCGCTATAGGACACTCCGAAAGGAATTTCTATACGAAAGTAATGATCGTCAAAAGTCATGGAAGTCACTCGGTTAGAAATCAACTCAGAATTGGGCACGATAATATCGTAGCCTCCATTGGTGCGAATGACGGTATAACGCATCGAAAGTTTGGAAACTTTGCCATGCGTACCATCATTCAAAGTAATGGAGTCACCGACAGTAAGAGTCCGATCTATCAACAAAATCATGCCGCTAATAAAATTGTTTGCAATATTTTGCAAGCCAAAGCCAATACCGACACCCAAGGCACCAAAAACAATCATCATCTGCCCCAAGTTGAACCCAGAAGCAGACAAAGCCGCTAAAAACACCAATAAGGCGCCAAAATAATACATTAAGGTGGAAATAGAAAAAGCAGCACCTTCACCTAATTTTGTTCGTTTAATGAGGAATTTCGCTAACCGTGCTCGAAAAAACTTCAGGAAAATAATGCCCAAAACTATATAAAGGATGACTTTCAATAAGGTCGCCAAGGTAAAAGGTTTGTCTCCAAAAGAGGCGATAGGATAATAGAGAATTTTTTTAAACTGCTCAATTTGATGATTGAATTTACTGCCAAACCACTGTTCAATCTGTTCGATTTTATTAAATTGTTGAGAAAGTATCTTGCTAATGCGTTCTTGCTTGTGGTTGTTATGCTCAATAGTCTCGTTGTTTTGGTTCAATTGCTGAGACAAGCGTTGGATGGTGTTGAGGTTTTTATCCAGTTGTTTTTTGAGTATTTTTACTTGTTTTTTAAGTTTAGCGGTGCTGTGAGGTTTTTCCGATTCTGAGATTTGAGACAACTGTTGTTGAGTGCCGCTGATTTCTAAAATAGAGCGATTCAGAGAGTCGAGCAATTCGATATTTTCCTCTTTTGATTTGCTTTGCTGATGCAGTTTATTTTGCCACAAAATGAGCGTTTCTTTTATTTCTTTGGGTTTGCTTTTTCGTTGTTTATAGGCTTGCAACCACGATAAATGAAAATCGTGTTCGTTTTTACTAATCAAAAGAGCTTGTTCTTTTTGCTGCAACAGGTTTTTAATAAAGTAAGAATATTTGACTCGAGACAAATTAAATTTTTTCTGCAATTGCAAAACTTCTCGGTCTTCTGCTGTGTTATCAGGGTTTTTAAGTTTGATTTCAATGCTGTCCAAGGCCAGTTCTGCTTTAAATGATATCTGATCAAAATCTTTTAAAAGTTTACTGTGTTCTTCGCGTAATTTTTGCAAATCGTGTTCGATAGCTTGCAGGTTATTGCTTAACAATTCAATGTTTTCTGGCAATATCTGCATGTTTTCAATAGCAACGGGAAGAAGTTGCGATTGCATTTCAAGTTGGTTTTGTGTTTCTTGCTTTTCTTTGCTAAAGCGAGCATTTTTTAATTTTAAAATAGCATAATCGGCTTGGTACAGATAAATATTTCTTAAAATTGAATACAGCTCCAAGGGGTATTCGTTCTTCTCCAAATTAATGGTGTAATCCACCACGAGATTACTTAGAAGTCCTGTGATTTTATCCAGTCGAATTTCGTTTTGTTGTTCTTGAATTTGTAGCTCATCAAATTGTTGTCCCAAACGTTCTAACAATCCGTTTATTTGCATAATACTAAAAATTGTATAAGGCTTTGGTAAATTTCCAATTTTAATAAGAGGCTCATCGGATCGATCCAATTCGTGCAAGAGGTTGATGTGCTTGTAGTGAATATCCTTAAAATCGTTGATAATTTCACTTATGCGCAGGTTTTGTTGCTGCAGGTTTTCTAAACTGGAGTCGAGTTCTGCATTATTGATTGTGTCAACAACGGCGTTTTTAGCATCTCTTTGTCTTTGTTTTTCTGTGTTTTTAATGAGCAAATTTAGCTTGCTTTGTTGCAAAGTCAAGTTTTGCAAAAGCCCTTCGATAAACGATTTTCTTTGTTCTACAAACTTTTTGATCTCATTGGCTTTGCCTTCATAAAGCAAAGCATTAATGTGCTGGGTAATGACAGGAAAATTAAACTCTTGAACCTCCTTGACCTGAATATTTTGCTCATCCTGAGCATAGCCAAAAGAAAGCAATGTTAAGCCAATAAGCACTAAATATAATTTACAAAATCCCATAGCTTCATCTTATAAGAGCCTTAATAAGAATAAAAGAAATTTTGTAACTATCAAGCGTAGTTATGTTGACTTATAACTAGACAGTGAAAAATGCGATGAGATTTTTGCCTCCGAAAAATAATTGTTCGGGCGGATTTTTGTGGCTTTGTTTGAAATATCTGTGCTCAGACAGCTTTACTGTCTAAAAATAAGCCAACACAATGACTAAGTTTCACCGTAGTTCCGAATGAAATATAATGAAAATTCAAGCCTGAATCGTGTATAATCGCGAGCTTTATCAGAAACAACACTGAGCGCAAACGCATCAATAGTCCTCATTTAACAATTTTGCTCAACCAATGGACCAACGGCGATAAATCCATAGAATCGCAGTTGATAGCCGAATTGTATCCAATGATTCAAGACATTGCTCAGCAACAATTGAGAAAGCACAAACAGCAAAGCAACTATGAAACTGTCGATGTTGTGCAAGAAGCCTTTATCAAACTGCAAAAGCAAAACCGAATAGAATGGAAAAATCGCAGTCAATTCTTAGCGGTCTCTACTCAAATTATTCGCCGCTTACTGATTGATGATTACCGCGCCAAAAACAGCCAAAAACGTGGTAATAATGCCGTTCAATTAACCATCGATCGCTTGTCCAGCCTGATTGTTGGAGAGGTAGATGTTGATTTTGATTTGTTGGAGTTTGACAAACTCTTGCAAAAACTCGAAAAACTCGATCCAGAAGCGGCAAAAATTGTAGAATTACGTTTTTACGGAGGCTTTACACAGCAAGAAATTGCCAAAACATGCCAAATAAGCCTCGCAACAGTCAACAGCAATTGGACCTTTGCTCGCAGCTGGTTATTGACCCAGCTGAAAGTCTAAAGTAAACAACTCATGACCGAAAAAGACAGCACAAAACAAAAAAACTACTACAAAGCCAAGCAACTCTTTGCTCAAGCCATCGAACTCGATGAGTCTCAGGTCAATTCGTTCTTGCAAAAAATGTGCGGCAATGATGCCGATTTACTGCAAGCTGTTCAAGCCTTGCTTGCCATGCATCACAACAGCCAAGGCGCGACACTCAAGCCACAAAAACCTTTAGCCAGTTTGATTCAAAAACACAGCAAATTGCAGCAAGGTCACAGCATAGGTAAATTTGTCATCAAAAAACATCTGGGCTCAGGTGGCATGGGAGATGTTTACTTAGCTACCCGTGAAGACGAAGAAGTACAACAATCAGTTGCCATAAAAGTACTAAAAAGTAAACTTAACCAATCAGCAATAGAACGCTTTCAGATAGAAAAAAGGGTTCTAGCTCATTTGCAGCATCCAGGTATTGCACGATTAATTGATGCAGGTATAGAAGAGGGCTACACCTATTATGTTATGGAATACATTCAAGGCTTGCCCATGGATGAGTATTGCAACAGCAAAGCTTTGACCCTAAAACAAAGAATCCAACTTTTTATCCAAGTCTGCGATGTTGTCAGCTATGCTCATGCCAATTTGATAGTTCACAGAGACCTCAAACCGCAAAATATTCTTATCAGCCAAGATGGAAAAGTCAAATTGGTTGATTTTGGTATCGCTAAACCTTTGCAACAATTGCCAGGAATAGACGAATTACCACAAACGCTAGAAGGTTTTTTTGCCTTAACCCCACAATATGCTGCACCCGAACAGTTTCAATCAGGTGTTATCGGCACTGCTTGCGATGTTTATGCCTTAGGTTTGTTATTATACGAGTTGCTAACAGGCACCCAAGCTCAAGACCTCAAAGGATTGTCCTTGTTGCAAATAGAAAAAGTTATCACCGAAAAAATACCAACCAGCCCCAGCAAACAAGTGATAAACAAGGCCATAGAGACAAAGCAATTTGGCCTAAAAAACAACAAACAACTGCGCAAAAAATTGCAAGGCGACTTGGATGCCATAATCAACCAAGCACTAAAAAAAGAAGCAAAAAAACGCTACAAAAGCGTGAATGCCCTTGCCCAAGACCTAAGCAAACACCTTAATAAGCAAACAATCAGCGTGCGTGGCAATCACATGCGTTATAAGCTAGGCAAATTTTTGCAAAGAAACAGCCTAGCCGTCTCAGCAACTGCACTAGTATTCACCATTTTAGTTTCAGCATTAGCTTTTATTGCCAAGGAGCGAGACAAAGCCTTACAAGAAAAACAAATCGCCCAAGAAGTCACCAATTTCTTAGTCTCCACCTTCAAAAACGCCGATCCCACCAAAACCCTAGGTGAAAAACTGACCGCTAAAGAAATACTACAAGCCGGCGTTAGACAGATAAAAACCCAAGAATACCCCGCCGCCGTCCAAGATCAATTGCTCTTGACCATGAGTGAAGTTTATTTTGAGTTGGCTGAGTATGATAAGGCTTTGGAGTTGATTGGTTTGATCACACAAAGCAGCAATGATTTATTCGTACTAAAATCAGATATTTATAGTGCGCAAGGTAAGTACCCATTGGCTTTAGGCGAGATTGAAAACTATATTTATAAGGTAGGTACCGAATCAGAACTGGTTTATTTGAAGGTAAAGTCTAGTATTGTAGTTAATTTAAACTCAGAAACAGAAGCTATAAAACTTGGTAAAGTAATGCTTGATAAATCAATGTTATTATTCGGGAATGATAGTGTTGAATATGCAGATTACCTGAAAGAGTACGCTAAATTACTACTTGAGTTTGCCGATGTTGAAGAAGAAATCAAATATTACAAAAAAGTATTGGATATTTATAGCAAACATAAAGTAAGCCCTCTAAAAACTGCTTATGTTCAGCATAAATTAAGCAGGATGTATGAGTTGACTGGAAATTTAATTTTAGCGAGTCAATTATTAGCTCAAGTACGAGAAACCTATAAAATAGTTTATGGGGAAAATCATCTAATCATTTCTAAAGTTTATAATAACTTGGGGAATATTTCTAGTAAAGAAAAAAAATTTAAACAAGCTAGAAAGTACTACTTTCATTCAATAGAAATAAAAGAAGCTTCATTTGGGAAATCAGGTTGGAAATTGGCTCCTACATATTTTAATATTGCAGTTACGTATCTTAAAGAAAGTTTGGATTATACAAGTTCTGAGTACTATTTAAATATTGCCATCACAATATTAGAAAATAGTGAATTCGGTAAAAAAAGTCTATTGTTTTTTTTTAAAGTAACACTTGTTGAACTATATATTTATCAAGAAAAATATACACTTGCTAACAACTTATTAAAAGAGCTAATACCCTTTTATGAAGAAAAAAACTATAAAATAGGAATGTCATTGTCTAGGCTTTTGTTGGCAAAACATATTATTATGTATAGTCAAGGCGAAATTGAATACGAAGAAATATTGAAGACTCACTTCTATAAAGTCGTAAATCAATATGCAGATGACAATAATATTTTATTACAATTTATTTACAATATGAAAAGAGAAAAATAAAATGAAAAGAATTTTTTTAGTATTATTAAGTTTAATTATTAATTTTGGAGCTAATGCGCAAACTATTTGTGGGGAGTTAACAAGTATTATTGGTGAATCTAGTAATGGGCAAACATCTGCATGGCTCTTTAAGAGCTTTCCTAGCAATTATTCTGAGCTACCAGAAACAATTCCAGATGGGGAACTTTGTGATTTCGGAATAAAAATAACAGAAAACAATGCACAAGTAGGAGACTCTGCCGTTTATCGAAGAGAACACAATGACCCAGATGAAATTAGGTTTAGATTTGTTTTAGATACGACTAATCTCTTAAAAAGTTTTACTGATGGGGATTCTATGACAATATATAAATTCGTTTCTTATAAAGTAAATGGAGGGTCAGAAACAGTCCGACATTTGAATATATTATTAGATAGAAAGGAAACTGTTGGAAATGAGGATAATTGGCAAATCGTTCTCAAGTGGTTCAGTGATATACGACAACTAAAATCAAGTCAAAAAATTGACTTTAAAACCTCTGATAACTTCATTGAGTTTGAGTTTTTTTGGAAAAATATTGATCAATATAGTACTAGTGGTGTCTATCAATCTACATATACGCAAACGGGTGTAATCATAACAAAGAATGAAAACACCAAGCCAATTTTAATGATTAGCCCTTACAAGCATGTAAAACCTGATGGAAACTTTGAGGGTTTTTCTAGGCTTGGCTATAAAAATGCAAATTCCAACCCATCAGTTAACGGTGATGAAATTAGAATAGTGTCGCCTATTGTTTATCAAACAAATTAGATTTGTCATAGCAAAGAATACACATGGAAGTGTATTTTCTTCAGTTCGTCAATCGAGTTGAAATTCCTTTCCTATGTCACCATGCAATTAGTCATTGGTTTATAAAGCTTAAAGTCTAATTTTTTCAATGTAAATTAAGTAGTGTATATATATTCTTGATTCATGTTGATGTATTCAAAACAACTCCATAAAACTTAATCACCACACACGTATCAGTGTTCTACATTCAAACTTGTACAAATTTTTGCCATTTGGATATAACTAAATACCGATATAGAAATCCCGATGTATGCATACGCCCATAATATGCTTAAGAAATACTCAAAAAACCTTATTACTAATAAAAAAACAATTAATTAACGCGATTTTAAAAAAAATAATTCTATTTTACGCGTAATAGGGTAAGCAAAGAAAAATTGTAATTATTCATCAAATCTCGATTTGGTAGTTTTGTTAGCTTATTTATAAACAGTAAAGCTGTTTGAGTGCAACTACTTAAATGAAGTTAAATAAAGTTAATCAGCTTTTTTCAGAGCCAAGAGACCAAACAAGTTTTTTTACGGTTTAAAAATAAGCTAAAGGAACTACGCTGAATAGTTATGAAAAATTTTATAATAAAACAGGAAAATTAAAATGAAAAAAATAACATTATTAATACTATTATTCACATCAATAACTAGTGTTTATGCTGGTAACCAAACAGGTAAAGTTTCATTTGTTAAAATTAGAGACGATGGTTTAATTAAAGTAGGGCTTGACACAGTGTGGGAGAATAGAGCTGCTTGCGTAACAAAACTCTGGTGGATAATAAAAGATGAAAATAGCCAAGCTGGACAAGCACAATTGTCATTATTATTAACTGCTCACGCATCAGGGAGAACTGTGAAAATTGGAGGTGCCCCAAATGGTGGTACATGTATTCGTACACCTGGAGAGGGAGAAGATATTAGAAATTTGAATATGGTTAACTACTGAATATGAAATTAATTGATTCAAACTCTTTTAATATGTGATTTACATATTAAAAACAATCAACAAGAACTCCCAAAGGACCACCAATGAAAACTCCAATCCTCATACTATTAGCATTACTGTCTCTAAACCTAGCGCAAGCTCAAACTCCGGCTTGCGTGGCTGGCCAACGCAGTGCAACGAACATGCTGATTCTTACTCAGCACACCGTCGCCTATGCCAAGCCAATATCGTGCCAACCACTAAACATCAGTGGGTTTAGTGCAGAAAAAGGCCAAAACAACACACTTTACGCGCTCAATTGGTCAAAACAAGAGCACAACTTGTGGTATGTGAACAAGTATGAGGTGAGGATAAATGGTGGAGCAATCAACACCTATCCTTACGAAAGCAGTTTTCCTGTAGAAATCAATGTAGGTGGAGACTTAGCAAGTTTTGAAGTGCGAGCCTGTTCATCAGTGCCCTCAGATATCAGTGGAGCCCCAGATTTAGTCTCCTGTGGTAACTGGCAAAGCACACAAACAACATGTGCAGGAGGTTGTCCACAAACCCCAAATGCAGTCTTAGCATTTTCAGTATATAAAGATGCTTACATCAATGAATACCGTTACAATTGGCAAGACAATCAAGCAGATGTGACCGAATACCACATCCAAGCCTATGGCAGTAATGGAAATGAAATAGGCGATATTCAACAGGTGTCAAAGTTGGCATCATTGCCCATTCTTGAGCCCTTTACTACAACAGGGTTAAATGCAACACCTACTAACTTTAAAATAAGAGCCTGTCATTACTCTCCGGGTTTTATTTCAGGCTTGTGTAGCACTTGGAGTGATGCAGTGACTCCCAACTTAATACCTGCAAGAGTGGTTAATCTACAAAGCCTGTGGACAATACCGAACCCTCAAAACACTACTCAGCTTAACAACAACAAACATTATATTCAATTTAACTACCCTCAACCAGATTTGGTGGATGCAAATATCAAGAACAATGGCTATTTTAAATTAGCAGTAGGCGTTAACAGCAACGCGCTTACACCTGCAATCAACTTTAACAATGGCACGCAATGGCAGAGTCAACTTTTCTCAAATCAGCAATATGTAGAGCAAATGTTTTATGTCAAAACATGTATCAAGGACAGTGTTAATAACGCTTTGGAGATTTGTGGGCCGATTTCGTCAGTTCAAGGCGCACCATTACCATTATATGGCCTAACAGAAATTGGAGTGCCAGCTGGTGCAACCATGGCTTGCTATCCAGACACAGGAAAAATTAATCTAAATATAGACTATAAGTTGGACGCGACAAATGCAGATAAAGTCAATTATTTTAAGATCGTTGAAAACCAACCCGTATATAAGCCACTGTCATCAAATAGTACTAATTTAGGAACAACAACAAATGAATTTTATGTGCAGAGAGTGATGCCATCCAATGGAAGCCAAACTCAAACAAGCACTCCTATCAAACTAAAAAGAAAAGCAAATGGAGAATACAGCTATTCTGTCAGGGCATGTCAACGAGACAGAATCAATGGAGACAGTTGTTCTGCCACAAAAAACTTTTCATTGACAACAGCGGCATCAAACGTGTGCGAAATCAACGCCAGCAGCGCCAGCGATATCCCACAAGCCACAAATGTACTTTGGTACGACCAAAATGACAATGACTCCAGTAAAAAAGTGATCAAATGGACCTATCCAAGTTCCAGCACCCGTCCAGATTATTTTTATATCAAAAGAAAAAATGCTCAAGACTACAAAGAAAATCTAAATGGTGAACAATTAAATGCCTGTGTCGATGTTAGAGCCGTTTATCTGGACAATTCAACTACTCTAACAGCAGAAACCTATTCAAAATTTGATTTCACTCATTACATATCCAATGAAGAACATAAAATGACCAATGTTTCCATGTTCTTTGAAGAAGAAGAGTATTGGAGTACCAGAGGCCTCTGTGCCAATGGTATTAATATTAATACCAATGCAGCTGATAACATATGGAATGTTTTTGCCTGTCAGAACGGTGTTGGTTGTTCTGCACCTTATGAAATAGATTTAACGGATGAAAGTTTTAAAGAAACGGAGACACCAACACAAACCAACGGCAATTATACCCAAGGTACTGTTTTAGGAGGACCAGGAGACCTCAAGCCCGGTGTGTTTTGGAACCCCTACCAATCGGGTACAGGTTGGCATTTTTATTGGGTCAATCAAATCAAAGGCCTATCAGACCCAGAGACATTGGCAAGCCCCTATGATCTAAAAGCCTATTGGCTCACTTATAGAGAAATATCAGGAATATGGTCACCTGTTTGGCTATCTTCCAACTTAATACAAAAGACCGATACTAGTGGAAATTTAACAAATACCTACCGAGGTGATTTGCAATACACTTACAAGCAAGGTTCTGAGTTTGTAACTGAAAATGCAGGAGCAATAGAGTTGCAGTTATCAGCCAATAACAATACAAAAGCAACCCTGCTGTTAAGCATCAACTACGATGGAAACATGTTTACCCAAGATCAGGTCAATTACGACAGTGTCGCCCTAAATGTCCCTGATGACTATATTATCACTAACGATGGCAAGATCAGTATTCCAATAGAAGATTTTGCTTTGGGTCTTAATAGCAGTAGCAGTTCAATTTTTGGCGGTGGCAACGATATTGATCATTATTCTGGAGCTTGGAGCAACCAAGCAGAAAACATAACAGTGCTCACATGGATAGAGAGAAATCTAGAACTAAGCAACATCTTATTGCACGACAATCAAGGCATACCACTGTGGTTGATGACTCAATCATGCGATAGCAATCAGTGCACAACACCCAGTGCGGATTGGTTTCCTGCTATTAGCGGTAGTACTCCCAATTTTAATACAGTGACTAGCGGTTTTAATCCTTTGGGTTATGCTGATTTGGATTATTTTGTACCCGACAATGTCACCTATCTAGCTCAAGCACAAAGAAAATTGAATTACAACAATACATCAATAGTGGGTTCTGAATACAATCAATTACAATTGTACTTAGCTATAAATATAGCAGGTAATAGCAACGAAAATGACCTCTTAAACAGAGCAACATCCAAAAACATCAATCAAGTAGTCTTTGACAAAATTGCCAGCCAACACTCCATAGAGTTTTATTTAACCAATAAAGATGGCGATCAAATCATCAGTGGCAATACCTGCGACCCCAATCAAGCCGTCAATGCTGGCGAATGCACCGTGCATTTTAACTGGTTCACCACCGATGATTTTCCTGAAATTGACGTGTATTTCTCAAAAGATGAATCAAACTTCCAAAAGCTCTCAAATTTGTGCGGAATCACCTACAACGATACCGACCCCTACAACCAGTACAATTACCAATGTTCCTTGTACGATGAAGGTATTTACCAATTTGAATTAAGAAAACCCAGTTATTCAGATCCGCAACAAACAGTAATTATTGCCGAATCCGAATTTTTAGAAGTGATGGCTTGCACCTCCTCATTGTGTGGTGAAGAATTAACAGAGCCAGCAATGCCGCCCAATGTCCTAGACTTTACAAACGACATTTCAGCAGACCCTGCCAGTGATACGGTTGGTACCAGCGCAGGTGTCTTTGATATTGATGAGTCAGGTTCTGCTAATTACAGTTTTCCTATATTTGCTCCAGCAGGTCGTGGAGGCATGACACCACAATTGGCCCTAGGTTACAACTCAGGTGCAGGCAATGGTATAGCAGGTGTCGGTTGGAATATTTCAGGAACTTCATCCATCACCCGTTGCCTCAAGTCACCAGAACATGACCCAGACCTGGATTTTTATCCAACTATTCAACTGGATGAGACCGATGCACTCTGCCTAGACGGGCAAAGAATGTTTAAACTGAGTGATGGAACATACCGCACAGAACTGGATGGTTTTAGTCGAATCACTGCCAGTGGATCGGCAGGAAATGGCCCCAATGAATTTAAAATAGAAGGCAAAAATGGCGAAATAAGAACCTACGGATCTGCTGATGCGTTATTCAAAGGCAGCATGTTCGGAGCCAGTGGCACAGGAGCACAAATTATTTCCTCAGATGCAGCAACTGTACACACATGGCTGATCAACAAAATAGCCGATAGGCACAACAATGAAATACACTTTGTCTGGGACAGCAAGGATGGCGAAAGCTATTTATCGCAAGTCAAATGGACCATGGGCAACAATACAACAAAAAATCACTACCAAATTGATTTCAATTACTCAAGTAATGATGCTGGTGTAATAGCCCGCCCTGATGCACGTCATCACTATGCTATTGGCACAGAATTCAAGTCCTACAAATATCTGATAGATATTACTACTAAAATCCGCAGAACATCCACCTCAACAGCATTTGACACCGTCAGACAATTAAAACTCAACTACGAAGACCTTGCCGGCTCCGCTCCCAGTGGTATGTTGCGCTTAGCCTCTGTTGAACAATGTTTGAGCAATGGCGCCACTTGTTTGCAGCCAGTTGAATTTGAGTGGGATAATGGTTCTACTCGACTTGGTTTTGGTAATGTTGCTTATAGTTCAAGTCAAATAGGAGTGTTAAACGAGATGGGTGTTGGCGGCTATAAACAAATTGATGTGAATGGTGATGGGATTAATGAACTTTTATTTGTAAGAAACTATGATGATGGAGATATATTATTTGTGGACTTAAATGCGAAATATTCTCTTGCCATACATTATGTTGAGGGTGAGTCTCCTTCATCATGGGGAGATGATTCATTGTGCCCAAAAAATTTAGGTAATTCTTACTGGAATAGGGTATGTAACTATTCAATTAAACCATTTGACTTAAACAGTGAAGTACAATTTTTTAACGAATCAAGTTGGTTTGTTTATGACTTCAATGCAGATGGTTACGAAGATTTATTAACGCCATCAAATGGAACATGGTATATATATTATTCTGATGGTGCTGGTTTTGGATCAGGGTCAAAATTTAATACATTTATTCCCTATAATACAAATGAATTATCTGGATTAAAATCTTCTTTTGTTATTGATGTAACTAATGACGGGCTACCTGATTTAGTGACCCCAACGGGTGAAAACAGTGGCGTCGTAATGAAGATAAATATTGGATACCTTGATAACAATGGATTGAAATTCTTCATTAACAAAAATGAACCTTTAGAGGTAAGAATGTCCGTTGGAGGTTGGACCGAAGCAAAAGATTTAGTTTTTGGTGTTAGTGACTTTAATGGAGATGGTTATAGTGACGCTATAATTAAGTACAGAGAATATTTTTCAGATACTGAATGTGATGGAAATAATAATTTATGCTGGAAATCTCATTATGGCCAAGCAATATTTGTACCGAGTAAAGATGGAGATATAGCTCACCTCAAAATAATTGCAGATTTAGGAGTTTATGATACCCATAATTTTGGCACTGGTTATACTGTTGACTTTCAGAAAGATACTTTAAGGTTTATTGATATTAATGGCGATGGGTTAACTGATATGTTATATGGTACTCCTGTGACGTTTGATTGGGCATATAGGCTCAACAATGGCGAAGGCTACAATCCAAGTGTTTTACTTGGTTTGGATCCAGTACCACCTAGTTGTTTAACTGGAGATTTGCAATGCAACAATAAAAGAGCTATTAGATCGCGTTTAACCCAGTTTGTTGATTATGATTTGGATGGTGATATTGATGTTTTGTATGCATCAACAGCAGTAAATAACAATAAACACAAATACATTTTAAGTAAATTTGATATTGAATCTCCTTATTCATCAAGTGATGCGACAAACCTAATTGCTTGGGATAATTCTAATAGCAGCAGCGTTAAAGCAGTTGATTTTATTAATATTGTTGCAGATTTTTCAGGAGACGGAAACCCAGATTATTTTCAACTCTACAGAGGCAGCTCAGGTAATAAACAACAATCCATGTCTTTTGGTCAAGGAAATGTAAAAAACAAAATAACCAAAATAACCAACAACTACAACACCCTAGGCAATGCAGAAACAGCGCAACAAACGAGCATAAACATCGACTATACCGTCGCCACAGACCCAATTGTCTATGCCAAAAGCACAGGCAGCTTTGCCTTGCCAGCAGCGGGCAATGGCTCGCCCATATTTGATATCTTCTCACCCATGTATCTGGTCAGCTCAGTCTCCAAAACCACCCCAGGCTTTGCCGATTCGACGGTGGATTATTTCTATTCTGGACTCAAGGTTCAAGGCGGCGGACGCGGCTCGCTTGGATTCAGAGAAATCACCACCACCGACAACCTGCACAAGGTCACCACCAGCACCCAGTACCGTCAGGATTTCCCTTATATTGGCATGCCTGATAATACCATAACAATGTATGACAATGGCAGTGTATCAGGTACTTTATCGCAAGGCGAAAGTTATTACGATTCTGAAGTGACCTACGATGAACTTGGTCACAAAATGTATTTCCCTTATCTATTACAAAGCATAGAAAAAGACCACAACTTCGATTATAACGCCTTAACCCAAGTCACCTCAGTATCCTCGGGCGTCAATAAAACCATTATCAATGCTTTTAAATACGATCCACCCGCAAACCAAGCACAACACGGCAACCTAAGTTCCAGCACCGCTACAACCTGTATTGGCAATGCAAGCAGCCTTGATGATTGCAGTATCCTCACTCAGCAAACCACCAGCAACCTTTATGATGATACAGTAAATGGCTCCAGTTGGTTATTGGGTCGATTAAGCAAAACAACAGTCTCCAGTTATCGCGTTGGTGCACCAACTCTCACACGAATATCAAACTTCACCTACACAGCTAAAGGCCAGCTAGAACAAGAAATTATTCAAGGCAACAGTAATCAGTTTTTAAGAACCATACATCGCTACAATAACTACGGCATAGAAACAGAAACCTTTCAATGCTCGGCAGACGTCAATGAACAAGATTGTGATAAAGTAAGCAAAATAAAAGGCCGATCCACAACAGTAAATTACGTACACCGTTACAGCAAAAAAGTTTATGAAAGCCAATGGAACGAATTCGTAGCAAAAACACAAGAGCCGTTTGGCAATTATGCTCCGATAAACTTTGCCAACACAACAGGTGACACTGTTTTTGAAAATCTAACAGAGGGCAGTGTTGTCATAAAAGACACCTCAACAGTCCTATCACGAGACATTTATGGCAACCCAACAGAAGTCATGGACCTGTACGGCAATACAGTAGCCACAGCCTACGGTCGTTTTGGCGAAGCCCAAGCAACAGGCAGTTCACTAGGCAGTAAAAGCAGCACAACAAAAAAATGGTGTACTGCCTACAATACATCTCCAGACTATTGCCCAACATCGGCCAGTATTTTAGTAACAACCGAAAATATAACCGGTGCCAAAACCCGCAAATACATGGACATCTTAGGCCGAGAAATACGCTCACAAAGCAGAGATTTCAACGGAGATTGGACCACAGTTGATACCAAGTACGACCAACTCGGTCGCACCATAGAACAGACAGAACCCTATACCCGAAACAAATCAAGCAACAAGCCAGAGGTCACAATTTACAAAACCACAAGCCAGTACGATGACATGGATCGCATCGTAAAAATCACCATGCCCGCTCGTTGTATTCAAGATATAAGCGCACCAGGCTGCACACAAAGCATGAGCAACGTCACCACCACCAGCTACAGTGGTTTGGCAGTAACAACCATCAACCCCTTGCAGCAATCCAATACCCAACACTTTGATCAATCAGGCAAAGTAACAAAATCCACCGATGCCATAGGTAAAAGCGTCAAATACAAGTACGATGCTCACAACAACCTAATCAAAACCATAGGCACAAGTGCAACAATCTCCATGACCTACGATACACTGGGCAGAAAAACAGCTATGGTTGACCCTGACAAAGGTTCATGGAACTACAAATACAACGCGATGGGAGAGCAAACTCGAAGGTACGATAATAGCTATCTCCATACCAATGAAACCAGTTTTTATGACGTACGCGGAAGAATGTTTTTTAGAAACAACATCGGTGAAGTTTCTCTTTGGGAATACGACACCAATGACCCAGGCTTATTGGCAAAAGAGTATTCAATCAGCCAATACACCGCAGGCAATCCCAATAACATAGATCAGATTAAAACCTTTAATTACGACACATACAAACGACCAGACTCAACAGTAATAGACCTGTATGATGGTGAACAAAATTCACCCTCTGCCAATGGCTTACACACCTATATAAGCCGCATAACCTATGATCAATACGGACGAGAATTCCAAAGTTTTGATGCCACAGGCAACGGCATACTCAATCAATACAACGCCTATGGATTCAAACACATCATCCGCGATGCAGCCAACGGCAGCAATGGTCAAATCTATTACCAAGTCATGCAAACCGATGCACGCGGCAATGTCACCAATGAGCGTTATTATGACAAGTTTAACAGCAGCAAAGCCTATGAACCCAGCTCAGGCATCCTGCAAAGAATCCAAACATTTACCGCCAATGGCACAGCGCAAGACCTCAGTTATGCCTTTGATTTGCTGGGCAACCTCATCAGGCGCACCGATCATACCGTCAAAAACAGTGCCGTAAACAACGATATCACCGAAACCTTCGATTATGACAGCCTCAATCGACTAAAATACCACTATGTTGATTACAATGAAACACCAGATCGAGCCTACTACTATACTAGCAATGGCAACCTCATACAAAAAGAAGGCTTACTCTTAAATTATGAGGAAACCAACAACGCAGGGCCTCACGCCATCACCTCAACATCTGACGGTGCCACCTACAAATACGATACCGTAGGCAACGTCACTGAGCGCACAGGAACAAACCCGGCAACTTTCCAATACACCAGTTTTGACAAACCGCATACTATAACAGCCAATGGCTGGCAGGCAAAAATAGCCTACGGAGCCAATCGCAGCCGTTATCTACGCAAAGACATCAACCAAGACACAAATGAAAGAACCATCACCCATTACCTCGGATCGGTCGAATACATCTACAAAAACGGTGTCAAAAAAGCCAAACGCTACATAGGCAACCTGTTAATAACCCTAGAAAACGACGTACAATCGCGCCGCCAATGGCAATTCAAATACCTGCTCAAAGACCATATAGGCTCCACCCAAGCCATCGTCGATGAACTCGGTAACCGAACCAACACCATGAGCTTTAGCGCATGGGGCGAACGCCAAGTCATCCCCAAAAATGGTGGCAGTGATGGTGGTACCACAACAAATTTTGATATCATTCAGATCAACGACGTATGGAACAAATTGGGCGCCCAAATAGAAAACTCCACCACCCGTGGATTTACCGGCCACGAGCATTTTGATCAAGTCGGTATAATTCATATGAATGGACGGATTTATGATCCCTCTATTGGCCGCTTTTTGCAGGCCGATCCGCTGATTCAGGATCCTTATAATACACAAAGCCTTAATAGGTATAGCTATGTGATGAATAATCCTTTGAGTTATACTGATCCTAGTGGTTATGCTCGTTTGCGTAAGGGTTGGTGGCGTGTGCCTTTGGCTATTGCCGTTACTGTTTATACTGCTGGAGCTGCAAGTGCAGCAATTACTGCCAGCAATATTGGTCAAGCCTTTGCAATATCGGTTTCAGGTGGGTTTGTGTCTGGTGGGATAGCTACTGGTACATTAAAAGGTGCTGTAAAAGGGGGGATTATTGCAGCAATTACCTTTGGTATCGGCCATGGTGCTAAAGGAATTGATGGCAAGTTTAATGGAAAGTCTATATTCAGTTCAACACAAAGGACATTATTGCATTCCGTAGTTTCTGGAGTGAGTGCTGAGATCGATGGAGGTAAGTTTGGTAATGGATTTATCTCTGCACTCTTGTCACAGAACATAGGAAAGGGTAATATATTCAATCCTGATAAAGTTGGAGGTCTTGCTATTGTGACAAATGCTATATTACAAGGTTCTATATCTGAAGCTACTGGTGGTAAGTTTGCTAATGGTGCGATGAGTGCTGCTTTTAGGGTTGCGTTTAATGATTTCTTGTTCAAAAATGGATTTGAAAACTCAAATAGTGAATATAAAGCTGCGAAGAGAAAACAACTAAAGGCAATGAAAAATATTGATAAATTTATTAAAAATAACCCAGGAAAACCAATTCCTGTTTCATCAAGTGATTTTTTTGATATTTCTTTTGGTACTCTAGCTGATATAAGTATTGATAGTTTTCATAATAATCCTTATTTTGACACAGATATTCAATCTAAAAAAGGTGATACCATATTCTTTGACGATGAATATAGAGATAAACTTTTTTTAATTGATGGTTTAGATACAAATAATGGAGTAGGCATACCAGGTTCATATGTGAATTATATTGGAATAGGAATGTTTACTCAGAGAGGTGGGTTAAGTAAAGACTCAATTTATCTTTCAGTAGGAGGTTGGAATACTGTGGATATAGTAATTAAAGGTCAACCTGTACTCTATAATGTTAAACAAATTTATTATGGTATCAGAATTGCTAATATAGGGTTTGATTTTGCTAAAGATAATGAATGAAATAGGAGATAACTATGTTTAGAATTCTACCCATAATTTTGTTTTTATTCATTAATTTAGAATCTTGTGCAGCAAACTCTTTTCTGGATTATTGTGAAAGTCTAGAAGAGAGAATTAAGCAACCTAAAATTGCAAAGGAATTGCTTTTTTGGTTTGATGAAGCTTTTGATGATTCATTAATTTCATATGAATCTGATTATTATTATGGTGGTAGATTTGTTCCAGGAAGGTTTACTTATCAAAATACTTTTGATTGGAATTTGCTTGGTTTTGAAAAACGAAATGGGACTATTAAGCTTATAAAGTTTAATGAAATTGAAAAAAAATCTAAAACATTTGCAAAAGTAGATTCTATATCAATAGCAGAAAGATCGCGTGCAAGTATTTTGATACAATCTAAGAATTTTAAGAATTTTGGCTTTAAAGAAAACAATCCAGCTATTAGAAGAGTAACTGATAGATTGGCAATTTATTGTTTAGATTTTGATGATTAACCAAAAGTTTAAGGGTATATACAAGACATGCATTAGTTATAAAACAAAGAGGGACAGGCGTACGATAAAAGCATAATTCTACTTGTTTTTAGCCAGATTTTGCTCAAATGATTTTAACAATAGAGAAAAATTCGTAGAAAAATTGATTTTTTAGACATTTTAGCGAAATATATCAAAAATCACTTTATTTCAAGCACAGCAAAGCATCAGCTTAATACTGATGCCTTGATTTGGTTCTGATGAGTGGGTTTCTATTCCCAAGCAGGTGCTGGAGTGCCGAGAGGCAACTTGCTTTTGAGAAATATATAAAATATATTAGACATGCATAGCGCAAAACATTTAAATTGTTAAAATCAAATAAAATATATTAGACATGCATAGTGCAAAACATTTAAATTGTTAAAATCATATTGCTTAAAGCCTGATTGAGCGAATTTTTGAAGGTTCTGAAGGAAAAAAATCGAGAATTTGAATAGATTTTGAGGAAAAGCCAAAAGTTGACTTATTTGAAACAAAGGTGTAGGTCTCACACGTGCTGTGAAGAAATAAAACTTGAAAGATTTTGAGCTATTCCAAGGCTGGAACAAAGCCAATATCAAGCTTGATTTTG
>Ga0316206_1000470_pt1 | contig 53485 bp, 53 predicted proteins | sample 6monthpyrite_MG_FD_204942 | JGI IMG/M metagenome (GOLD analysis project Ga0316206, IMG submission 204942) | Microbial mat bacterial communities from mineral coupon in-situ incubated in ocean water Damariscotta River, Maine, United States -... | ecosystem: Environmental > Aquatic > Marine >...
AAACTTGCTTAAAATTATAATTAAAAACTAAAAAGATCTAAGGGAAAATCCGTGAATGGTAGTTGAGGTTTTGAATTTGAAGATTTATGCACGCCTAACGTGCTTGTGTATGGAAAGTTGCGGGTTTGCATGCGAGGATTTTCCGAAGGAAAATCAGACGTAGCAAACGTGCAACGACCTTTTGGTTAAGCTAAAATAAGCAATTTTTTATACACGTTGTTACCAACTGGTTTTCTTTTTTTATTCACAATCGTTAAATTCTGACGTGGTTTTCTCAAGCGTAATTTATCTTTATTACTTAAAATTCTCAAAAAAATTTCCGCTTTTCATTCCGTTTTTTTCCGAACGCTTTACAGTTCTGTTATTCAGCAGAAACTGGTCGGTTTGCGAAATTTTCGATGCAAAAAACAAAACTTGGGAAAATCCAATTTCATTGAGTTCAGCCATAAAGTTTAGCGATTCTGCTATTCAGTCGAAAGTTGTCGATAAGCTAAATTTTCGATGCAAAAACTGGTTTTGGACAAATCCAAATTTAGCGTAATATTCCGCACGTTTTGTAATTCCGCAAGAGTGATTAATTCCGATGTGATTTTTTTCAAATTCAGTTTCAAACTCGGATTCAATTTCTTATTTTTTTCTTTGTTAAAAATCTAAAAACTTTAATGGAAGCACGATTTTCGTTGGTCAGGTCAACTTGTTGGTAACGTGTTTGTACAAGGTTAGTTGCGTGGTTTAAGCACTAAAGTTAATAAATAATTACTGACAAAGAAAATCCGCGAGGATTTTCGTAAGTAGGCAATTAGCAAGCAATTAATTTTGTACGGTGTTGGGTGTAGTTTTTATTCATATGTTATTCCGACTATTTCGTGTCTTATTATTGGATTCACATTTTCTTCTCTCCAATTCCAGTTTTCAGGCATTGAACTTCGATAATCTGATAATAGTAAATCTTGTTCTTTTGTAATTCCACGTTGTCCAGCTAATTCGTAAATTTTCAACAATTGTTCAAGTTCAGAGATATCTTCTTTTTCAATCATTACAATTAATTCCTCAACAATAAATTTCGCAGGAATAACGTGTTCCCAAATTTCAGATTTTTTTCCGATTTTCGGTGCAACTTTTCTAATTGTTTGTGCTTGATTTTTATTTAAAGACCTAACTAATTTTATAATAAATTCCTTGTCATTGTGTTTTATGAAAGCTTTCATAAATTCGACAATCAATTCTTTATTACTAAGAGTTAGTTTTATTCTTTCAGGTCTGTCTTTATAAAAAGGCATACTTGTCATACAAGCTAAATCTCTTTTTATAGCATAAATAATTTCCGGATTTTTGCCTTCTAAAAACGAATTTATTTGTCTTTTAAATTCCAACGTTTTAGGATTTTTTCTTTTTTCTTCCCTTTTTTTACTTGCTAAACTTTGTTCTTTCATTTGCGTTTTTCTCAAATTACACCCAACGGTCTTGTGTATGAAACGTAGCGTATAAATAAACGCTAACTTTTCGGATTTAGCACGAGCCGAATTTTTTATTTTTATGTTTAATTTTCTTTTATAAATATAACCAAATAAAAAATTTGGTGTACTTTGTAAATATACAAAAACCTCTCGGAAAGCCTATAATAGCTATGTTTTATACACGTTGTTGTGCATAGTGCTTTTCACGTTCAGCTTGGTTTTCCGATGTTTCTTGTTTAGTTCGGAATTGAGCGTTGGCGAGACATACTCTTTTGCAATTTTTGGCGTAGCGTTGGCTGATGCGAATTGCGAATGTGTATGGCTTTGAGCGAGGGCTTTATTTGTTTTTAATAATCAATATTTCGTCAAATAATTTTTTAAAGAATCGAAATTCAATATCAGGTATATTTCCTTCTCTACATTCTTTTTCTAATTTTCTTTTCACGTTGTCTTTAGAACTAATTGAATCTAAACCTCTAAAGTTTTGAAACACATATTTGTTCATTAATTTTTTACTAAAATAATCCTCAACATTGAAATTAGAACCTCGAAAATGAGTTCTCACAGGAAAAAAGCTAACCCAAATGTCGTTTTTTATTCTATGAGTAAAATTGCTCGTATTGTATTTGTTATTTCGGTTTCTCTTGAAAATTTTATTAATTCCGTCAACTCCAGCTTGGTCTCTATCAAAAAAGGCTATTATTGATTGGTTCGGTTTAGGTGCAAATTTTCCTAACATTAATTCAACACCAGCAGCTCCGCCACAAGGCATAAATGCAAAATCTAAATCAGTATATCTAGGTTCTGATATTTTAAGAACTTTTAGTGCTTCTGTTATAAATGTCTCGTCAGATGGACCTTCTACTAAAAGAATGTCTTTTTGAGTATTTAAGAATATATTTTGTTCTTGATAGGACCAAATTCCATTAGTCAGTTTATTTACTATATCTTGTTTTTCTTGTTCTTCAATTTCAGCATCATTGTTGTCATTTCTACTTAACATAATTATATGCTTACTATCAAAACAATGTGTTAAAGTAGGTGAGTGTGTTGTCAGTATATTTTCGCGAGTTGCATAGTTGTTAAGCAACTTCTGCAAATCCTGTTTACGAGAAATATGAATATGAGAATCTGGTTCATCTAGCAAAATCAATGAATTTTCATCACCAATTACTTCTAGAATTAGTTTAACTAAAATTAATTTCTTTTCTCCTTCACTAAAGCAAGAAGCATTTAAGTTATTGTTAAAGTTGAATTCAATATTTGTGATAAGCTTATCATCTTTTGGCATTGAAGCCGCTGTCAGATAATTGAAAAAATCAATTTCGTTTGATATATAACCAAGTCTTTGCTTTAATTCCACAAGAGTTAAAGTTAGTGTCGCATCATTGTTTGGGTTAATTTGCTGAACAAAATTCACAACAGGATTTAATTGGAAAGTTCCAATTTTTTGAGTGTCAAAATCAAACTTTATATTGTTTACTTGTGTAATACCTAAATCGGTTTCACAGAATTTTTTAATGTCTGTAAATGCTTCAAAATCATAAAAGTAGAAGGTTAGTAGGGCAATATTCCAATAATATTTATTAATAAAAATTAAATCTTGATTTGGTAAAGTAGCACCTTTTATTGCTTGAATATATTTTTGATAAAATGGCCAATAGTAGGTTTCCCATAACCTAGTTTCTTCTCCACTATAACTTGCAACAACTTGAGATGGTAAATGTTCTGGTTTAATGTTATCTACAACATTATTTGATTTCAATTCATAAACTTGAGTTAGATTGTTGTAAACAATTTTAATCTCATTTCCATTTATTTCATAAATCAAAAAATAACGAAAACTCGGGTTAAATGCTTGGTCGTAAAGTCCCGCAAAAATGCTGCTCAAAGCTTCAAGTATATTACTTTTTCCACTACCATTATTACCAATCAGAACAGTTAAACCTTCTTTAGTCCTAAAATCTATTTTTAGGTCTTCAATGTTTTTAAACCTTGTTTGAATATGTAATTGTACTAATCTCATTAATCTTTAAATATTTCTTGTTCAAACTCCTTAATTGCAAGGTTTCTATTTTGTTCAGACGCTGTCTTTAAATCTCGTATTTCTTGCTTTAAATCTCTTATTTGTTTGCCTATTTCTTTTTGTATAGATGGATTCGGAAATGGAATTAATATTTCCTTTAATTCGGTATTTGTAATTGCAGGATAAGTACCACCAGTCATTCTGTTTTTCAACTGCTCAATTCCATAGTACGACATTAGAAATTCTTTTAAATAATTTAAGTCATACTTTTCGTTAGGTTCTATTACAGAAAAGCCAGAAGAACAAATGTCTTGGTCATTTTTCTCTTCAATTATTGCAAACCTTTTTAAATAAGGTCTAGTAGTACCAATTATCAAATCACCTTTACTTACCTGTTGTGTTGCTCTACTTGGTGCATTTTTCAGTTCAATTTCTTTTACTTTTGTGACTCCAAAGTTTTCATCAATAGCTCCCAATTCAATATATCTGAAAGAACTTTCTTTGTATTGTTTCTTTTTCCAAGATTTAGATGGAAAATTAAATACATTACCTATTTTTTTTAAATCATATTTGGATGTATTTAAACCATTTAATATTCGTAAATCTTTTGCTAAAACATCCCATCTGTCAAGATTTTTTAGGCTGATAAATTGTAAGCCTTTTTTGTATTCTTTTTCTTGAAGAGGTTCTAATCCTAAAATTTTAGAAATATATTGCTCAATATCTTTTTCTAATTGATTTGACTGTTTTTCTTGACTTGAAGCAAGTTTTATTCTTTCATTGTAGTTTGCAACAATTCTATTCTGTTCTTTTAATAAAGGAAGTGGAATTTTTATTTCGTCTCTTAATTGGTCTGGTTTTATGTATTTTCTATTTGTCGTTCCAGAGACATAACCATCCATATATTGATTCACTTTATTACTGCCAAAAAGTAATTGCACATATTCTGGATTTGCTTTGTCAGTTTCAATTTTCGCAAAGGTCATATTAGATGAACCAACGCCATCTGCTAAATCTTCTGTTATTATACCAAAAGCACCATTCTTTGTATCAACTTTACACCAGAATAAGTGATTTTCTTTAGCCTGTTGATAGGTTCGCATTTTTAAAGTAGAACCTTTTACAATTCGGTTTACAAAAACACCTTTACCATATGAACGAGCACCTAAAATTTTATACTCACCAGAATCTTCAATTTTAATTTTCTCGATTTGTGGTTTTGATAAAAACTCACCAAACAAAACAATTGGGTGTTTATCACTAAAAACATCTGCTTGATGAAAAAAGCTTTTTACGTCCCAAATGTTTAATTCAGAAAACGGTATTTTATGTATCATTTTCATACTATTTTCCATAAAACACTTCTGGTTCTTTAGCGATTGAAGGATTACCTGCAAAAGGAATACGATAAAAATTATTGTTTTCGTCTATTTCATATTCTATAAAGTCAAATTTTTTCTGCCATAAATCATTGTCTATTCTATAAGTAGTAAACTCTTCTGCTAACGGTTTTAACTCATTTTCAATTTGAGCTCCTGTTGTACTTATACCTGCTTTTTCTACTTCTGCAATTGGGATTTCATAATCAAATTCTTTTTTGATTTGAGCTTTCGTTTCAGATTCGATTTTGACGTTGATTTCTTTTAATTGTTTACGAAGTTCTTTCTTTTCTACAGTAGAAGGTGCTTCTTTTCCCTTTAGAGCAAGTTTGTCTTTAAGAGGTATAAGTTCTTGTTCATATTTAGCTTCTATATCTTTTTTTGCCTTTGCAGTAATTGTTTTCCAATTTTTTGCTTCTTCTTCTGTAAATTTCTTAAAGAATAAAAGACTTGGTTTAACTGTTGCACCACTTGCAATAAATACGTCTTGTGGAATAGATGTGATTAAAATTAATTTGGCTTTGCTTTCTACAAATTCTCTAATTTTTTGAAGATTACTATTATTTAAAACACCTTCTGGTAAAACAATCCCCATTCTACCACCTGGTTTCAATAAGTTAAGACATCTTTCAATAAAAAGTACTTCAGTCAAAGAACTCATTTTACCAGTTTTATATAAGTCTAAAAGCGGTTCGCCAATGTTGTCATTTATTTGTTTTAAAGCTGTTTCGTAAGCTTTTCCATAACGTTTTTTATATTCGGCTATTCTGACTTCATCTGTGTACTTATCTGATTCGGTAATTTTTAAACTTTTTTCAATTCTTGCACCAAAAGGTGGATTGGTTAAAATAACGTCAAACCGATTTTCGAAAATTCCATTAACGTTCAGTAAACCATCATTGTGATGAACTCCTCCGTGACCATCTCCGTGCATTATCATATTCATTTTAGCGGTTCTGCTCATTCTTGGATTTGCATCTGTTCCAAAAATGCAGTCATAGGAAAGTACACGTAAACGACTCTTTTCATTATTAATATCTAATTCTTGATTTAGATAATTAAATAATTCATTTACTTTTTCTTCAACTCCTTCCTTTTTCTTGTCAGACAGTTTTTCGTAATCCGCATTAAAGTATTTCGCTTTTATTTTTTCTTTTTGCTCCTGAATTTCATCTTCAATTTTAGCACGAACATATTCAAAAGCTTTTATTAAAAAACCGCCAGAACCACAACAAGGGTCGCAAAGAACTTCACCTTCTTGTGGGTCTAAAACTTCAACCATAAAATCTACAACAGTTCTTGGTGTAAAGAATTGCCCAAGTTCACCTCTAAATGTTCTTCCTAAAAATTGCTCAAAAGCAATTCCCTTAACATCATCAGAAGTTGTTGAAAGATTATATTTTTCTAATTTTTCTACTATTGCTTCAAAACTATTTTCTCTAATTTTTACCGTTTCGTTTTCTGCAAAAAGGTCATCATTTTTAAAGTCTTCTTTTGTGCTTTCAAAAAGCTGTTGGTAAAATGGTCTACTGTCTTTAGATTTATGCCTATCATAAGCTTCTTTGTCAGATAAGAATTGCTTTTTTGAAAAAATCTGACTTCCAGAATTTGTGCGTTCATATCTGATTTTGATAAATAGAATTTTAGAAATTTCGTCAAAAGCTGCTTCTGGTGAAAGTTTGTCGTTATTTCTAATAATGTTATGACAGTTGAAAAGTAGTTTAGAAAACTCGTCTCTTGTAAACGCTTTTGTTTGTTTTAAAATTTCATCAATTTTCTTTTCACTCTGAATACTTAAAGCATCTGGAATATCAATGATTTCTTCAAGTCTTTTTGGGATTTTTCCTTTTACAACTTTAAATATTCTAGTCTCTTTTAAGTTTGTTGTAACAAAAAAATCTGCTCCAGCCCAAGAAGCATAATTGTAGCCTTGAAAATAGTCTTCTTCTCTTACAGTTATATGTTCTGCTTTACATTCAACAACAATTACTGGACTAATTGATTCTTGTCTGTCTTTTTTATTTTTCCAAATTACTATATCTGCACTTGCTCTACCTTGACCTCTTTGAGAGTTGTTAACTTGTATTTCTTGAGCCATTTGCTCTAAAGAAAAACCATAATCATTTGCAAGTCTCTTTATATATTCTTGTCTTACTAACTCCTCTGGTGTTTGTATTAACCACTTTTCTTTAAGTGGTGCAAAAATCTGATTGCCTTTTGATTGAACTTCTATTTTCATATTACCTAAAGAGTTGAATGAATTAATTCTTTTACATCTACTGCTAGTAAATCTGCAATGATTATTAAACTATCCAATGATGGTTGAACTTCGTTCGTACACCATCTTGAAATTGTCGTTTCGTTTTTGTCCAACTTTTCAGCAAGCCATTTATTGGTCTTACCTTTTTCAGCTAAAACAACTTTTAGTCTATTAATTGCCTTTTTATTCATATTTATTAGCATTTAATGCAAATATATCAACTTTTAATGGATATTCAATATTCGGTTGTTGGCGGTGGGAAAAGGCAAGCTCTTTTTATTTTTTGAGGCACGAAAAAAATGAAATGTGCTTGACTGTGCGTTGGCTTTTAAGAACGGAATTTTGAAGATTTGTAAGATTTTCCGCATTATGCACAACGTGTTTGTATATGGTTTGTTGCGTGGTTTAGCACGTAATTTAGCAAATAAAAACCGAATAGAAAATCCGCGAGGATTTTCGTAAGTAGGCTAGAACTAGCAATAAATTATATACGGTGTTGCCCACAGTTATTTTTTCATTCGGCTTTGTCTATTTCGGTCAGTCTCAAACATTGTGATTTCAATTGCTCTTGTTGGATAAATGTCATATTCAAAATTTCGAGAAATCAAATCGTGCAACTTTCCGTAATTTTTATTTTCCGCTATATTTTTAATTCCGTTTAAATAGTCAAGATAAAGTTGTGGTCTATCAATTCCGTAACTACTTTTCTTTTCTGTTAAATATCTAAAAATTCGACTGTCCCAAATCGCATAATCTTTCGGATTGATAAAATGCAAAAGTTTAGAAAGTCCAACTAAAGAATTATTTATTGTTTTCTTTAAAATTTCGATTTCGTTGACTGTCAAAATGTGTCCGCTTTTCACAGCATTTAATAAAAAAAGAACTTTGTCTTTTTGTTCCAAATTCAGGTGGATTATTGTTGGCATCCAACCATAAACGAAATGACTTGCAATTACTAAATTATGTTCATTTATATCTCCAGCGTTTATTTCATCAAAATATTTTATGAATTCGGTATAAGTTTGGATATAAGAATCGTTTTCAGTTAAGATGAATTTTTCCGCATCTTTTAATATCGTTTCAAAGTTCAGATTTTTCAATTCAGTTCGGGTTTTTCTTTAATTGTGGGCAACGGGATTTTATATGATTTGTGCGACTGGAAAATCGGAGATTTTTCGGTTGTAGCAAATCGCTTGTTGAATGTTAGTCGTTTGTGTTAGTTCAAATGTAAGCATAAATTATATGAGGTGTTGTAGCACGTTTTTTTAATCATTTTACTTCTCTCATTCTCAAATATCTATTTTTCCCAAAAGTTATATAATACATTGGATATAAAAATCCAACTCCAGCAATATAAATCAAAAAATTCCAATTAAGATCAAAGATATTCAGCACTAAAAAATAAATTAATATAATCGCTAAGGTTATTCCCATAGCTAAATGTCCATATTTATATCCTGATATTTCAATTTCTTTAGATTCGTTTTCAGCTATCTCAAATTCTATTTTCTGGCTTTTGCACCAGTCAATCTTTCCATTAATTTTATAAATTCCAGATTCTATTTCAAACTCTTTTTTTTCTCCGTCATCAATTACACCAATCTTTTTATCATTCAGATAAATTCCAAATTCTCTTGCTTTATTATTCCATTCAGAAGTTCTTGTTATAATTAGTTTTGTCATTTTTCTCAATTTTTTTCGTTAATGTGGTACAACGTTTATGTATAAGAATAGTTGCGGTTTTGTGTGCGAGGATTTTCCGCAGGAAAATCAGACGTAACAAAACTGCAACGACCTTTGGTTTAGCCTAAAAATAGCAATTATTTTTATACGGTGTTGCCCATAGTAGTTTTTTTTCAGAGTTTTTAATATTCTACTAGATTCCGCTTTCCGATTTTCAGCGTTTGAGTGAATTCAGTCAGATTTTTATTCCGCTTAACTTTTTCAATTCCGCTTGAGTGATAATTCCGCAAGAGTTTTTTCAGCGCACAGCTCAATTTTCCATAAATAGCTTAATTCCGCAAACGAGCTAAAAAGTCCGACGTGATTTTCATTCCGCATTTGAGTGAAATTCGGCGCAATTCATTCAGCGTTTTGCTTTGTGAAATTCAGATTTTTCAAACCCGAATTGATTGCGTTTGAGTGGTTTCCGCTATTATGGGCAACGGGTTAGAATATGAAAAGTAGCGGGTTTGAAAACGCACTTTTCAGATGTTTTAAATTAATATGTTTTTGTATTATAAATATTATATTTACAATAATTTAGCTATTTTTTATATGCATTGTTGGCAACTGGCTTTTTTCTTTTTAAACGCTATGTTGCAATTCGATTTCAGGCATTTCGTCATAAGTTCTACCGTTTAATTTTCTACCGTTCTTTTTTTTGTTTTTTCCTCCCCATTGTTTGAAGAAGAATGCAACATCAGCTTTCTGGCATTGGTCTTGAATATCAATTACCCAATCAGCGTCCATAGTACGTGGATTATGTCCACTTTCTCCACCAACAATAACCCAATCAATATTTTCTAAATTTAAATTCGGAAGTTCTCCAATTAAAGGTTCAAGAGATAGGAATTTTACTCTTGCATTAGTTTTTCTTAAATAGTCAATTCTATTTTCTACTTTTTGTTCCTCTACTGAAACTCCCATCCAAATATTATGAGTCCACTTTAATTCATTGTGCAGTTCTAGAAGTCTTTCTGCTCTTTTAGTTAAGACTTGAAAAACGTGTTGTGGATTATCATTCATAACTTTGAATACCTTTTTAATAAATTCCAAAGGTATTTGTTCGTGAAATAAATCGCTCATTGAGTTTACAAAAACAATTTTTGATTTTTTCCAAGTATATGGAGTTTTCAAAGCGTTTTCGTGAGTTCTTACTTCGAAATTATCTTTATATTTTTCGACTCCCATTGCTTGAAGTCTTTTAGACATTACTTCTGCATAACAAAATTTACAGCCTTGTGATACTTTTGTACAACCAGTTGTTGGATTCCAAGTCATTTCAGTCCACTCTATACTTGTTTGAGCCATTCTACTTTTTAATTATTTTATAGTTTACAATATTATGCTTTCTAAATACATTCTCATAATTTAAAAATGGCGATTTTCCTTCGTAGTCTAATTTACCTTGTTTCTTCATAAGTTTCAATAAATCCACTGCGTGTTGTGGAATATGACCATTTGCATAAGTATACATTAGAACTCCTTTATTTGATACAGTTGATACTTCTAAAAGTTTTGATTCTAGTTCATTTTTAAATTTCTCAACTTTTGTCATTTTTTTTCCTTCGAACATATCGAGTTGAATTTTATTTTCATCCTCATCGATATCAAAATCAGCTTCTCCATTTACGCTATTTCTTTTCCAAGCTATTTTTAAAAATTTATCAACTGCTGCATAATTCTTTGCTCCAAAAATAATTCCATAAATATTAGCATTTTTTTTAATTGAAAATGGAAATAATTTTAACTCTGAATTTTTAGGAAGTCTTGAGCTAATTTTATTAAAAACTAGACGATGCATATTTCTATACTCTTCACTTTCTAATTCCTCGATTTCAATCTCTAAAGCTCGTCTAAATTCTTCAGTCTTACCATATCTCTTAAAGAAGGATGAAGAAACAAAATAAATAAAATCGGTTGTGTTTAACTTTTCAAGTTCATTAACGTACTCTTGCGAAATAAATTTGACACCATTTTGGTCTAAATAGACTAATGACGGAAACTCATTAATTGTAGGTAATAACTTAAAGAATAAATCTTCAGCGTTCTCATTGTAATAATTTACAGAAAGAAAATATTTGAATTTTGGATTCTGTGAGATAAATTCTTCACAATTTTTTATGAGCAAATCAAATTTTTGTTGTGCTTTTCTATTTGGCTCAAATTCATTGAAGTGCAGAACAATTTTAGTTTTACTTTGTAATATGTTGCCTAATTGTTCAGCTATTTTATTTAAAATTCTAATGGGGCTTCCAGCAACGTGATTTGAATCATAACCTGGTCCAGAAAAAAAGTCGAATATATGTATTTCATCAAAGCGAGGTTGCATTACGAATGTAGGAATCCAAGCTTGTGCGTAATCCTCAAAAATCTCTAGTTTGGTAATAGTTCCATTATCAAATGGCTCGGAATGTATGTTTTTTGCACTCATTTTATTGGTTAGTTCATTTTTTTTCAAGCTTGTTGCCAACGTGATTGTGTATGATTTGTTGTGATTAAATCAGCTCTTATTTTCCGTTAAATTACTTACTTTTAAATCTTAAAAAACTTCGGTAAAACACTTAAAAACAATGAATTATACACGTTGTTGTAGCACGTTTTTTATTCCGTTAGTAACTCGCTGTTTTTGTCAATTCCTTTAGTCTTGGTTATTTTCCAACCATTTTTATTTTCAAAATTCACATACCAAGTAAGTATTTCAGAATCTTGTATTTGGTAAACCATTAAACTTCCTTGTCCATTAGTAACTGTGTTTGTGGAAATCCAGATGCACAAACCATTTTGCGTTTTATCTGATATTAATCTTTTTTTGTTATTCGTACTACGTTGCCAAATATGTGTCAATTCCTCAGATTTTGAATTTTCATTTCCTTTCTTTTGGAAGAAAGTTTCGTTCAAAACTCGATTTGGGTTAAATGGTGGTATTGTAATTTCTTTTCCCCAATATGGTTCTAAAACAAATGGAATCATTGCACCAGTTCCAGTATCATATTTTTTAATTTTTTTGCCAGAATAATTAAGCCATTTATGGTCAAACCAGTTTTTGATTCGGATGATTGAAACTTCGTTTGGATTGAACGACAAAATCAAGTTTCCAATAACAGATTCAACTATTTCAATGAATCCAGAATCATCAGTATTATCAGTTTTGAGTTTTATCATTTTCGGGAATGTGCTACAACGTGTTATATAATTATATTTTATGATGTTATTCCTTTCTATTTTCCGGATAACGTTACTTTTTGTGAATCTTATCAATCGGAAAATAAAACGATTTTTAAAGATACTAATTTTCTCCTTTTTGTAGAGCTGCATTTCTGTTTTTCTACTGATTTAATTTTTTTGAGCCATTTGTATAGTTTTTTACAGCAATATCTAACGGACTACTAATTTGAAATAAACTTTTCTGTGAAACATGTGTGTAAATCATCGTTGTTTCTGGTTTTGCATGACCCAATAATTCTTGAATCAACCGTAAATCAATACCGTTTTCTAATAAATGTGTAGCAAAACTATGTCGTAAACAATGTGGTGTAACTCGTTTGTGTATGTTTGCAAGACGGCAAGAGGTTCTTAAAAAGGCTCTAATACTTCCAGCAGAATATTTCTCATACGGCTTTCCTTCAATAAAAAAACGCTTTGGCTGATATGTTGTAATATAATTAATCAATAACGGTTTAAAACTTTTTGCCAAAGGCACATATCGGTCTTTTCTTCCTTTTCCGTTTTGTATTAAAATTTGATTTCTATCCATATCTATATGTCGCAATTCTAAATTAATCAACTCACCAATTCTAAATCCGGCAGAATAAATAAAAGCCAACGCAGCCCTGTGTTTTAAGTTTTTGGTGTTTTGTAAAAGCCTAATTACTTCTTCTTGCGATAAAACAGTAGGTAAGCTTCTTGACTTTTTTGGTCTTTCTAATTGTAAGTCGTTAATTTTTGTCTCTGGATAAAAAACAATAAAAATCTTTAAAGCACTTATAAATTGTCGTTGAGAACTAACCGAATACTTTCTTTCTATAAATACCGTTTCTATAAATTCTTCTACATTTCTGTTGGTAAGATCTTCTAAAGCAATCTTTGTATGAAAATTAATAAAATCGGCCACAAAAAAAGTGTAGGTTGTAATGGTGCTTTCACTATATCTTTTTCCTTTTAAATAAACAAAAAAGTTGTTTAAAAGTATTTTTTGAGAAGCTGTTAAGTTTCGTGTAAATAACTTTTTTTTAACCATTTTACTGGTGTTAACAGTTGTAATTTCTTCAAATAAATTGATTAGTATTTGTAAGTTTTTAGGAGTGTCATTTAAATACCAAGCTTTTAAAGTTGTACTCCAAAAAATACTATCAACAGATTTAATTATAGTAATTAATTTCTGATGATAGGTAAATTTTACAAGAATTCGTTTGTTTTTTCTATGAACTTTTTGTTCAAGATAAACCGTAGGTAATTTTTCCATCTCTTTAGCAATTACCCAAAAATAAGAAAAATTTATTTGATGTCTTTTAACACTAACTGAATACTCGTAAAGCCATTCCACGTATTTTCATCAATGTTGTACACAATATCAAATTCATTTTTAATAAGCGATATTTTATCACCCAAACCAAAACCAATTGCAGTATAGGTTTTGTTATCTGAACCATAAATTAAATTGAGTCTTAAATGACTTTTGTCTTCACCAACTTGTTTGCCAAATCCGTTATCTCTAACAGCTGAGGTTTTAAAAGTTGGTTTCATATTTTGTGGTCCAAAAGGAGCCATTTGTTGTATAATTCTAAAAAACTTTGGTGTAATTTCAGAAAGTTCAATTTCTGCATCAATGGCAATTTCAGGAATTAATTGTTCTGGTAAAATAGACTGTTTTACAACGTCTTCAAATTTTTGTTTAAAATTTTCGTAATTCTCTGGCAATAATGTTAAACCAGCAGCATATTTATGTCCGCCAAATTGCTCAATAAATTCTGCACACTGTTCTAGTGCATTATACACATCAAATCCTTTTACAGATCTTGCCGAAGCAGCTAATTTATCACCACTTTTTGTAAAAACCAATGTAGGTCTGTAATGCGTTTCTATCAATCTAGAAGCCACAATACCAATAACACCTTTGTGCCAATCTTCACGAAAAACAATCGATGTAACGTTTTTTTCTTCCTTATTTTCAGTAATTTGTAGTAAAGCTTCTTGCGTAATTTTTTTGTCGAGTTCTTTTCTGTCAGAATTGTTTTTTTCAATGGCTGATGCAAATTCAACAGCAGTTTCAAAATCCATTTCTGTTAATAATTCAACTGCATAATTTCCGTGTTTCATGCGTCCAGCAGCATTTATCCGCGGAGCGATAATAAAAACCACATCTGTAATGGTTAATTCTTTCTTTTTTAGTTGATGAATGATCGCTTTAAATCCGTTTCTAGGATTTGTATTTATTACCTGCAAACCAAAATACGCCAAGGTTCTGTTTTCGCCAGTCATCGGAACAATGTCTGCGCCAATTGCTGTAGCAACCAAATCTAAATACGGCGTTAAATTATCAATGGTTTGATTTCTTTTGGATGCCAACGCTTGCACCAATTTAAAACCAACGCCACAACCACACAATTCATCAAATGGATAAGAACAATCTGCTCTTTTCGGATTTAAAACCGCAACTGCTTTAGGAATTTCTGCACCAGGTTTGTGATGATCGCAAATAATAAAATCGATGTTTTTATCAGAAGCATACGCAACTTTGTCCAATGCTTTTATGCCACAATCTAAGGCAATAATTAAAGAAAAATTATTGTCTTCAGCATAATCAATTCCTTTAAAAGAAATTCCGTAACCTTCGTCATATCTATCTGGAATGTAGGTTGAAACATTTTTGTAATACGTTTTTAAATACGACGAAACCAACGAAACCGCAGTAGTTCCATCAACATCGTAATCGCCATAAATTAAAATATTTTCGTTGTTTGCAATGGCAGTTTCAATTCGGTTTACAGCAACATCCATATCTTTCATCAAAAAAGGATCGTGTAAATCTTCTAAAGAAGGGCGAAAGTATTTTTTAGCTTCATTAAACGTAGAGATTCCGCGTTGCAATAAAATTTCTGCAAGTGGTTTTTCTATGGATAATTCGCTTGCAAGTTGTTTAATTTTTTCTTTTTCGGGTGTTGTTTTTAAAGTCCAACGCATAGCAATTTGTGTGCTGAATTCATTTCATCAGCTCTTTTTAAATTTTTATTTATTCATTTTCATGCAACTGTATTTCTATCGTTATTTTAGCAAACTGTCTAAACATTTCCATCACGCCACAATATGTATCTACCGATAAATTTACCGCTTTTGTAATTTTATCAGCTTTTAAATCAGTACCATAAAAATGATAAGCTACATGTACTTTATGGTAGTATTTTGGATGTTCTTCTGTTAATTCTGCTGTAACAATTATCTTAAAATCTTCTGGTTCTGCACGCATTTTTTTTAAAAGCGAATCTACATCTAAACCAGAACAACCAGCTAAAGAAGAAAGCATTAGTGCTTTTGGTCCAAAACCAACTAAATCTCCATAATCTTCACTTGCATCGTACATTATTAAAGAATTTCCGCTTGGGTTATCCGATTCTAAAATTCCGTTTTTTTTCCAAGATGTTGTTACTGTATTTGTTGCCATTTTATTTGTTTTTACAAATTTACTATAATTAGAAAGCTAAAGTTATAAAAATAGATATATTTGAAGGTATAAAAACGTAAAAGATATGCCATTAGTAACGCCTTTATCAGCAAATCACGATTTAGAAACACAAGAATTAGCAGAATTCTTTAATGAAACCTTAGGGTTTTGCCCAAATTCTGTTTTAACAATGCAACGAAGACCAGCCATTTCAAAAGCATTTATCAATTTAAATAAAGCGGTAATGGCAAATGAAGGACGAGTAACTTCTGCTTTAAAAAGAATGATTGCCTGGGTTTCTAGTAACGTAACAGGTTGTAGATATTGTCAAGCACACGCAATTAGAGCAGCAGAACGTTATGGCGCAGAACAAGAACAATTAGATAATATATGGGAATATAAAACCCATGCGGCTTTTTCTGATGCAGAACGTGCTGCTTTAGATTTTTCTTTAGCTGCGTCTATGGTACCAAATGCTGTTGATGAAAACATTAAAACGGAATTATATAAATATTGGAACGAAGGAGAAATTGTAGAAATGTTGGGCGTTATTTCGCTCTTTGGATACTTAAACCGTTGGAATGATTCTATGGGAACTTCTATTGAAGACGGAGCTGTGGAAAGCGGCGAAAAATATTTAGGAAAAACTGGTTGGGAAAAAGGAAAACACCAATAATCCTTTTCTAAAGATCTAAAACGCATCATTTACTGAACCAATTTTAGAAGAAATGGTGCATTTTTTTTGAACGAAACCCTTATTTTTTTTTAGAGATATTGTTCTTTATTTAACATAAATTTTAACAAGTAGATAAAGTTGACTTTGCTATATTTACAATCAATAAAGTAACAATCAACTAATTAAATTTTACAAAATGAAAAAAACACTCCAAATTTTTGTGTTGTTTATTATGGCATCAACAGCTGTAACAGCACAAAGTAAAGATCCTGTTGTTCAAAACATTATAAATGAAGCAAACAACAACTCACAATTAAAAAAATTAGGACATGAATTATTAGACGTTATTGGACCACGTTTAGTAGGTACTCCACAAATGAAACAAGCAAACGATTGGGCAGTTGCCAAATACAAATCTTGGGGAATTTCTGCAAAAAATGAAAAATGGGGAGAATGGCGTGGATGGGAACGCGGAATTACACATGTTGATATGACCTATCCAAGAGTGCAAAGTTTAGATGCTACACAATTAGCTTGGAATCCAAGTACTTCTAAAAAAGGAGTTTCAGGTGAAGTTATCATCATTCCTAAAATTTCTGATAAAGATGCTTTTCAACGTTGGTTAAAAACCATTAAAGGAAAAATTGTGTTGATTTCTATGAACCAACCTACAGGAAGACCAGATTATAACTGGGAAGAATTTGCTACGCCAGAATCATTTGAAAAAATGAAAAAAGAACGCAACGAGCAAACAAAAGCTTGGAGACAAAACATTAGAAATACAGGATTTAACTCAAGAACAATCATTGCAGAGTTAGAAAAAGCAGGAGCCGCAGGTTTAGTTGCTTCTAACTGGTCTAGAGGATTTGGAGTAAATAAAATCTTTAGTGCTAGAACAAAAAAAATTCCAACAATTGATATGGAATTAGAAGATTATGGTATGTTGTACAGATTAGCTGAATATGGAGATAAACCTAGAATAAATATAGTTGCAAAATCTAAAGAACTAGGAAAAGTAGATAATTTTAATACCATTGCAGAAATTAAAGGAACTGAATTTCCGAATGAATATATTGTGCTTTCTGCACACTTCGATTCTTGGGATGGAGGAACTGGAGCAACAGATAACGGAACCGGAACATTAGTAATGATGGAAGCAATGCGTATTTTAAAGAAAATGTATCCAAATCCGAAGAGAACAATTATTGTTGGTCATTGGGGAAGTGAAGAACAAGGTTTAAACGGTTCAAGAGCTTTTGTAGAAGATCATCCAGAAATTGTAAAAAATATTCAGGCTTCTTTTAATCAAGATAATGGAACAGGTAGAGTTGTGCGTTTGTCTGGTGCAGGTTTTTTACATTCGTATGATTATTTGTCAAGATGGTTATCTGCAGTACCAAGAGATATTACAAAACACATTAAAACAAGTTTTCCAGGAGCACCAAGTGGTGGTGGTTCTGACAATGCTTCCTTCTTAGCGGCTGGTGCGCCAGCTTTTAGTTTGAGCTCTTTAAATTGGTCTTATTGGAATTATACATGGCACACAAATAGAGACACGTACGATAAAATTGTTTTTGATGATGTACGTAACAATGCAATATTAACTGCTATACTAACTTATATGGCAAGTGAAGATTCTAACAGAACTTCAAGAGAAAAAATTGTAATGCCAATTAATCCGAGAACCGGTAAACAAAGAGAATGGCCAAAAGCGCGTTCTCCGCAAAGAAAAGGAGGATTAGATAAATAAACAAAGCCTATTTTATACTAAAAACCTCATCATGTATGCTGAATTTATTTCAGTAAATGATGAGGTTTTTTTAGTGCTTATTCTACATGAGCTAAATGAAAAACAAATTACACTTTAACCAAATATAATATCTCCTCGAGCGGAGTCGAGAGGTTAATTTTTATCTAAAATCAAAAAATTTCGACTGTGCCAAATTTGAAATAGTTGTAAAACTATATTTTTAAATTTTACTTATTTAATATATCTACAATCATTTTAGCTTTTAATTTTATTGCTTTCTGTGTTTTTTCAATATCTGGTTTTATCAATTTTACATCAGAAACCATATCAGAAGTTGTTGCAGCAGCTTTTACATACCAATCTTCCCAAGCGGTAATTATTTCTAATTGTGTTTTTACATCTTCTCCTTTTTCAATTGCCAATTTACCTTGTTTTAACTCTTCATTTAAACGAGTAATGGCAGCATTTTCAATATTTTTTAATACTTTTTTTGCGGTGTATTCGTCAGCATTTATCAATTCAAAAGCAGAAATTAAGGCTGCTGTTCCTACATTTTTTAAGGTCGATTTAGAAACTTTATCAATTCTATCATTATCAGTATGATAAAATTGATCTGTAAAATGCCAGAACAAAACACTCGGAATATTTCCTCTTAAAAACGGCACATGATCACTTCCTCCTTCAAACGGATTTGTATTTACAACCCAGTTTGCACGTTTTCCTTGTGCTTTAAATTTTTCAATCACAAAATCATTTAAATAATGCGGCTTCATGTCTTCTGCTTTCAACTTTCTTCCGCCCCATTCTGAATGTTTGTCATTTCCTCTAGTCCAAATTGCACTTGGATCTGGCATTTTTTCAATTAAAAAAGTTCCACCTGTTTTTTCAGTATCTTCTCCAACCATGTCTAAAGAAATTCCCCAAACAATGTCTTTTGCTCTAATACTATCTTCTTTTACATATCTTCCAGTAGAAACAATTTCATCACCCCATAAAAAGGTTAATGTTCTCTTCGGATTGATTTTTCCTTCTTTTACTAATTTTGCAGTAACAGCAGCCATTTCTAAGGCAACTCCAACTCCAGTAGCATTATCATTTGCGCCAGGTTCTTGAATATGCGCACTAAAAACCAAGCGTTTTTTTGGTTGCTCACTTCCTTTAATATCAGCAACAATGGTTAGTTCTTCTGATGGATAAATGTTTGTTTTTATCTTCACATTTAAAGTTGCCTTTCCTTTTGATAAAGCAGTTTTTAAACGTTCTTTTGCCGCAAAAGACATTGCGATTCCCCAAGATTTATGAACCGAATCTAAAGGAACAGAACGAAACTGAATAGATGTTGTATTCTTTTCTGGTTGTAAATATGCAGGATTGCTATACGTAATTATACCAACTGCTCCACCATTTATTGCGGTTTTAAAAATTCTACCTGGACTTGTTTCCGCAAAAACAATTTTTCCTTTTACATTGGTAGTTTTTAATTTCTTTAAATCTTTGATATAAATTACTTCTGCAGTTACACCTTCTTTTGGTGTGCTATAAGAGTTTAAAGCAATCATATTTCTGTTGGTTGCATGTGCTAATAATGGTGCTTTTTCTCCATTAATAATAATGTTTGCATCCACAGACTCCCAAGTTGGTCTTTTTAACGGACGCTTTTCTATTCTGTACGTAAGCACATCTTTTTCGGTTGCTTTTTCCTCTAAAACATAACCGTCTTTTTCGAGTTGTTCAGCAATAAAATAGACACTTTTATTAAAACCTGTATTACCAACAACACGCCAGTATTTTTCTACAAAAGAAGTGGTTTCAAAAGCCAAATCTCCAGTAAATTCTTTATTGATGACGTCTGAATATTCAGCAGTTTTTAATTCATTATTTTGTTGACACGCAACAAATAAGCTCACACAAAAAGCGAGTATAAAAGATTTTTTTAACATAATAATTTTGTTTTTGGAGTGTAATACTACAATTTTTCTATGAAATAATTTTTGAAAGTTAAATCCTCATTTCGAAATGACATTTTAGTTCTACTATTATTTTAGTACATAAATCCAAATAAGTATATAGGTATGATATTTAAGCTGCCAACTTCAATATCATCTCTTACAACAAAACCATTTTCAATTCCTTTAATTTGTTTTGTAGCTTTATTTTTTCCACCGATTTCAAACGTATATTTTTTATTGATGATAAAATCTCCTTTTTCTGCCAAATAAATTTTGTGAATATGTTTCATTTGATTTGCAAAAAACGTTTCTCTTAATGTACCAATTTCTGCTTGTTTTTTATCCAATGCAAAAATTAAATTGGTGTTATTTAAATACAGTTTTTCGGGTTTCGTTAATGCACCAACTCCTTTTGTAGGCTTAAATAGTTCCATCACTAAGTCTGCTCTGTTTAGTAATTTTATAGCGTTGATTAAAAAGGTTCTGTTTATCCCCAAACGCTCACTTAATTTTTTAATATTTGGTGTAAAAGGAACACTTTGTGCAATTGCGACTAGTAGTTTTTTTATTTTTCTACTATCTTCATAAGTAATATTTTCAACTGTATTTAAGTCAGATTCTATTATTAAATTTATAGTTTGTATTAATTTTATATCATAACTTTCTAAGTCTTCTAAAAAATATGGATAATTACCATATTCTAAATATTCTTTAAAATATTTTAAAGGAGTCTTTAATTGCTTGGTAATTTCTCTAGCGTTCTCTTTATGGTTTATTAAAATATCTTCTAAGTTTAAAACAGGTAATTTTTTATCAATTTTAAAATATACAAATTCTCTAAATGATAATTCTTTTAAATAATAAGGAACTACTCTTCTGCTTAAATCAGATTCTCCTTTGTAAATTTCTAACACGGAAGAAGAGGTAAAAACAGTTTTTAAACTCGGAAATTGATCATAAATTAACTTTATTTCTCGTGACCAATTTGGGTATTTATGAACTTCATCTAAAAACAAATGAGTTCCGCCTTGCAAAACAAACTCTTCTGCCAAGTCTATCAAATTATTTTCTAAAAAATACATGTTGTCTAAAGAAGCATACAACGGTTCTGCATCCTTTGGTAAATAAAATTTTATTTGCTGTAACAAGAGTGTTGTCTTTCCAGAACCTCTTGCGCCTTTAATTGCAATTAACCGATTTGACCAATTTATTTTACTTATTAAATAACGCTCTTTTGTAAAAACGTTTGCTAAAAATTTCTCTTGAAGTGAAAATAATTTTTCCATAACTGTTATTTAAAAAAACAAATATAGGTAAAAATTGTTATTGTAAAAAACAATAATAAACATAAAATGTTATTTTAAATAACATTTTACATCACTCTTAAAAACTCACTTTTGTCTTTCCGAAAAGAGGAACGATTGAGGAATCTCATGAATATAGAGGCAGTAACTAATAATTTACAGATTTCTCAAAAGTTTACATTGAGCGAAGCCGAAAGACTAAAAAGCTCATTTCGAAATGACATTTTAGTTCTGTTGTAGGTTTTTTTAATTCTAAATAAATATAGTTTAAGAGGACAAAATCCGACTATGGGAATTTTGCCCCCTTAAACCTTGGTGTAAATTTATAGTAATCAAGTATTTATGTATTTTATCAAATAGCAAAATACGTTCTATTATTTTATAAATAATTGATTATTAAATATTTATGTTTTTTTTAAGTGATTTTTCCTGTCCTTTTTTAAAGTTACATCTTTTTTCATTTTTGTACTCAAATTACATGTCTTAAAAAGATATGAATTGATAATTAGTTTAGCAGAATTAAAACAAGGATTATGAGATTTTTTAAATGGTTGGAGGAATTTTATTTTCGAAATAAAGAAATGAATTTTCGAGAAATAAAAGAGACTCAAAAATATAAGGTAAAAATCACAAAAATTTTATCTAAAACCAATCACAAGACAGTTTGTTCAATAACTAAAAATTTAAGCATAGAAAAAAAACAAGAGAAAAAATCAGTTTTTGATAGAATGAAGAACGTAGTGTCATTTATTATCTCTTCCCTTTAACCACCACCACAATTTCTCCTTTTGGTGGTTTGTTGGTGTAATGTGCCAACACTTCGGTTGCTGTTTCTCTAATGGTTTCTTCAAACATTTTTGTGAGTTCTCTAGAAACTGAAATTGGTCTGTCTGCTCCAAAATATTCTACAAAATGCCCCAATGTTTTTACTAATTTATGTGGAGATTCGTATAAAGGTTTTTATATTAAATTTAGACTAAAATAATTGCTGTCGATTTGCTAAATTTCATCATTATTTAAAATAAAACAAAATTTTCTGTTATAAATCATTACGATTTAACGTTATATAAAAGAATGACCAAACTAGATTTTAAATTAAAGGTATTTTCGTTATCAGAACGCTTGTTTCCTATGGTTGCAAGAATGTTGGGTACACAAGCTAATACAGAAGATGCTATTCAAGAAATTATGATGAAACTTTGGAAAAAACGTAAAAAATTAGAAAAGCACCCAAATATAAAAGGTTTTGTTTTTTTAACAGCACGTAATTATTGTATTGATATCATCAGAAAAAAACGCTTTTTACTAGATGAATTAAAAAATTATTCTAGAATTATAAAATCATCAAATGAAACTAAAAAAATAGAATGGGAAGAGTTAAACATTATTATTTTAAAAATTTTGGAAGAGATTCCGGAACAACAAAAAGAGGTTTTTATGATGAGGGACATTGATGGGTACGAATTCATAGAAATAGCAGCAGCAATGCAAATTAAAATAGAACATACCCGAGTTTTATTATCTAGAACAAGAAAACAGATAGGTTTAACGCTAGAAAAAACATATAGTTATGAAAGAGGAATCTATTAAAAATTTTATTGAAAAATATAAGTCTGGAACAAGCTCTTTAGAGGAAGAAATTTTTTTATTTGATTCTAAAAAAGTTACTAATAGTTCAATTCAAATGATATTCTCTTTTATAAAAAAGAACAAAAAAGAAGTTCCACAAAATTTTAATGATAAAATGTGGATGTCTTTTGATAAAAAAACAAAGAAGATGAATCAATTTAGAATTGGTTTACTATCTACAGCAGCATCTATAGTCTTGCTTTTGTCAATTTATATCAGTAATAAAAATGAATTAACGAATAGTGAAAAAGAAGCATTGTTGATAGAGGCTAAAAGTATGTTTATTGCCAAAAATCAAAAAGAAAAAAATTACACTATAATTATACAAAATGAATTGGTTGTGGTTTACACCAAACACAAATAATTTAAAAACAACGGAAAGTTAATGAACAATTAAATATAAAAAAATAAAAAAAATATTATTTACAGTATTGGTTCTTTTAATGTCAATTTTAAGTGCTAAAGCTCAAGAAAAAGAGGATAAAGAAAATCTTTTGGTAAAAATACAAGAAGGAGCAAAGCCTTTGATTTATGTCGATGGGAAAATATTTGATTTTCCTTTGGAGTTAATCGACCAAAGTAAAATAGCATCAATAATGGTGGTAGAAAAACAAGAAGCTTAAAAAAAATACAATGCTCCGAATGGAGTTGTGTTAATCCAAACAAAAGAAGTAACAAGTTTTAACTTCTCTGATAAAGTAAAAGAAGATAAAAAGATTTTTGATAAGAATGGACCAAAAATTATTGTTGACGGTAAGATTAGGGATAAAAAGTTTTTAGAAACTTTAAAGCTAGACAATATTGACAAAATGGAGATAGTGAAAAGCGATAAAGCAATAAAAAAGTATAATGCGCCTAATGGTGTTATTATAATTACGACAAAAAAGATGTAGTTCTTTTCAGACCTCACAGGTTTTTAAAACCTGTGAGGTCTGAGATCATTACTTCTTCCCTTCAACCACCACCACAATTTCTCCTTTTGGTGGTTTGTTGGTGTAATGTGCCAACACTTCGGTTGCAGTTCCTCTGATGGTTTCTTCAAATAGTTTGGTGAGTTCTCTAGAAACAGAAACCTGTCTGTCAGCTCCAAAATATTCAACAAAATGGCCTAATGTTTTTACTAATTTATGTGGAGATTCATAAAAAATTATCGTTCTCGTTTCTTCAGCCAATAATAACAAACGCGTTTGTCTTCCTTTTTTAACGGGTAAAAAACCTTCAAAAACAAATTTATCATTTGGCAAACCAGAGTTTACCAATGCTGGTACAAAAGCGGTAGCTCCAGGCAAACAATCCACTTCTATATTATTTTCTACACACGCTCTTGTTAACAAAAAACCAGGATCAGAAATTGCAGGAGTTCCAGCATCAGAAATTAAAGCACACGTTTCTCCGTTTCTAATTCTGTTTAAAATTCCTTCAATAGATTTGTGTTCGTTGTGCATATGATGACTGTGCATTTGCGTGCCAATCTCAAAATGTTTTAACAATTTTCCGCTTGTTCGCGTGTCTTCTGCTAAAATAAAATCGACTTCTTTTAAAATCTTGATTGCTCTAAAAGTCATGTCTTCTAAATTACCAATTGGCGTTGGAACTAAATAGATTTTGCTCATTTTTTAATTTTCGTTTACTTATCTGTTCTCAATACAAATTTTTCATTTTTCAAAATTCACTCGAACTGACAGTATGTTCTTACTCTTGAGTTTAATTACTCACGCAATGTCACTTCGAGTGAAATTCTTTTTTCAAGAATTTTGTATCGAGAAGTTGTTTAAATTGATTCATACGTTTCTAACGTGATATCTGCAACTACATCGCCAGTATGTTTGGTGCTTAAAGTTTCAAATAATAAAATATGAACTTCTTCTTTTGCAATCGGTTTGTGTTCTATGCCTTTTGGTACAATATAAAATTCGCCTTCGTTTAAGGTGACTGTTTTATCTCGTAATTCAATATCTAAAGAACCTTTTATCACCATAAATAATTCATCTTCATCATCGTGTTTGTGAAACACAAATTCGCCTTTTAACTTTGCTAATAAGAGTTGCTGATTGTTTAATTCGCCAATTTTTTTTGGTGACCAATGGTCAGAAAATAAGTTAAATTTCTCTTGTATATTTATTACGCTCATAAGTACAAACTTACAAAGATTTTTACGGATTATTCTCGAAACATAAAAAGTAGTTATTCTGCTTAAATTGTGTAATTTTGCAGGATTAGATCCCGAAATAAATTCGGGAAGTAATTTTTCAAGAAAAATGTATAGAAGTCATTCTTGTGGTGAGTTAAGAGCATCGCACATCAATACAGAAGTAACCTTGGCGGGTTGGGTACAAAAATCGCGTGATAAAGGATTTATGATTTGGGTAGATGTACGTGACAGATACGGAATTACGCAGTTAATTTTTGATGAAGATCGTACACCAAAAGCAATTATCGATCAAGCAAAAACACTTGGTAGAGAGTTTGTAATTCAGGTTACAGGAACGGTTATTGAAAGAAGTTCTAAGAATCCTAAAATGAAAACAGGAGATATCGAAATTCTTGTGAGTAAGCTTGTGATACTTAATGCAGCTTTGCTGCCGCCTTTTACCATTGAAGATGAAACCGATGGTGGAGAAGATATTAGAATGAAATATCGCTATTTAGATATTCGTAGAAATCCAGTAAAAGACAGTTTAATTTTCCGTCATAAAGTATCGATGGAAGTTCGTAAATATTTGTCTGATCAAGAATTTATAGAAGTAGAAACACCGTATTTAATAAAATCTACACCAGAAGGAGCACGAGATTTTGTGGTTCCTTCTCGTATGAATGAAGGGCAGTTTTACGCATTGCCACAATCTCCACAAACATTCAAACAACTATTAATGGTTGGTGGAATGGACAAATATTTTCAGATTGTAAAATGTTTTAGAGATGAAGATTTGCGTGCAGACAGACAACCAGAATTCACCCAAATTGATTGTGAAATGGCGTTTGTTGAGCAAGAAGATATTTTAACTGTTTTCGAAGGATTGACACGTCATTTACTAAAAGAAATCAACGGAGTTGAAGTAGCTAAATTCCCAAGAATGTTGTATGATGATGCGATGCGTTTGTATGGAAATGACAAGCCAGACATCCGTTTTGGAATGGAGTTTGGCGACTTAAACGAGGTTACACAACACAAGGAGTTCAAAGTGTTTAACGATGCAGAATTGGTTGTTGGAATCGCAGTTCCAGGAGGAAACAGTTACACCAGAAAAGAAATAGATAAATTGATTGATTGGGTTCGTCGTCCACAAGTTGGTGCTTTAGGAATGATTTATTGTCGAGTTAATGAAGACGGAACATTCAAATCATCTGTAGATAAATTTTACAATCAAGAAGATTTGGCAAAATGGGCAGAAAAAACGGAGGCGAAAGCCGGAGATTTAATCTGTATTTTATCAGGAGAAACCAATAAAGTAAGAGGACAATTATCTGCTTTACGAATGGAGTTAGCAACACGTTTAGGATTGAGAGATCCAAAAGTATTTGCGCCATTGTGGGTAATTGATTTCCCATTATTAGAACTGGACGAAGAAACAGGACATTATCATGCAATGCATCATCCGTTTACATCTCCAAAACCTGGTCAACTAGAATTGTTAGATTCAGATCCTGGAGCTGTAAAAGCAAATGCATATGATTTGGTGTTAAACGGAAATGAAATTGGTGGAGGTTCTATCAGAATTCACGATAAAAAAATGCAAGCAACCATGTTAAAGCATCTTGGTTTTTCTGAAGAAGATGCGAAAGCACAATTTGGTTTCTTAATGGATGCTTTTGAATACGGCGCACCGCCTCACGGAGGTTTAGCTTTTGGTTTGGATAGATTGGTTGCTATTTTAGGCGGACAAGAAACGATCAGAGATTTTATTGCATTCCCAAAAAACAATTCTGGACGAGATGTGATGATTGATGCGCCAGCATTTATAGATGATGACCAATTAAAAGAATTGAGTTTGAAATTAAATATTAAAGCATAAAATGTCATTACGAGGAAGAATGACGAAGTAATCTTTTTATAAATTAAGAGATTGCTTCATTACATTCGCAATGACGAAAATTTATAAATTCCGTTCTAAACTTAGAAGGTTTTTTTAGTACTTTTAATTTATGAAAAAACCACTTATTCTTCTTGCAATATTATTTTCATTGCAATCTTTTTCTCAAGAACTTACAGGAAGTCAATTGTTAGAGAAAGCTATTCAATATCATGATCCAAACGGAAATTGGAACACATTTAAAGGAACTTTATTTGTAACTATGGAAACGCCAAAATCACCAAAAAGAGAAAGTGAAATACAAATTGATATTCCAAATCAACTCTTTTCGGTAAAAGCAAAAAGCGGCAAAAATACTTCTGAATATAGTATTGAAAAAGATAGTGTTCAGATTGTTTTTAATGGAGAAAGAAACCCACCAAAAGAAATCTTAAAAAAGTATAAATTAAGTAAAAAGCGTGGAGTTTTTATGAAAAACTACTATACGTATTTGTATGGTTTACCCATGAAATTAAAAGACCCAGGAACTGTAATTCATTTAAAAGTTGAAAACAAAAAATTTAAAGGGAAACCATATTTGGTGTTAAAAGCTACTTATAAAAAAGAAGTTGGAAAAGATACATGGTATTTTTATTTCAACCCGAAAACCTACGCAATGGAGGTGTATCAATTTTTTCATGATGAAACTAAAAATGATGGAGAATATATTTTGTTAACCGGAGAAGAAACTGTTAATGGGGTTAAAATGCCAAAGAAACGAGCTTGGTTTATCAATAAAGACAACAAATATTTAGGAACTGATGTTTTGAAAATAGACAAGTAAAAAAGTTAACGTGATTTAGAAAAAAATTTAACTTCTGCTTTATTTAAAACGAATTAATCCTCTTAAAGAGTACTTTTACATTCTATAGTTTTTCTTTAAAAAATGAAATCATATACATTAAAAAGAACATTTACAAAATTTTTAATTTGGCGAGCGAAACATATTTCACAACGTCAATTTATTTATATTTTAAGTGTTTTGGTTGGGTTTTTGGCTGGTTTAGGAGCTGTAGTATTAAAAAACTTAACGCACTTTTTTCAGCATCTTTTAGAAGGAAATATAATTCGTTATTATCACAACGCTTTTTATTTTGTTTTTCCAATTATTGGACTTGCAATCGTTTATTTAATTATAAAATATGTTATAAGAAACAAAGTAAATCACGGTATTCCATCAACACTTTTTGCAATTTCTAAGCGAAAAGGAATTATGAAACGATACCAAATGATTGGTTCAATTTTAACAGCGCCAATTACTGTAGGTTTTGGTGGTTCTGTTGGATTAGAAGGGCCAACTGTTGCAACAGGTGCTGCAATTAGTTCTAATATTGCGAGGTTGTTTCACTTAAACCAAACAAAAAGAACGTTGTTAATTGGCTGTGCAGCAGCAGGAGCGTTATCTGCAATTTTTAAAGCACCCATTGCGGCAATTATTTTTGCAATAGAAGTCTTTAGTTTAGATTTAACAATAGCTTCTTTATTACCCTTATTATTAGCATCATTATCTGCAATTATTACTTCTTATTTTTTCTTAGGTTCTGATGTGTTACTTCCTTTTAAAATAGAAGATGTTTTTACCATAAAAGACGTGCCCTTTTTTATCTTTCTTGGAGTGATTACTGGTTTTGGATCTATTTATTTTACAGAAATTTATGATAAAGTTCAAAAGCTTTTTGATAAAATAGATTCACCAATTAAAAGACTTTTAGTTGGTGGAATTGGCTTAGGGATTCTAGTTTATTTTATTCCGCCTTTGTTTGGTGAAGGTTTTGAGGTTATTAATAATCTTATTGTAGGAAATCCAGAAGAAGCATTACAAAATAATTTTTTACATTTAGATTTAACCAATGTTTGGGTTGTTATATTTTTATTATTTGGATTGGCTTTTTTTAAAATTATAGCAAGTGCTTTAACTTTTGGCGCTGGTGGTGTTGGGGGTATTTTTGCGCCAACGTTGTTTATGGGAAGTCTTATTGGTAATGCGGTTGCTAAAACGATAAACAATATTGGCATTTTTAACAATTCGGTTTCTGAAAGTAATTTTACCTTAGTTGGTATGGCTGGTTTAATGGCAGGTGTTTTGCATGCACCATTAACTGCCATATTTTTAATAGCTGAAGTTACAGGCGGATATGAATTATTTATTCCTTTAATGATTACGGCTTCAATTTCATTTTTAATTACTAAATATGTCCAGCCTCATTCTGTTTACGCAATGGAATTAGGTAGAAAAGGAGAATTAATTACGCACGATAAAGATCACGCAGTATTAACTTTAATGGATATGGATAAAGTAATTGAAGACAGTTTTATAAAAATATATCCTAATATGAATTTAGGACAAGTTGTACATAAAGCTGTTGTAAAATCTAATCGAAATATTTTTCCTGTTGTTCATAGAGAGAATAATACATTATTAGGAATTATTTTATTAGATGATATAAGGTCAATAATGTTTGACCAAACAATTTATGAAACAGTTTATGTAAGAGATTTAATGCAAAAACCACCAGCAATTATTAAAATAGAATCTGATAAAATGACCGAAATAATGAAAAAATTTCAAAAAAGTGGCGCTTGGAATTTACCTGTAATAAAAGAAGGTAAATATTATGGTTTTATCTCGAAATCAAAATTATTAACGGTTTACAGAAATAAATTAATAGAAGTTACTTCTTAGAAATTCTTATTAATGGTGTAATTTTTTATTTAAAAATGCTATCACCAAATCAGGAAAATCTGTAAAAACACCATCAACACTTGCATCTATTAAGAGTGTTTGCATCATTTCTTTAAAAGAAGAAAACTCATCTAAATCATCTGCTCTGAATGTATAAGGATGCACTTTTAAACCTAGTTTATGAGCATCAGATACCAAAGATGTAAATTGCCACTTTCTATTTACCTTTTTATCTAAAATTTGTTTGTACCAAGGTCCAATACCATCTGCATAGGTCGCAAAAAAACTTAATTTTTTACTGTCTTTTGGGAATTCTATCAACTGAACTAAAAATAATTCTGATTTTAATTCTTTTCGTATTCTTTCTAATTCATTTGCATCAAAACATTGTAAAATACAATTGTCTTTTTTTGTTTTATAATGATACTCTGATAAGATTTTTAAAACAACTTTAGTAATGTCTTTCTTTTCTTTTAAATGAAATTTTGGATTTTTAATTTCAGGGTAAATTCCGATGTTTTTTCCTGTGCTTTTATTTAATCCTTGTATCAATTCAATTTCTTGTTGCAAAGAATGTAGTTTAAAATTTCCTTTTCCTTTAGGATATCTATTTGAAAACACCTGTTTGCCTGTTCTTGGATTAAACCTCTCAAATACTTGAAGCGTTTGCAATTCATTAAAGGTAAAGTCGATTACATAATATCTGTTATCTTTTCTATTTCTATTAGAAAATTTTGTAGCAACATCTGTTACATCATCTAAATAAATATCATGAATAACAATAGCAACATTGTCTTTACTAAGCACTACATCTTGCTCAATAAAATCAGCATTCATGGCATGTGCCATCGCTTTTGCCTCCATAGTGTGTTCTGGTAAATAACCAGAAGCGCCACGATGCGCAATTACTATTTTTTTATCAGAATTTGTACAACTAAAAAACATACCTAAAAGTAGTAAAAATAGAATTTGTTTCATCCATGTGAAATTAAGAAAATAAAGATAAAACTTTTTGTAAATTTACATGTTCTTATAAAAGCAAAAGTTAACATGAAATTATTATTAAAAATACTATTTATCATTTTTATTCTTTGGATGAGTGCTGGCGCTTATTTATTAAAAACTGAACATCCTAAAGCAGAACTTGTAATGGGTTTGGGGATTTTTTACGTCTTTTTTTTGCTAATGCCAATTTTTATTTATTACAGATATAAAGATGGTAAATACAAAAAATATCAATTAAATGATGAAAAGATTAAAGGTTGGATGAAAAACAAAAATTAGTAGTTTAAAAAAATGATTTCTTTATACCTTTGCTACTTATGATAGACGAAAGAGAAGTAACTTCAGAAAAAGCCGTTTTAATTGGTGTTGTTACACAATTTCAAGACGAAACTAAATCTGAAGAGTATTTAGACGAATTAGAGTTTTTAACGCTAACTGCTGGAGGAATTGCCGTAAAAAGATTTACACAGAAACTAGAAAAACCTCATCCAAAAACCTTTATTGGAGCCGGAAAACTAGAAGAAGTTGCCGCATTTATAGATTCTCATAATATTGGTACTGCAATTTTTGATGACGAATTATCGCCAGCTCAAATACGAAATATTGAAAAAGTTTTAGATTGTAAAATCTTAGACAGAACAAATTTAATACTCGATATATTTGCACAAAGAGCACAAACAAGTTCTGCAAAAACTCAAGTTGAATTAGCGCAATGTCAATATTTATTACCAAGATTAACAAGACTTTGGACACACCTTGATAAACAAAAAGGAGGAATTGGAATGCGTGGTCCTGGAGAAACAGAAATTGAAACAGACAGGCGTATTATTCGTGATAAAATTACCATTCTAAAAAAGAAATTAGCAACCATTGATAAACAAATGGCTGTGCAACGAAAAAACCGTGGAAAAATGGTTCGTGTTGCATTGGTTGGTTACACCAATGTTGGTAAATCAACATTAATGAATGTGATTAGTAAAAGTGATGTTTTTGCCGAAAACAAACTCTTTGCTACGTTAGATACAACGGTACGGAAAGTAGTGGTTAAAAACATTCCTTTTTTAATGACGGATACGGTTGGTTTTATTCGGAAATTACCAACTCAATTGGTAGAGTCATTTAAATCTACGTTAGATGAAGTTAGAGAAGCCGATTTGTTATTACATGTTGTAGATATTTCTCATCCAAATTTCGAAGAGCATATTGCATCTGTAAATACTATTTTAGATGAAATAAATAGCGCCGATAAACCTACAATTATGGTTTTTAACAAAATTGATGCATATTCTAACAAAACCATTGATGAAGATGATTTAGTTACTGAGAAAACCAAAGCGCATTATACCTTAGAAGATTGGCAAAAAACTTGGATGAATGATATTGAAAAAACAGCTGTATTTTTATCTGCCATCAATAAAGAAAACATCGAAGAGTTTAAAGAAATGGTATATGAAGAGGTAAAGAAAATTCATGTTGCACGTTTTCCGTATAACAATTTTTTGTATGATGAATATACAGAAAAATAACTTCTTCTGTAAAATTAAACACTTATTTATTAAATACAAAGAGCAGCATTTTGTTAGCTAACTCTTTTATATTTCTTTATAAAATGTAATTTACCCCTAAACCAAACACCTCTTTAAACTGTACTTTACTTGTTGCATTGTCATCAACAATTGTATGAAAGTTTAAATTTGTAGATAGGTATTTATTTATTTGCATGATAAAGTTTAATTGGTAATCTAAATCTATATTTTGAGGTTTGTCTAAATAATTAGCATACACATTTAATATGTTCTCCATCGTAATGTTTTCCATTATAGTTGTTTTGTAATTCAAAGAACCGTTAAAACCAAACTCATAACGTGTATTTTTACCTAAATATGTTCCGTATTGACCAGAAAACTCATCAGAAACTATGGTTATTTTAGATGTTATTGGAGCTAAATTTATTTTAAAATTGTTAGATTTTTTCCATAACATACCTGGGCCAAAACTTAGATATCCTGGTGCTAAAAATGCTGAGGTTTTTATTTTTGGAGTTGTTTTGTAATCATATCCATTTGTAAATTGTGTTTTAAAATTTAAAAAGAAAGAATAGGACCAATTACCAGTTGCTTTTTTACCATATAAAGAGTTTAATTCAAAGCGATCATCCGTTTTTCTAGTTCCGTTTCCTTTTACATTATTTAATCCATAAGCTAAAATTATTTTGTTGTCCCAAGTTGTGTTTTCTTTTGAGTAATTAAAATCATAATTAACTCCTAAATTTCCAGAAACGGTATTTTCTCCACCAGAAATCCAGTTAGAAAAAGAAGATTGATTTACTAAAAAAGAAATGTTTCCTGTTTTTTTCCAGTTAGAAGTTGGTTTGTTAGTTTTTTCCTGAGCTTTTATTTGAATTGCCGCAATTAATAATAATGCAATGGTAATTTTTTTAATCATTTTTTTTTTTTTGAATTTGTTTGTTATATTAATACAGCAACTTTAGTATAAAGTCACAAAAATTTATTTTTTATGAAAAACATATTTTAATCCAAGACCAAAGATCTCTCTAAGCTGAATTTTACTTGATGCATTATCATCAATAAGCATATGAAAAAGAATATCAACAGTCATGTATTTGTTTATATCTGTAGAAAATTTTGCTTGATAATCAACATCTACATTTTGAGCGTTATTTAAGTAATTAGAATACAATGCAATAATATTTTGCATGGTAATGTTTTCTAATATTTCAAAATTAAAATAAGCAGATAAACTAAACCCTAATGCAAACTTTACATTTTCTCCAGGATCAACTCCATATTTGCCTGAAAATTCATCATTTACAAAAGTAAATCTAGAAGTAGCCGGCGCAATATTTATTGTAATATCATCAGATTTTTTCCATAACATTCCTGGACCAAATGATAAATATGCAGGCGAAAAGAAATCAGAAATTACAACTCTAGGTGTTTTTTTATAATCGAACCCTTTTGTATATTGAGTTTTAAAGTTAAAGAAAAAGGAGAAGAACCAATACTTGTTAGATTTTAATCCTAATAAAGAATTATATTCAAATCGATCACTTGTTTTACGAAGACCTTCATCTTGAATATTACTTAAACCATATGCCGTAATTATTCTATTATCCCAATTCCATTTTCCTTTTTTATAATTAAAATCATAATTAATACCAATGTTACCAGCAACAGTATTATCTCCACCAGATTTCCAATTGGTAAAAGTAGATTGATTAAATAAAAATGTAAACAATCCTGTTACCTTCCATTTTGGATGTACAAGATTAATACTATCTTTTTTTTCTTGCGAAAAACTTAGAATAGATAGTAGTAATAGACAAACGAAAATGTGCTTTTTCATCAGTTCTTAAAGGAATTTAAGCAGCAAAAGTAATGGGAATTTTAGGAAGAAAAAAAATTATTTTGAAGCTTTGTATAGCGGAACGGTAGAACATGCTTCGCCAAATAAAATTGATTTTGCTATTGGTTGAATTTTCTGAATTAAAAACGTGTATGCAGAAGCAGGAATTGGTTTGTTAGAACAACCTTTTATAATTACAGGCTTATTTTTAAAAGCATCTATATTTAATTGATTAATTATTTCTTCAAAAATTACAGTTTCTAAAGTTTCTAAATTACCAACAACTATTTTTTTTGCAAAAGGCGATAGTTTTGTCGCGATTAATAAATACGCCCAAGACGGAATAATTGCATCAGAAGAACATGTTAAGGCAACGTAGTTATCTTGATATTGCGTCCAGTTATGTTCATTTACAAAAGCTCTAAAATCTTTTTCTTTTAAAATAATTTCTTCAAACAACCAATCCTTAATATCGAAAAGCACACGATTTCCTTCAGGATAAAAATCTTCAAGATCTAATGTAATTAATTTGCTATTTGCAACTCTATTGATTATTTCTTTTGTCATTTTTAGTTTCAAAGTTTCAAAGTTTCAAAGTTTCAAAGTTTCAAAGTTTCAAAGTTACAGAGGCTTAAAGGTTTAATAACTATTAGTTGTTATTCCTCACTTAAACTGCCAACTGAAACTGTTTCCTGTAAACTAAATTAAAGCATTCCTAATTCTAATTTTGCTTCTTCGCTCATCATTTCTTGTGTCCAAGTTGGATCAAAAGTAATTTCTACTTCTGCATTGTTAATTTCTTTTAAAGAAGCTACTTTATCTTCAACCTCTTTTGGTAAAGATTCTGCAACCGGGCAATTTGGTGATGTTAACGTCATTAATATTTTGGCGTCGTTATCTTCATTTACAAAAACATCGTAAATTAATCCTAGTTCGTAAATATCTACAGGAATTTCTGGATCGTAAATTGTTTTTATAACTCGTACAATTTTGTCTCCTATTTCTTCTAATTCTACGTCGTTCATTATTTTTATTTTGTTTGTAACGCAATTGCGTACATTTTTATTTGTTTTATCATAGAAACCAAACCGTTTGCTCTAGTTGGACTTAAATGTTCTTTCAAACCAATTTGGTCTATAAATTTAGTATCTGCTTGTAAAATAGCTTCCGATTTTTGGTTAGAAAAAACACGCAATAATAACGCAACAATTCCTTTGGTTAAAATGGCATCACTATCTGCAGTAAAAACAAGTTTTTCGTTTTTAATTTCAGAATGCAACCAAACTTTAGATTGACAACCTTTTATTAAATTCTCGTCAAGTTTGTAAGCAGCATCAATTAGAGGCAGAGATTTTCCTAAATCGATAATGTATTCATAACGTTCCATCCAATCATCAAACATCGAAAACTCATCAATAATTTCTTCTTGTATTTCTTTAATAGTCATTTTTTAAACTTATTTTTGCACAGTCTAATAACTGATTAGATAATTGGACAAAATTACGATAAAAATGACATTTATTCCTATTTAGTTTAAATATAAATAAGGATGAATGTTAAAATATTAAATCAACAATTAAGAAAATATCTTTCTATTAAAGAAAGTTGAAATTAAGAGATGAGTAAATTATTAGCAGTTGGTACAGTTGCATTTGATGCGATAGAAACACCGTTTGGAAAAACAGATAAAATTTTAGGAGGTTCAGGAACTTTTGTTGGATTAGCAGCAAGTCAATTTGGAGTAGAAACAGGTGTTGTTTCTGTTGTTGGAGGAGATTTTCCACAATCGTATTTAGAGATGATGAATTCTAAGGGAATAAATACCGACGGAATTGAAATTATAAAAGAAGGAAAAACATTTTTTTGGAGTGGAAAATATCATAATGATATGAACTCTAGAGATACGTTAGTAACAGAATTAAATGTTTTAGAGCATTTCTCTCCAGTTGTTCCTGAAAACTTCAAAGATGCTGAAATTGTAATGTTAGGTAATTTACATCCGTTAACACAAGCTTCTGTTTTAGATCAAATGGCTGTAAAACCAAAATTAGTGGTGTTAGATACGATGAATTTTTGGATGGATATTGCTTTAAATGATTTACACAATGTAATTAAAAGAATAGATGTTATAACAATTAATGATGAAGAAGCACGTCAGTTAAGTGGAGAATATTCATTGGTAAATGCAGCAAAGAAAATCCATAAAATGGGACCAAAATATGTAGTGATTAAAAAAGGTGAACACGGCGCTTTATTATTTAATGAAGATAATATGTTCTTTGCACCAGCTTTACCACTTGCAGAAGTTTTTGATCCAACAGGAGCTGGTGATACTTTTGCAGGAGGTTTTTGTGGATTCTTAGCAAAAACAGAAGACATTTCTTTTGAAAACATGAAAAACGCCATTATTTATGGTTCTAATTTAGCTTCCTTTTGTGTAGAGAAGTTTGGCACACAACGAATGGAAGAATTAACCAGAGAAGAAGTTACAGAACGCTTAGAAGCATTTAAGCAACTAACACAATTTGATATAGAAATCTCATAAATATAAATCCGCGCTTTTTTGCTGCGGATTTTTTTATAACTATTAAACACTAAACTACAACTAAAAAATGAGTGACGCATTAAAACACGAATGTGGAATTGCAATGGTTCGTTTATTAAAACCATTACAATATTATAAAGACAAATACGGAACTGCTTTTTACGGAATTAATAAAATGTATTTGCTAATGGAAAAGCAGCACAATCGTGGACAAGACGGTGCTGGATTTGCAAGTGTTAAGTTTAATGTAAATCCAGGAACAAGATATATTAGTAGAGCTCGCTCAAATAAATCGCAACCAATTCAAGATATTTTTGCTCAAATTAACGATAGATTAAATGGGGTTTTAGAAGAAAATCCAGATAAAAAAAATGATGTTGCTTGGCAAGAAGAAAATATGCCATACGTTGGTAATTTATTTTTAGGACATGTTCGTTACGGCACTTTTGGTAAAAATAGTATAGAAAGTGTGCATCCATTTTTACGTCAAAGTAATTGGAAACATCAAAACTTAATTGTTGCTGGGAATTTCAATATGACAAACTCTAAACAATTATTAGAAGAATTGGTAGAGCTAGGTCAGCATCCAAAAGAGTTTACAGATACTGTAACTGTTATGGAAAAAATTGGACATTTTTTAGAAGAAGAAGTTGCTAGTTTATATAATAAAGCGAAAGAAAAAGGATATACTAAAAAAGATGCTTCTCCATATATAGAAGAACATTTAGATTTACAAAATGTATTGCAACGTTCATCTAAAAACTGGGATGGTGGTTATGCAATGGCGGGTTTAGTTGGTCACGGTGATGCTTTTGTTTTAAGAGATCCATCAGGAATTAGACCTACTTATTTTTATCAAGATGATGAGGTTGTTGTTGTAGCATCAGAAAGACCTGTAATACAAACCGTTTTTAATGTTGCTATTGATAAAGTACAAGAACTAGAAAGAGGACACGCATTAATTATTAAGAAAGATGGACATATTTCTGTAAAATCAATTCTAGAACAAAAACCAAAAAAAGCATGCTCTTTTGAGCGTATTTATTTTTCTAGAGGAAGTGATGCTTCAATTTATGAAGAACGTAAAAACTTAGGAAAATTAGTGTTTCCGCAAATATTAAAATCGATTAATCACGATATTACAAATTCTGTTTTTTCTTATATTCCGAATACAGCAGAAACTTCTTTTTACGGAATGACAGAAGCAGCTGAGGATGTGTTAAATCAACAAAAAACAGCTAAAATTTTAGCTGGAGGAAAAGAGTTATCAGCAGAAAAAGTAACAGAAATTTTATCTGAAAGACCACGTTTTGAAAAAATTGCAATTAAAGATGCAAAATTAAGAACGTTTATTGCTGATGATAATAGTAGAGACGATTTAGTTGCTCATGTTTACGATGTAACTTATGGTGTTGTAAAACCAACCGATAATTTGGTAATTATTGATGATAGTATAGTTAGAGGAACTACTTTAAAGAAAAGTATTATTAAAATTTTAGATCGATTAAACCCAAAGAAAATTGTGGTTGTTTCTTCTGCTCCACAAATTAGATATCCAGATTGTTACGGAATTGACATGGCAAAAATTGAAGATTTTATCGCTTTTAGAGCAGCTTTAGAATTGTTGAAAGACACCAATCAATATCATATTGTAGATGAGGTTTATAAAAAAGCAATTACTCAACAAAATAAACCAGATAATGAAATTATAAATTATGTAAAAGAAATTTATGCTCCTTTTTCGGATGAAGAAATTTCTGATAAAACTGCTGAAATGTTGAAAACTTCAGACATCAATGCAGAAATTGAAGTGATTTATCAATCGGTAGATAACTTACACATTGCTTGTCCAGATAATTTGGGAGATTGGTATTTTACGGGAGATTACCCAACTGATGGTGGGCACAGAGTTGTAAATAAGGCGTTTATTAATTTTTACGAAGGAAATAAAGAAAGAGCTTATTAAATGATAAAAAAAAAAATAGATATAAAAAAGCATCCAAATTTTTGGATGCTTTTTTGATTTATAAAATTCATTTTAAAAGATAAGTGAACTATTTAAAACAACTAGTTGTTATTTTGCTGCTGCATATCTTTTAGCAACTTCATTCCAATTAATTACATTAAAAAAGGCATTGATATAATCTGGTCTTCTGTTTTGATAATTCAAATAATATGCATGTTCCCAAACGTCTAAACCTAAAATTGGTGTTCCTTCACAAGTAACTCCTGGCATTAAAGGATTGTCTTGGTTTGGAGTAGAACAAACGTCCACTTTTCCTCCTTTATGTACACATAACCAAGCCCAACCAGAACCAAATTGTGTTGCTGCAGCTTTAGAAAAAGTATCTTTAAAAGCATCAACAGAACCAAATTCTGCTTCAATAGCAGCTTTTAAATCTCCAGATAATTCTCCTTTATTAGACGGATTCATTACGTTCCAAAATAATGAGTGATTAAAATACCCTCCACCATTATTTCTAACCGCTTTGTTATTCATATCTAAGCTTCCTAAAATATCTTCAATAGAATTTCCTTCTAAACTTGTTCCTGCAATTGCATTGTTTAAGTTGTTTGTATATCCGTTATGATGTTTGCTATAGTGAATTTCCATAGTTCTAGCATCAATATGTGGTTCTAACGCATCGTAAGCGTATCCTAATTCTGGTAATTGAAAAGCCATAATTATTTGTTTTTTAGTGATTAAATTTATTGTTTATCAGCTTTGTACTGATTTTTTGCCTTCACAAATTTAGCGGAAAAAAATCTTACCAACAACAAGCATTGGTTTTGATTTTTTATTTAGTTATAAAGAAAAGCTATTGAAATTGCTTCTAATAATTTGCGTCTTCAGGATATTTCGCCATAAATTCTTCTGCTTTTTCAACCATTTTTGTACATCCGCAGAAAAACGGAACACGTTGATGTAATTCAGTTGGTTGTAAATCTAGAATTCTTTGATACCCATCAGAAGCTTTTCCGTTTGCTTGTTCTGCTAAAAAAGCCATTGGATTGCATTCATACAGCAAACGCAATTTTCCTTTAGGGCCAATTTTACTCGTTGGATATAAATAAATTCCGCCTTTAATCATGTTTCTATGAAAATCTGAAACTAAAGAACCAATATATCTAGAAGTATATGGACGATTATTATCGTCTTCTTCTTGACAATATTTTAAATATTCTTTAACGCCTTTAGGAAAGTGCACATAATTTCCTTCGTTTATAGAATAAATAGCGCCAATTTCTGGAAATGTAATATTTGGATGTGATAAATAAAAGGTGCCAATTGCTGGATTTAACGTAAATCCGTTTACGCCTTTTCCTGTTGTAAAAACGATGATTGTAGAAGTTCCGTAAGCAACATAACCAGCCGCAACTTGTTCACTTCCTTTTTGTAAAAAATCTTCTTTAGTAACTGGAGTTCCAGTTGGAGAAATTCGTCTGTAAATAGAAAAAATAGTTCCAACAGAAATATTTACGTCAATGTTTGACGAACCATCTAAAGGATCCATTAATAGCACATATTTATTTTCGTTTGCTTTGTTTCTTCCTTCCACAACCACAAAATCGTCTTCTTCTTCACTTGCAATTCCGCAAACAATTTCTCTGTTAATAATGGTTTGTTTAAACAAATCATTCGCTAAAACATCAAGTTTTTGCTGCGCTTCTCCTTGGATATTGATATCGCCTGCAGCACCAATAATATCAACCAAACCAGCTTTTCTGATTTCATGATTTACTACTTTTGCAGCCAATCTTATGGAGTTAATAATTCTAGATAATTCACCTGAAGAGTATTTAAAATGCATTTGATTCTCGATAATAAATTCTCCGAGAGTTCTATGAGCTTGATTCATATCAATTAATTGTAAATGGTTTACAAATATCGTTTAAATTTGCGTTACTTTAAATATTTATTATGAGTTTTATCATTAGAAAAGGACAAAAAGAAGACATGAAAAATGTGCTTCGATTAATTAAAGAGCTTGCCGAGTTTGAAAAGTTACCCAATGAAGTAGAAATTTCAGAAGTAGATTTAATTAAAGATGGCTTTTTAGAATCTCCAAAATTTATGACGTTTGTTGCCGAAGAAAATAACAAAATTATTGGTACAGCATTGTTTTATGAAAGATATTCTACCTGGAAAGGGCGCGTAATTCATTTAGAAGATTTAATTGTTACCGAACAAAAAAGAGGATTTGGTGTTGGAATGGCTTTGTACAAATCAGTATTAAAACATGCATATAATTTAGGAGCAAAAAGAGTTGTTTGGGATGTGTTGAGTTGGAACAAAAATGCTATTTATTTCTACAAAAGTACTGGAGCAACTGTTTTAGATGATTGGCAAGTTGTGCATATGAAAGAAGATGACTTGAAAAATTTTATAGAAAATAAATAATGAGAATATTTAAATTTGGTGGAGCTTCTGTAAAGAATGCGACAGGCATTAAAAATTTAGTTCGTGTGTTAGAACACGAAGGTACTAAAAATACATTTGTTGTTATTTCTGCAATGGGAAAAATGACAAATGCTTTTGAAAAAGTTATAGATAATTATTTGAATAATGGCAAAGAATTTAAAAACTCGATAAATAGAATTCAAGAATTTCATCAAGAAATTTTAGAAGATTTATTTGAAAACGAACATTCAATTCATCAAGAAATAACTGATTTATTTGCGAAATTACAAGGGTTTTTAATCCAGAATTCTATAAAAGAATACAATTTTGTGTACGATCAAACAGTTTGTTTTGGAGAATTATTGGCAACAAAAATAGTGAGTGCTTTTTTAAAAGAGTCTGGCATTAATAACACTTGGCTTGATAGTAGAAACATCATTAAAACAGATTCTAATTTTAGAAATGCTGCTGTAAATTGGGACGAAACGGTATTAAATTGTCAGAAACTAAATCAACAAGAGTTATACATTACACAAGGCTTTATTGGTCAAGATTTAAAAAGAAACACCACAACTTTAGGCAGAGAAGGATCCGATTTTACAGCAGGAATTTTGGCATATTGTTTAGGGGCAAAAAGTGTTACTATTTGGAAAGATGTTGATGGTGTTTTAAACGCAGATCCACGAGTTTTTAAAAAAACAACCTTATTAAAACAAATTTCGTATCAAGAAGCAATTGAAATGGCTTTTTATGGAGCTTCGGTAATTCACCCAAAAACAATAAAACCATTAGAAAATAAAAGAATTCCGTTGTATGTGCGTTCGTTTGAAAATTTAGAAAACAAAGGAACTACAATTAGTAAAGGAGTTGAATTAACACCAAAAATAAGTTGTTTTATTGTAAAAAAAAATCAAATATTAGTGTCAATTTCAGCCAAAGATTTTTCTTTTATGGTTGAAAAAAATTTGAGTTATATCTTTAAATTATTGCATCAATATAAGTTAAAAGTAAATTTAATACAAAACTCAGCGATTAGTTTTTCTGTTTGTTTAGAAGATAATTACTCTAATTTTACCACTTTTTTTAATGAGTTAACTCCTTCTTTTAATGTAAGGTTTAATAGAAATGTTACCCTGTTTACCATCAGACATTTTAATCCTAAATCGATACAAGAAATAGAGAAAAAGGGAACCGTGTTATTAAAACAAATAAGTAGAGAAACAGTTCAGTTGATTATTGATGAAGAAAATAATTATGAGAACTAACATTTTTAGAGTAAATTTGTAGTTATGTCAATTTTTAACGAATGAGTATAGTTACATCTAAAGAAATTGCGAGTGTTTTAGGAATGTCTAAATATGGTTTTTTTGGAACCTTTGTTGGATGGTTATTAATGAGGCTTTTAAGTATTTCTACAATTAACCAAATTTACAACAAACACAAACATAAAAAAGATTTAGATTTTTTAAACGGAATTTTAGGAGACTTTCAAATTGAGTTTGAAATTCCGGAAGAAGACTTAAAAAGGATTCCAAAAGAAGGTCCTTTCATTACCATTTCTAATCATCCTTTAGGAGGAATTGATGGAATTTTATTGTTAAAATTACTATTACAAGAAAGACCAGATTTTAAAATAATTGCCAACTTTTTATTGCACAGAATTGAGCCATTAAAACCGTATGTAATGCCTGTAAATCCTTTTGAAACACATAAGGATGCAAAATCGAGTATTGCAGGAATCAAAAACGCATTACAGCATTTAAAAAATGGAAATCCGCTAGGTATTTTTCCAGCAGGAGAAGTTTCTACCTATAGAGATGGAAAATTAATGGTTGATAAACCTTGGGAAGAAGGCGCTGTGCGTTTGATAAAAAAAGCAAAAGTTCCTGTAATTCCTATTTATTTTCATGCAAAGAATAGTAAATTATTTTATGTGTTGTCTAAGGTTAACGATACGTTTAGAACTGCTAAATTACCATCAGAACTGCTTTCACAAAAAAATAGAGTTATTAAGGTAAGAATAGGAAAACCTATTTCTGTAAAAGACCAAGATATCTATGAAGATATTCCTTCATTTTATGAGTTTATTAGAAAGAAGACGTATATGCTGGCAAACCCCTTTGAGAAAAAACACCCTAAAATTCTTTCTACTAAAAATTTAAAACTACCAAAAACACCCAAACAAATTATATCTCAAAAAAATGTAAGATATTTTATTAGAGAAATTGAAAAACTTAGAGAAAATGATAGCAGACTACTAGAAAGTAAAAATTATGAAGTGTTTTTTGCAAGTGCAAAAGAAATTCCGAATTTATTACAAGAAATAGGTAGGCTTAGAGAAATTACTTTTAGAGAAGTTGGAGAAGGAACTAATAAACCTACAGATTTAGATAAGTTTGATAAATATTATCATCACTTATTATTGTGGGACAGAGAAGCAAATAAACTTGTTGGAGCCTATAGAATGGGCTTAGGAAAAGAGATTTATAAAAAATACGGAATTGCGGGTTTTTACATTCATACTTTATTTCGATTTGAGCCAGAATTGTACTCTATGATGGAAAACACCATAGAAATGGGAAGAGCTTTTATTATTAAAGAATATCAACAAAAACCGATGCCACTATTTTTATTATGGAAAGGAATTGTGCATGTTACTTTGCGTTATCCTGAGCATAAATATTTGATGGGTGGAGTAAGTATTAGCAATCAATTTTCTGAGTTTTCAAAATCATTAATGATTGAGTTTATGAAGTCTCATTATTACGATCCTTACATTGCTCAATATATTTTTCCGAAGAAAGAATTTAAGGTAAAATTAAAAGACGATGACAAAGATTTTGTATTTGATGCCACCAAAGCAGATATGCAAAAATTTGATAAAATTATTGATGAAATTGAACCTGGAGCTTTAAGAATTCCTGTTTTAATTAAAAAGTACGTAAAACAAAATGCACGACTAGTTGCATTTAATGTAGATCCAAAATTTAATAACGCTATAGACGGGTTAATGTATATCAGAGTTGCAGATTTACCAGAAAGCACTGTAAAACCTGTAATGGAAGAGTTTCAAGCAGAATTAGAGCGTAAAGCAACAGAACTTCAAGAGCAACAGAAAGCTGAAAATACTCCACAGAATTAAACTTTTCTTCTAAGACATAAGTAATACTACGTAGTTGTTTTTTTATGTAATTAATTGGTTATTAGATAATAATTAGTATTTTTATATTAATAATTTAAATAACCATACTCATGAAAAAAATTACATTACTATTAATTATTCTATTTTGTCAATTCTCTCTTTTTGCGCAAGTAGATTATAAACAAAAGGCAACAGAAAAGGGTGCTAATTATTTTGATATCGTAAAAAATACAAGAGCACATTTTCAAAATTTAAAAAGCAAATCTAGTTTTGCCCTTCGCAGTAAAAAACAAGAAAAACAGTTTGAACGTTGGGCTTATTTCTGGAAAGATAGAATTGGTACAGATGGTAAATTTCCAAGTGCAACGCTAGGATATTATAACGCAGGCATTTTAGATGCTCAAGGAAAAATTATATCTGTAAAAAAACAAAAAACTCAAGCAGAATCGTGGGTTAATATTGGGCCACAAGTAAATCCTGCGCCAAATGGTTATGCGAATCCACCACAATTAGGAAGATTAAACACTTTTTTAAGAATTAAACATCCATCAGATAGAAATATGGATGTATTATTTGTTGGTGCACCAAGTGGAGGAATTTGGAAATCTACAAATAATGGAACTACTTGGAGTCCAAAATTAGATATTGTTGCTGGTATTGGAGTTACAGATATCCAAACCGCATCAACTACTACTTTTTCTAATTACACCACAAAACCAATTTATGTTTCTACAGGTGATAGTGATGGAAAAAATATCAAATCAATTGGAGTTCTTAAATCTACAGATGGAGGAGAAACATTTGTTTCTACAGGATTGTCAAATGCGCTTTCAGAACAAACTGAAGTGAGTGATTTGGTTGTTTTAGACGATAACACTTTATTTGTTGGTAAAGATAATCTCATTAAGAAATCAATAGATGGAGGTACTACTTGGACTAATGCTTATGACGTTGGCGGCACAGATACCATGAATGGTCGAGTAGCTGTTTCTGGAACCAATATTATGTTTACGGGAAATAAAGGAGTTTATTTTTCTGCAGATTCAGGAACAACTTGGTCTGTGGCTATTGCGCCAAATGGTGAAAATAGAAGAGCTGTTACTTTAGGTTCTGATGGGAGTTTTTATATTCAAAATCAAACAGGTGAGATTAAAAAATACGATATAGGCACCAAAACATTTACAGTTGTTGGAATTAAGCCTGGCGGTTATGATTCTCAAGGAGGTTACAATCAAACACTACTATTTAAAGATGGAATGTTTTTATCAGGAGAAGTAAACGGTCATACTTCTATTGATAACGGTGCGTCTTGGAATAATTCTTTGAATGGATATTGGGGTAGTTCAACAGATCCGGGGACATATGTGCATTCAGATCATCACGGAATGGGAACATTAGATGGACAATATGAATTTTGGAGTACAAATGATGGTGGATTAAATTTTACAACATTTAGTTCTATAAATGATGTAAAACCAACCACAGTTTACAAATCAAACGGTGTAATTGTGTCTCAAATATATGACGTTGCTATTACTCCTACTTTATCTCAAGGAGATTATATGTTGGGTTTACAAGATAATGATGGCTTTAGTAAAGAAATGCACAATGGAACAAGACAATGGATTTCTGCCTCTGCTGGTGATGGAGTTACGGTTGCAATCAACTATAACAACCCTTTAATAAGATATTTAGGTGGATTCAATGGAAATTTTCACAAAACAGGAACTGGTTATACAGGAAAATATAATGGAGAAACCAATGGTAAAATTCCTGGAGCTGGGCAACTCTGGCCATTAGAAATTCATACTACAGACCCAACAATATTATATGCTGGAGGTGATGATGTTTATAAAGTTACAGACCCAAATGCAGGTGCAAGTATAGCAACAGCGGTTACAAATGCTGTAAAATTAAATGCAGCAGCAGGGCAAATAAATAAAATTTCTACCCATGGGAATGGAATTGCTGTTATTGGAAGTGTTGTATCAAGATTATCTAAAGATTCTGGTACAACTTGGATAACTTTAGCTGAGCCAACAAATGCTGAATTTATTGATTCTGTTGATTTTGATCAATCAAATATGTCAACGGTGTATTGTTCAGTTACTGGTTATACAGATGGTAGTAAAGTTTTTAAATCTACAGATAGCGGTGCAACTTGGACGAACATATCTACAGGTTTACCAAATATTGTAATACATGAAGTAGTCTTAAAACAAAACCAAGGAGTAGAAGTTTTATTTGCTGGAACAGAAATAGGTGTATATTTTAAAAACGGAACAGACAATTGGAAAAAGTTTGGATCTGGTTTGCCTAATGTAATAGTAAGAGATATAGATATTAATTATACAGAAGACAAATTAGTAGCTGCAACTTTTGGTAGAGGATTGTGGCATATTAATATTGCAAATAGTACTTTAGGAGTTGAAGATACAGCTTTAAATATTTCTCCTTTTTCTGCATATCCTAGTCCGGTTACAGACGGAAAATTAAACTTTAAAGTAGATCTAGCAAACGCAAATTTTGAATATAAAATTTATAATGTTTTAGGTGGAGTTGTATTACAAGGAAAGAAAGATTCAAATTCTGGCATAATTAATGTTTCTAAATTACACACAGGAATTTATATGTTAAAAGCATATAAAAATGGAAAAGTTTTTCCAACAGTTAAGTTTTTAGTTTCAAATAAATAAATATGAAATTAACAAAATTTATTTTTCTAATTTTTAGCATTGTATTGTTAAGCTGTAGTCAAAAAACACTCACGATAAATTCTTCTGTAAAAAGAATTAATTATCCGGGCGTAGTTGGTCTTTCTCCTTTTATTGGTTATAAAATTAGCTTTGAAAACTCTAGTGATTTTAAAATTGAAAAAGTTCAGTTAAATAATGATACTAAGATTAAAGAGTTTTCTCTTTACAATGAAAGCACAAAAAAATCTATCAGTAGTGCTAATTTATTATCTAAAGGAAAATATATGATAAGCTTTAGAGCACAAAATATTAAAGGAGTTGAAAAACCAGAAGAGGTTACAATTTTTATATTAAGTAAAGGGAAAATAGAAAAGAAAACAGCGAAGGTTCTTATAAAAAAACCATTTAGTCTCCGTTAATATTAAAAAACAAAATAGCCAAACAATTTGTTTGGCTATTTTTTTATGATTTAGTTAAAACCAACCTTTTTTGTTTACTTGATAAACTTGAATAAATTCTTCATCTGATTTTGTAAGATAAATGATTCCTTCAATTAAACCAATTATCCCCATAAACCAAGCTCCAATACCACAAGTAAGAACAGATAATAACAACATAACAATTCCTTCTGTTGTATATCCTAAAATAAATTTGTGAATTCCAAGAGCACCTAATAAAATCCCTAAAATACCACTAATTACTCTTTTGCTCTCTTGTTTATGAATTGGGGTTCCGTTTTCGTCAAGTATTTCCATTATAAATTATTTAATTGTTTGATAAGATAAAACTACAAAAAAGCAGCATCTTTTGGCTCCCAAAGTTCAATTTTATTTCCGTCTAAATCTATAATGTAACCAAATTTTCCGTATTCAAATTCTTCAACTTTATCAACAACGGTAACACCTTCTTTCTTTAATTCCTCTAATAATTCAACTAGGTTTTCAACCCTGTAATTAAACATAAAGTCTTTTTTTGAAGGTTCAAAATACTTGGTGTCTTTTGCAAATGGGCTCCATTGCGTAGAGCATTTATTTCCTTTTTCATCTTTCCACCAAAAAGTACAACCCCAATCATCGGTATTAAAGCCTAAATGATTTTTATACCAATCTTTTGTTGCTTTTGGATCTTCTGTTTTAAAAAACAATCCGCCAATTCCTGCTACTCTTTTTTTCATAATAGAATATTTTTAGTGAAACTTCTGTTTTATTTTATCTACAATAGTTTGAGCTAATTTTTGATTGCTTTCTACCGTCCAACCAGCAACGTGTGGTGTTAACAATACATTTTTAGACTGAATTAAATAGTTGAATGCTTCAGGCATTTCACCCGTAAATAAATTTTCGAACGACGCTTTTTCGTATTCTGATACATCTAAACCCGCTCCTAAAATTTTTCCTTTTTTTAAAGCTTCAACTAAATCTTTAGTAACAACCGATTTTCCTCTTGCGGTATTTATCAACCAAAACGATTTTTTAAACTGATTGATAAAATCAGAATCAACCATATTTGTTGTTAAAGTTGTTTGTGGAGTGTGTAAACTCAACACATCTGCTTTTTGTTGGATTTCCTCTAAAGAAACTTGCTTACAATTTTCGTCACCAATAGTTGGTTTGATATCGTAACACAAAATTTTTACATCAAAACCACGCAACTTTTTTGCAAATGATTTTCCCATATTTCCATAGCCAATTAAACCAACTGTTTTTCCGTCTAATTCAATTCCACGATTTTCTTCACGCAACCATTTTCCGTTTCTAACTTCTGCATCTGCTTTATTTAATTTATTAAATAATGAGAGCAACATTCCTAAAGCATGTTCTCCAACAGCATTTCTGTTTCCTTCTGGAGCCGAAATTAAATGGATGTTTTTTTGTTTCGCATATTCACAATCAATATTTTCTAGCCCTGCGCCAACACGTCCAATAAATTTTAAGTTGGTTGCTTTGTCTAAAAAGTGCTTATCAATAGAAAATCGACTTCTAATGATGATTCCATCATATACATGAAGTTTAGCTTCAATTTCATCTTTTGAAGACGTAAAATCTTCATCATTTGTAAAACCTAACTCGTTAAGTTGGTTTAATAATAATGGATGATTTGAATCTAAATGTAGGATTTTCATAAATAGATTATTCGATTTTTGGATGGTTAGACTTTTAGAGTGGAGTTAAATTTAGACATCATTTTAATAATTTGATTTAGAAAATTTTGAAGTTCTTCTAGCTTTTCTTTATTGATGAAATTTAAGTCAAAAGAAATTAAAAGTTGCGTTTCAATCTCGTAACAAGAACCCAAAGAAATCATTAAAAACCTAGAAAAATCTTTGTCAGATTTTCTAGAAGCACCTTCAGCAATATTTGAAGGAATAGAAACGGAAGATCTTCTTAATTGAGAAATCAAACCAAATTTTTCATCTTCAGGAAACGTATTCGTTACAAGATAAATTTCTTTACAAAAAGCTCTGCTTAACTGCCAAAATTTTAAATCTTTATATCTGTGCATTTTAAGAATCTAACAATCTAGTTATCCAAAAATCTAACAATCCAATTTAATATTGCTCACTTTCATTAGGGAAATCTCTACTTTTAACATCTGCATTGTATTGTTTAAAAGCCGTTGTCATTTCATCAGATAAATCTAAATATCTACGTAAAAAACGAGGATTAAACTCGTGCGTCATTCCTAACATATCGTGCGTTACCAACACTTGACCGTCAACTCCGCCACCAGCACCAATTCCTATTACAGGAATTGAAATACTCTCTGCTACTTTTTGGGCTAGTTTTGCAGGAACTTTCTCTAAAACAATAGCGAAACAACCAATGCGTTCTAATAATAATGCGTCTTCTAATAATTTTTCTGCTTCTTCTTCTTCTTTTGCTCTAACCGTGTAAGTTCCAAATTTATAAATAGATTGTGGCGTTAATCCTAAATGTCCCATCACAGGAATTCCAGCATTTAATATTCTTTTGATTGATTCTTTTATCTCTTTTCCGCCTTCTAATTTTACTGAATGTCCGCCAGATTCTTTCATAATTCTTATCGCAGAACGCAAGGCTTCTTTTGGGTCTGATTGATAACTGCCAAAAGGTAAATCTACAACCACCAAACTACGCTCAATTCCTCTAACAACAGAACTTGCATGATAAATCATTTGATCTAATGTAATTGGCAACGTAGTTTCATGACCAGCCATTACATTTGAGGCAGAATCGCCAACTAAAATAACATCAATTCCTGCACCATCAACAATTTTTGCCATGGTATAATCGTATGCTGTTAACATCGATATTTTTTGACCATTAGTTTTCATATCTACTAATGATTTTGTGGTAACTCTTTTATATTGTTTTTTTGCAACAGACATATTCTATAGTTTTAACTCTGGTAAAAATACACAATTATTTTGTTTAGGTTTTCTTTTTTTATACATTGGTAAATGAATAGTTTTATTCAATCTAATCTTTTTTAAAATGAAAAAATCAATTACATTATTATTAATAATAACACTTACTTTTTCAGCAAATGCTCAAAAAAGAGGGGAGAAAAAAGCAGTTAGAATTACTGTTCAAAATTTTTTTAAAGGATTTCATAAAGGGGATACTTTACTTTTAAAGAAAACCATCCATAAAGACATTATTGCGCAAACTACTTTTACAACTCAAAAAGGAGATAAAGTGTTAAAATCTACTCCAAAAGCGTATGATGTTCTTTTAAATTTTGCTAAAAGCGTAAAACCAACAGATAATTATGATGAAAAAATACTTTCTTACACCATTAATGTTGATGGAAATTTAGCTTCCGTTTGGACACCTTATGAGTTTTATAACAACGAAAAATTTAGTCACTGCGGAGTCAATTCTTTTCAGCTTTTTAATAATAATGGCAATTGGGAAATTATATATTTGGTAGATACACGAAGAAAAAACGATTGCAAAGCACCACAGAAATAGATTTTTAGAACAAATTTATACTTTTATCTTTAGCCACGAATTCACGAATTTTTAGTTTTATTTGTTAATTTTATTAATGAAAACCTTTGGTTTTTCTAAATTCGTAAAATATTTTACAAATAATTATCATAAAATTTGTGAATTTGTGGCTAAAACTAATATTGTATCCTTTTTTAGTAAAGCCAGTTTTTGCTCTGAATAAACTTTAATCAAAAAAGCTGTTTTAGTTTAAATTGAATATCTTTGATTTTCAGAAATAAGAATGACAGAAAACGAGACAAAACACACTTTAGATCCAAATACATGGATTGATAAATACGCAGATTATTTATTTAATTACGCGGTTGTTCGTGTAAATAATAATGACATAGCGAAAGATTTAGTACAAGACACTTTTTTTGCAGGATTAAAATCAGCTAAAAATTTTGAAGGAAAAGCAGCAGAAAGAACATGGTTAGTTGCAATTCTTAAACGCAAAGTGATTGATTATTATCGTAAAATAAATTCTAAAAAAGGAAAAGCCGAAGTTAGAATGAATTTTTATGAAGAAGGCGATAATGAAGGAAGCTGGATCGAAGAACGTGTGCCTCAAACTTGGGATAATGATGCCGATAAAATGATTGAAACAGAAGAGTTGAAAACTACAATAGATCAATGTATCGACAAGTTACCAGAAAAGTACGCACTGGTTTTTAGGATGAAAACAATTCAAGAATTTGAAACAGAAGAAATCTGTAAGGAGTTAAATATAACTGCGTCAAATCTTTGGGTTATCATTCATCGGGCTAGAACTCAACTTAGAAAATGTATGGAAGATAATTGGTTTAATAATTAATATAACAATGGCAAAATTTATAATATCTTGTGACGAAGCAACAACTATTTGCGATAAAAGTCAATATGGAGAAGCTACATTTTTCGAAAAAATTAAACTAAACTTTCATTTTCTTATCTGTAAAGTTTGCGGATTGTATTCTAAGCAAAATGCTAAAATGACAAACGTTTATAAGATGAAAGCAAACGATTGTAAAAAAGAAAACCGTTGTTTATCTACAGAAGAAAAAGAACATTTAAAAAAAGAACTTCAAAAAATAGAAGCATAAAATAACATGCAATTTTTACCCGATAAAATAGATGATTATGTTGTAAAACATACTCAAAAAGAACCTCAAAAGTTAAAAGAATTATCTAAAGAAACTTGGCAAAAAGTATTGAATCCGAGGATGTTAAGTGGTGCTTTTCAAGGGAGAATCTTATCGATGATTTCTAAACTAATTCAACCTAAAAGCGTTTTAGAAATTGGTACTTATACCGGTTATTCTGCATTATGTATTGCCGAAGGTTTACATCCCAAAGGAACAATTTACACCATTGATAAAAATGAAGAATTGTATAGCTTACAAGAAAAATACTTCAAAAAATCTGGATTTCAACATCAAATTAAACAATATATTGGCAATGCGTTGGAGATAATTCCAACAATTGATGAGAAATTCGATTTGGTTTTTATTGATGCCGATAAATCGAATTATATCAACTATTTTCATTTAATTATTGATAAAATGAATACTGGCGGAATTATCTTATCGGACAATGTACTTTGGAGTGGAAAAGTAGTTGAAGAGTTAGATGAAAAAGATATTGACACAAAAGTGTTATTAGAATATAATACACTTTTAAATTCTGATGAAAGACTGGAAACAGTTTTGTTGCCAATTAGAGATGGCTTAACAATAAGTAGAGTTAAATAAATTACTTCAATGTCTGGTCGAGCGCAGTTGAGGCCTTTTTTTTAATATTTATGAGATTACTTTGTCGAAAAAACTCGACGTAATTGTAAAGGTTACATATTTCTTTTTATTGGACCCGTAATTTCGTCTTTTACTTTATTAATTTCTTCGGTAATATCTTTTGTAATATTGGTGTCAATTCCTTGTTTTTCTGAAGTTTCGTTAATTTCTTTTTTAATATCATTCGTTGCATCTTTTAACTGACGCATTCCTTTACCCAAACCTCGAGCAATTTCTGGAATTTTATCAGCGCCAAAAAGCATTACGACTATCAAACCGATAACGAGTATTTCTGGCCCTCCAATAAATAAAAAATGTGTGTTCATCAAATGCAAAGTTAACGATTTCTGTAATTAGATTCTAAAAATATTTGTAATTTAGAATTGTTTATAAAACTCTTTAAAAACAATGTTTAAAAAAGGACTCTTTTGCCTTCTCATAATTGCTTTTTTTGCCAATTGTAAAACAGCAAAATTAAAAAGAGCGATTTCTAAAAAAGTAACTATTTCTTTTTTTGACAATCAGTTTACGGGGATTTATATATACGATGTAAAAGCAGATAAAGAAGTGTATAACTACAACGGAGACAAATATTTTACACCAGCAAGTAATACCAAAATTTTTACACTATTTACAGGTTTAACAATGCTTTCAGATTCTATTCCGGCTTTTAAATATGCTGTAAATAAAGACACCATTACCATCCAAGGAACTGGAGATCCCACTTTTTTACACAATTATTTTAAAGATAGTACCGCTTTAAAAATGATTGATAAGTATGCAAAAGCCAATATAATTATTGATAATATTTCTGACAAACGTTTTGGTCCAGGTTGGGCTTGGGAAGATTTTGACTCGTATTTTAGTGCAGAACGAAGTTCTTTTCCGATGTATGGAAATGTTATTACCGTTCAAAATGAAGATTCTATAATTGTGCAACCCGCTTTTTATCAATCTAAAATAAAAATAACGGATAATTTTTACGGAAGAGACGAATATAAAAACAATTTTTACTTTAAA
>Ga0316206_1000471_pt1 | contig 53355 bp, 46 predicted proteins | sample 6monthpyrite_MG_FD_204942 | JGI IMG/M metagenome (GOLD analysis project Ga0316206, IMG submission 204942) | Microbial mat bacterial communities from mineral coupon in-situ incubated in ocean water Damariscotta River, Maine, United States -... | ecosystem: Environmental > Aquatic > Marine >...
GCCCAAAAGACATAAAAATAATGACAAATCAAAATGATAAAATTCTTCCAGCAATCACTCCCGAAATTTTGGCAAACATCTAACAAATTAAAACAACAATCCTTAACAAAATAAGACACACTCGTGATCGATTAAATTTTGCAAACTGCATACAATTGGCACTTTATGCTCCAGAACAAGAATACTAAGGAATGAGCATACAAAAACTCGGTGGACAAGGTGATTTTATCACCACTCTTTGTAGACAAACGGAGGCTTTCCTCAAGCCAGCCGCTCAACCAACCACACCATGCCAAACACACCAATACATAACGAACCGACCTTAACCCCCAAGGTTTGATAACTTGTAGTCCCCCGGAGCACATAAGCAATAGGCATAAATAAAACAACAATCACCAGTTGGCCAAACTCAACACCTATATTAAAACCCGCTAATGCCGCTAATAAAGATTGCTGATTGAACTGCAAGGCTTGTAACACATTAGCAAAACCAAAACCATGTATTAACCCAAACGCAAAAGCCATTAACCATCGTTTGTTTGTAAAAATTGGATAGAGATTATTCAGTGCGACAAGGATGACCGACAAAGCAATCATCGACTCCACCCATTGCGTTGGCAAACTAACCACACCCAGCACAACCAAGCTTAGTGTGATCGAGTGCGCAATAGTAAACGCACTAACCACTTTTATGCTATCCATGAATACGACTGTTGAATTATCAACCGCTTGCCATTGACCCGCCTGTCGCACCAAGACACTGGTTAATAACAAACTGAGAAGAAATAAAATATGATCATAACCCACAAAGATATGCCAAATACCTTCGCCGATAAATTGCCAAAAGGTTTCGAGACCATGGCTTGTCATAGTTAACCTGTGTTGGGTAGCGTTTGGTGAAAACAATAATGACTGCTCGACTTCATCAGTATGATATTTTAACAAAGCACGATGCTCACTATTCATATCAAAAAAAGCCGTATAAGACACGGATAGGTCATTCTTGGTACTTTCACATTGCATAGATTCTGCGTGAATCACAAGATAACTTGAATCCAAAATGGATTCCAACTGCAACGGATCTTGTCGATAACGACATTGGCTATCGCCTAAACGCAGACTAACATGCTGCACGACAAATTGAGAGATAACGTTGTTGTTTAATTTAATTTCATCCCAGGTGATTTGCCCATCCAGATTCACATCCAAATCCAGTTTATAATGTAAATCAATGACCGGTAATTTTAAATCAAAAGACACCGACTCGTGTTGTTGGGTAACGTCAATAAAACTGGTACTTGTTTGATGAGCATAAATTGGCATGAGAATAAAGCTCATCATAAAAAAAACAAAACCATTTAAACAAGTTTTCATCTACAAAACCTCTTGACTTAAAGATTGGCTGTTCGTCCAATCATTCATCAATTGCAAAACAGATTTGTCATTTAATTTCATAGCAACAGAATACAAAATAATACGATCGATAAACTCACGTTGGGTCGCCCAGTTGGCTTGCGCAAAACCCAAAGCACGCTCAGGGTCTTCTTGAATCCACCAAGCATAGAGTGCTTGTTCTCTTAAATGACGTCTATCTTCACGTTCCTCAAGCAATTTAAATATATTTTCAAGCGTATCTAACTGATGTTGATTAATGGTTTTATGCAATTTTTTTTGAATATAAATCAATCGAATTAATTGAGGAACATCTGTCGATGCAGGATCGAGCCAAGCTTCAGCTTCGTTGAATTTTTTTTGCATCAAGAGCGTATCAATTAAATTTATTTTTAAATAATTGGCTTGAGGATTAATATCGATGGCCATTCGATAGAAAGACTCAGCGGTTGCGTTTTTCCCGTGATAACTTGCAATCTCGGCAAAGACACTCAATGCCCACGCACGCATACTCGCAGACAAACCATTTGCTTGAGCAACATCAGTTGCATAATGCTGCAAAAGCTGATGAGCAGAAGCACTGGGTAACGAATAAGCCTTTAACAAAATTGCACATATTTCGGCATAACGGTATTTATGGTTTTGATAAAGAAACTGACACTCGTTACTAATCTGACTAATCTCACCGGTGGTAATTAGCAAAGAAATCGTCATCATCCGAGCCTCAAGGTGATTTTTATTGATAGTCAGCAACTGATCGAGTCGTTGTAGTGCCCCAGCAAACTGATGATGAAATTGAAGCACTTTGGCATGATAGAACAACCATTCAGGCTGATTAAATCGACTGTCCTTTGATTCAATCAAGGTTTTAGCCATATCATAAAAGCGTGGGTCAGCCGTTTGGCTAGCCAGGTATAACAAGTGTTTAACGAGGATCAATGCATTTGTTTCATCAGGTTGTTTTTGATAAGCCTTTTGCAATTGTTGTAAACGTGTGTAATCCGGAGAGTTAATCGTTTTTGTTAATTTCAACACAACAAAACCATCGGAATTCGGGGTGAAAACTTCTGATAATGCAACACTTGGCATGACTAAAATCAACACCAGGCCCATCAAAAAATAACGCGAAACTTCAGAAGCAGAATACACTAACAAACCCTTCATATAACCAACTCCTAGCAATGCCTATCACTTTGATAATTTGTTAAGAGGCGATGACTCATCCACCGCCTCTTATTTTTTTTACAAAGAACCGTCGATAGGTGTATCTAAATAAGGAAATTGGTTAAGAAAATCCACATCACCTACCGGCGCACCGTCGGTAAATGGCACAAAACCCACGGCGGCAGCAGCTTTAGATGCACCAACATCAGCACCGCAAAGCAATAGATTCACAGACTGTCCATTGGCCCCCAATGGCAAATCATGACATAACGCCCCCATCACTACTCGCAAGGCAATATCAACAACATCATCGCCGGGTCGACGTCCATTAGGAAAACCAGCTAAATCCCCAGCAGCCACACCCAAAGTATGTTGAAATCCTTTGAGTGTCGCTGGAATGGCGGTATTTAAACGTAGCATTTCACTCACGCCACTGACTTTGTTAACACCATCAAATCCAGTCAAAAATGTCGTCACCAAATCAAGCCGAGGAAAATTCGTTGGCGCAAGATCAGGGATATTGGCACCCAAAGTACCATTGACAGCATCTTTAAATAAAATATTAAGCAAAGCTGGCAACGTTGGATTGGTTACATAATCGGCAAACTGTGCATCATCTTTGGGTTCACTACGATTAAACAGATCTTTGTCTTTCAAACCAATGACAACTTCATTGACCAAGGGCATACCTAAACGAGAAACTTGGGTTAATCGCCCAGTATGACGTTCCGCTGCATTAAAAAATTTAGAACGACTTGCCGTACCACGATTGTTCAATATTCTCGCTTGCTTTAGGCTTGCTGTGGTCCATCCGCCAATCACGCTATTATCCTCACCGGTTAAGCAATCCGCAGGAACTTCCAAAGCCAACGTTGTTATATTTTTATCTGCAATGATATTATTCGCAGGATCTTGCACAACGCCTCCAGGAAATGCGTCTGCTTCTATAGGAACAAGATTAACTAAATCAAATATTTTGCCAAGATTCACAGCAAAACCTTCTTTTCTTTGGCCAACAAAAACTCGCCCAACACCACAATGGGGTATATTCACAGAATAAATATGATTGTTAGCGTAACCCTCATAATCTGGTATCGTTTTGTCGCCCACATAATCCAATGGTTTAACAAACGATTTGTCTCCCGTATCAGCGTTTGTAATATTGTACGATTGTCCTCGGCGTCGGTCCCCATGAATCATCTTGATGCTGTATGTTTCAACGTTATTTAAAGCATCCGTATCCCCCACCATAGGGCCAATTTGTCCAGCCTGACGCAAAGGAATCGACACCGATTTACCTCCCACATCCAATGCAATATCTTTACGTTGACTCTTGAAATTAAATTGAAACGTGATTTCTTCATTGGCATCATCATCATTCGACACATGTATTTCATATACCGCATCGGGGTCCATCATAAAATAATTCGGACCACCATAAGCATCTTGCAAAGGCAAATAGTTACCAATCAATGTCACATAACCTTCTCGACCTGGCTCGTAGCTATTAAACATATAAAAGTCAGTCCCATCGACTTTTGGCATTTCTGTGATGAGCGGTGCTTCACGATGACTTGATGCCAAAACCAAGCTACTGGAAACACCAATAGCTAATAGTGTGGCTGACAGTGCTGAAATTTTAAAAAATTTGGACTTCATAAATAACTCCAGAATAAGTGGTTGATGGGTTGATAAAAACAATTTTTTATTACTTGACTATCGAAAATATCGAGCTGATTGAACACTTAACAAAATGAAAACACCTAGAATAAATAACAGTAAAATACCTGGCTCCGGGATATCGGCTGTTGCAACGGCTATTTCTGTTATTGACGAGGAAAATGCGCTTAAAGCAACAAAATAAGCGCCTTCCGATAAATCTAACAATGACATCGAAAAACTTTCCAAAGCAAATTGTGAATCCCCCAACTGAATCGCTTCTTGAAAAATCTCATCTTCAAAATAAAAAATTTCGTTGAAATTTTCATTTAAAAGAGCAAACACAACTTGCGCTGCCGCAAAACTAAATTCATCGAGCGCATCAGAGCTAGCACTGACAAAAATCCCATAATCAACAGCTACATTGACGTCACCATCTGATTCATTTATAAACGGAACCAAAATACTGATGCCGCTCAACGCAGAAGTGGATTCGCCAGCATCAATAACGGTAGATGAACTAGTGACTTCGATCACTCCACTGCCATCATTACCAACAGCACCAAAAGTATTGGCGGTACTGATTGATTCAAAGAGTCGATGATCTCCAGTATTAAATAATGAATTGGGTTCATTTTTATCAAAAAGATCAATCGATGCTTCGAGCATGGGATCAGCTATGGTGACATCACCTTGAATATCTAAACTTGGCAAGTCAAAAAATGCGGACCCAATTCCCAATGCGGTTGCTTGGACTGAACTACTCAATAAAAAAAGCATGAAAAACCTTGTTACCGTTAACACCGGCCTACCACAAAAGAACATGATTAACTCTCCTCAATGACATTTATTTTTTTTATCAATGTTGCTATCTGTAAATACGTTGCGAGATATCATTTTGGATGAGTTAAAAACAAAAAAAATTTTGCAGCGTCTAACATCACCTGTTTTCATCATTGATAACAAGCAAGCATGCGGGATAATAAGAAGCAGCAATATTTTGAGGTTTGAGCAAAAATGAAGCATTGCAAACGATATGAAATCCTTAGCTTTTTTATTTATCCTTGCCAAGGAATGAACTAAACTTGACTGAAATCCGTATATTTAATATAAGGGATGGAAATGAAGTGAGTTGTGCAGCCCCCATTAGATATGAATTGGGCCAACCCATGAGCAAACAACATGAAATTTTCATTCCTAAATATGCAAATAAAAACTCGCCAATCAATCCACGGTAAAAACATGGCTTTAAACATTAAGCCATGCGACCTCCAGGTTTGTTTATGTCGGCACAGACCACCATTGCTTGGCATCGAGCATAAATAATATGGAAGACATCGATGTCGATAAACGTTTACTCGAAGACATTCAACACGGCAAACAAGAAGCCTTGGCGAGCTTATATGATCGACACGCCGCCCATTTACTCGGCGTGGCTAGATTCATCATAAAGAATCATCGAGAAGCGGAAGATTTAATCCATGATGTTTTTATCGAAGCCTGGCAAAAAGCCAGCAATTATGACGCTAAACGAGGATCCGTTCGAAACTGGCTGTTATTACGCGTCAGAAGCCGTGCGATAGATCGACTACGAAAGCTGGTCAAAACTGAAAATCATGCTGAAATTGAAAGTATCGATATGAGAAGCGTAATACCAGACGATTCAGCGCAACAAGCGGATTTTGAACGAGCGCGACGTGCAACCGCAAACCTCTCGCAAGTACAGCAGCAGGTATTAGAGGCAAGTTATTTTGAGGGACTGAGCTGTCGTGAAATTGCAGCAAAATATAATATTCCAGAGGGAACGGTGAAATCCCGCCTATCGGCGGCAGTTAGCGCCTTACGCATAGCGCTTGACTCCAACACAGGAGAAGATAAGTGACGATAGATAACCAAAAACTGACAGAATACAGTCTCGGCCAATTGGATGAAGCTGAACGATTAGCGCTGAAAAAACAACTGACTCAATCCCAAACAGCTGAGCAAGAACTCAAAGAAGTCCAGGCCGCCTTAGAAGCCTTCGCAACTTCAGCGCCACCAGTGAAACCAAGCAATACACTCAAACAAAGTATCCTGGCCACATTAAACAAAACCACACCCTTCGAAGGTTATACTGAACGCTTTATGGCACTCTTCGACCTAAACAAAGAACAAGTGCGTGAGCTATTGAAAAAAGCGGCAGCGGTCACCGACAACACATTTAAACCCAGTGGAATCCCTGGCGCACAACTTTTTTATTTTAACGGCGGCCCACGTGTGTCCTCGGCAACCTGTGGGCTATTAAAACTAGAGCCTGGTCGTATTTTCCCTGCCCATCAACATCAAGGCAATGAGCACGCGCTGATATTGCAAGGTTCGGCAATCGACCAATCTGGTCAAAGCTATCACCCCGGTGACGTCATGCATTACCGAAAAGGCAGTAGCCATGCCTTTCGAGCCGACGATACAACCCCTTTGATTTTTGCTGTGGTGCTGGACAAACCCAACAAATGGCTGCTCGGTCGCATTGTTCTAGACTACTTATTCAGCAAAAAACGATTTACTCGCCCAACATCATCATCCTGATCGTCATTTAGCCCATGGGCTACCTGTTAAGGAATAGGCACGCAATAACTTCCCGGTTTCGCATTCCATCTTCAGCTCGTCTTGGCCCGTTCTTCCCTCACAAAAACTCGAAATAGAACAACTATTCCTGCATTTTTGTTCACTCAGAACGAACCAATACAAACCAAATCTGGGCGCCAAACCGGGAAGTTATTACGTGCCCATTCCTAAGTACTCTCTTCGTCCTAGCCAATATATTCACTTGACCATATATACGGTTTAGCATATATTTCCATACATGCACATTCCCCCTGAACAATTGATACCCGCTTTATCAGATAGCACCCGCTTACGCAGCATCTTGCTCATGGCACGCCAAGGTGAACTCTGCGTCTGCGAGTTAATGTATGCCCTTGATATGATTCAGCCCAAAATCTCTCGGCATTTGGCATTATTGCGAGACGCGGGCATCGTGAGCAGTCGCCGTCAAGGACAATGGATTTATTATCAACTACATCCAGATTTACCAAGCTGGGCAATGGAAACCATTCAGGCCATATTAAAGGGCGCTGAGAACCTCCCGCCATATACCAATGACTTGACCATGTTGACCAACATGCCCAATCGCCCGGCAATATCCTCATGTGCTTAACGAAAACGTTTAAAAAAATATTGAGATAAATAATGAACAGTCCCTTTGGAATTTTATTTTTATGCACCGGCAATGCCTGCCGTTCACAAATCGCCAAAGGCTGGGCGAAAGCTCTCGGCGACGATTTATTCGTACAATCGGCGGGCATTGAAGCCCACGGAAAAAATCCACGCGCCATTGCCGTGATGCATGAAGCAGGAATCGATATTTCAAACCAGGAATCCATCAAACTCAGCGAAGACATGCTAGCCCAAGTTGATTTACTAGTTACCGTTTGCGGCCATGCGGATGAACATTGTCCCACAGTTCCTCACACCATGGAAAAAATCCATTGGCCACTGGAAAACCCCGCCAAAGCCCAAGGCAGTGAACAACAAATCATGACAGTATTTAGAGCCACCCGCGACGACATCAAACAACGTGTACAAAATTTAATCGACACCCTGAAAGCCCAAGGAAAAATCTGACGTGACTTTCTCTTTTGCCAACAATGACCGCATGATTTCCTGATGAAGCTGATCAATCATTGACCTAACCAACTTTTACCATTAACCATACCGGTCATCACAATATCAGTTGATTTGCGGAATACTGGCTTGTCACCCGGCAATTTTTTATTAAGGATCAAATCCATGTCACTTTGTCCCTGCAATTCCAAAAAGCCATTTGCTGATTGCTGCCAACCTTTTATTAACGGGAATGCAAAACCCGATACCGCTGAGCAATTAATGCGCTCACGCTACACGGCTTACACCTTAGCCGATGTCAATTACCTAGAACGCACTCATCATCAACAAACCCGCAACGATTTTGATAAAAAGAAAACCAAAAAAATGGCACCGAAGATTACCTGGCTTGATCTTAGTATTATTAAGACCGTCGAAGGATTATTGGATGACGTGGAAGGCAGTGTCGAGTTTAAAGCCAATTACAAAGTCGATAATACCCGTTACACACTTCATGAAAAAAGTCAGTTTGTTAAAGAAAAAGAAGGCTGGTTATATGTCAGTGGCACTACGCCACAAGCTTCCCGACAACAAAAAATTGGCCGCAACGACCCCTGTCATTGTAATAGTGGCAAGAAATATAAGAAATGTTGTGGGATCTAAGATAGACCAAGAAAGATACCAGGGTGCTTTATACACATGCTATACTCGTAGCGTCTGATATTTAGGTGTTGAGTGCGAAGCATATTTTTGTCCTCGCACTAAAAGTAGGCGCTTTAGGCGACGCAGCCGGGGCGAAAATAGGCCAACAATAAAGCCTAAATATCAAACGCTACGAGTATATACCAAGCACCAACTGAACATCCACCTCATTCATCACCTGGCGACCCGTATGCAACGATAAATACAATTGCTGCTGATCACTATCCTCTGAAGGTTTTATTTCTGCATCAACACGATAACCAGGCCCCGTGCTCGAAAGTAAACTCGTTAAATAACGTTTCACATTGATTAATATCGCCTGTGAATCATCACCAACCAATATTTTGTCTTTTTCTTTGACAAGGATCTGGGCAATACGCGACACCAACAATTGATACGGCAAGCTCGTCATTTTACGATCTATCAAGGTCATTTGATACTTGTCATAGTGAGTTGCCTGATGCAATGTTGGTGCCTGTAATACATAAATCGAGTCACGATTTGCTTGGCAAGTTAATGGAATAAAGCCATATCTAACCAAATCATCAGCTTGTTGCTCATCTAGTCGCACCGCCAATGGAATCTGCACCGTCGGCCCGTCAGAATGGACGAGCTCATACAAATCCATATTTTCAACCTGACCATGTTGATGCCCAGTAATTTCTGTCGGCCAAGTACAATCCGTGAAACTGTTTGTGATTAAACAGGCCACAACCCAAATGCCGTTACCCCATAAATAATCGTCATGCTGCGCAATGGTCTCATGAAAAAACAAACCACGCGTATTATCTGGTGTATATACATCACGAAGCAGAAAACGATTGTAAACACACGCCAGCCAACGCCCACATTCTTTGCGCCGTAGCGCGTTCCATTCCACATACTGCGATTTATCGAATAAAGCATAAAACATGGGAATTTTCTCTGCCGCTGCACCATCCTCCGACAAACCAAAAAAATCCGCTCCCACAGAGAATATTACCGGAATTTGAAGCATCTCAGCTTGCTCACCAATACCTTGCAATACCTGTAATTCATGATGGCTATTGTTAAACTCAAAATTAATTAACACTAAACTTGCCGGACAACCTAACAAGCCATCAAGTTCTGCTTGGTAAACCTGCTCATGAAATATTTCCGGCAACTGCGCTTTGTGACTGTTTATAATTTCAATTTGAATATGATTATTCGCTTCCGTCTGGTTTAATAACCATGTCAGTCCACGCCAAGTGGCTTCTAATTGCTTAAAAGCAGCATGATGTAAAATCATATTCAGCTGATCATTGACTTTTGCCAGCGTCAATTCAAGCGCCCGTTTAATCTTATCAGGCAACTTAAATTTGATACTATCAGCCGCGATATCGCCAATGAGCTGGTCTAACCCAGTATTGTTGCTTGATATAGAGGGCTGACTCACTTGGTCAAGCTCAACCATATCTAAAATTCGGTCCACTGCCTCATCATCTGAGTGACTGATCGGAACATGCGTTTCGCGTGAAGCGGATGGTTCAGCAGAATGAAAAGCTTGCTGGCAAAGCCGAATCGGTTCTTGCAAAGCGCTGATCGATTCATAGGCTGACAAATCCGCCAAGAATTCTGCTGGCGACATTTCATTGCTCATGAGTAACTTCAAACGTTCAACAAATAGATAACACTCGGTCAGCGCTGGCACTTGAGCGATGATACCTGCCGGTGACAAATCTGCAAGCTCAATGATTCGATAATTAATCGCTAAATATTTCTGGCCGGGCACCAGCACATTGACAGCCTCAAACTCAAGTTTCACCGGCATACGCTGCAATACCTGCGGCAAATTCTCAGTTTGAACCGCTAACGGTGTCGATTGATCGACGACCGCTTGCCCTGAAAAATTACCTATGATCAATAGACGCAATGGCATGTCAGGCTTTTCAAATGCATCGCCAATATCGAAACTTAAACGCATTCCCGGAGTTTTATCTGACTTTTCTTTCATTCGCTGGGCAACTCCCGCAAAGAACGTAAAAACAAACCCAAACCACCCACGGCCAACACCAGGATGACAATTAAATCAAATGCCGACATAGCTCGCATCACAAAGCGTACCGTGGCAAGCACACCCAGCACAAGCGCGATCAGCGAACCACAAGACAAAATCCAACCAAGAATATTTCGGGAATTATAAAATACCATACCAATTCCAAAAATAAATGGAATCAGCACCATACCGCTAGTAATGGACAAATGACCACCACCGACCCAGGGCATGCGATATAAATTCATACCCATGCCAAATGTATGCGTCACCGTAATCGATTGTAACAGCAAATAACCACCACCACACATCATAGCTAAACCGATAAAAAACTGACCAATTCCACCGCTACTGCCACCCGCACCATTCATTGCCATCCAGATTCCCTCAACTGAACTATCTCTAAAAATTGATTATGGTTAAAGAATAATCTATGCAAATAACTTCTCAACATATCTTCATGCATGATTTTTACTCACCTATTTTCATCGTCATTTCATACAACGATTTTTACAATGCAAGTTGCATTATAAATATCATATACTACTGATTAGCTCACACTCAAAAATCTTCTGACAACAATTCATGGAGACATCCAATGAAATACTGGACCATCGGAGTGCTTTGCATTCTACCATTGACCTATGCCATTGCAGGCAATGAGACAACACTTAAAACCGACAACGATAAAATCAGCTACAGTATCGGTTTTCAAATCGGTGGTGACTTCAAGCGCCAAGGTGTTGAACTCAGTCCTGATACGTTAATCAAAGGCATTCAAGATGCATTGCAAGGCAAATCCACCCTGATGACCGCAGACGACATGCGCCTCACACTAACCAACCTGAAAAAGAGAATCGTCGCTGAAGAACAAAAACAGAAACAATTAGCTACTGAACAATATCGAGAAGAAGGCAAACTGTTTCTCACTGAAAATGCCAATAAACAAGGCGTTGTTTCGCTTCCCAGTGGTCTGCAGTACAAAGTGCTGAAAAAAGGCAAGGGTAAATCACCCACTCAGAATGATACGGTCACCGTGCATTATATTGGAACATTGATCGATGGTAATGAATTTGATAGCTCAAAACGGACCAATAAACCCGCGTCATTTCCAGTGGGGGGTGTTATCGCAGGGTGGACAGAAGCTTTGCAGCTCATGCAAGAGGGCGACCAATGGCAATTATTTATCCCTCCCGAATTAGCCTATGGCGAACACGGACCGCTTGCCAACCGTACTCTCATATTTGATGTCGAATTGATATCCGTTGATACACTGTGATTTAAAAGGATCTCAAGACAGAAGCTTACCGTTGGTTGCTAACATAAGCAATTGCAGGATAACATGAGCCATACTCGTAGCGTTTGATATTTAGGCATTGAGTGCGGTGCATATTTTTGTTCTGACAAGGCAAAACGACAAGTAAGGAATGGACACGTAATAACTTCCCGGTTTGGCGCCCAGATTTGGTTTGTATTGGTTCGTTCTGAGTGAACAAAAATGCAGGAATAGTTGTTCTATTTCGAGTTTTTGTGAGGGAAGAACGGGCCAAGACGAGCTGAAGATGGAATGCGAAACCGGGAAGTTATTGCGTGCCTATTCCTAATAGTCATTCTTATTGCGCGGAGTTTTAACGCCGCCAGGGCGAAAATAGGCCAGCAATAAAGCCTAAATATCAAACGCTACGAGTATACCACCTAATTATTTGGAATTTAGCAAACCATGGCATCCTCGCGCTTATTAAAAAAAACCAGGCAAGCTTCTGCTGAACTCGAACTATTAATCTCTTGTGCAAAATATCAAACCCCTCAAGCAATACAGCATATTAGGGCTCTTTGCCAAACAGAAATAAATTGGCCTTGTGTGATCGATATGGCGTTCCGGCATGGTTTACTGCCGATCCTTAATCAGCAACTACGAAAACACTGCCCAGACTTACTTGCCGATTCGTTATTACATGATCTGAAACAACTACACCTAGCCAATACCCAACGTAATGAGTCTTTAACTAATGAGCTGATTGAAATCACAAAACTTTTCCAACAGCATCACATTATCGCTATGTCTTTTAAAGGGCCAGCATTAGCAATTTCTGCCTATGGTGATATCGCACTGCGGCAAATGTCCGATCTCGACATTTTAGTAAAAGCGTCACACTACCCAAAAGCTAAAGCCTTGCTCATCGAGCACGGACATCATATGTCACACGACAGCAAACAGGAAACGGGAACACTGCAAGCGCAACTATGGCATGAAGAAAAAGGCATCAGCGTCGATCTTCACTTTGGTATTCCACCTAGTTATTTACGACTTGATACTCATCCGCTATTTACCTCAATTGACACCGTTAACCTGTATGAAACGCAAGTACCAACATTAACCCCAGAAGCCCATCTGGTGATACTCTGTATCAATATCTTTAAAGAAAACTGGTGTTCATTAGGCAAGCTATGTGATGTGGCACACCTGGCTAATGCTCACCAACAACTTGATTGGCAACAAGTCCATACTTTGGCAAAACAATTGAAAGTCGAGCGAATCGTTCATCTCACCCTGTTGCTGATCAACGAACTCTTAAGCAATGATGCGGCTGAAAAAATCTCATCTAATTTTAAATATTCTTCCAGTATGAATTGGATTGCTAAGCAACTCGCTAGGCAACTTTTTATTGAGCAAAACTTTCAAGACACCCGTTATTTAACTGCAAAATCGCTAGCCAAACTTTTTATCTGCGGGTTACAACCTAATAGACTTCTATTTTTTCTCAGACCTAATGAATTGGACCGGGATTATATTGCTCTGCCGGATTTTTTGTCATTTCTGTATTATTTTATCCGACCCATTCGCTTGACGGGAAATATGCTGTTTAACGCTAAACTAATTAGTCGTTTTAAAGTTAATGCCAAAACTTAATCCACAGATTTATCTCCTTCCACCATATTGTTATCATATACCTAAGGAATGAGCACGAAATAACTTCCCGGTTTCGCATCCCATCTTCCGCCCGTCTTGGCCCGTTCTTCAATCACAAAAGCTCGAAATAGAACCACTATTCCTGCACTTTTGCTCAATCAGAACGAACCAATACAAACCAAATCTGGGCGCCAAACAGGGAAGTTATTCCATGCCCATTCCTAAATTTCACGTTTTTCGCGTACATTTACAAAAAGAAAAGGAAATAAGGGTGATAAAACGATTCAAGCCAATAGTGATATCTCTATTGCTAATACTAGCCACTAGCTACCTAATCATTAACTTTAGTACCCGTCAAAACGCAGTAACACAAAACCAGCCAACTATTACTCAATCAACACCACACACGGAAGAAAGAGAAAATTTGAATGAAGCGCTCTCTTTTTCACCGACTCCAGATCCACTGCCGACCCCAGGTAACAGCCAATCACATCCCTTAGAACCTGAAAAAAACCCCTTATCGAGCTTACCCATGGGAGAAAAGTTGACAGAGCCTACCAAGCAAAATGAACTACCAGCATCTTCCAACAAATATCATGAAAAAACAACGACAAACCTACTCAATGAAATACCAAATGCCTTTCCAGTGAACAATGCACAAGCTTACTTTGTTGCCCCAGAAGATCGTTACCCAGGTCACCTAGGTGGACCACCCCCCCTACAGCTGCCTAAACAATCAACGACTCAAGTGGAAGCTCCAAGTCCCCATACAAATTAATCTATACCTCACTACCATTCTTGTAATTAATCAATATTTATTTGACAATAACATGCGTTAATTAACTTACCTAACCCTAGCAATTTCTCGCTAAAGGTTTAGTAAAATTTAACACAACGCCTGTACTTGGAAAGTGTCTTCACCATAAAAAAAGGAGAGAACGGTGACTACCAACGCTTTTTATGACAATACCCACAACACATCCGACTCATTACCAAGCACTCAGCGACAAGGCTGGATAAAATCACACAAATACATTTTATTACGACCCTATTTAGTGTTTTTTTTACCAACTCTATTGCTAAGCAATCCACTATGGGCGAATAGCCCTCCCAACCTTAATACCGATATCCCCTGGGACGAGGATTCATTAACGGCAGGCAACCAACAGAGCTATGCTGGTGTCAGCGCCATTACCACCGCTTTTAACAATGCGCGTAGGCAGGAAGAAAGCCAACTGGGGATCGCGGTAAATACCCTTGGCAATCTTTCACTTCCTTCTCAATCTATATGGGATGCCATGGGGGATGATGGTCGCGCTTTATACCTGCTCAATGCAGAGCGTACCAGTCGCACGGGTATGCAAGCGGGGGTCATTGGTCTGCCATTCGCAGGCATTGAAACTCATATGGATAACATTGCAAAAAATTATGGCGACATATTACACAACAATGACGCAACGGGTCACAATGCCGATGGAAAAGGCCCTTTTCAAAGAATCGCAGACGATGCCAATATCGGTACTCAGCCCGCTGGTGGATCTTTTGGTAGCACACCGGCTTGTCATGAATTCATAAACAGAGCCGAAAATCTGGCGGCGTTTTGGAGCTCAGGCACCAGCATTCCCTTACCTGTGGAGCGTGCCATCTACAATTGGTTATACGCCGATGCGAATTCGACTTGGGGGCATCGAGAAGCCGCGCTGCTTCAGGATAAAGATATCGCTAATCAAAGTACGGCAAACGGATATAAAAATAACAATGGAAGTGCTAGTCATGCTGGTTTTTTGGGCATTTACCGCCGAGGTTCAACAGACTATGATCCCTTCAACCAAAACTCTGGCTTTGGCAGCCTGGTGGTGATGAATATTTTTGATCCAGTCAGCGAGGCCAGTGCCGCCAGCAACAATCCACAATGCTCTTATACAGTTGCCTATCGCACGGAAGACAACTCAGACACATGGGCCTGTAACACCAGCTATAACTTAGCCAACAACCAATGGAACCAAATCAGCTTACCCTGTAATCCAGGAAGTAATAATACCGTAGCAGCCGTCTTTGCAGATGATATCCCCGGTACTCTTGGCACGGACTGGGCATTATATGCTTATGATAGCGCATCGAACCAGTATATTACCAAAACTACTAGCGATACTGTCAGCGAAGGAATTGGCTATTGGATCATTCAAAAAAGTGGTAATGCTGTCACACTGGATATGCCATCAGGATCAACCCCTGCCCTCTCTAAAACCTCAACCCAGTGCCCCTCATCACAAGGTTGTTTTGAGATTTCATTGGCCTCAGCCACCAATGCGGTGCAATGGCAAATGCCTGGTTACCCTTTTATTCCCAGCCGAGCCTGGAATACGCTGCGGGTAGTCACCGATAGTGGTGCTTGTGCCGATACTGATGGCTGCTCCCTGGATGAAGCAACCAATTTAAAAATCTTTAACAACCAAGCCTGGCGCTATGATGCCAATGCCCGTGCTTATGTTACTGTCGGAAGCGCCACGTTGTTACCCGCCTGGTTTGGTGGCTGGGGTGCCGCATTGGAAAGCGCATCCAGCTTGAATCCCCGACTGTTGATTCCAGCTACTTGATATTGATATAACAAATTGAGAGGCGCTATGGCGCCTCTCTTAACCAACCTTTAACTCACCAGTTTACGAATTGTCTCAACCGCTGGCGCAAGCTCACCATAAAACAAACGGTAACAACGCAACTCTTTTACCCAGCTAGTCAATTCTTTAATATCTTGTGGCTGCAATGGAAGTCTCAATAGACTTTCTCCTTCGATAATCGCTTGCAAACCCTCAGCAGCCGAAATGGCTTGCAAGCGGGTAGGCGCATCTTTTTGGTAGTGGGAAGCAATCAAATATTTAGCGTTATAGGTACCGATGAGAGAATCAATCGAACCTGCCGGTGGAGTTAGATATTTCACTATCAGATTATTACGCCCAAATGCCTCGCTTTGACTCAAGCTTGGATATAAATTTTGCAGTACTGACCAAGACCCCGACTTGATACAGAGACTCATGGGTATCGGCACAAGTCCACCACTATGCCGATCAATAGGTATCACATCATCATTGAGGTATTCAAAACTCGAATGAATAAGTGCCGCCGTCAAAGTGGTCTTGCCACTGCCACCCAGCGCAGGGAAAACAATGCCTGAACCTTGCCACCCCACGCCTGCCGCGTGCAAGATCGTTAACCAATTCTCCCGACGACAAGCCAGCTCTGTGATCTCACGAAACGCCAATACTGCAGCCTCTTTAGCTAAGCTAGCCATTTCTACCAATTTACCATCAATGATAATAAAGTGTTTGTTCGCTTGTGCAATAAGGTCCATGGCATGATCGGTTTGACCTGTCCAGGAGCAAACCAAATGCGCAAGCATTGGTCTTAGGTAATCGGCAACTTCTTGGCTTGCAAAGCACACCCGTATCGTAAAACGCGGAAAACGAAAAGTCGTCTCGGTAACCGTAATCCAATCCTTAGGAATGGATTGCGTTGGCACGGGTTTGGTGACTTGTTTTACCTTGGATGACAAATCGGACAGTTCCAACGACCACTGCTTAATGACATTTATCACATCTTGCAATGCTAATGCTTGTGAAATATCAAAATTTTGGGCAATTTCCTCAGCAATCAACTCAGGCGTTAGTCCAACTTTTAATGAATCCCAGATGTATTTAGCTAAAGGATTGAGAACTTGAACACGATCAGCGTCCTCACGTAACAAAATTAAATGATCATCGAGTTCAAATGTGTGAAGGGTGTTGTGGTCGATAAGTGATTGTATCATTTCAGGCAGCTTGAAGATGGGTTTCGCTTTGCTCTACCCATCCTACACTCCACCCCGAACTTTACAACATGAACTATGCTGGTAATCGAGTCAGCGCTGAAATTGCAGACGACTGGTATGTCAAAAAACTTAAAATGGCGGCGGAGGCGGCGGTGAAATCGCGGACGCTTTTTTGGATGCTAAAATACTTAGGATAGCTGGAGCAGTATAGGCGTAGACGCCTAATTTCTGCAGAGCTTCGCGACGGCCAATATCAGTTTCCTTTTCGTTATTTTGCTGATTTTGTTCCGGTGTTTGATTCATTGTCATTTTCTCCATGACTTATGTTAATGCTAAGCAGAACCATTATTCATAGGGCAAAAAAAAACCTCCTGCGCTATTAACTTAAGAGATTACCCTAGCGCAGTAAATTTTGCAATAAGGCCTCATTACAACAGGCCAATTAATCATCAATACAGCCTTAACACCGACTAAACAACCAGGCAAGCAAAAGCTTGCCCGGTATCTTTCACTCAAACGACAGAAAGAGTTAATTCACCTAATAAAAATGAACACTATTTATTCAATCTCCTCAGCGGGCAAGGACATGATTTTTTGTCCCGTAGAATCCTCTAAAACTTTACCCGGTGGAATAGGACGCGAATCAACTTGACCAATTTGAATAGGAACGGCAAAAGTTCTCTGCCTATGCTTCTTATCAGAGGTTGTTAACTTTGTGATCACATTAATATAAAACAGTCCTTGTTTGTTAGCATTCACGGTCACCGTACGACCATGTGTTTCATTTAAATTTTGCACCGCAAAATCAACGGGACGTTTATCGCTGACGAGCCGCAAACCACGCCCTCCATGAACTTTAACCGTCAAGGTACCCGGCAAAGCCGACAAACTGGTAAATGTCAAGTCAACATCTAAGTCTTTACCCTTTTTAGGCATGCTCTTGAGGCTATATTCCATTGCAATAGGTGCTCCGGGTTTTCCTACAATCTGCTCCCGATGCCCAATCTCGCTAGTCGTAGTAGGCGTCTGTTGTTTGGCTTCATTGGCATAGGCCATAGGCAACATCATTGCCATCGCCACTACAATAGTTAACTTTTTCAAATATTCTCTCACGATCTAGTCCTCACTCTTATTGTGGCGTTATTTGACCCGTTACTTGGATGTTATAACAGCTGATCGAATTCGTTAAGTTATCCCTCAACCTAAGGATATGGGTTCCTGTCTGAAGCGACGCATTCAACGTCTCATTATTTGCTGTCGCAGTCCCTGACCATGTAATAAACGCACCCTGCTTGTACAGAATTAGATCCGGATCCGTTGTGAAGATCCCACTGGTTTTTGTGGCGGTAATCTGGTAACTACCTGCAGTTTGGACATCAATGGTAAGATTGCGATAATTGGATAGCTTGTTAGGCGAACCAAATTGGTTAATGGTACACAAATTAACCGCACTGCCACCCACGGACAATGCCGTATAAATTGGCAGCACATTGGCTGTACCACTTACGTTATTGGTTTCGGTAGAACCCCATTCATCCATGGTATCGCTAACAATACTTTGCGCATTAACAACGTTATTTATAGCCGTCGCTTGTGCCGGATTCGCTGCTTTCAATGCGGTAATAAAGCTAAAAATACTGGTCATCGCGGTCGTGGTCTTTTGCTGACCAATCATGATTTGATGAATCGGTGTAAACCCCAAGGCAACAGTATCCATCCCATCATTCACACTATCAAACAAATCATAAAGTAGCGACTGCACTGAACCTTCACTATACCAGCCTGGATTGGTTACCGTATTAGCTTCAACATCGATGGGAAAACCGCCAGCATTGCTCGCTCCGGATGAATCTCGATAGATGGGGTCATTGGTCATCATACCGGATAAAGCATTACCCCAGCCTTCACCAAAAGCTACCGTCAAATCCAATCGATCACTGCTGGTATGGCTACCACCAATGGAATCTGAACGTGACAAATTAGCTTCATAATAATGCCCCCATTCATGAATCATCACATGATCATCGTACTCATCGGTATCGTTACCATCCGCCCCTAAGATGAAAAGTTCACCACTGCTATAATGTGAGGTACCTATTTGACCAATCGTTTTATCTCCCCACACGGGCACATTATTCACACTCCAGTTGGTAGGTAGCGCTGTAAATTGAGTGGTTGAAACAGCAGCCAATACATTTTGATACGACTTATAGAGGGCATCAAGTATGGCAAATGGCGCAGCCACCCGAGTGGCACTATAGGCTTGCGTTCCCACGCTATTACAATTACCCGTAAACCCGGAAGCGGCATTCAGATTTTTTGTGACGACACTGGTTCCGCTATTAAATTGAGTACCATCCATGGTATAAAGTGCTTTGCTGTTGGTATTATCAACCACCGTAAAATCCCACGACGGCATACCTGTACGCTTCATTTGTGCTTTGACACGCACAAACATGTTGGTATTTTCCTCAACTGCCAAGGAATAATCGCCATTGGCATCGGTACTCGCACTGGCAAGCACGGTGGTGTTATTGGCGGCATCAATTGCTTCAATGATGACATCACGGGCGGGTAATTGAGTAATACTACAATAATCTAATCCATGAGTTGTCGTGTTACGTCCCACTTGATCGAATGTGATTTTACCGACCACATTGCCTTTTTTAGGAATCAAAAGCTTAACGGTTTGACCAATGGCACCATCTAACACTTCCACCCAAAAACCATCATAGGCGTTCAGCATACCGATCTGTCCCGGAGTGGTACTATCATAGGTATCATAACTGCTGCCGTTGTATTTCCAAATGGTATCAGTGAGTAAATTATTGGTGGCTGCTTGAGCGGGCGTATAACTGTTTGCCCCTGCCACAATCCGTACATCGGCCCAAGGCACCGTGTCAGGAAATGGGTGACCGACCATATTCTTACGCTTTAAACCCGCACTGGCTGGTGCGATTAACTGAATTTCAAAACATCCGTGGGATGACGGACAAGCCGCACTATTGACCAGTGGTGTTACCGTACCATCCACATCCCAAGCGATATTACTGCCCGAGATGCTCTTAAGCCAATACCCCGTCCCTTGCAGAATGGGTGAACTTAAATTTAACGTGATATAACTCTCATTGACTTCATCACGATCATAAACCACCCACTCAGTATCATAGGTACCAAACGGATCATCCGCAAAAACACCTTGCACGGTGGGCGTAGTTGGTGCGCAGGGGGCACTCACTATAGCCCACTGATTATTGACTAAGGTAGCCCCTGAGCCACATTGCGCTTCGGCATCAGCAAATGTGACCCGTCCTTGATTCAGTGCTAGCGGCGCCATTACCAGCCCAACCAGCAGAAAGCTCTTCACTATCATATTCCTATGAAGCATGTATCTACACCTCTACATAATCATGGTCTATGGTATTAGACCGATTGTTATTAATCATTCGGAAATCTTGTTCTGTGTTATCTGTCATCAAGGTTTTAAGTCCCTGGGAAATTCGTTAAGCGAATACTTCACTCTGTTTTTGTAACGATTCGCCTGCATAGGTAAACGACTACGTAACTGGTCTAGTTTGTTTTTACTTTTGATTGGTTTTGATGCAAGCACCCATAAAAAGGCCCGCTCTGTCTCACCATTCATGGAAAACGTATAAGATTGCTGCGGCTTACCATTGCCCGCATCAATGGCAACATCAGCATCGAGATCCACTAAATAACTTCGCGCTAAATGCTTTGGGTGGGTACTTTCCCAGCGCAAAGTCACCTCTCGCTGTGGATCATCAGTACGCACCACAAAGACCCATTCATCGTCTCGATTAAGTGCGTGAAAGTCCGTGCTAAATTCTTCTGCTTGCTCCCTGTCTGGATGAGTAAACACCGCAGTCAAGTAAGGTGCCATAGGAGGAGCCAATTCAACAAGGTCATGGCGATCATAATCGAGCGAGCTTTGCGCCAACTGCCCAAGTAAATTGCTACGCTTATGTAAGTGTTCAGCGGGCGACTCGACAATTAAACGTACATACCAATCATCACCCTTTAAACCGGTACGATTCTCTGTAGCGATAGCAATCGTGCTTGCTAACATGGAACTTAGCACAAACAATCGGCTAAGTGATTTTAAATTAAACATATCAATCTCCTCTGTGGAGTACTAGAAAACAACGGTTATTCTTAATTAAGATTTAGCACATTGCAAGTTAATTTATTCTGACAAAAGAGACAGTCAATACTCAATTCGTTCGTTACGAACACATAAATTAAGCTGCATTATCAATTGGTGAAAATAGACGTACTGACTCACCTAACAACTCAAAAATGAAGTCAGTAGCACTGGCTTTTAATACAAGCTAGAAATTTCTGAAAAGAGATTCAGATTCAAAGCATCGAATAACAAGAGTTCATCAAGGGAAAAATAATGCAGACATAAACCCTCCTTGGTTTAATTTCAAATACAGCTTTCCAGATAAAGACACTCAATCAAATGTAATCTATTGCAGATTGTTAAAATGTATGTATTTCACGCTCAATACAAATGATTTATCAAACCGCCTATCTATCTGAGGATATAGCCCCGGAAGTTAATATCCAGACATCCACTTATTTTTGCACCGCTAGCTGAAGGCTCAGAGTTTGGACTTGATTTCAAAACACGCTGTGAATATATCCCTATACGCTCTGCCTTTTCATCCCTGAAAAGGAAGGTATTTGAAACCAAGCCCAGACCCTGAGCTGGGGCGCATCCTAAACTCGACTGGATATCAACTTCCAGATCTATAATTGCTTCTGCTGCAGGAAGGACAAGTTATGCACAATAGAAGTGAAAAAATATTATCGTAAACCTAAATCCCGATTCCCTTTCCTAGTGAAACATTTTGTTTCACTAACATTTCCCTTTTCGATCATTCTTATGTGGATTAAGAAAATATAGTAGGCATTTAACCAACAACAGCAGTGGAATGCAACTGAAATATTGTACGACAATCGATGATTGATAACTTATCATTCTCTAGCACTTTTTACATCTAACGGATACACAATCGCCGAATGACGATTTCGAGAGGCACTTTATTTCTTTGGGATACCGACGCATTGCTAGCCAAACCGAGGCGAATGAACGGATAAATTACTTCAGTATCCGGTTTTAAAATCTGTAGAAGTGGAATACTTGTCCAATGCGCCGATATACAAACTCCCTTTACTGCTCAAAGTTTTTCAAAACCACTGATGACCCTGACTCCGGGCGCAACCCTTTCACCCACATATCGATGAATCACTGTTAAATACTCTCGTCCCCCTTGTGTTCTTCGATTGGCAACAAAATGCAAAACACCCAATATCTTAATCAGTTGTGCTTCTGGAAGTAATGCTAACTCTCCCTTTATGACATTGTTTACATAGTGAAAACCATCTTCAACAATAGGACTCTCGAACGTTATCTCATCGTCTTTATAATGATATAAATCAATCAATCGCTTGAGAATGCCGAGAGCAACATCATCTTTGATTTTTTCGCCAGTATCTCTATCAAAAGCACCCAAAGCACTTTCTATCGCATCGGAGTAGCTTTGTAATTCGTAATTCGCCTCCATTTGCATCGTCGAATAGGCTGGCGTCTCGTTATACTTTCGCCGCAACTTCGGTGATTGATAATAACGACAATCGGAACAACTTTCTTCTTTTCTGATCTGCCCACAACATAAACTGCATATGTTATTGTCTTCAGTAATCAGACATTTTCGCTTCGCTTTTCTTGAATGACAGACTGGACATTTTGACATAAGCAATTATCTCTCGATGATTTACCGCTGATTTAAACAGATGAGGGGAACAGTAGGCATTCCCATCCAAGAACGCCACTGTTTATTATGTTAAATGAAAGTCTATTCCCCTGCATTAAGGGAAAACCAACAACTTATTCCTCTTTCAGATAATAATCCGCACCACAATACGGACACTTAGCATGCCCGGTTTTCTCGATGGGAAGATAAACCTTAGGATGAGAATTCCATAAGCTCATATTATCCATTGGACAATTCAGCGGCAAATCCGCCTTGGTTATTTCATAACGATTTTTGGCATTGGCCGGTATCTGTTCTTCATTCGCTTCGATCGCTTGTGAAGTCATCACTCACCTCAATTAGTTAAACCCATGAATATTTTTTAAACATATGACAACCAATCTCCATGATCTTCGATGCGACCATGGACGATGTCAAAATAAAGTGTTTGTAATTTTTTGGTGATGGGTCCAATTCCACCACTCCCAATTTGTCGATTATCCACTTCCCGGATGGGCGTGACTTCGGCAGCGGTGCCAGTAAAAAAAGCCTCATCCGCCACATAAACTTCATCACGGGTTAAGCGCTTTTCGACAACCCGTAACTCCATTTCGTCAGCCAAGCGCATGATGGTTTCTCGGGTAATCCCCTCTAAAGCGGACGTCAAATCCGGTGTATATAGGACTCCGTTGCGTACAATAAATATATTTTCGCCACTTCCCTCAGCTACATAACCTTCATTATCCAGCAACAATGCCTCATCGTATCCACAACTCAACGCTTCTTGCAAGGCCAGCATAGAATTCATGTAATTGCCATTAGCTTTAGCTTTGCACATGGTGATATTAACATGATGTCGGGTATAGGAAGAGGTTCGAATACGAATCCCTTTTTCTAAGGCTTCACTGCCCAAATAAGCTCCCCATGACCAAGCCGCCACCGTGACATGCACTTTTAAATTATCTGCGCGTAAGCCCATGCCTTCCGCGCCATAGAATGCCATTGGACGAATATAGGCCGACGCAAGCTGATTGTTTTTTACCGAATCACAGGTGGCTTGATTAATTTCCTGTTTGGTATACGGCATTTTCATTTGTAAAATATGTGCAGACCGAAACAACCGATCAGTATGCGCTTGTAACCGGAAAATCGCCGTTCCTTTAGGCGTTTGATAGGCGCGCACCCCTTCGAAAACACCCATCCCATAATGTAATGTATGGGTTAACACATGAACCTTGGCTTCTCGCCAGGGAACAAATTGACCATCTAACCAGATGACACCATCGAGGTCATCCATCGCCATAAGGCACTCCTTCAATATATTAAAAAGTATTCGCTAAAATTATTATTTGAGGATCATACGATCCCTTCTACAGATGTGTCGGGCTATAATGCAGAGACTTAAATAACCAACGTCACCTAGGAATGGGCGACGCAATAACTTCCCGGTTTCGCATCCCATCTTCCGCCCGTCTTGGCCCGTTCTTCCCTCACAAAAGCTCGAAATAGAACCACTATTTCTGCACTTTTGTTCACTCAGAACGAACCCCAACAGTAGGCGCTTTAGGCGAATACAAATCAAATCTGGGCGCCAAACCGGGAAGTTATCACCTCGCCCATTCCCTATTCTAAAGCCTCCGGTGCAGAATCTTCAAACAAACCCTGCCATACTTGTGCTACCTGGAAACGCGATTCCCGAAATTCTGAATCATCAACAATATGAGGCAATCTTTGCAAGTTTAACTCATGCACACGATGCCGATAGCTTAAATAAGTATCAGCTAGCATAGTTGCGGTTGGGTTTGTTAAGCACCCACAACCAACCAGTGCTTCTAAAATACGCAAATTGTCCGTATGCTCCACGATACTTGGATACTGATTCGCCCAGCGAAGCGCTAAATATTGAACAAGAAACTCAATATCGGTGATACCTCCCACGCCTTGCTTCAAATCAAAACAATGTTGACGTCGAGTCAATAATTCACTGCGCATCCGCTGGCGCATCTCTCGCACATCCGCCGTCAGCCCCTCAATATCACGAGATTGTCGCAATATATTGTGTCGAACTTGATCAAATTCAGCAATGATCTGCGGATCCCCTGCAATACCTCTGGCACGAACCAAAGCTTGATGCTCCCAAGTCCAAGCTTGCTCTGCTTGATAGGCGGCAAAACTCTCGACACTGCTCACCAATAAACCCGATCCACCGCTGGGCCGCAAACGAGTATCCACTTCGTATAAAAAGCCGCTGCCGGTTGGCGTATTTAAATAATGAATAATACGTTGCCCAAGACGAGCAAAAAAGACACTATTATCCACACATTTACCACCGTTAGTGTACTGATTGTTCCCCTGACTGTTGTGCAGAAATACCAAATCCAAATCCGAACCAAAGCCTAACTCATAACCACCCATTTTACCAAACGCAATCACCGCAAACCCAGCCTGTTGAGTTTGACCGTTCTGTTCAAATTGCGGAATTCCATGCCGTTGAGCTAAATAATACCAGGCTAACTGCAACACTTTATTGACGATAACATAGGCTAAATCGGTTAAATAATCACTGACTTTGGCCACCGGCATCACATGGGTTAATTCCGCCGCCGCCACCCGAAGCGTATGAGTTAAACGAAATTGTCGCAACACCTCCATTTCTTGCTCGACATCATCCTGTTCCACATTCAGCAACCGGCTTGCCAACTCTTCGTTTAGCTCGACTAATACAATCGGCGTATATAAACGACGCGGATCCAATAATTCATCCAATAGCAATGGATAACGGGTAATCAAATCAGCAATCCAAGGACTCACCGCACATAATTTCACAAGCTGCGACAAAGCCATGGGATATTCAACTAACAAGGCTAAATACGCGCTGCGCCGAATAATCGCTTCTAACAGGTTAATAATGCGCAACAAACAAACATCAGGTGCTGCTACTGCCGAAATTGCCGCCAATAACAAAGGCATCAAGCGGTCCATACGCTCTCGCCCACGGTGACTGAGCGACGAATACGCTGGACTATTTCTTAACCCAGCGATCAATCGATAAGCATTATCACTCCCTGAAAAATTGGCTTTTGTTAAGATGGCAATCGCTTGTGGTTGGGTCAGTTGAGCCTGCCAAATTGCACTAAATTCCAAAGATAATTGATCCGAGGCATCTGCCTCAACCGGCTCGCCTTGAGGCGAGCTGAAAACCTGCTCAAAGTGCTCACGCACTAACGACGTGTGATTGTCCAGACACACTTTAAATGCCTGCCAATCCACAAATCCCATGGCAAACGCCAATCGCCATTGCGCCAGTGGATCCGTCGGCAACACATGGGTTTGCTGATCATTGAATTCTTGCAGACGATTTTCTGTTCGCCGTAAAAAAATATAGGCTTGAGTCAAACCATCCACCACATATTCGGGTAAAATTTGGCAATCCGCCAAGACCTTGAGTACAGGCAGGATTTGTCGCTGGCGCAGCCGTTTATCTTGACCCCCACGAATCAACTGAAACGCCTGTCCGATAAACTCAATTTCTCGAATACCACCCGCACCTAATTTAACATTACCACTCAATCCCTTACGTTGTACTTCAAGGGCAATCATACGTTTCATCTCACGCAGTGATTCAAAAGCGCCATAATCGAGATAACGCCGGTAAACAAAGGGTCGCAAACGGCTTGATAATTCATCTCCCGCCTTCATATCTCCAGCAATGACTCTCGCCTTGACCAGTGCATAACGTTCCCATTCCCGGCCATGATGCTCGTAATAATATTCCATCGCGTCAAAACTAAGCGCAATTTGACCACTGTTGCCAAACGGTCTAAGCCGAGCATCGACCCGAAAAACAAATCCTTCCGCCGTATTGTCATTTAACAATTTGATTAATTTTTGAGTGAGACGAATAAAGAATTGGCTATTTAAGCAGCTCTTTTCACCCCCTTGAGTTTCACCTTCCTCAGGATAAGCAAAAATCAAATCAATATCTGACGAATAATTCAACTCGTGAGCACCCAACTTGCCCATACCTAACACCACAAGTTGCATTTTTTGGCCGGCACTATCATAAGGCTGGCCATCTTGCTGGCTCTGCCAGTGCATCAGCTGCGCTAAACCCTGTTGCACACAGGCATCCGCCAGATCGGATAAATCAGTCAAGGTTTCGCTCAACTCCGCCAACCCGGCTAAGTCCCGCCAGGCAATGCGCACCATTTCACGTCGACGAAACTGGCGCAATACACGGGACAAGCTATCAAAATCAGCAATATTATGGCAAAGCGCAGCGAGGCTATTCAGTAAATCATCATTTTTGTACGCGTTATACAACGTACCCGATACCAATAAATCCAACAGCAAGGTGGGCTGCCGTAAACAGCTGGTATAAACAAAATTACTCATTAGCCACACTGCAGTCGCTTCTGCAGGCAACTGATCTTCTTTAAAAACAATATCTTGCTCTTTAACCGCTTGCCAGAAACGAGACAACTTCAGGTTGATTTCTTCGTTCATTTGAGGAGGAAGTGCTTTCGTTTGTAAAATATCGTGATGCATACATTTACCTATTTCGCCCTAACCAGTTCATAATATTTAATTTTTGCCACACCGCATAGATTTTAGCGGCAACCATTAGCGACCCGCCCAACACTTAAAATTAAAGGGAGTTTTCAGCTTGTCGATACAACAACAGCGCCATATAAACAAATTATTATGTAAGGGCAATAAGCCAATGGAACTCCAAGACTACTTAAAAATCATGGTCAAATACGAGGCCTCTGATCTTTACCTTACCACAGCGGCACCTCCCACCGTCAAAGTCCATGGGAAATTAAAAGCCATTGAAGACGCGGTCTTACCACCCAATCGGGTCAAAGTCATCGCGTATCAACTCATGGACGATGAAGCGCGTGAAGCATTTGACGATACCCCTGAGATGAATTTAGCGCTATCAGAGCGCGGCATTGGACGATTCCGAGTCAATATTTTCAAGCAACGCAATCAAGTGGGAATGGTGGTACGTCACATTAAAACCGACATCCCCTCGCCAGAGAATCTTCAGCTACCTGACATATTAAAAAAAATCGTCATGCAACCGCGCGGTTTGGTATTATTCGTTGGCGGCACCGGTACCGGTAAATCAACCACCATGGCTTCCTTGGTCGATTATCGTAATGCGAAAAGCGGTGGCCATATTATTACTATCGAAGACCCCATTGAGTTTATCCATCAACACAAAAAATCCATTGTCAATCAGCGGGAAGTTGGCATTGACACCCACAGTTATGCCGATGCGTTAAAAAATACCTTACGGCAAGCACCCGATGTGATCTTAATCGGTGAGGTACGCGACCGTGAAACCATGGAACATGCCATCGCCTTTGCCGAAACCGGACATTTAGTTTTATCCACTCTGCACGCCAATAATGCCAACCAGGCCTTCGATCGCATCGTCAATTTCTTCTCGGATGACCGAAGAAAACAAGTACTCATGGATTTAGCATTGAATACACGCGCCATTATTTCACAAAGGTTGATACAAACCCCCGAACAGAAACGCATCGTTGCTATTGAAGTGTTGATTTCTAGTCCATTAATTGCTGATCTTATCCTGAAGGGTGATTTTCACGAAATGAAAGCGGTGATGGAAAAATCGGAAAACCTCGGCATGCAAACTTTTGACTTCGCACTTTACCAACTCTATAAAGCAGGAAGAATCAGCATGGAAGAAGCCTTGCGCAATGCCGACTCAGCAAATAACTTACGCATCAGGATCAGCTTGGAAGAAGCCAATAAACCAAACGAAATCATTGATCTGTCCTTAAAAGATGATAAAGACAACCTAACAGGAGGCTCCTTGAATTTACTCTAAGGCTCATAATGGAAAATGGGACACAACTTTAGGCAAAAGCACAAACAGAACCAGGAACGTTCGCAAAGCATCGCTCGTATCGTCATTACCGGTAGCTGTACGCTTATTTTATTTTTTTGTTACTTCTTTAACACAGTTGGCATTGCTGCTTTATCAATGAATAGCAGCTATTTTATTTTTAGCCTGGTCTGGCTAATTATCGTACAAAAAAACCAAGGCAATGCTGCCTGGCGCCGCCATCTCATTATTTTTACTGATTTGCTTGTCATATCAATAGGTATGCACCTTAGTGAAAAATGGGGAGCAGGCTTTTACTTTCTCTACCTCTGGGTCATTGTTGGCAATGGCATGCGCTTTGGTACCGGTCCATTGCTAGAAGCGATGACTATCGGCAGCATTGGATTTGTAACCACCATTGCCATGACAGAATATTGGCAAAATAATTTACCCATGGCGACTGGGTTAACTGTTGGCTTAATTGTATTGCCGATATTTTATCTGGTACTCATCAGGCGCTTACACGCCCTTACTGAGCAATTAGAACAAGAATTAAATAGAACAACCTATGCAGCCACCCACGATACTATGACTGGGCTTGCTAATCGTGCCTATTTTTTCCAACGTGTCACAGACAAAATACATGAAGCCGAACGCTTCAATGAAAATTTTGCCATTTTATTCATCGACCTTGATGGCTTTAAATTAATCAACGATACCTATGGACATGCTTATGGTGATGAAACTTTAAAAATAACTGCAAATCGCCTCCAGCAAATCTCCCGGAAAAGCGATCTCATCGCACGACTTGGTGGCGATGAATTCTCACTCATGTTGCAGGGAACTAATACATCTGAAAATTTCCAAATCATTACCCAACGAATCCTCTCACTCCTCTCCCAAACAATCCATATTGACGGACATCCTCTACATGTAACAGCCAGCATCGGCATCAGCCAATACCCGATACACGGCATCACACCTGACAAACTCATTAACGAAGCCGATGCCGCTATGTACCAATCCAAAAAAAGCGGAAAAAATCGTTATACGTTCAATATCCCTCTAGAGACAATCGAGTCAACCACACTGACGAACAAGCACTGCTAACATAGCTTGTTGTTGATGGGTTTCGCTTTGTTCCACCCAGATCCTACGCTTTGCTTTTTTGCGCGACAATCATCGCCTCATTTCGTAGGCCTTGCGTTAAATCACCCAGCAAACCGTTTTCCCGATATACGATAATGCGTAACCCGTTAAACAACGCCAACAATTCGTTATTTGCCAAGCGGTAACTCATATCACTTGGCCCGCGAGAATCATCCGTTGCTTCTTGCAAAAATGTCTGATAGAAAATCAAGCCACCCGGTTTTAGGGCATCCACCAACGCAGGCATTAACGCTCGATCCAAATAGTGGCATCCGACAATGACATCAAAGCTATTTTGCAACGGCTTATCTAAGCTCATATCATGGGTCTCTGCCTGAATAGCCAACGCGTGCTGTCTCGCATAAGTCGATAATTTCTGCACCGCCACATCTGAAATATCCCAAGCGGTTACCGTAAAACCACGTTGCGCAAGATAAATTGCACTCCCCCCTAGACCACTCGCAACATCAAAGGCCGTGCCTGAACTCGCTAGCAGAAAGGCATTTTCGCTAAGTACCAAGGGAGGCGTTAAATCACCAATATCTGCATCCTGATAAATGGTATTCCATTTTTGTTGGGTTTTATTATTTTCCATACGTTCACCATTCATTATTTCCGCCAAAAAGCAGGCGTAAATAATACTAATAAAGTAAAAATTTCCAGGCGTCCTAATAACATCGCAAAACATAACACCCATTTGGCAATATCATTGATACCACTATAGGACAAACCTACTTCACCGAGACCAGGCCCTAAATTATTCATGCAAGCCGCCACCGCAGAAAATGCGGTAATTAAATCCAAACCCGAAGCCGCTAAAATCAATGCCATCACACTGAAACAAGCCATGTATAAAGAGAAAAAGCCCCATACAGAATCAATGACCCGCTCTTCCAAAACTTTGCCACTCATTTTCACTGGTAACTGAGCATTAGGATGCACCAATCTCACCACTTCCCGTGAACCTTGTTTGAATAGTAGCAATACCCGAATCACCTTCATACCGCCACCTGTCGAGCCGGCACAACCGCCCACAAAACTGATCAGCAACAATAATACCGGCAAAAAACCCGGCCAATTATGATATTCTGCCGTGGTAAAACCCGTCGTCGTGCCGATGGAAACCACTTGAAAGATACCATGATGTAGGGCACTACCAAACGAACCAAATGTACTGGTTAAAAACAAATAGGTAATGGTAACCACCGCCACCAAAAACAATAACTTAATATACGTTTTAAACTCTTCATCAGAAAAATAAGGCCGCAGTGTAAAGTTCCGCCAAGCAATAAAATGCAATGAAAAATTAACCCCTGCTAGCAGCATAAAAACCACAGCAACCGATTCAATGAGCGCACTGTCAAAATAGCCCATACTTTGATCATGCGTTGAAAAACCACCAATCGCAACGGTGGAAAAGCTATGTGCAATGGCATCAAAAGCACTCATGCCAGCAATCCAATAAGCAATCGCGCAACTCACCGTCAAGCCCAAATAAATATACCAAAGCGCTTTGGCTGTTTCAGTGATTCTTGGCGTTAATTTATTATCCTTCATCGGACCTGGTGTTTCCGCACGATATAACTGCATCCCGCCAATGCCTAACATGGGCAATACCGCGACGGCTAACACAATAATACCCATACCACCTAACCATTGCAGTTGCTGGCGATAATACAAAATCGCATGGGGTAGTGTATCCAGACCGGTAATCACCGTCGCCCCCGTGGTCGTCAAACCAGACAATGACTCAAATACGGCATCAGTCACACTCAGTGTCGGTTGGGCAGACAGCACTAATGGAACAGCTCCACCTAAACCAAGTACCACCCAAAACATCACCACCACGACAAACCCATCACGTAGCCGCATTTCCTTGCGAAATTTACGTACCGGAAACCAACAAATCAGCCCGACAATGAGTGTTAAGCAAAAGGCTAAAATAAAAGGCAACGTCGCCCCATCATTATAAATCCATGACACCAATACGGGCGGCACCATGGTGATGCTAGACAACATAAGCAGTAAACCTAATATTCGCTGTACGGCGGCACGTTGCATTTTTTGATAACCCTAAAAATGATTCACTATGGGTATACCCCTTGGCAATGGCTACTCATTAAAAAAAGCTAACCCCTACCTGGAATAAACGCTCAACTTCAATAATTTGTTTTTTGTCAATCACAAATAAAATCACATGATCTTCCGCTTCAATCATTAATTTGCTGTTAGCGATTAATACTTCATCTTTCCTAACAATAGCACCAATGGTTGCACCGAGCGGCAATTTAATATCTCCAATTAACCGATCAACCACTTTCGATGATTTACTATCACCATGAGCAACGGCCTCTATTGCTTCAGCCGCCCCACGACGCAATGAATGCACCACCGCCACATCCCCTCGACGCACATGTGCCAACAGGCTACCAATAGTCACTTGTTGAGGAGAAATCGCAATATCAATTAAATCACTTTGCACTAAATCAACATACTCTCCACGATTGATGATCGCCATCACTTTTCGTGCACCTAATCGTTTGGCCAGCATGGCGGACAAAATATTGGCTTCATCATCATTGGTCATGGAACAAAACACATCAGTGTTTTCGATATTTTCTTCTAATAATAAGTTAGCATCGGCAGCATCGCCATGTAACACGATAGTTTTTTCCAGCTCAGCAGAAATTTCCCTGCTATGCTCTAGGTTGTGGTCAATCACCTTCACTTGGTAGTCATTTTCCAAAGCTTTTGCTAATCGCTTACCAATATTGCCTCCACCGGTAATAATAATTCGCTTGACTGGCTTAACTAAACTTCTCAGCTCCGACATGACTACCCGGATATTCTTGCGAGCTGCGATGAAAAATACTTCATCATCCACTTCAATAATGGTATCGCCTTTCGGGATAATCGGTTTGCCTCGCCGGAATATGGCCGCCACTCTAGTTTGAATACCAGGCATATGCTCTCGCAACGTCTTTAACTCATCGCCAACCAAAGGTCCACCATGATAGGCACGCACGGCGACTAAGCGCACTTTACCATTAGCAAAGTCCAGAACTTGTAACGCTTCGGGAAATTCAATAAGTCGTTGAATGTATTCAGTCACCACTTGTTCAGGACTAATCAATACATCAATCGGCAGCGCTTCTTGAGAGAAAATTTCGGGATGCGTTAAATACGCTTTCGCTCGAACCCGAGCAATTTTGGTCGGTGTATGAAACAGTGTATAAGCAATTTGGCAAGCAACCATATTGGTTTCATCACTATTAGTAACGGCAAGAATCATATCTGCATCTTCTGCACCCGCTCTTCGTAAAACATCGGGGTGAGAGGCATGCCCTTGCACCACGCGCAAATCTAATCGATCCTGTAACTCTCGAATACGCTGTGCATCAAGATCAACGATAGTAATATCATTAGCCTCACTGGCGAGTGTGGCCGCAACAGATGATCCCACTTGCCCGGCCCCTAAAATAATCACTTTCATAAATGTATTTTAAATCCCGCTAAGAAGCTGTTTTAACGATCCGATAGGTTAGGAATGGGCTACGCAATGCCCATTCCTTAAGGTCGAGATTTCCCTTGTTTTAAATCAATATCGAGTGCTCTAATTTTTCGGTACAAATGGGTTCTTTCCATACCAGCAACCAGAGCAACTTTACCCACATTCCCATTACATGCTTGCAAATGGTGCAATAAATACATTTTTTCAAATTTATCTCTAGCATCTCTCAAGGGAAGTTTAAAATACATTTCCGCATCATCTATTTTCATATGTTGTTCTTGCAACGCTGACAACTCTTTTTCCACTTCTGCTAAAGTGATTTCTTCCTCACCACCAAACATCAGTAATTTTTTTACCAAATGATACATTTCATGAAAATTACCTGGCCACGAATAATGCCGCAGCTTATTCTGCCCGCTCACCGAAAACATGCGATAAGGTAAGCGCTCCCTCGACTCCAAAATTTTCACAAAATGATTTAAAAATTCAGGAACGTCTTCTAAATATTCCCGCAATGGAGGCAGATGAATGCTAATGAGATGCTGCAAGGAAGGATCTAACACCACTTGCTCGTTATCAGCCGATTTTTCGATTGTATAGGTAAATAATAAACGGGCATGCATGACACATTGTTGAATGCCGCCCGCACGCAAATAAAACCGAGAGGAAATAGCCGCAGTCAGTCGATCGAAAACGGCTTTTGATAGTTTGGATGCATTTTCGATTAACAAGATACCATCTTGCACTTGCTCGATCAGACCTGGGCTAACAATACCGTCATGCTCATAACCAAATAAAATCGCGAACGCATCATCTTCGCTCAGCCATATGGCATCGACGGTGTGAAATATTTTAGATCGCCGTGAACTAATGGAGTGTAAATATTTGGCCCAATAGGTCTTGCCAACCCCAGGCTCACCAAAAATAACCACTGGGCTTTCTTTGGCAGCCACATGTTCTACTTGTTTTAACACACGCTGGATGCGTTGACTGCGCCCAATGGGTCGATGAACAGGCATGGAAACCGAGTCTGCTGCCATATGATTGTGTATCATCTGCGTTGATTTATTCAGCGCACTTTTGACAGTCACCAATAGTTTGCCAAGCGATAAGGGCTTCTCTAAAAAATCAAAAGCACCAATTCGCGTTGCCTCCACAGCCGTTTCCACCGTGCCATGACCCGACATCATTATCACAGGTACGACAGGTTTGTTTCCCTCATTCCACTCTTTTAATAGAGTAATACCATCCACATCCGGCATCCAGATATCCAGCAAGACTAAATCAGGTTTTTTTGCAGCAAAAGCTTGCCGAGCTAATTCTCCATTACTCGCAATCGCTACGTCATATCCTTCATCGACTAGAATATCTTGCACCAGCTCTCGAATATCAGTTTCGTCATCAACCACTAATATGTGCGGCGAATTATCTGTCATGATTAATTTCATCGGGGTTAGCGAATGCCGTTAGATGTAATTCCTCTATTGGCAACAAAATGACAAAGCGTGCCCCACCCAACGGTACATTCTCTGCCATTATTTGGCCATTGTGCTCTTCAACAATTTTTTTAACAATCGCCAAACCCAATCCTGTCCCTTTGGTTTTGGTGGTAAAATAAGGCTCAAAAATTTGCTCGATTGGCTCATTCGGTAAGCCTGGACCATCATCTTGCACCACAAGTTCAACGTACGACACACCGTGTTTAGCCACGATAGAGGTAGCAATGGTCACCCTACTGCCTTTTTCTTTCACTGCCACAAATGCATTCTTTAATAAATTATGCAGTAACTGCCGCAGTCGACCTTCGTCGCCTTTTATCGTCGGCAAATCCTGAGCCAATTCCGATATCACAGAAACTCCACCGTTATCATGATACAAATTGAGTATTTCTATAATCAAATGGTTCAGATCCAACGTTTGCAACTGTAAAGGCGGCGCTTGAGCATAATCGGAAAAGGCCCGAACCATGTCCTTCATAGACTCAACCTGATTCACAATCGTTCGTGTTGCTTTATCCAGCAGCACGGTGTCTCGATCCGGTTGCGAGCCCAAATACTTATCACGCAAACGTTCCGCCGACAATTGAATCGGTGTTAATGGATTCTTTATCTCATGCGCTAGTCGTCGAGCGACCTCGCCCCAGGCGGCGTTTTTCTGCGCTTGCACAAAGCTGGTAATATCATCAAATACTAAAACATAACCTCCCAATGAACCACTTACCGGAGGTAATTGCGAACCGCGACATATCAAGACTTGTTTAACACCGCCAGGATATAACATCACTTCACCATGCCATGCGGCGTCCTTAGATTCTATTTTTTGAAAAAGAACGTCTAACAATGGCTGCAATTCTTTTTCTTTAGATGCCCATCGTTTAAGAGAGAACCCAACATACTCATTCACATTCGATTGCAAAATTTTGCTGGCTGCCTCATTGGCAGTTCGTAAGCGCCGTTTATTATCAAAAGTCATCACCCCTGATGACAGATGCGCTAATACCGTTTCGATATATATCTTTTGCTGCTCAACATTTTTCTGATTAATTTTCGCCTCATCACGCGCCATGGATACACGCCGAGTCATATCGTTAAATGACTCGATTAAAGTACCCAGTTCATCATTATTTTGCGGAGGTAATTGCTGTTCATAATTGCCTGCTGCGACATAATGCATCCCCATGGCAAGAATTCGTATTGGCTCAACAATTTTTCTGGCAAAATAAAAAGCGACCCATACGGCGGTCAATAAACTTTGCAGAAGTGCCAAAGACAGTGTTAAGACAAAACTGGTTTTTAGTGGGCGACGCAGATAAATCATACCTTTATATCGAGAAAACGCGTCCTCTACTCGCTGGGCAAGTACCCCAATCCGCTCATCTACTGGAAGCAAACTTTGTAAAATATAGGCGTCACCCGAGCGACCAAGACGAGGTACATTAACCACTGCCCGAATAAAAAGCCCGGATTCAGAGATCGGCTCTAATCCAACATAGTCACGACCTTGTCGCAATTGAAGAAATACGCTTTCATTGGGACGGCTCGGCACAATCCTGGTTGGATCCACGCTATTTGCTGCAATGATGTGTCCGGTCATGGATAATAAAGTTAACTCCAATATGCTACTTTTTGGGTCGAGACCAGCCAATGCCTGGCCATTTAATTCTTTATTTGACTTAGATAGATCCGCCGCAATGTTGTCGGTCTGTCTCAAGACTTCTCGCATACGATCGTCTAACGCCGTGCGACTCAGATCTAATGCATCGGATAACGCCGTTTCAATGTGGCGATCAAACCAAGAGTCAATCCCCTTATCCAAAAAACGCAGCGAAAAATAATAAATAAATGACGTTGGCACAATCGCCAACAAAATGAACATCACCACTAGACGGGAAGTCAGTCGAGACCCCATTTCTCGAAAACGGTATTGTTTTACTAATCTGAATAAACTAATAAAGATTAAAATAAATAACGCAATGATGCACAAAGCATTGAGCACTAAAACAACGGAATACCATTCACTAAAAAACGCCGAATCTTGCACGGCCCGAATAAGAAAATACCCCGATGCCACCAAGATAACCAGAAAAGCTAACAATGGTAAGGCATTAATTCGGTGACGAACTAATCTTGAAGCGGCCATAAATACCATTCGCTATCTAAGCGCCAATCAGGTGAAAAAAAAGCTAACAACCGCAACGGAGTAGGCAGCTGATCAACATCCAACAACGAACGTATACGCGCTGTATACGCATCACCGTCATCAAGCAGTTTTTTATCCAATAAAGGGAAATTTCGTAAGCGGCCCATGCTATGCAATGCATCCACTAAGCTAGAAAAGTTATGTACTACATTGGTATTGAGACTTTTGAGTAAATAACGCTTGGTGAGTGCATGGTAAGATAACTGATACTTTTGTTTCAATGTGGCAACCAACACATCCCAAATATATTCTCGATTTCTAAGCACATGCATCTCGATGGTAATCACCAATGGCACCCCATTGTGCAGTGCATCCACCACCTCATCGGTTAATCGGTAATCGATATCGGCATTTAACCGATAAATTTTTCCTGATAAAGTGGTATCAGCTGATCGAACAAAAATACCGGCAGCAAAAACCTGACATGAAGCGGACAAACACAGGAGAATAACACTCAAAAAACATAATGCGCTGCGTTTTGCTAAGATAAAATTATATTTTTTGCAAACGCGCATAATAAAAACCATCCATGTCATTCTCGCCGGGAAATATTTGCCGGCCAACCCCTTGTCGCCCCCACTCACTTACGATAGATAGCTCTTTCGCATCTTGATGTTCTTGCAAAAAAGCAATGATTTGTTGTTCATTTTCGCACTTTAACACCGAACAAGTCGCATAAAGCAAAATACCGCCTCGCTTAAGCAAAGGCCATATGGTCGCTAAAATAGTCCGCTGGTTGTCCACCAATTGCTGAATATCTTTGCTAACACGCAATAATTTGATGTCGGGGTGGCGCCGAATCACACCGGTTGCAGAACATGGCACATCGAGCAAAATACGATCAAAAGTTTGCCCATCACTCCACTGAGTGACTTGCATCACATCTGCATGACAAAGTTCTGCAGTTAAGTTCAAGCGGTTTAAATTTTCATCAACCTTTTGCAAACGCTCCTTATCGTGATCCAAAGCAACAAGACTCTGTAACGCTGGCTCAGTTTCCAAAATATGGGTGGTTTTGCCACCCGGCGCCGCACACGCATCGAGCACTCGCTGGCCAGGAGCTAACATTAATAAATTCGCAGCCAACTGAGCAGCAGCATCTTGCACTGACACCCAACCTTGCTGAAATCCTGGCAACTCAGTGGCAGGCATCGGTGCCTCAAGCTTTATTGCGGAAGCGACCAAAGCAACCGGCGTCGCATTAATCCCAGCTTGCTGGAGCCGTACTAAATAATCGTCTCGTGTGATATGGTTCAAATTGACTCGGATCACCATCGGTGGTCGACAATTATTCGCATTCAAAATTGCATCAAAGGTATCGGGCCAATCACGCTGCAAGCATTTTATTAGCCACGGTGCATGACTATATTGTGCCGCTATATTTGAGTTTAGCAAAAGTGCAAGATCCGAGGATTGACGAAGGTAGCTTCGCAATACGCCGTTAACTAACGACAATGCCCATTTTTTTTTTAATTGACGACATACCGCCACCGTTTCGCTAACAGCGGCATACTCAGGAACCCGTAAATATTTGATTTGATACAAACCAATAAAAATCAAAAAATTAATATTTGAATCTTTCTCTTTTAAAGGTTTTTGAATAAGCTTGCTTAGCAAAAAATCTAAAACGTAATACCATCTCAATACGCCATGAATTAATTCACGCGCCAACGCCACATCCCGCGCATCCGTTATCTGCTGCGTCGCAGTCGGTAAAATATTTGATAGTGATTTTTTACGCACAATCACTTGAGTGAGCACATTAACAGCAACTAAACGGGGGTTCATGGATCTACAATATCTGGTCGTTAAATAAGCGAGCTGCCTGATGCTGCAGCCAATAAAAAATCATGTCACCTTGTTATTTACTGCTCCGCTTCCTAAAATTACCCCGGTCAAACAATGCGCATTCAAAAACGCTTCAGCAGCCATGGGTTTACCACCCGCCAATTGTAATTTTAACAAGCGCAAAACTCCTTGCCCGGTAGCAACATCAAACCCTTTTTTAGTGGAATGTATTACCGTACCTGGCAAGTCTTCAGTGACTGTTTCATGGGCAATCACCTCTGACCCCCAAATACGCAGCACTTTATCTTGCCAATAAGTTTGCGCAACGGGCCAAGGATTAAAGGCGTGAATTTTTCGGTGGATTGACACCGCATCCGCTGTCCAATCGATATTTGCTTCTGATTTTTTAAGCTTTTGCGCATAACACGCCTGACTATCATCCTGTGGTATGGGATTAAGTTGGCCTGCACTCAAATGATCCAGTGCTTGCAATGCGAGCTCGGCTCCTAAGCTGGCCAGTCTATCATGAAGGCTTTGCGAAGTATCCTTCTCCTGAATCGGACAAGACACTTTTAACAACATATCCCCGGTATCCAAACCCGCATCCATCTGCATAATGGTAATGCCTGTTTCCTGATCACCGGCAAAAATGGCCTGCTGAATCGGTGCCGCACCGCGCCAACGCGGCAATAACGACCCATGAATGTTGAGGCAACCAAACTTAGGTATATCCAATACCGACTTCGGTAAAATCAAACCATAAGCCACCACTAACATCACATCAGCCTGCAGCGCTTTAAGCCTCACTTGCTCAGCCTCTTCTTTGAGTGAAACTGGTTGATAAACATCCAGACCCGCATTCACCGCCACTTCTTTTACGGCACTACACGTTATTTTTCTGCCTCGACCGGCAGGTCGATCAGGTTGCGTATACACGGCAACTACTTGGTGATTTGCGCAAAGCAATGACGATAATGTCACCGCTGCAAAATCCGGCGTACCGGCAAAAATGATCTTTAATGGATTCGGCATGAGTGTTATTTTTTTTGCGTAAAATATTAAACCGCACAATGTCGGATTAGAATGTTTTGCGACGCATTTTTATGATTTTCTTTTTAATTCGCTGCTGCTTCATCGCCGATAAATACTCAACAAAAAGCTTACCATCCAAGTGGTCAATTTCGTGCTGAATACAAACCGCAAGCAGTTGATCCGCAGCAATTTCGAAAGGCTCGCCACTTCGGTCCAAAGCACGCACTTGTATTACCTCGTACCGAGCCACCATTTCGTAAATGCCGGGTACTGATAAACAACCTTCTTCGGTTTTTATCTCACCGTCATGCTGCAATATTTGTGGATTAATAAACACCCGAGGTTCACTTTTATCCTCGGTAACATCCATCACAATAACTCTTTTTGATACATTAACTTGCGTTGCAGCCAAACCAATACCTGGTGCATCATACATCGTTTCCAGCATATCGTCGACAAGCTGCTGTACCGACTCATCAACCACGCTGACTTCTTGAGCAGGTTTTTTTAATCGAGGATCTGGGTAATGCAATATATTAAGGATCGCCATGTTTTATCCGTTATGTATACAAATGCCTATCGCCACAATTTTACCACAAGGACGAGATTTAAAGCAGTTAACACAAGAAAAAGCACCCTCTATTGAGGTATAACCTACCTGTCGGCACTGGGTGTGCAAGCATGACGAACAACTCGTTAAGCCTGGGGAAAACTTAATTTTTAAAGCCTGAGGTTAATTTGTCCGAAAGAAAACATCATGGAAAGAAAAATACGTGAATTTTTAAAATCATACAAATTTATAACATTAGCTAAACCGCAAAGCTAAGTCAGAATAATAGCTTCAGGTTTTACCGCTTGAGGTTTCAAAGATAAAAATGAGACGAACAACAGTGAAGACCATTTATGGATAAGTGTATCAATAAGCCGTCAAAGGCTGCTTCCTCCACCCAAAATGAAGCAATGAGCTATGGCAGCTCATTTTTTATACTTTACGCTAGCAATGTAATAATCAAGGTATAACCATGTATACTAAAAGAGCTTTTTTCTTTTTTTGCCTGTTACTAACCAGCGTCTGCGCACTCGCGGATACCATTGTACTTAAAGAACAACACCCCACCCAATACACCATCGTAAAAGGTGATACATTGTGGGATATTGCGTCACGATTCCTGCGTGACCCTTGGCGTTGGCCAGATATATGGCACGTCAATCCGCAGATTGCCAACCCACATCTCATTTATCCAGGTGATGTCGTGGTGTTAACCTACAAAAATGGTAGACCACAACTTGAACTCCGGCGTGGCGGACAAGCGGGCCGCCGAGTGGTTAAATTATCCCCCAAAATCAGGCAAACAAGCATTACCCAGGCGATTCCAAGCATTCCATTAGATGCGATTCAACAGTTTTTATCCCGCCCCGCTGTCGTTTCAGAGAATACTTTAAAAACAGCGCCTTACATTGTAGCCAGTTTAGACGAACACTTAATCGCCGGACAAAATGACAAAGTCTACGCACGAGGCATTGTACCCAACAGTCACAACCAATTTACCATTGTGCGTCCAGGAAAAGCGTACCTAAACCCAAATGACAAAAAGGATATATTAGGTTACGAAGCCATTTATATTGGTGAAAGCATCGTCAAAAAATACGGTGATCCAACAACCTTGTACATTGCACAATCAAGCCGCGAAACCCTGATTGGCGATCGACTCATCCCTGCCTCCGACAAACCGCTTGGCTTTAATTTCATTCCTCACGCGCCTAGCAACCCAGTTAACGGACAAATTATATCCGTTATCGATGGTGTATCGCGCATTGGTCAGTATCAAGTCGTCGCGGTCAATCTAGGTACCGAACACGGTATGGAAAGCGGCCATATGCTTGCCGTTCATCAAGCAGGCAAAATGGTACGTGATATTATTGGTGAAAATCGCAGTGAAATGGTGAAGTTGCCTGACGAAAAATCTGGCTACCTCATGGTTTTTAGACCTTTCGACCGGCTAAGTTATGCACTAGTGATGGAAGCTAACCGGGCAATGCGAGTCTTCGACAAAGTCACTAATCCTTGACTCGATCCGACCTCCACAAAGCAAAGGCGGTGAATTGCACACCGCCCTTAGCTAAACATCTTCACTAAGCTGGTATCCCCCGGTCAATCATTGGTTAAATTTCTGTAATAAGAAAACGACAGGCAAGACATAGAAAACAAGGAAGATATCATGACAGATCTTGCCTATTGGCTCGCCCTCTATCGAACCCCAGGCATTGGCAATCAAACATTCCTTTCGCTTTTGGATACCTTTGGCTCACCCAAAGCGATTTTTGAACAACTAAAGAACCTAAAATCTGTCGTAAAATTACCACAGAAATCCCTCGATTATTTATTGAATCCCCCTTGGGATGACATACAAAAAGACCTGGACTGGCAGCAACCGCCACTAAAACACATCATCACCCTACAGCACCCAGACTACCCCCCATTATTAAAAGAAATAGCTTCCCCACCTCCGTTACTATTTGTTTATGGAGAAAAAAATATCCTATCCTTAGCACAAATTGCCATCGTTGGTAGCCGCAACCCCACCCAAAGTGGCAAACGTAGTGCCACTGAGTTTGCGAAACATTTAAGCCACGGCGGACTCTTAATTACTAGTGGACTTGCATTAGGCATTGATGCAGCGGCACACCGAGGCACCTTGTCAGCGAATAATGCCACCATTGCAGTCACAGGTACTGGCTTGAACCATATTTACCCTGCAAGACATGAGCAGCTTGCCCACCAAATTGTTGAACAAGGTGGTGCATTGGTTTCCGAATTCTTACCAAATACACCCGCTAAGCGGGAAAATTTTCCAAGAAGAAACCGATTAATCAGCGGCTTATCACTAGGAACGTTGGTCATTGAGGCGGCAAAGCATAGTGGTTCACTCATCACAGCAAGAATAGCTGCCGAACAGGGGCGCGAAGTATTTGCCATCCCCGGCTCAATTCATAACCCATTATCGAAAGGATGCCACGCACTGATTCGTCAAGGTGCAAAACTCGTCGAATCTGTTGATGACATTTTTGAAGAACTTAACCAATTGAGATCATTAACTTTATGCAACAATCCGAGCATTCCACAAGCAACTGCAGAAAGCGTAGCGCTTGATTCCGAATGCCATCATGTTCTAAATTGCATAGGGTTCGAGCCAACTCAAATCGATCTGTTAGTGGAAAGGAGTGGATTGACGGTAGAGAAAATTTCCTCCATGCTGTTGGTATTAGAGTTGCAAGGGTACATTGAGACGCTTCCCGGCGGCTCTTATTCCCGAGTGAAAAACGAGGGTTTTAGCAATGAAAGAAAACATACTTGACGTTCTCATGTACTTGTTTGAAAACTATATGGACGATGAAGTTGACATGACGCCAGACAAAGACTCATTAAAACTGGAGTTACAACAAGCTGGATTCCCTCATGGAGAAGTTGATAAAGCCCTTTCCTGGCTGGAAGGACTCACTTCCTTAAGAGAAAACCAACTAAAGCGCAATATTCAAAGCAAAAACTCAGTACGTATCTTCTCCAAAGAAGAAATTAAAAAACTCAGTGTCGAATGTCGTGGCTTTTTACTTTTTTTAGAGCAGGTTGAAGTGCTCGATCAAGCGACCCGGGAAGTAGTCATCGATCGAGTGATGGCCTTAGAAACCGATGACATTCAGTTAGAACAGCTACAGTGGGTAGTCTTAATGGTATTATTTAACCAACCTGGCCAGGAAGCTGCGTTTGCCTGGATGGAAGATTTCGTGATGGAAGAACAAGCAGCAAGCGTTCATTAATTGGATATTTTTTTGGTAACCAGCAGCAGTACCACCAACTCCATCTAACACTCGATCGCTGGTTAATCAATCATGAATGTTCCGTATTGATGGTGGGTAGGCACAAAATTAATTATGGCGTAGAATGCTTCTTAGCAAAATATTAACTTGAGTCGCTAACGCAATATTACTGGAGATTCAGAGTTAAAATTAATCAATCGTTTGTTAATTTGCGCCTATCCTCTGCGATATGAGAACAAATGGAAAAACTTGCACTAATAACTTTAAGTGAATCATATTTACCTCACACAAGATCAAGATACAAACAAACGGAACTTGGATAAACTTATTCGTGACGTATGGATTATCTCGTCTACACTCATTTATAGCCAACGACACCATTAACTCATCAACAGATGTTTTCGGAACTTTTGTATTCTTTATCATCTTATTTATCCTATAGATCATAAGGTGAACCGATTTCTATGAGCAAAAATTTAGTTATAGTTGAATCGCCAGCCAAGGCAAAAACGATTAAAAAATATCTAGGTGAGGATTATGAGATTCTTGCCTCGTATGGCCATGTCCGCGATTTACTGCCTAAAGAAGGGGCAGTGGATCCTGAGCGTGACTTTCATATGACTTACCAGGTCATTGATAAAAATCAAAAGCACTTTGACGCGATTGTCAAAGCGATGAGAAAAGCCGAAGCGCTCTATCTCGCTACGGATCCGGATCGCGAGGGTGAAGCCATATCCTGGCATCTTTACGAACTACTCAAACAAAAAAAAACACTCAAAGACAAACCAGTACAGCGCATTGTTTTTCACGAAATCACCAAAAAAGCGGTACAAGAAGCCGTAGCCAATCCACGGGATTTATCCACCGACCTGATTAACGCCCAGCAAGCACGACGGGCACTAGATTACCTGGTTGGTTTTAACTTATCCCCGTTACTTTGGAAGAAAATACGCCGAGGCCTGTCTGCCGGCCGAGTACAAAGTCCAGCACTGCGTATGATTTGTGAGCGCGAAAAAGAAATTGAAGCCTTCGTCAGTCAAGAATACTGGACCATTGAAGCCGATCTAGATTTTGAAAACCAAGGCTTTACTTCCAAACTCACGCATTACGAAGGTGAAAAATTATCCCAATTTAGTGTCACCTCAGAAGCACAAGCCAAGGTCATTGAAAGCAAACTCACCGCCGAAGCCAACGGTAAACTCACTGTCGCTAACGTTGAGAAAAAGCAACGCAAACGCAATCCCTCTGCGCCGTTCATTACCTCCACGCTGCAACAAGAAGGCGTCAGAAAACTGCGCTTTGGTGCCCAAAAAACCATGCGTGTCGCTCAGCAACTCTATGAAGGCATCAACATTGGCGAAGGTGAAATGGGGCTTATCACCTACATGAGAACCGACTCGGTCAACTTGGCGCAAGAAGCGATAGAGGAAATACGCGAACTAGTCACCCAAAAATATGGTGAAAAAGCCATCCCCTCGGCCCCTCGCGTCTTTAAAACCAAAGCGAAAAATGCCCAAGAAGCTCACGAAGCCATCCGGCCCACCTCGGCTTTCCGAGAACCCGACTCGATCAAAGATTTTCTCACACCCGATCAATTTAAACTCTATGATTTGATCTGGAAACGGACCGTGGCATCACAAATGATCCACGCCACCATCAATACCGTAACCATTGATTTTCTAGTGGGTAATAACACTTTTCACAGTACCGGATCCACCATCGCCAATCCTGGCTTTATGGCGGTATACCAAGAAGGCTTGGATGACAGCAAAAAAAATGACGATGAAAATCGTCTGTTGCCTCCCCTGGAAAAAGGCGACATCGTTGATCTGAATAAAGTCCGACCTGAACAACACTTCACCGAGCCACCTCCCAGGTATAGCGAAGCCAGCTTGGTTAAATCACTGGAAGAACACGGTATTGGCCGACCCTCGACCTACGCGACCATTATATCCACGCTGCAACAACGTGAATATGTTGAAATTGATAAAAGGCGCTTCTTTCCCACCGATGTTGGCCTCATTGTCAATAAATTTTTGACCGATCACTTTACCAAATATATCGACTATGATTTCACCGCCAAACTAGAAGATGAACTGGATGCCGTCTCGCGAGGCGAACAAGAATGGATTCCTTTAATGAGAAATTTCTGGGGTCCCTTTAAAGAACTCGTCGTCGACAAAGAAAAAACCGTAGACCGCAAAGACGTCACCCAAGAACCCATTGATGAAAAATGCCCTCAATGTGATCAGCAACTGTCTATTCGATTGGGACGACGTGGCCGCTTCATCGGCTGTACCGCCTATCCAGAATGCGATTACACACGCAGCTTGGACGAAAATGGCGAAGACAAATCCGAACCCGAAGTGATCGAAGGCCGCAGCTGCCCTGACTGTAACTCACCACTGATTATTCGCCAAGGCCGTTATGGTAAATTTATTGGCTGCAGCACCTACCCCGATTGCAAGCACATTGAGCCCTTAGAAAAACCCACTGACACTGGCGTGACTTGCCCGGAATGTCACAAAGGCAGCTTGCTGAAAAGAAAGTCGCGTAATGGCAAAGTATTCTATTCATGCTCCAGCTATCCAGACTGTAAATACGCCATTTGGAACGAGCCGGTTTCCGAAGCTTGCCCAGAATGTAAATGGCCAATTTTAACCATAAAAACCACTAAACGACGCGGCACAGAAAAAGTCTGCCCACAAAAGACTTGTAAATTTTCGGAGCCTACGGAAGCGACAGAAGAGGCTAAATAAGCAACTCCATTTGCATAATTTTTCGGTTGAGCATATAACTTTTAGCCATCCGAGGAAACTAATCAGCTATGTGGCTAGCATCTTTAACATCACGGCAATACACAACCCAGCTATTGATATTGCTTTTAGCATTCATTCAGGGTCAGGGGAGCGCGCTTGCCGCGCCCTCCTCCTCAATGAGTGCATTAATCAGCAGCGCCAATCAATCTGGTGATGCCCAGCAACAATATCAGCTAGGCCAGCTCTACCAACGCGGCGAAAAAGTTAAGCGTCACTCAGAAAAAGCCAAGACTTGGTATTATCGTGCAGCCAAACAAGGCCACCGCAAAGCACAAACCGCCTTAGGGAAAATGCAGCTTTATGGCGATGGCATTGCCAAAAATTTCCCCAGGGCACGCCACTGGCTCAGCCTAGCCGCCAAAAGAGGGCACCCGGAAGCCCAATTTGAACTTGGCAATCTGTACAAAAATGGGCATGGCGTACAAAAACAGACCAGTAAAGCCCGCCGCTGGTATCAAAAAGCCGCCACTGCCGGTTATGCACCTGCTCAGTATGCCCTCGCTCAAGCCTATGAAAAAGGCATAGGAGCACAAAAAAAATTACACCGTGCCATCCACTGGTACGAACAAGCCGCTAAGCAGGATTATCAAGCTGCCATTCGCCAACTGACTCGCCTGGCACCTCAGTCACCCTACGCTAACCGTCAGACCAAAACGCAACGCCGTGCTATTCAAAAAGAAATCATACGTGCAAAAAGCGGTGACTCAAAAGCACAACACCGTCTGGGCATGGCGTATCTTCGTGGACAAGACGTACAGAAAGATAATCAGAAGGCGTTTTATTGGCTACATAAAGCCGCCAAAAAAAATCGAGTGGATGCACAATATCGGATTGCTGTGTTATATGCCAATGGTCAAGGTACCGAAAAAAATTTATATAAATCAATGAAGTGGCTGAAACTGGCCGCCGAAAAAAATCATAAACAAGCCAATATTTTATTAAATAACACGAAAAGTAACGTCCACATCAGACAATCCCCGGCCACTAGCTTGCCACCCATTTTGGCAAAACCCACTAACAGCGAAACCATTAAATTACAAACACCGATAACCTCAGTCTCCCCTCAAAAAATATTTCAAAAGCTAAGCAAAGCTGCCCAACAAGGAGATGCCCAAGCACAATATCAATTAGGCAACTTATACCTGCAAGGTAAAGGCACGGATAAAAGTATCACGACCGGGGTTCATTGGTTAAAAAAAGCCGCCAAGCGCGATATCAAACCCGCCATCACTGCATTAAAATACCTGCAAGAGGCAGGACTTGATCACTGGTTAGAAGCTGAAAAAGGCAATGCCGAGTCGCAATACCAAGTAGCCAAAATGTTCATTGACGCCGGTCAACCCAACGATATTGAAAAAGCCTTACCGTGGTTAGAAAAAGCCGCCCAACAAGATAATGCGGATGCAGCGCTAGCCCTAGGCAAGCTCAATAAAAATGGCACCTATTTCCCCTCCAATAGCCAGCTTGCCTTTAAATGGTTAAAAAAGTCAGCCGAGTTAGGCAATGCAGAGGCCCAATATCAACTAAGTTTATTATATAAAAACGGTATTGGTATCTCATCAGACGATACACTCGCCCAATATTGGCATCAACAATCCATTAAAAACGCAGGCCTGGCCAGCCAGTAACTATGTATAACTTGAGTATTCACGATGACACAAAAAATGCTCGTCTACGTAGGTGATGAATTAGCCAATTATCATTTCGGTCCCCATCACCCTTTCGGTGCCAAACGGCATGCCGCTTTTTATGATGAATTCATTAAACGTGCTTTACACAAACGTGTCCACATCTGCTCACCCGTATTAGCAAATGACAACGACATCGCCTTGTTTCATCAACCAGACTATATCGAACAAGTACGACAACAATCGGCCAGCGGCAATGGTTATCTGGATTCAGGCGACACACCCGCCATACCCGGCATATTTGAAGCGGCCAGTTTTGTGGTTGGCAGTGCATTGGACGCCACCCAACGCATCATGGCCGGAGAACATCGCAAAGCGTTTATCCCTATCGCTGGATTACATCATGCCACACGCAGCAGTGCTGCAGGTTTTTGTGTCTTTAACGATTGCGGTGTTGTCATCGAAGCCTTAAGAAAAAACTATCAGCTTAGCTCCATCGCTTATGTGGATATCGATGCTCACCATGGCGATGGTGTATTCTATGCTTTCGAAAATGATGCGGATGTCATCTTTGCAGACCTGCACCAAGATGGCCGTTCCTTATATCCCGGCACCGGAGCAGCTAACGAAACCGGCCATGGCCCGGGCAAAGGCAAAAAACTCAATATTCCCATGCCATCCGGCGCCACAGACCAACAAATGTTCGAACAATGGCCTCAAGTAGAAACCCTGTTAAAAACCCATCAGCCGGAATTTATTATCTTGCAATGCGGAGCCGACAGCCTCGATGGCGACCCCATTACCAGTATGAAATATTCCGCCCAAGCACACCGTTATGCCAGCCAACGATTATGCCAACTGGCCAATCAATTGGGCCATGGCCGATTATTAGCACTTGGCGGCGGCGGATACAATTTGACAAACATTGCGATGGCTTGGAATGCCGTCGTCGAAGCATTAATTGAAAACCCATGAGTGCTTTGTTAGCCCCACAAAGCTTTTAAACGCTTATCACGTCCACAGTTATAGCGATAGAATTTATAACGAATCGGATTCTTTTTGTAATAGTTCTGGTGATACTCTTCTGCCCGATAAAATTTACCAGCGGCGTTAATTTCAGTAACAATGGCCTCTGGAAACGGTTTACTTTTAGCAAGCAGAGTTTTTGATTCTTCTGCGAGTTTTTGCTGCGCTGAGTTCTGGTAAAAAATTGCACTGCGGTATTGATCTCCAGAATCACAAAATTGACGATTGACCGTGGTAGGATCAATGCTGCGCCAGAAAATATTCAGTAAAGTCTCATAACTAACCTGCTTGGGATCAAACTTGATCTGCACCGCCTCAGCATGCCCAGTACCACCTCTTGACACCTGCTTATACGTTGGATTAAGCACTTGTCCACCAATATAACCTGACGTCGTTTCAATCACACCAGGCACTTTATCAAAGTCAGATTCCACACACCAAAAACAACCGCCAGCTAAGGTGGCAATAGAATATTCACTGGCACTCATTGCTTGATTCTCAACATTGGACTCAGTAGCATTCAGCAAGCCAGGTAACAAACTGATAACTAAAAGTAATAATAATTTACGCTGCATCATTAGGTTCCTCAAATTGGTATATTAAACATCACTAAGCGGGAATAAATTTGAGCGCCAAACCATTATTACACCAGCGTTGCCCGGTAGGTTTCGGTCCATCGTCAAAAACATGCCCCTGATGCCCACCGCAACGCGCACAGTGATACTCTTTACGCGGATAAATAAGTTTAAAGTCCCATTTAGTTTCAACCCGCTCCGGCAAGCTGGTATAAAAACTTGGCCAGCCGGTACCACTATCAAATTTCATATCCGAGGTAAATAAAGGCAAGTCACAAGCAGCACACACGTAACTACCCGAACGTTTTTCATCATTCAAAACACTACTGCCTGCAGGCTCAGTGCCCTCAAGCCGCAAAATTCGATATTGCGCCTGAGTTAGCAGCTCTTTCCATTCATCTTTTGATTTCACAATTTTTTCAAAAGTTGTCGTCGACATGTTACCTCCAAAACCCCGCGAAACAATAAAAGGCAACGGTGCAATACCTAAACAATAAATGAGAAAACGGCGTCTATTCATGCAATGTATTCCTCTAGGTGTGTTATTCATCAGTTCATATGTTATCGAATAATTATCACTAATCTATGATATAAATCTCACAAATGATTAACAATTTACCCGCCAACACATAGCTGCCTATCTTCAGCAAAAACCTGCACTGGAAAAAATAGCGTTTTATCATCGCGATATACATGGATTTTACAAGGCTCAAGTCCAATCAAGTGATAGACCGCCTAAAATTAGGTGTATATAATATAGGATATATCGAGTAACCGAGCAATAGTATCTGGTTTAGATTAACCCTAAAAAAAGATTCTAAATGTGCATAATAAAATAAAGTTAATCGGCTGTCTTATCACTTACGCATCCTGTGCGAATGCCTTCGACGATGATGTCTCGATTAATCTCCCGAATTTTAAGACAGCGAGTTTTCTTGACATGAAAGCTTATGACTTTCGCTGGTCCTTACAGCAACAATGGCATGACACAGAAAACGGATTTCGGATATCCGGAGGCAGCATAGGGCCAGACCGTTTAGCAATAGAAAGCGAAATTCGACTGAAACACAGTCTGTCTAACGACGTAGACGTGCGCGTACAATTAAAAGAGGAAACTTTTTATGACAAAAAGCCATTACCCCACCCTCTTTTAGAAATCGCACTACATCCTTGGCTGATACCTATCGAGTTATCGGTACTGGGGACAGCAGCCTATGATAAACGCCAAGCTGACCTTGGCGCAGCGATATCCTTCGGTCTAAGACCACAAAACTATTTTCGAGTTATCTGGTTGGAACAAGACTATTTTTATAATTCGAAAAATGTCTTTGATGAATCTCGCTATACCCAGCGACCTCGAGTTTTTCAAATACATAGTGACTACTGGTTCAATACGCAATTACACGGACAATTTTCCTGGCAACAATCTCGCCCTTTAACGTTACTACTCACTGAAGAAAAACAAAAATTCCAACAAAAAAGTAAGCAACTTCACCTCGGCCTTAGCTATCATTACCAACAAAATAATATTTTTGCTATCGCTTACCACAATTTTGAAATTGACAAGTCTCTGGAAGAAAATGAGCATCAACAACAAACAATAACATTTAATTCACTGGATATACATTGGACTCGTTTTTTTTATTTCAGCTATGAAGTCACCGTCGGCAGCCAACTTGATATCTTTAGCAATCAGCTACGCAACATAACTTTCCCAGATCAACACTTTGACGACTCATTTAGCACCTGGCAGCTCTACTCCACCCTATACCACAGTTATTCTTCCCACGCAGCGTGGGACATTGGACTGTATATGGGACGAGTAAAAAAAGAAAAAAACTACCTTCAGAAAGATATATCAGATACCCAAAAGAATGCTACCGAAACAAAGTTGCGCACCAGTTGGGAATATCACTCGGTGAATCACAACAGCTCACTTATTTTTCATTTCAGTTTTAATCTTGACGACCTCGCCAACGACCCTGGTGATGGCGGAGGAATCAGCTTTCAAATGAAGATTTAGACTAAGGAATGATCACACAATCAAAACGGCAGCGATTCAGCCTAGACTGAATCGCTGCCTAACGACTCGATATCAATTAATTGGAAACCACCACCGCACTTAACAAATTAATCGTGTCACTCATATCCGGTGAAGTGACTCGAATTGATGCACTGATCAAGCTGCCGCTTAATACATCCGGTAAGACGGAGGCATTAACCGTAATGGTTTGACTTTCTCCTGAAGCTAGGGTACCAAGATTCCACAACGCCTCTTCACCTTCAATACAAGCCGACCCACAATTGGTATCCGGTTCTGCATCAATTGAAGCATGAAACTCAATGCCCATTGGTATCCGATATTGAACATGGATGTTATTCACCGGTATTGCCGAAACATTATTTACCGTAAAAGTATGAGCAATAACACTATTGGCCGCGATCGGATCAGGTGTTGCATTAACAGCTATCGTTAATGGTAACGCTTCCTCTACGACCGTAACCACATGCTCAGCACTAACGTCCACCTCAAGACCATCGGCATGCCTTAACTCAGCCCGGGCTAATAGAATTTGACCCGCAATCGCCGCGTCTGGCACCGTAACATTCACTTGTCGGCGAAAGGCACTACCCACTGTCAAGCTTGTCATGTCCCAAACGATCTCACCAGTAGTCTCATCCTGCACCCCATCATCACTGATACTATTCACCGTCATGCCAACCGGTAGCTGAGTCCGTAATTGCAAATCAGTCAAATTAGCTGAATCGATGTTACCAACGTCCAGTATCAAGTCAAACGCCTCACCAGGCATCAATCCATCTTTTGAAGCACTCAAAGCCAACTGCGAAATCGGTTTGTTATAAACTCTTGTGGTTTTTAACAAACTCACCGTGTCGCTGATATCCGGTGATGTCACTCGGATTGGCGCACTGATTAAACGGCCACTCAACACATCCGGCAAAATCGAGGCATTTAATTCAATGGTACGACTTTCCCCTGACGCCAAAGTGCCGAGACTCCACAACGCCTCTTCACCTTCGATACAAGTCGAGCCACAACCCGTATCAGGCGCAGCATCTATTGTCGCATGAAATTGGAGGCCTGCCGGTACCCGATATTGCACGTTGACGGTGTTCACTGGTATCGCAGAAATATTGCTCACCGTCACCCTATAGAGGAACCGGCCATTTGCAGCCACAGGATCCGAAGCCGTACTCACCTCAACCATCAGTGGCAATACACTTTCCACCACGCTAACCACATGCTCAGCACTAACGTCCACCTCAAGACCATCGGCATGCCTTAACTCAGCCCGGGCTAATAGAATTTGACCCGCAATCGCCGCGTCTGGCACCGTAACATTCACTTGTCGGCGAAAGGC
>Ga0316206_1000472_pt1 | contig 53202 bp, 52 predicted proteins | sample 6monthpyrite_MG_FD_204942 | JGI IMG/M metagenome (GOLD analysis project Ga0316206, IMG submission 204942) | Microbial mat bacterial communities from mineral coupon in-situ incubated in ocean water Damariscotta River, Maine, United States -... | ecosystem: Environmental > Aquatic > Marine >...
AATTTGATGATGATTACAACTATGGTATGAGCAAGCACAAAGGTGCTTACCTGCCACATCGCATGGCATTGCCAGAGCGTTATGTAATTGATCCAGCCATGATTGGCACAGACGATGCGACTAAAGCTAAAGACGCCTGCCCGGTTGATGCTATCGATTTAGATATGGCTGAAGAAACGGTTGAGCTTAAAGTCGGCGCGGTTGTCTACGCAACTGGCTGGCGTCCATTTGATGCAAACAAGATTCAGCCTTACGGTTACGATCGTTATAAAAACGTTATCACATCCGTTGAATTTGAACGTATGAATGATCCCAATGGTCCTACCGGCGGTAAAATTCTGCGTCCATCTGATGGCGCTGAAGTGAAAGACATTGCCTTTATTCAGTGCGCCGGTTCACGCGACCGTAACTACCTGAAGCATTGTTCGCGCATTTGCTGCATGGCGAGTTTAAAACAAACGACGTATGCCAGTGATGTGGGAGCTAAATCAACCATTTATTACATTGATATCCGTGCGATTGACCGCTTTGAAGATTTCTACAAAAAAGTGCAAGCCGATGAAAATGTATCATTCATTAAATCTAAAGTTGCCAATATCACTTTAGGCGAAAATGATAACCCAACCCTGCAAGGTGTTGATACCGAAGGTTATAACCGCTATGCGACAGAGCATGAGCTGGTTGTATTAGCGGTCGGTATGGAGCCAAGCATTGACGTTTCAACATTACCCGGTGATGTCAGCGTGAATGAGCATGGCTATATAGAAAACGATGGCACCAACGGCGGTATATTCGCTGCGGGTTGTGCATCTGATGCGCTTGATGTGAACCGTGCGGTTCAAAGTGCAACAGCTTGTGCGTTAAAAGCTATTCAGGTTGTTAACCGCGTTGCAGGATCGGAGGGCTAAACAGTGGCAGACGAATTATTAATGGGTGCCTATATTTGTAAAGGCTGTGGCATTGGCGATCGTTTAGATTGTGGCCAGCTTGAGCAAACCGCAACCCGCGATGGCAAAGCGAAATTTGCAAAATCACATGACTTTTTATGTAGTACCGAAGGCGTAGCGATGATTCAGGCGGATATTGATTCCGGCGAAACCAATCACGTTATCCTGGGTGCTTGTTCGCGACGTGCGAAAGTTGAAGCGTTTAACTTTCAAAACGTAACCGTTTCTCGTGCAAACTTACGCGAAGGTGTCATCTGGGTTCGCCCCGATAACGATGAAGCGAATGAGACCACACAGGAAATGGCGGATGATTACATACGTATGGCGTGTGTGGAATCCAAGTTCCTGAAATTGCCGCAAAAATCAGGCGAGCAGGAACTAAACAAAAACATCCTGGTTGTCGGTGGCGGTATTTCTGGCATGACAGCCGCTATTGAAGCAGCCGATGCAGGTTACCCAGCGGTTATCGTTGAGAAGTCGGCTGAGCTGGGTGGTGTGATGGGGCAGTTACATAGACGTGTGGCAACAACCATGCCTTATGCTGAGCCAGAAGATACAACCGTTGCTGATTTAATTGCAAAGATTGAAGCCGCTTCAAACATTAGCGTTCACTTGAACTCAACGGTAACCAAAACAGCCGGTGCGCCGGGTCGTTTTGATGTCGATATTTCGACTGAAAGCGGTGCGACTTCAAATGTAAGTATTGGTGCTATTGTTCAGGCTTCAGGTATGAAGCAGTTCGATGCTAACAAACTGACAGAATTTGCCTATGACAAATCTGATAACGTTATTACACAGCTTGAATTAGAAGCCCTGGCAAAAGAAGCTAATGGCGGGCCAATCAAGCGTAAAGACGGTAAAGAAGTTTCAAGTGTTGTCTTCGTACAATGTGCAGGTCAGCGTAGTGATAAAGAGGGCTACCTGCCATACTGTTCTGGTTTCTGCTGTACCGCCAGTATCAAACAGGCGATGTACTTTAAAGATGCCAATCCAGATGTAGATACGGTTATTATGTATGACGATCTACGGACACCGGGTGCGGGCGGTGAAGATTTTTACCGCAGTGGTCAGAAGAAAGGCATTATCTTTACTAAATCTTCAGTGAGCACAATTGAAGCAAGCGGTAATGACTTAACGGTTAACTTCAATGACAAAATTTTGAATGAAGAGCTGTCTATGCCAGCGGATCTGGTGGTATTAGCAACAGGTCAGGAGCCAAACTCGGGTCCTCATCCATACGCATTGGAAGAAGCAAAAACAGCAGCTGAAGCAGCCGGTGAAGAAATGCCGACTGAAGTTGAAATTACAGTCGATTCAATTCTTAACCTTGATTACCGTCAGGGTACGGATCTGCCTCACCTGAAACACGGTTTCACTGATTCGCACTTCATCTGTTTCCCATATGAAACTCGCCGTACAGGCATCTACTCTGCTGGCCCGGTTCGCCGTCCAATGGACAGCTTACAGTCAACAATCGATGCAACCGGCGCGGCAATGAAAGCCATTCTGGAAGTTGAAAATGCAGCAAAAGGGGCTGCGGCTCATCCGCGCTCTGGTGACTTAAGCTTCCCAACTTTCCGAATTGAAGGTTGTACACAATGTAAACGTTGTACGGTTGAATGCCCATTTGGCGCAATCGATGAAGATGAGAAAGGTTTCCCGTCTTATAATGAATCACGTTGTCGTCGTTGTGGTACCTGTATGGGGGCATGTCCTGTACGTGTTATCTCTTTTGAAAACTACTCGGTTGATTCGGTGGGTCAACAAATCAAGAATGTTGATATGCCTGACGAGTTTGATGAAAAGCCGCGTATCCTGGTGCTTGCATGTGAAAACGATGCATACCCAGCACTCGATATGGCCGCACAAAACAGACTGGAATACAGCGCATTTACACGTGTAGTTCCTATTCGTTGTTTGGGTTCGGTCAATACTATCTGGTTAACCGATGCGCTGAACTCAGGTTATGATGGTATTATCTTGATGGGTTGTCAGAAGGGTGATGATTATCAGTGCCATTTTGTGAAGGGGTCTGAAATTGCACATATGCGTATGAGCAAAATCGCCGATACACTGGAAACACTGAACCTTGAAAAAGAACGTGTGGCAACTTATGAAGTGGCCATTACCGATGTGGCTCGCACAGCTGATCTGATTAACGACATGGCGAAAACCATTGAAGAAATCGGCATGAGCCCATTTAAGTTTTAATGGCAATTTCTAAGAGGATATAAGAATGAGTGATAATAACCAGATGGTTGAAAAATATCGCAATAACTTCCTTAAAGAAGTTGAAGCGAATGTAGAAGAAGGTGACTGGGTTAAAATGTGCATGCAGTGCGGCGTTTGCGCCGGCTCATGCCCATTAGGTCCCTACTGGGATCACACACCACAGGAATTGTTCATGATGATTCGCGCCGGTAAGCGCGAAGAAGTTTTATCATCAGAATCTATGTGGATGTGTACCTCCTGTTATAACTGTATTTCGCGTTGTCCACGTGAGTTGCCTATTACTCACATCATGCACGGTTTAGCGCATTACGCTAAGCGCTTAGGTATTGCACCTAAACAACAGGCAACGTTAAGGTTCTCACAGAAATTCTGGGATAACCTGATGGTAAATGGTCGTGTAAATGAGTTGAAACTGGGTATCTCTTTATATTTTCTTGATGGCTTGGTGCAGGGTATTAAAAATGCACTGGCTGCAGCGGGTTTGGGTTTAGGCATGTACAAGGCTAAACGTTTGAACCCTATGGAGTTATTGGGTGGTCATAGCATTAAAGATAAATCGGGCTTTCAAGCCATGATCAAGAAAGCACAAGAAATTGAAGACGCGCGCATTTCTGGTAACCAATAGGAGCAAATTATAATGTCCAAAGAATATTCATTTTATCCGGGCTGCTCTTCACAGAAAGGCACGTCAGGTTCAAATCTGCAAACATCTGTTAACGCAATTTGCGATACGTTAGATATTAAACTGAACACCATTCCAGACTGGAATTGCTGCTCCGCATCTATCGGTTATTCCGGTGGTGGTGAGCTGCCACGTTTAGCGTTATCTGCGCGTAACATTGCATTATCAGAAAAAAATAATCCAGGTCAGGAAATTGTTGCAACTTGTGCTGCCTGCTGGTTGGCAACTCGTGAAACTAAAGAGCGTATCGAGGGTAGCGAAGAAGTTCGTGAAGGAACAGAAGCCGCACTGAAAGAAGCGCATCTGGAAATTTCGAATGAAATGCCTAAAGTACGTCATATGACAGAAGTGCTTATTGAAGATATCGGTTTCGATGCGATGAAGGAAAAAGTGGTTAAGCCATTAGAAGGTATCAAGATTGCCGGCTATGTAGGTTGCCAGACTAACCGTCCATTTGGAATTGATGGTGAATCTTTCGAAAATCCAAAATACCTGGACAACATGGTTGAAGCTATGGGTGCAGAAGCCTGTACAACCTATGAAAAGAAAGTTTCATGTTGTGGTGGTGCATTAGCTTTTTCAGAGCCAGAAAAATCCCAGGCACTGGTTAAAGGTATTATTGAAGCTGCATATGATAATGGTGCAGATATGATTGTTACGCCTTGTCCGGTTTGTCAGTTAAATGTTGAAGCCTATCAAAATGATATTAACGCAACATATGGAACCAAGTTTCATATTCCTGTGACTTATTATTCAACATTAATGGCGGTTGCTTATGGTAAGACTGCTAAGGAAGCGGGTCTGGATGGTTTAATGATTCAGAGTAAGCAGTTGAATGATATTGTAGCAAAATAAGCTTAATATTTATTTCAAAATAAAAGGGCGCAGCATAATGTTGCGCCCTTTTATTTGCCTGTTATAAAAACATATATATTTGTTTTTTTGAGAAAACTAATCTAATTATGTAGACTTTAATATTGTTATTAAATAATTGAAATCAGAAATTATATGCCGAATGAAACGTCAAGAAATCTAATCAAATTTGAGCGCAGAGTAAATGTACTATTTGTAGAAAAGGATATGTTTGTTTGTCGTTTAGATCGCCCCTGGATTGATACGCCTCTATGGTTGCAGGGGTTTTATCTAAGAACAGATGAAGAGATTGAGGCGCTACGAAAATATTGTAACTCAGTATACATTGATATCAGTCGAGGTATAGAGGCTGAATATTACATGGAAGAAGATCTTGAATTGCCGACGTCTACATTTCTTGAAAAAGCGATTCTCAAAAAAAAATATAGAAAACGTTATAAGAATAAATTGTCATTAAAAGAAGAAATTGTAACTGCACAGGAAGTGCTAGAGGAAGCCACGGTTAAGTTTGATCTTGTTATGCGCGATATCGAACTTGATAAGATGTTAACCCTGAAAATAATCCCACACTTTATTCAACCAATGGTTGAAAGTGTTATGAGAAATTCAGATGCGTTATTGTTGTTAATGCAAATTAGGAATAAAAACAACCTTAAGCATTATCATGCTATAGATTCCTGTGTAATGGCTTTAGCATTTGGGCGTTTTATGGGGATGACGATAGATGAGATAAATAAGCTGGCAACTGGTGCACTCCTATTTGATATAGGTAAGGTAAAGATAGAAGAGTCAATACTGAATAAAACACAGCCACTTACAAATAAGGAATATGGGATAGTTTGTAGCCATGTAGAGTATGCAATAAAGTTTTTAAAGCAGGATGAAACAGTTGATGAGGATGTTATAAATATGGTGCTTGCGCATCATGAGCGTAGTGATGGAAGTGGCTATCCAAATGGTTTAAAAGAATGTCGTATACCAGTTTATGCAAGAGTTGCAGGTGTAATAGATTGTTATAACGCTATGTGTAGTCCGCGGTCGTATAATCAGACTTTAACTCCATTTGATGCAATGCAGGAATTGTATAAATTTAGAAAGAAATATTTTCAGGCAGAAATCGTTGATAAATTCATGGACTGTATGGGTGTTTACCCCAACGGCAGTTTAATAGAGTTCAAAAGTGGTGAGGTCGGGCTGGTTTTAGTACAAAATTATTCTAATCGTAGTAAACCGCAAGTTATGCTTTTGTTAAATTCTAGTAAAATAGCATTAAAAACATTTGAAGTAATCGATATGAGTAAGCCGGCAGTAAGTAAAGCTGGTAAACCATTTGTTATTATAAGGGCTTTAAATAAAGATGATTTTGATGTTGATATGTCAATGATATATGACAAGCTAAAGATTGTTGTTTGCAATCTAGCTATTCCAGTATTTAATGATATTGAGTCTATTACAGATAAAATTTTCTTTATGTTTGAAAGTATGTTGATGGGCGTTATGCTAAATATAAAAAAGATCTTTAAAAGATAATTTAAATCATTATCTCTGGAATAGATGTAGAATAAATTGCATTTAAATTATTTGCACTTATTAACTTTAGTCAGCTATGAAAGATAATTTAATGGTATGTAAACAATAATGAGCTCTAAAAGTTCAATCAATAAATAATAAGTTAAATTGACTGTCAAGTGGCTCGCCTTTTAAATTAAAGCAATAAACACTTACCTCGCAATCCTTTTTGCCATTCCATGATCCAATTCGGCAGGACTTGTAGTTCGTGCCACCATAAGCATTAACAATGAATTGTCCACGATTACAGGCAAGCCGCATAAATTTTACCTTATATACACCGGTTGAAGGTCGATCACGTGTTACGGAGTGGCCGTTGTTAAACGTATATAAGCTTGTGCTTAATGTTGATGTGCTTGCTGATGGGTTTGCATTCCATGTGTATGCAACAATACCATTTTTACTAAGAATGTTTTTGCTAGAAGTATCAGCATTGATTGAAGCTGAATTTAGCGCTATCAAAATAAATAGCACAAAAAAACGTTTATCGATTGCACTACTAAAATTTCTGCTTTTCATTTTTGAATTTATCCCATAATTAAAGTTTACCAGTCGAATGTATAGCATAAAATATCATAAATAGCCAAATATTAGGAAGCGTTAATGTAGTGAGCATTAAAGCAGTATTAGTGTCCTTAAGAAAGCGTTATCATGTGGTGAATCATTTTAGAATGATGGTAATCAATTATTTATGATAAGTGGATGCAACGTGTAATAATTTAAATTATTGAAATTTATGTTCATAATAAAATTAATAGTACTTTAATTATCTTGATTTTAGTATGTTAATTCAATATTATTAATTAGTTCCCGCGATATCACAGGGGAATATATGGATGTATTTAGTGTTATATTCGGCTTAATTAAAAAACTAAAATGATTAAATGGCTTAGTTGTATATGTTTAATTTCAGTTTATTTTATTTTAAGCCTCGAGTCCTCTTCAATAATTTAATGTATTAGATTTAAATAGATATTTAGTATTAATTAATTATTTTTAGTTAATAACTAAATCATCACTAATGTCTTAAGGAGAATATTATGTCCTGGCTAACTGATATATTCAGTAGTAATGTTACAAACCTGGTTGATTCTGTCGGGAATACGATTGATAAACTGGTTACTTCTGACGAAGAGCGTGACAAGCTTAAAATTGAAATGGAAGCGGAATTAAATAAATTAAAAATAATTCAGCTCGACGCAATTCGGCAGTATGATTCAGAAATAAGTAACAGGCACATGTCCGATATGAAATCGGATAGTTGGCTATCAAAGAATGTGCGGCCGTTATCTCTTGTGTTTTTAACCGTGTCAACTGTTTTGCTGGCTTACCTTACTATTTTTGTTCTGGAAGCGGATAAGGTCGCCCTGATACAGCCCTGGAAAGATTTATTACAGATATTACTGGTAACTGTTTATGCCTTTTATTTTGGTAGTCGTGGCTTTGAAAAGGTCAACTCTATAAAAGCCGCGGGGCAGAGTAAGCCGCCACAGGCTAAAGGTTAAAATATTAACTTAAATAACAGGAGGCTTACCATGGAAATTAAGGATCATAGATTAAGTGCGAATAATGTTGACTGGCGTGAATCACCGAATCAGGGTGGAAAGCTGGTAGGTGGTAAGCCTGACTCCATTATCATTCATTATACAGCAGGCTCATCAGCAGAATCTTCGGTCAGAAGTCTAAGCAATCCCAAACAAAAAGTGTCTGCTCATCTGGTGGTGGGAGCCAAAGGTGAAATATTTCAACTGGTACCTTTTGATACTGTTGCCTGGCATGCAGGTCGAAGTAGCTGGAAGGGGCGAAGTGGTTATAACAAATATTCAATTGGCATTGAAATAGATAATGCGGGTATTTTAAAACCAAACGGTAGCGGGCGTTACCTGTCCTGGTTTAACCGTGTATATTCGGAAGATGAAGTCGTTAAAGCGATACACAGAAATGAATCAGCTGAAAAATATTGGCACCGCTATACTGAAGAGCAGATTGAAGCCGTATTCGAAATATGTCAAACATTATGTGATAGCTATTCTATTAAGGAAATTCTCGGACATGAGGAAATTGCGCCATCAAGAAAAACAGATCCAGGGCCAGCATTTCCATTAGAGAGGCTTCGTTCAAGTCTATTTGATAATGATCGGCAAGAAGATAAACCGACAGAAGAGTCAGCATTAATTGATGCAAGTGCGTTTATTACTGCGCCATTACTTAATGTTCGTAGCGGTCCAGGTGCATCTTTTGATAAGGTTGCAGAGCCCCTAAAGCAGGGTGATCGAGTTGAAGTTTTGGATAAGGATGGAGGCTGGACAAAAGTGCGACATGTTACCGAGGGCTGGGTAAGTAGTAAGTATATTTCATAATTAATTATTATATATCGACCTTGATTTTTTTTTCAATTATTTATACGGGCTATAATATTAGCCCTGATATCCTGGCATGATTAATTATCCAGGGTAACTTGACGGAATATTCTCCAGGCTTAATCAGCGTAAGCCTGGGTTAATTCACAAGTTTTCAATCGATAAAAATTGTCTAGACCTATCTCAACTTGTTTAAAATATATCGCAATGTCTATTCAGTTAGTTTGCTTTTTTCGTATTATCTCAGCCCTGATAATATTTAATTTTAACGGAGTAAAAATGTTTGCAGTGATATTTACAGCTGAGCTGAATGAGATTGATAATGACTATTATGCAATAGCAAATAGAATGCGCGAACTTGTTATTAATGAATACGGGTGTGTTGATCTAACTTCTGTGGCGGAAGCTGGAAAAGAAATCACCGTATCTTACTGGCATCAAAAAGAGCAGATCGATCATTGGAAGCAAAATAAAGAGCATATTGAAGCTCAGCAAAAAGGTAAAGATAAGTGGTATAGAAATTATAGAGTTGAAGTTGTTGAAATTTTGCATGCTTATGAAAATGCTTAATACCTTATATTTAAAGCGCAGCATTAATTGAATATTATATTGAAGTGTGATGAATGGCGCAGTTCTGACAAAATTATCTGCTTCTTTAGTCTGAGTTGATATTGAGCAATTAAATTACGGGTTAAATAGACTAGTTTTTAAACGTAGTAGATTGAATTGTAGGTAGTATTGATGAGTAGTTTATTAAAGTTGAATTTTTTGTGGTTTAAAGTAGCAAGTCTGATTATTTCAGTCGTTATGGTCAGTGGCTGTGGTGGTGGCGGGGGCACTAGTACTGATATTGGTCCCACACTGCAGGAGCTGGGTAAAAAAATATTTTTTGATGAGACGCTATCCAGTAGTAGCAACCAGTCCTGCGGCACTTGTCATGACCCGGCAAGCGGGTTTGCAGATCCTGATGTTAGCGCTGACAATCCTGTTTCTGAGGGTTCTGAAACAGGCCGTTTTGGTGATAGAAATGCACCAACAGCAGCCTACGCATTTTTTATCCCCAGTTTTACTCAGGAATCACATACGACGCAGGCTCCCGATAATACCGTTTCAAATTATCAGGGTGGACAGTTTCTTGACGGGCGTCGCCAGAACTTAACACAACAGGCTAAAGATCCGTTTTTAAACTTGGTTGAAATGAATAATGCGGATGCAGCGGATGTTGTAGGTAAAGTAAAAATTGCAAGTTATGCGAATGACTTTATTGCGATCTTTGGTAGTGGTGCATTTGATAATATTGATACGGCTTACGATAATATAGCCAAAGCCATTGCCGCTTTTGAAGCATCGGATGAAGTGAATGCTTTCTCTTCTAAATTTGATGATGTTATGGCAGGGGCAGCGAGTTTTACTGCATCAGAGCAGCGAGGGTTTAATTTATTTAAGGGTGACAAAGCCAAGTGCGCGAACTGTCATACCATTCCAGATACGGGTCCCGTATTATTTACCAATCACCGTTATTATAATATTGGTACACCCTCTAATTCGAATAATCCAGCAGTTATGGCAAACTCAGGTTTTATAGATAATGGAGTCGGTGGAAATGAAACGGTTATTGATGCAGGTGATGCATCAACCGAAGCGGGGAAGTTTCGTACGCCCACTTTACGTAATGTCGAGCTAACTGCACCTTATATGCATAATGGTGTTTTTCAAACTTTGGATCAGGTTATTAATCATTATGATCTTAAGATGCAGTTTGCCACTGCTGAAGTTGATTCTAATATTGCTGCCGAGGTGGCATTTGATAATGATACTTCGCTGAACTTGTCTGAGTCAGATAAAACTGATTTGATAAATTTTATGAAAACATTAACTGATCAGTAAGTAAAATTAATTAGAGCATTTTTGAACGTTTTAATAAATAAGAGGGTTTTGTTGGTTACTGCGTTTATTGATGCATGGTCTAAGTACTAAGTAAGGTAGATTATGGGTATTAATATTTGTAAAGTTTGGCTTTGTACAAGGAATCTGTAAATTAGTTTTTATCGCCGAAAGACAGGCTGCTTACTCCAGTGCCTCTAAAGCGAACAATCGCAATTTTTCCTTCGTTGTCCTTCAGGGACAGTATATTTTTGCCTTCACTTTCGTCACCAATAAATTCGGATTTTTCTAAAACCGGTTTTCTTTTTCTAAGTGATTCTGGCGCAGATATATTTTTAGAGCCCCAACCATCAGTCTGTTTTGATTTTTCAAAAGCAGCCAGTGCCAGGCCGAATTTTTGTTCGAGTTCAATCATCTCATCAATAGATTCCAGATTAAACCCATTAAGAAGGCTTTTAATAAATTCCTGACTGAAGCTTTCCTTTAGTTTTTTAACAAGCGTATAGGGCTGATTGGGTGTAGCACTCATACGTATCGGTGCGCTTGCGGTAATTGTTCTTGGCCTGGCTTTTATTCTTTCTTTTCCTTCAACATAGGCCGCCGCTTTTTCAAGGTATATTTCTTCCGGATTTTCCTGAATGGCACGGGCAAGGCTGGCACCTTTTACATCATTCCATTCTCGTTTTGCTACAACCGATGCCGAAACGCCTTCCTCTTTTGCCATTTCAAATAGGCAGTTGGCATGACAGTGTTGAAAGTAATCTTTAATTGCCGGGCTTAAAGATAGATAGGCCTCAATTTTTTCCATGCCACTTTTTCCGGGGTATCCGGCTCCATAGGGTGGTTTAGCCTCTATGTAGTGACGTAGTGATTTAAATGGATTGCCATCACTATCATTAAGTTTTTTCCAGCCTTCAACCTTACAGAATAACGCCATTGCATCCGCAAATTTTTCTATTTGTCCACCCTGTTTAATCATTTCGTGTTGGGTTTTTATATTGTCTGCCGCGTCTGTCATATCGTGTTAATTCAGGTGTTTGGTGTGGTGTTTATATGAAAAAAGTGAGCGCAATGATACTTGTTTCAGGGTGGTATTGCTACAAATCATAAACAGATTATTTACGCTCTTAATAAACTTGAATCAAGTTCACCTTTAATAAGGTATAAACGTTAATTTAATAACATATTTGCGTTTGCTTTCACCGTGTACTGAGTCATTTGCTACAATAACTACAGTATCTACAGAGGTTGGTATTTTCACATCTCTAAGAGAGCGGGTAAAAGGCTGTTCATTAACGTGAGGGTGTGCCAGTGCCCTGTGGCCTAGTAGTTCTCCTGAAGTAGTCTGTATTTTCCAGCCATTCGCAAAGTGAGACCAGCCCTCATCCGCATGAAGGATAGTAACGTCAAATTTACAAATTCTTTTATGGTTGCACTCCGCTTTCACGCTTTCTATTTGTGCCTGACCGGAAAATAGAGGGTTGTGAAAAGATAATATACAGATGACTAAAAGTGATTTTAATAATAAATGTTGCATATTATGACCTTAGGATTCTGTGGGGTACTCAGCATATACTGGCAGGCTGTCTTTACACGACCAGTCTGCACGTGAGTCCCAAAAGATATGCCCCTGGGGATTGACTGGGGGTTGGGTGTCAAGTGAACCTGCAGGTATCAGTACCGCATCAAGCTCAGGTACGGTTCTTGGCATTGGACTGCCGCATTGCTGGCAAAAACAGTTGTAGAACCTTTCCGCTTCAGGAACCTTATAGCGCGCGAGTTTATCCTCTCCCTGTAACCAGCTAATACCAGTAACCGGAGAAATCAATAAATTACTGGCGTGGCCTGTACCGGTGGCTTTTCTGCAGCGCTGGCAATGACAGTGATAAAATCGTTTTGTTTTACCACTCACAGTATACTTAACTGTTCCACATAAACAGCTTCCGCTCACACTGCTAATAGTTGTAATATCAGACATGTCATCTATACCTTTTTTTACAGTATTGTTATCATGTTGTCTTTAAAAAATGCTAAAACTTACTGTGTCTATAATAATTAATTAAATTACTAATAACAAGATATTAAATATAGCAGATTAGGTTGATTGTGTTCAGGTTTATAATTAATAAGGTTATATTTTTTTGTATAAAAAAATCACATTGTTTCTAAAATTACATGAAGAAATGTTGCTTGCAGCTAAGCAGCGTATGGCGGTGGTGTTTCATGCTGATGATAATAATATTCCTGTGGATGATTTTATTGGTGAGTTATGGCACAAAAGAAAATTAGTTATTTCAGCCGTGCTTGAAAATGCTTTAGTTGATAAGCTGGCTGCCACTAAGCTTGGTGAAGAATATGATCTGGTTGTTTTTGATGCGCGGGAATCATTTAATCCAGATGCGCTTGGGGTAATTTCAGGTGTGTTATGTGGCGGTGGCAGCTTAATCATTATTTTACCAGAATTTAAAAAGTGGAAAAATACGCAGAGTCTATTTCTTAAATATGTTTCTAAGCTATTGTTTAATCAGCCCGGTGTTTATTATTTTAAAAATAATGACTATTCGCCAGAATATCTTTCCAAAGATACCAGGGAGAATCTTAAAAAAGATCTTGATTATATGGGAAATAATGCTCCGTACAGTACGACTGATCAGAAGCTAGCAGTAGAGCATGTTATTAATTCAATATGGAGCAACAATGATTTTTGTTGTGTTCTGACATCCGCAAGGGGCAGGGGGAAATCTTCAGCGCTCGGTCTGGTTGCATCACAGATGATAAATAATACTACATGTAATATTTTAATAAGTGCGCCCAGGCTATCTGTAGCTGATACGATGTTTTTTCATTTGCACAAACAATGTCCGCAAGGGATATATCAGAGAGGAGTATTTAAATATAAAAATTCAAGCTTGAAATTTATTGCGCCAGATTCTTTGCTGGAAAAATTGCCTGAAGCCGATGTGCTATTTATTGACGAAGCGGCAGTTATACCATTGTCCATGCTTGAGAAATTGCTGTCACATTATCCTAAAATTATATTTTCAACGACTACGCATGGCTATGAGGGCACGGGTAGAGGTTTTATTTTAAAATTCTACAAGCTGCTTGATGCAGCGAAACCCGACTGGAAAAAACTGCAATTACACCAACCCGTGCGTTGGTCTGTAAATGACCCCCTGGAATCCTGGATAGAGTCAATATTGTTTTTAAATTTAAAGCTAATTAAAAAACCGGTGATACCTGTTGATGTTACTCACTGTCAGGTATCACTTATCGATAGAAGCGAGTTAATTAAAGATGATTTAAAACTGGGCCAACTATTTTCATTGCTTGTGTTTGCACACTATCGTACTAGCCCGGCGGATTTTAAATATCTGTTAGATGATGAGCATGTAAGGATTTATAGTCTTGATTATCAAAATAGTAATTTAGGTGTGCTTGTGGTTAATCAGGAAGGTGGTTTTGATAGTGGTCTTTCAACTGCAATTTACAGGGGAGAGCGCCGACCTAAAGGCAACTTGCTGGCGCAGACACTTTGCTTTCACGCTGGTTACAAAACGGCAGCTGAATTTAAATATGCACGGGTAATGCGCATTGCAGTTCATCCGCAGGTTCAGAAAATGGGTCTGGGCAGCTACTTGCTTGAGCAGGTGATTAAATGTGAGGAGGCAAGAGGGATGGATGTAATTGGCAGCAGCTTTTCTGCAACCACATCATTATTAGAATTCTGGAATAAAGCGGGCTTGTCACTTTTACGTTTTGGTTTTAGTCGTGATCATGTTAGCGCTGCACATTCGGCGGTTATGGCAAAATCATTAACCTGTCACTCACAAAAAATGATAGATGATCTAAGTGTAAAGTTTTTACAGAATATTTCTTTGTGGCTACAGGGGGGGCTGCAAACATTATCGGATGAAATAAAAGATAGTGCACTGTTACAGAGTGGTGAAGCAAACTGTAAAACAATAACTCAGTTTGATCTGGCGGATGTTGAATCTTTTGCCAGATATAATCGTAATTATGATGCCTGTATGCCAGCGATTATACGTTACATCAAGAATTTAGCTGCAACTTCAGTTTCGTTAACTGAGCAGGAGCAGCAAATAATTCGCCTGAGTGTTCAATATAAAAATGACTGGAAAACGATTGTGCTGAAGTTAAATGATAATACCCATATTAAAAGTAAAGCTCAGGCCACTCAGTTGCTGCGCAATGCTTTGGGAAAAATATCAGGTATTCACTGATATTAATAAGTAGATGCGAGTAAGTTTATCTGTTATAAATTAAACAGATTTATAATAATAGTGAATATGGAGTTAAAAATGTCTAATGCTTATCAAACACCGGAATCAAACTTAGTTAATGAGAGTCAATCTACGCAAGACTACGGCTCTGTAGATAAAGCAATACGGGGTGAATATGAATTTTCAATTGGTGCTGTATTGAGTGAGGCCTGGGAGAAAACCAGTGGTAGTAAATGGGTAATACAGCTGAGCTTTTTTTTCTACTTTATTGTTGCAATAGGGATTATGATGGCGTTGGGTGCAGTTACTGCTAGCTTTATGATTGCGGGTGATGTGGGCACAGTGCCGGGTGAAATGTCGGCGGATATGGTCTTTATGCAGATTTTTATTCAGCTAGGTATGAATCTCATTATTTTACCAATGGTAATGGGGCTTTTAATGATTGGAATTAGACGTTCAGTTGATGCTCCTATTAGTGCGACAATGGTTTTTAAGCAATTTTCAAAAATGATACCGTTATTTATAACTATGCTCCTTATGTACATAATGGTTTTCATCGGATTTCTTCTTCTGGTTATTCCCGGTATTTATCTGATGGTTGCATATTATATGGCGATGCCACTGGTTGTTGAAAAAGGCATGGGCCCCTGGCAGGCACTTGAAACTTCTCGTAAAGCCATTACCCATCGCTGGTTCTCAGTTTTTGGTCTGTTTATTATTTTGATGATTATTATTACAATTTCAATGATTCCATTAGGAATAGGATTAATCTGGACAATGCCAATGATGCTGATTGCCTACGGCATACTTTACAGGAATATGTTTGGTGTTGAAGCCGCAACGATAGCAGACTAACTGCTTTAACAATTCGGCGTATCATGCAGCTGAATACTACTTAACAGAATGATTGGAATACTTATGTATAAAAATATTATATCTTTATTGTTGTTTGTCTTATTGGTTATAGGCTGTGATTCTCAGCAGACGGACAAATCAGCAACCGTTGCAGAAAAAAAGTTGTCTGAAAGTACGCAGCAGGTAATCACGCAACCAATAACTACCCAGCCTGCAATAGCCGAAGAAGGGAAAGTAAAGTCGGAGCCGGTAGCTGAAAAAGTAGAATCGGCGGCACCATCAAAACCGATTGAAAAACCTGTAGCTGTAAATATGAGTGGTGAGCAGGTTTATAAATCTACCTGTCAAAATTGTCATGCGAGCGGAGCGGCGGGGTCACCAAAACTGGATGATATGGTTAACTGGAAACCACGAATTGCAAAGGGCATGGATGCTTTGTATCAATCAGCTATTATGGGTGTGCCTGCGACTGCGATGTTGCCAAAAGGAACCTGCAGTAAGTGCACTGATGATGAGCTGCGTGCAGCAGTTGATTTTATGGTTTCTAAGGTTAAAAATAATTAATGTCAGAAGTGTTCACCGTAAATAAATCATAACACCTCATTTACGGTGCTTTACTTTTAGACTTTTTTCAAAACGCAATATGGTTGTACGTATTTAATGGCATTAGTCTGGAGTAAGCAGGTTGACGGCACTCGTTATGAAGTGCGCTCTGCGGGAAGTAGTTTACGCCTTTACACTGATGGTGTTTTTCATAGTCAGTACAGCCCTAAGCAAATATTAACGGGTCATGTGTGGGATTTGTTGATGATTCCTGCATTTTTTTACCCTGAAAAAACGGTAAAACGTGTATTGGTGATGGGTGTGGGTGGAGGTTCAGTTTTGCACCAGTTGCGCTATTTTGCATCACCTGAAAAAATTATCGGTGTTGAGCTCAATCCAGTTCATTTGCTGGTAGCACAGCGGTTTTTTAATTTAAAACATAAATCGATTGAATTAATAGAAGCAGATGCAATAGGCTGGCTGCAGAACTATACGGGTGAAAAATTTGATATGATCGTTGATGATGTTTTTACTGAAAAAGAAGGTGAGCCTGTTTCAGTGGTGGATGCAAATAGAAAATGGTTTTCATGCATGCTTAAACATTTAAATAAAGAGGGGGTCATTGTAAGAAACTTTTTAAGTAAAGATGCGTTGATGGCATCCGCGGGAATTGCAAATAAAACAATCAATAGTAAATTTTGTTCAACGTTTAAACTAACCAGTTGTTTAAATGAAAATTTTGTAGGGGTTTATTGCAGGCGTCTGGTTAGTGCTCGAGAGTTACGTACAAATTTAATTAAAACGCCGAAATTAAATCCGCAACTTAAGTCCTGTAAGCTTAGGTATCGTATTAACCGGTTAACTTAGTATCAGAGCCGGGTTTTTGTTGTGCGACTATGTAGCTACTTGAGCTCATGTCTTCAATCATCCATTCAACATGTTGTTTAAACAAGCGGTATTCCTGCTTGAAATTTGGGTCAGATATGTCATCAGTGGTTTTGATTAAATTTTTAAAATCAGTGATCTGATCTAATAGCGCATCCATTTCATCAATGCAAGATGATTTTCTTCTGACATTATTGACTGAAGAAAGTGACTTTTTCATGCTGCTTCGCTCTTAAGTGATTGCAGTTGATTGCAAAAATTTAGCAATTTATTTGGCCACTGGTAGTAATCATCACTGCTTTTATGGGGTGTGATTAGTTCGCTAAGCTCGCAAAGTTGGGCAGTTGTTTGTTGCATTTCAGGACGAATATCCTGCAGGCAAATGCTCGAGTTGATGGTCCTAAGCTGGAAACTGAGGTGCTGACTAAATAATTCACAAGCATTGAGAAAATCTGTATCAGCCGGATTTTTTGTCTGGCTAACTACATCACCAAAACTTAGAATTTCCTGTTGTAAATCGTGAAGCTTTTTTAATAAATTCATTTTAGCTCTCGTTCATCTAGTTTCTTTGTTTGAGAGTATTTTACTGCGTTGTAAGTGTGTCTGGTTGTCAATCTGGCTGAAAGTTATGTCAGAAAAATCCTACACACGTTTGGGGGGTGTCGGGGAAGATTGGACTTACTTGCTGTAAATGAATATGTTTTGAAGTACCGGTCAGCTTTACCAGCCTGACGTATAGTTAGATTTATTATAACCTAGTCTTTGAATTGTGTACGGATGGTAAGGCCACGGGCGATTAGTGTTTCAGCCATGCGGGCCAGATTGTCTTCATTGGCAAAAACAGTATCACCATGACCTTCTGCCTGCAGAATGGTTTTAAGTGTTTTAGGGTTTATTACAGTGAGCTGCCAGGTATCGTCATCGAGTTTATGCCGCTTAACCTTTAGTCTGGTGTTAGCAAAGCCCCATTGGTTGGCATCACTCAGCATGTCGGTTGTATATTTTTGCAAATCCGCCAGGCCTTTAGTATTCGTTATTGGAGTATAGGCTTCTGGCTGGGCTAAGGGTGGATATTGTGGGGTGTTAGTGTTTTTCATATTCATCCTTGTGCGTGCTTTAATTTTGAGACGGATATTTTAATCGCTATAGATATTTAAAATAGCAGAATTAAATTATTTTGTGAACAAATCTACAGATTAAACGCCGAACGGGTAACTAATTCACTATTTAAATACATTATAATATTATGTAAGTAATTGAAATACATTGTTCTTTTAAAATTATTTTGAATAAAACAATAAAAATATTAAAAATTAAAATAATGGTGTTTTCAGGTTGATTTTGCGTGCTTGAATTATGCGCAAGATTCGTACTATCTTAAGCGTCTTTCATGTGGTGGGGTTATAAGGTGAGGGTAATAGGCTTCGACAAAGCGGCGAAAACGCTATAAAATTCTCGGTTTTCTCTGTTTCGGCACCTGAAGGTGATGTATGAATAAAAAGGTTGGCGTGGTGATGGGCAGCAATAGTGACTGGCCCGTTATGCAGCATGCTGTGCAGCAATTGGAAGCGTTTGGTATTGAATACGAGGCCCGGGTAGTTTCAGCACATCGTACACCGGATCTATTATTTGAGTACGCCGCTACTGCTCGTGAGCGTGGCCTGGCGTGTATTATTGCGGGAGCTGGTGGTGCGGCGCATCTACCAGGCATGCTGGCATCGAAAACTACCTTGCCAATTTTAGGCGTGCCGGTTAATTCGCGCTACCTGAAAGGCATGGATTCTTTATTGTCTATTGTACAAATGCCGAAAGGTATACCGGTGGCGACATTTGCCATTGGCGAGGCGGGGGCAGCGAATGCGGGTTTATATGCGGTTTCAATACTGGCCTGTCAGGATGAAAAATTAGCTGAAAAGCTGGCTCAGTTTCGTGCTGAGCAACAGCGAGTCGTACTGGCAATGCAGCTTCCACCTGAAGAGTAGCTAAAGGCCTAAGGCCCTAATATCTACTCTCTGAATTCAATTTTCCGAGTTATAGAAGAAATATCATGTCATCTCCCACATTATTACCCGGTGCAACTCTCGGTGTTTTAGGCGGCGGCCAGCTGGGTCGAATGTTCTGCATGGCAGCGCGTAATATGGGCTACCGCACGGTGGTGCTTGATCCGGATCCGAAAAGCCCGGCAGCGGAAGTAGCGGATCATCATCTACAGGCTGATTATACTCATAGCGATTCGTTGGCGAAAATGGCCGGCATGTGCGATGCCATTACCACCGAGTTTGAAAATGTTCCCGCGGAAAGTTTACAGTTTTTGTCATCCCATAAACCGGTGCACCCGTCTGCCGATGCTGTAGCTATTGCACGGCATCGCATTCAGGAAAAAGACTATGCACGGGAGTCTGGTCTCAACCCTGCGCCCTATGCTTTAATCAAATCGGCAACGGACTTTGATGCAGCAATGGCTATTACTGGTCTGCCGGGTATTATAAAAACCACCACGCTAGGGTACGACGGCAAGGGGCAGCAGGTTATTCACGATAAGGCGCAGCTGAAGGCTGCATTTGATGATCTGGGGCAGGTTGAGTGCGTGCTTGAGCGTAAAATGGATCTGGCATTAGAAATATCAGTTCTGCTGGCCAGAAACTCCGACGGTGAAGCGACCTGCTATCCCCCCGCAGAAAATGAGCATGTGAATGGTATATTGCACAAAAGTATTGTGCCAGCACGGGTTGATGAGGTTATCGCTGAAAAAGCCCGCCAACAATCTATTGGTCTGGCCAATAAAATCAATTACGTGGGTGTGCTGGCGGTGGAGTTTTTCATTACCACCGATAACCAGTTGATATTTAATGAAATGGCACCGCGCCCCCACAACAGTGGTCACTACACCATAGATGCGGCGGTGGTTTCACAGTTTGAGCAGCAGGTGCGGGTCATGTGCGGCCTGCCCCCCGGTGAAGCCAGATTAACCAGCCCGGTAGTCATGATCAATTTACTGGGGGATTTATGGCCGGTTAACTGGCGGACCTGTCTGGATGATCCTGCACTTAAACTGCATCTTTATGGAAAACATGAGGCCAGACCCGGTCGAAAAATGGGACACTTCAACCTGCTATCAGATGATATCAATCAGGCTATCAATGCGGCAGACAAGATTTTCAAGCAGCTTTAATTTAAGTTAAAATAGCCTTTGTCTAGACAATGTCTATCGTCTGCATCTTGTGTTTGCCAAGCTTGAACCAGCTCGCACTTCAACCAATAACTTTTCCGCATGATTGATGTTTGCATGGGCTCTGTCATAATCAATCGATTAATATATTTAAAATTTAGAGTGTGCAGGCGTGTGTTATGAGTTTATCTGAAGCGGTAGGAGAGTTTGAAGGCGAGCTGGATCGTCCTGAAAATCAGCAGATGATAGAGTTTTTGAAACTATATCAGCCATCAGCTCATAGCGATATTGTGCAATTGCTGGTTAAATCAACTGAAGATTTAAGCAGTATAAAATTTTACTGCCCGGATACGGATAATCACGCATATTATCTCGCTCATACGCCGGATGGTGTTATATTTGCTGCTGCAATTGGCTTAAGTGCTTTAATGTATCGACTGCCCAAACAATCCATGTCCGGTGCACTGGTAAAGGGTGGTGAAATTTTCAAGGAAATTGGCGAGCCCTGGGTGAGCTTTAACCCGTTCTGGCCAGACAATGACAGCAGAGATCAGGTTAATATGTCAGAAATGAAACAATGGGCCAGCCTCGCATATCGCTATGCGTTATCCTGAATATGTCGACTAATCAACCCCCAGCAACCCGCTTCTATAAAATATGTGCCCTTCTCGGTACATTAATCATTATTGCGGATATCGGTTTATCCTGGGTGCGCATACAGGCATTTGAAAGTACGGTAACCAGTGTGTTTGAGTTAATGGTTACCAGCCAGATGGAACTGGATGGCTTACAGCAGGAATTGACTCATATCGGAAAAGTGCTGGAACAGGCAAAAGAAAAAGGCACTAATGATAAGGTGCGTATAGATGGAATTGAATACTCTGCTTATGAAATTGAGCGCCTGAGAAATGAACAGGCCAGTATCCGCCTAAATATGCAGGAAAAGCAGCTTGATTTAAAGGGCATCAGCAGCGAAAAAAAATACATAATGAATGAAGTGCGTATCTTGTTTTTAGGTTCATTAGTGTTTCTTGTGTTGGGGACTTTACTGTCTGCCTTTGGCTATCTCGCCTGGTATTTTAAAATTGAGCTGTTTGAAGACCGTCGAAAAAAACCAAGATAAGTATCACTAAATAATTTCCTGGTTTTGGAATATATATTCTTTGTATGTTTCAGGGTTCTGTTATTAAATCTACAGATTGTCATCCACATTAAATTATAAAAAACAGATTTGCTATGTGTAATAAAAAATTATTAACGCGCGCTTTCGTCTGGGAATAATATAATTATTTTGAATGCAGGCCTGGATAAATGAATGCCCTTGAAGAGACAGAAAAAAGAAGATTATTATCAGGGGTGAATTTTAAAAATAGCACTGCCAAAAAATGAAGTAAAGAACTTTTTTATAAATTGTGATGATTTTGTTAAAATATAGTTATTAATCATTTTCTCCTTGACCTGCCAAACTCAATCCTCTATAAATTTAGCTATCAGTAAATTTTAAAAAACTTCAGGAGGTGGTTTCCGCCAAACCAGATAAAGTTCCAGATAAATGTTTGAAGTAAATTTTTAGAGAACAATTTCTAAATTTTTGCATTTTGTTAACCAATTATCAAAAGGTGCTATATGGCTAGACGTTCTGCTACACAAAAGAGAGCTGCGAAACAGGCAAGAAAACGCATCTCGAATCCATCAGTTGTGGTTGATATTAATTCACGCAACTCTTTTATTGAAACACAGACCATCACTGCAAAAGCTGCGCCCCCGTTACAGGCAAAAACGCTTTCTCAAGCCCGATATATTTCAGCAATAAAATCACATAAATTAACCTTTGGAACCGGTCCTGCGGGCACCGGGAAAAGTTACGTGGCCGGTGCAATAGCCGCGGAAGAACTAGAAGCCAGACGAATTGAAAAAATCATTATTACCCGGCCAGCGGTTGAAGCGGGTGAAAATATGGGTTTTTTGCCCGGCGATTTACATGAAAAATTTGATCCTTATTTTGACGCATTCCGTGATTGTTTAAATGAAAGGCTGGGTAAAGGTGCCGTTGAATGTGGCTTAAAAAATGATCGCATTATGGTTTCCCCATTAGCCTACTTAAGAGGCAAAACATTTAACGATGCATTTGTGGTTTTAGATGAGGCGCAAAACTGCACGAAGGCGCAGTTAAAAATGTTTTTAACCCGCATTGGCGAAAACTGTCGAGTGGTTGTAAATGGTGATATTCGTCAGTCTGATATCGGTAATCAATCCGGTTTGCAGGATGCGATTAATCGTCTCGGGCATCTGGGTTCCGTTTATGTGCACACCTTTGAACACGAAGATATTGTACGTAGCGGACTGGTTAAAGATATTATTGAGTGTTATGAAAAATAGCTGAATTCAGGTTATAGATATAATTTGTAATATAATTAGGGGGCGCATTTTGCGCCCTTTTTTTACCGCTGAGACACAGTGTATACAGAAAAAATCAGTTACAATTATAAAACGCCGTGTTTCTGTGGAAACGTTATTATAAATTATTTAAGTACATATTATGGGCAGATACCGACCCCCCGCCAAAAAAGGCTCCCCCTATATTACGGCTGAAGGCATGACTGCGCTTGAGCAGGAGTTGGACTATTTGTGGAATAAACGCCGCCCCCTGGTCGTGAAGGCATTATCAACCGCCGCAGCGGAAGGCGATCGTTCAGAGAATGCCGAGTACATCTACCGCAAGAAAGAGCTGGGGGAAATTGACCGCCGCGTGCGTTTTTTATCAAAACGGGTGGATGAAGTAAAGGTGGTAAGTGATACACCGAAAAAAACCGATCAGATATTTTTTGGTGCATGGGTAGAGCTGGAAGATGACAATGGTGTGATGCTGCAATATAGAATTGTCGGGCCGGATGAATTTGATGCGGACAAAGGCTTTATCAGTATGGATTCTCCGGTGGCCAATGCACTGATGAAAAAGTGTGCAGGTGATGAGGTAAGGGTGACAACGCCCGGCGGTGTGATTAAGTATTATATTAACCGGGTGCAGTACGTGGCGTTTGATAGTTGAAGCATATAAAAAAAGTCAAAAGCATATTGTCCGCGATGAACACATAACACGCAAATAAAAGCAAAAGCATTGTGAGTCTATGCGCTTGCGGCACATAAACCTAAAAACATTCGCACTCATTAATGGACAATATGCTTTTAGTTTTTTATCTTTAACGACTAAAGTTTTCTGATTTCAAGACGCTATCTAGTAATAAGCTAACCCCAGATGCGTCTATGCCCAGATTTTTTACACTTTGTATTTGCCTGTTATTTACCACAAGCCTGCCCGCAGTGCAGCGCTTTCACTCGACAGTGGAAGATGCAACCTGGCATGTGCACAGTAGTCCTATTTATTGTGAATTAATACATAATATTAGCCATTACGGAGATGGTCGCTTTGTATTTGCCTCCGGCGGTGAGCTGGCATTTCAGCTGCATGTGCTGGAGCCCGCACGACGGGAGAGCGTTGCCAGTCTTTATTCAATAGCCCCATTCTGGCGATATAAAAATGAAAAAGAACTGGCGCAACTGACTATTTCCAAAGGCAGGGTGCCGGTGTATGTGGGCGGTGATCTGGCCTATCGAATGCTTTACGAATTGCAGGAAGGGCGTGACCCTACGTTTCACTATAAAGACTGGGCCGGGTTTGTGGATGATGTTTATGTATCGGTTTCATCGGTGAATTTTCACCAGCAGGTCGATGAATTTAAACGTTGCATCAGCGATGTCTTACCCTATGGATCAGATAAGGTTAAAGATACAGTGGTTTATTTCGATACTGACAAATCCACATTGAGCAGAGAGCAGCGCCAAAAGTTACGGGAAATTGTGCTGTTTGCTAAAATAGACAAGGGCTTGAAAATTCAGCTAAAAGGTCACGCAGATGGGCGTGGGCGGCGAATTTATAATAAGAAATTATCGGTGCGTAGAATCCGAGCAGTTGAAAAATACCTGATTTCTAAAGGCATTCCGGAAGCACAGATTAGTCAGAATGCGCATGGTGAAAGCCGTCCGGCGGATAGTAACCGCAGCGCGCGGGGGCGCAAAAATAATCGTCGGGTTGATATCGTTATTAAGCACGAATAATCTGAATTTATCCTGTTTATAACGCTAAATAGAAATTTCACGCGGCATATTAATCAATGCGAGCTTTTTCCATCTGTAAAAAAGCACTAAAAGCCCCCCATAAACGTCTATCCTACGGTATAATGCCTGCCCTTTTTTAGTACGCGGAGCAAATATGACCAAGGTAAATAAAGTCGTTTTAGCCTATTCAGGCGGTCTTGATACGTCCATTATCCTTAAATGGCTGGAAGATACCTACGATTGTGAAGTGGTGACGTTCACCGCGGATATCGGTCAGGGCGAAGAAGTAGAGCCCGCGCGCGCCAAGGCGAAAGCCATGGGTATAAAGGAAATTTACATTGAAGATCTGCGCGAAGAGTTTGTGCGGGATTTTGTATTCCCCATGTTTCGCGCCAATGCAATTTATGAAGGCGAATATCTGCTGGGTACGTCTATCGCACGGCCTTTAATCGCCAAGCGTTTAATTGAGATAGCCAATGAAACCGGCGCCGATGCAATTTCCCACGGAGCTACCGGCAAGGGTAATGATCAGGTGCGTTTTGAGTTGGGCGCCTACGCGCTTAAGCCTGGAGTGCAGGTGATTGCGCCCTGGCGTGAGTGGGATTTAAGCTCCCGTGAATCGTTAATGGCCTATGCTGAAAAGCACGGTATCGAAGTGGATTTTGCCCAGGATGATAATGGGGGTAAGAAAAAATCTCCATACTCAATGGATGCTAATCTGCTGCACATTTCCTATGAGGGTGACATACTGGAAGACCCCTGGGCAGAGGCTGAGGATGATATGTGGCGGTGGTCTGTATCCCCTGAAAATGCACCGGATGTGCCAACCTACATCGAGTTAAGCTATGTAAAGGGTGACATCGTTGCAATTGACGGTAAGGCAATGACACCGGCGACGATACTTGAAACCCTCAATAAGCTGGGCGGTGATAATGGAATTGGCCGTCAGGATATAGTTGAAAATCGTTTTGTTGGCATGAAATCCCGAGGCTGTTATGAAACACCCGGTGGCACCATTATGCTGAAGGCGCATCGTGCAATTGAGTCTTTAACGCTGGATCGCGAAGTCGCACATTTAAAAGATTCACTTATGCCCAAATATGCCGAATTAGTATATAACGGCTTCTGGTGGAGCCCTGAGCGTGAAATGATGCAGAAAATGATTGATGAGTCCCAGCTGCATGTTAACGGGGATGTGCGCCTTAAATTATATAAAGGTACGGTTGCGGTTGTCGGACGTCGTTCTGAAACTGACTCATTGTTTGATGAAAAGATCGCCACATTTGAAGATGATGGCGGTGCTTACGATCAGAAAGATGCAGCGGGTTTCATTAAGCTTAATGCACTGCGTTTGAGAATTGCAGCGAAACGCCATAAGTAAATCTGGCGCCTGCAAAATGTATATTTTGCGGGCGTATCTTTCGTTAAACAATGCATATATCTATGCAATTTAATTTTTCAAAATCAAAAACTAAACTTCAAAAATACGCTCTACAGTAGTGAGCATGGTCTATACTCTACTGCATAAGTTATATATGCAGTGAGGGATGCCAGCTTGTTTGTCGTACGCTGTACTAATCAATCGCAAATATTTTTGACTTTATTGCTGAGTCTATTACTTGGGCTGTTTATATCAACAGTGTATGCCGGTAATATTGATGATGTGCTGGTTGATACGCAATGGCTTATTAAGCACCAAGATGATCCAAACCTGATCATTGTTGACGCGCGTAGTGAGCATGACTACAAAAAAGGTCATATTAGAGGTGCTGTCAATATACCGGTTGAGGATACGTTTAATCCGTTAATACAAACCGATAGAGTAGGTAATATAAAATATATTGCAGTACTATTCAGCAATGCGGGAATTCGTAACGATCATTTAGTCGTGATTTATGATGGAAATTCTTACATTGATGCGGGTCGTGTTTTTTGGGTGTTAGAAGTTTATGGACATAAAAAAGTAATGTTACTTAATGGCGGATTAGAAGGCTGGCAGGCACATTCCGGCCAGGCTTTAAGTCAGAAAAATGTTGAGTTACAAAATTCGTACTATGTTCCGACAATGTCCCCGCATCGTTTTGTTACAAAATTTAGTATGCGCCTCGCAGTAAAAGATAAAGATAAGCTGATTATCGACACCAGATCAAAAGAAGATTTTGATGGGAAAAAATCGATTGCATCTCGCTCGGGTCATATTCCAAGTGCCATCAATATTCCCTGGACTGAAAATTTTATTGAAGTTGATGGCGTTAGAATGCTAAAACCATTAGATGAATTAAGTTCGATCTATGATCCTGCTATTAAAGGAAAACGTGTGATTTTATATTGTAATAAAGGTAAGCAGTCATCTTTAAGTTATACCGTTTTACGTAAATTAGGGTATGACGTCGCACATTACGATGGCTCCTGGTTTGAGTGGGGAAATGATTCCGGGTTGCCTGTAAAAAGTAATGCCAGAAAAATAATATTAGAAAAATAACATATAAAAGTATTATGAAAAGAAGCAACCTCTTAATATAGACTCATGCCATTTAATATAAATACTATCCCTATAAAATATAAATTGATTTTATCAGTTTATGCGGTTTTATTTATAATAATAACCATAGGCTTTAGTATTATTATCTATCAGGAAATTAATAATCGACATAATGAACTGGTTGTAGAAGCAAAGGTATTTAATCAATTCTTTAGTCAGGATTTTGTCGCAATTGTTGCATTTGGAGATGTTGATGTTGCAACCGATGTAACATCCCGTTTGCGAGCTTTGAATAAAATACAGGGTGTAACAATTTATGACACTAAACGCCAGGCAGTATTTTTTTATAAACAAAATGAAACTCAAGCACTCGAAGTCATTCCTGATGGCTGGGATACTCGGCTACAGCATGACTTTATTAATGGTTCGTTGTTGTTGTTTGATGTGCTGAGATACCAGGGGTCTGATTACGGCTATATACTAATTCAGGTTTCTACCAAAGAGATAAATAAAACTTTAAAACGGCAATTGAATCAGGCTGCAATAATATTGCTAATTTTGTTGTTGGCATCATTTGTATTGGCGTGGATGATTCAGCAATATTTTTCTAATCCGATTCAGCAGCTTGCCCAGGCTTTGCGTAACGCCGCTGAAAAACTCGATTACTCAGCTCGTTTGCCAAATACCAGAAAAGATGAAATAGGTGATTTGTTTAGAGGCTTTAATAATTTACAGAATAAAATAGAAGAAGAAAAAAAAGCTTTGCATGAGCAACAATTTGCATTTGATCAGCATTGCATTGTGGGTATATCCGATATAAAAGGAATCATTACTTATGCAAATGATCTGTTTGTAAAAATTAGTGGTTATAGTAAAGATGAATTAATTGGTAAAAATAACAAAATTTTAAAATCCTCATATCATGATGATAATTTTTATAAAGAAATGTATCAGACGGTTAGTGCCGGGGGAATCTGGTCGGGTGATATCTGTAATAAAGCGAAAGATGGCTATGAGTACTGGGTGGCTACAACAATTGTTCCTTTAATGGGAGAATCTAAAAAACCACTAAGTTATATAGCAATGCAAACCGATATAACTGTGCAGAATAAGGCTGAAGCAAATTTAGCACGGGCACAAAAAATGGTGCACATTGGGAGCTGGGAACTGGATTTAATTAGAAACGATTTGCATTGGTCCGCTGAAATATATCGTATTTTTGAAATTGATTCGACCCGATTTGAAGCTACCCATGAAGCTTTTTTAGAAGCAATTCACCCGGAAGACCGTAAAAAAGTTAACGATGCTTATGAGCGATCGCTGGAAAATCGTCTGCCTTATGAAATAGAACATCGCTTATTAATGAAAGATGGTCGAGTTAAAATAGTTAAGGAGCAATGTGAAACGTTTTTTGATGAAGCGGGTAAAGCTTTAAGATCCATAGGTGTGGTACATGATATTTCAAATAGTAAGCACACGGAAGAGGCTTTACGACGCTCACAAAAAATGGATGCGGTGGGGCAGTTAACCGGTGGTATTGCGCATGATTTTAATAATATCATGGGTATTATTCTGGGTAATGTTGAGTTGTTAGAATTACAGAATATATCGGACAGAAAAATTCTCGGTCGAATTGAGCCGATTAAAATTACGGCGCAGCGTGCAGCAAAGCTCACTAAACAATTGCTGGCCTTTTCTCGAAGAAAAGCTGAGCAATTAGCCGTCACAAATATTAATGCTCTAATGGCTGGAATGAAAAGTTTGATTGAGCATTCTGTTACACCTGAGATAGAAGTAAGTTATCAATTCGCAGAAAATTTATGGTTAGTTAAAATTGACCCCGGTGATTTTCAGGATACGATACTCAATTTAGTGTTAAATTCCCGGGATGCAATGAGCAGTAGTGGAAGCTTAAAAATTGAAACCCGTAATTCACATTTAGATGAAAAATATTGTGTCCAGAATCCGGGTGTAGCGGAAGGCGATTATATTGAAATTATTATCACTGATGATGGCAAGGGTATAGCGACCAAAAAATTGCAGCGTATCTTTGAGCCTTTTTATACAACTAAGGCAGAGGGGAGTGGTACCGGCTTAGGTCTGGCAATGGTGTTTGGCTTTGTCGAGCGATCTAAAGGGCATATTAAAGTTAACTCTGAAATTGATGCCGGGACTATATTTAAAATTTATTTACCAAGGACGTATGCTGTAAATGATAGTAAAGAAGAGGTTAATCAGAAAATAAATAATGATTTGCCACATGGTAATGAAACTATTCTGGTGGTGGATGATGAGGTCGGATTACGTGAGTTGGCAAAAGAAAGCCTACAGATGTTAGGGTATAAAGTGTTGACGGCATCGGATGGAAATGAGGCATTAAAAATTCTTAATGAAAGTTCTGAGATAGAATTGTTGTTTAGTGATGTGGTTATGCCGGGCGGAGTAAATGGTTATGAGCTAGCCGAGCTGGCAGAAAAAAGATATCCGAAACTAAAAATACTACTGACATCGGGCTATACTCAGAAGGTAATTAATAAAGATGGCCAGTCACAACTGGAGTGGCGTCGATTTGAAAGCCAACTGTTAAGTAAACCATATACCAGAAAAGAACTGGCCAATCGAATAAGAAAAATGCTGGGTTAATGTGATAATGTCAAAAGCAAAAATTTATATACTTGATGATGAGCCTGATATGGTTGAGCTGCTCAGTGAAGTCGTAAATTCAATCAGTCCGGATTCGCTTGGTTTTACGCAGGGTAGTGTTTTTTTTGAGCAGGCAGAAGTTTTTACTGACGGCTCAATTCTTATTCTCGATTTAAATATGCCTGAAATGGATGGCATTGAAGTGATGCGGCGATTGGCCGGCATGAGTAATCCACCTGCACTTATACTGGTTAGTGGACATGATGCTGGTGTTCTGCATTCAGCAGAAAAATTATGTGAAGCGCATAAGTTAGAATTAATTACATCACTAAGTAAACCGCTTTCATTGGATAATTTACGTAATATATTAAACCAGTATATAAACCGAACGTCAGTCAATGATCATCAGCAAGTAATTTCCAACAAAATTAAAGTCACCCCCTTCCAGATAAAGCAGGGAATTCTTAACGAAGAATTTGTTTTACATTATCAGCCACAGATTGCAGTTGCTACGGGCATGCTTACCGGGGTTGAAGCGCTGGTGCGATGGCAGCACCCGGTACACGGTTTAATCTACCCCGATTATTTTATTTCTATGGCAGAAAAAAATCATTTAATAGGCATGTTAACTCAATGGGTTATCAAAGAAGTTGTTAAGCAGGAAGGGCAATGGCAGAAAAAGGGTTTAACGATAACAGTTTCTGTCAATATATCGGCTGAAAATATTACCAGTCTGGCATTACCAGAACAACTGAGTACTTTGCTTGAAGATAATCAGCTCGATCCAACACGCTTAATACTTGAAATAACCGAAAGTGCATTAATGGGGGAGTTGGTAACGTCACTGGATATTTTAACTCGATTACGGCTTAAAGGTTTGAATCTGTCAATAGACGATTTCGGTACAGGGTTTTCATCTTTGTCGCAATTGCATCGGGTGCCTTTTACAGAGTTAAAAATTGACCGCAGCTTTATCAGTGAATTAAACACTGATGGCGTTGCCCGGGCGATTGTTAAAACCTGTATTTTGCTCGGTCATGAGTTGAATATGAAAGTGGTTGCTGAAGGGGTAGAAGATGAGGCGACACTTGAGCAGTTAAGAGTGATGGGTTGTGATGTTGCTCAGGGGTATCATGTTAGCAGACCTTTAACAGCAGATAATTTTGTTGACTGGTTGAAGGCGCGTTAGTGATAGTATGTAAATTTTCACTGCAGTAAAAAACCTGACCAGACAGTCGTTACCTGACTTACAAAAACGCTAAAATTTCAGCTTCAATATTTTTCTTATCAATCACTGTTTTCTGGGCGATTTCTTTTTCAAACAAATCACTGATTACCGCTGGAATTTCAATACCGGCTTCACTTGCAATAGATTTCAGCGCGTCAATATCATGGGCATCAACTTCACCGGTTAGTGCGTTGGCGATTACCGGCGAAAATTTAGTCCACTCAGCGGTTGAGTAAACGATGGTTTTTAATGGTTTATCGCGACAGGTTTCATAGGCCTTGAAACAGGTTGCGGTGTGGGGGTCCATTAAATAACCTTTGGCAAAGGCATCTTTTATATATTTTTTACCTTCTTCATCGTTGCAGAAGTCGGCAACAAAAAAGCTCTGTAATTTTGCAACTTCCTCATTATTCAACTGGTAATGATTTTCATCATCCAGTTGTTGCATTAGCTCTTTGGTGCGCGCTTCTCCGAATAAATCAAACAGAATACGTTCGATATTTGAAGATTTTAAAATATCCATGGCAGGTGATGTGGTAGCAATAACGGATTTATTGCGCAAATCATAAGCGCCGGTTTTGATTAACTGAGTTAAGATATTATTGTTGTTTGAAGCGATTAATATTTTCTCAACCGGTAGTCCCATTTGCATTGCATAGTAGCCACCCAGGGCATTACCAAAGTTGCCACTGGGTACATTTAAGTAAACCTTATCGCCCAGACTTATTGCGTTTTGACGAACGAGTTCAAGATAGGAATGAATGTGATAAATGGTTTGAAAAATAATGCGCCCGAAATTAACTGAATTTGCGGCAGACAGAAAAATATTTTTTTCCTGTAATTTTTGTTTGAAGGTTGCAGAACCCAGTAACTGTTTGAGTGCACTCTGCGCATCATCAAAATCGCCGTGAATGCCAATGACTTTTAAGTTGTCCGCATCTTCCGTAACCATCTGCAAACGTTGCACATCGGAGGTGCCGCCATCGGGATACAGGCAGGCTACCTGCACATTGTCGCGATTTTTAAAAGTTTCCAAAGCAGCGGGGCCGGTGTCGCCGGAAGTGGCTGCGAGAATTAAATAGTTTTCATTGCGTTTCTGGGCAATGGCGGATAACACCATGCCGAAAGGTTGCAGTGCCATGTCTTTAAATGCGCGGGTGGGGCCGTGGTATAGCTCACTGACATATAAATCTTCATACACTTTATTGACCGGCACGGGATTGTTCGGGTCATCAAATTCGTCATATAAACGCAGGGCTTTTTCAATTACATCCTGTTCAATGTCTATTGCAAAAGCAGTTAGTACATCGCGGGCGAGGGTTTTGTAGTCTTTGTCCAGGTGGTTTTGTAGAAAATCCTGTCCCAGATCCGGTAATGATTCAGGTGAATAGATGCCGCCAAATGAAGAAATAGGGCTGAGAATCGCTTCTGAAAAATTAATATGAGTTGGACGTTGTCCGTCATTGCCGCGTGTTTCAATAAATTTCATGTGGTTTATTTTTGTTAATGATTATTCAGGCTGGGGATTATAGCGAAATTGCTGCGGTATTTCATCATGCACCTGCCGGGGGCAACGATTTTAACATCGGCAGCGTTTAGCTAATCTGTAGGAGCGTGTTTTAGCTCGCAACCAGGGGGGGTATGATGAAATTACAAAAGAAACACAGTCGCCAGCCCAAGAAAAGCCAACAGTCCGACAATGTCAGTAATAGTCGTCAGTATCACACTGCCCGCAATCGCCGGGTCAATATGCATTTTTTTAAGAATCAGGGGGATGGCTACTCCGGATGCGGCGGCAAAGATTAAATTTATAATCAGTGCGGCAGCAATCACCAGGCCAATCGAGAAGTCACCAAACCAGAGCGTTGCAATAATGGCCACCACAATTGCCCAGATTGCGCCATTAAACAGTCCCACCAGTACCTCCTTATTAAACACCCAACGGCGATTACTGCGACTGATTTGCCCCAGTGCCATGCTGCGAATCACCAGGGTAATGGTCTGGCTACCTGCAATCCCGCCCATACTGGCTACCACATTCATTAAAATGGCGACGGTGACGACTTTTTCCAGGGTAGTTTCAAAGTTACTGACCACCCATGAGGCGAGAAATGCGGTGATTAAATTAATGCCCAGCCAGATAGCACGTCTTTGAGAGCTGGGAAATACCGGCGCAAACAGGTCTTCCTCGTCATTCAAACCCGCCATACTTAACACCGAATGGTTAGCTTCTTCACGGATAACATCAACTACATCATCCACGGTGATGCGCCCCAACAGCATGTTATTGCCATCTACCACCGGTGCAGAGATTAAATCGAGATCCTCAAACACCATCGCAACGTCGTTGTCTTCCATATCTGATGGGATGGCGGCGACTTTGTCGTCCATAATATCCTCAACCGTTTTATTCGGTTCATTGATCAGCAGTTGAGACAGGGGCAGAATTCCCAGATAGTGATTATCTCTTTCCACCACAATCAGGTGGTCCGTGTGTTTGGGAATGTCACCGAGCAGACGCAGGTAACGCAGCACCACATCCAGGGTAACCTCCGGACGAATAGTGATGGTGTCGGTGTTCATCATGCCGCCGGCACTGTCCTCCGGGAAAGACAGCACGGACTCAAGCATTTTACGGTGCTGGCTATCCAGCGAATGTAATACCTGATCAATGACCGTATCCGGCAGTGATTGAACGAAGTCAGCGGAGTCATCCACCTCCAGGTCTTCCGCAAACTGCACCAGTTGCTGGGGCGTCATATCTTTAATTAAACCCTGACGCATTTCATCGCCAAGGTTAATCAGAACCTCCGCCTGTAGTTCTTTGGATACCAGCGGCCAGATAACCAGACGTTCATTGGCGGGCAGGGATTCAAGCAGGTGAGCAATTTCCGCCGGGTGCAGCGCATTTAACATGCCGCGGGCATGATGCAGGGTGCCAGACTCAAGAGCATCAGCTAAGGTCTGTAATTGCTGTGCGGTTTTTTCGGTGATATCGGTGATGTTGTCTACCATGTTTTTAGCCCGGAGCATGGTTTATTGTTAGTTGAGATTTTATAGAAGTATTACTGTTAAGTGTAGTTAAAAAAGCTTGTTTGAAAATATAATATAAATGATTGGCAACAATGCAAATAAATGAAAGTTTATATACAGAAATTTAAAATACATCCTGAATATTAGAGTTACTCAACCCGTCTTTGCTCAATGCTTCTATTATTTTTGTCCTGCTTAACTCGGGCTTCCTCATCGGTTCTCATACCATCATCAGCAGGGTTGGGATTAATATACCCAAACTTAACGAGTAAGCGATAACCCAGTAAAATAATGCTCAGCATACCGGTAATAATAAAGGGTTTTTTCTGAATGTCAGCGGTCAAACAGTCCCACTCAAGGCAAGGTCGAGCCGGTGCATTAAAAATCGATCAGCAAATCAATTCCTTTACTGAATAAATGCAACGACCCGATGCATCTTTTTGTGTTTCCAGTAACTCCAGCATGAATGTACTTTTATTTTTTGTCAAAATCTTGCATGTGTTTTATGGGTATAGACAAAAATTTTAAAAATGTGCTTCTGTATTTAGATAAAATAATCAGTACAGAAACAATAGTACAGAAATGGCCTTATGAAAAATGACTGTTTAATTCATTAACCGCCAGATTTATGTCAGCGGGATCAGGTAGCGTTAAAATGTTTTCACTTAACGGACGTAGTTTCGAAATTTCACTCTGTTTTATAATGTGTTTAACGTCGAGCAAGCTGTTTGCCTGTACACTAAAACTTTGCAGGCCCATGCCGAGTAATAGACGGGTGTACTGTGTGTCCGAAGCCATTTCACCACACATAGAAACTTGTATGCCCTGTGTTTCACCAGCATCAAGCGTCATTTTAATTAATTTTAATACAGCCGGATGTAGCGGATTGTATAAATAACTCACCTCATCATCAATACGGTCAAAGGCCAGGGTGTATTGAATTAAATCATTAGTGCCGATGGATAAAAAGTCGAGTTTCTTTGCCAGGCTATCCGCCACCAGTGCAGCTGACGGTACTTCAATCATAGCACCAATTTTTATATTTTCATCAAAACGAACGCGCCGGGATTTCAATTCAGATTTTGCCTGTTCGATCACTTCCAATGCCTGTTCCAACTCAGAAATGCAGCTAATCATCGGAATCATCATGCACGTTGGACCATAACCTGCGGTGCGTAAGATCGCTTTAATTTGAGGTAAAAAAATCTCCGGATTTTTTAAACAACGCCTGATTGCACGCAGACCCAGTGCCGGGTTATGCACTAGCGGGCCATGTTGTGTGGTTTGCGAAAGTTCTTTATCGGCACCTAAATCTGTAGTGCGAATGGTAAGTGGGTGACCTTTTAGTGAGCGCAGTGCGCGGCGATAAGTTTCAAATTGTTGTTCTTCGCTGGGAAATATATTATGTGTATCATTGCTTTTATTATCAGATAATTCATCATTTTCAATAAATAGCATTTCAGTTCTATATAAACCCACCCCAGTGTGATCATACTGGCGTAAAGTGCGCACATCAGCTGGCCTGTCAATATTGCCATGTAAAATTATCTTTAAACCATCGAGGGTTTGTGCGGGTTTGTTTTTTAATTCAAATAATTTTTTACGCCGTTGACGTTCTTGGCGAATTAAACTTTTAAAATGTGCTAACTCTTTTCTTTCTGGGGTTACATGAATTTTCCCCGTGTTGCCGTCCAGAATAATGAGTTCGTTTGCCTGAATTAAATGTTTGGCATCGTGTACGCCTACAATTGCAGGTATGCCTAAGTTGCGTGCCAGTATTGCCGTGTGAGATAAGGGGCCACCGTATTCGGTAATGAAACCGGCAATTTTCTGGTGTTGCATTAACAGCGTGTCTGCGGGGGTCAAATCATCTGCGACAATAATTCTGTCTTTCAGGCGTGCACCAAGTTTTTCCGTATCACTTTTTTCCTGATCAGTACTAAATTCCGGCGCATTCATTAAGCACCGTTGAATGCGTTCAGTGACATGAATGATGTCATCTTTACGGGTTTTTAAATAGGCATCATCCATGTCATCAAACACTTTTACAATGCGTTCAACCTGTACCTGTAGGGCCCATTCTGCATTACATAAGCGGGCACGAATGTGACTTACCGTATCTTCATATAAAACCGGATCATCAAGCATGAGTAAATGCGTATCAATAAATAGCGTGATGTCGTGTGGGGTGTCACTGGAAATGCTATTTTTAATATTTGTTAACTGTTGTTGGGCTTTAACCCTGGCATCTTCGAAGCGTTTAACTTCGGCATCCGTATCATATTTAGAAATGGAGTACTCTAAAACTTCAGGCAGCTCACGATAAAAAACATAAGCCGGACCGATGCTTACGCCTTTTGATACGCCGATACCTTGAAGTGTAATGGACATTAAATTATTCTTCCTCGTCAAAGCGGTTGTTAATTAATTGAGTGAGGGCGTTTACACAGGCCTGCGAATCATCGCCATCAATATGCAAGGTGATAAAACTCCCCTTGCCTGCGGCCAACATCATTACACCCATGATGCTTTTTCCATTGATACGCTGACCATTTTTTTCAACATCAACATGACTGGAGAAACTCGACGCGGTGTTAACGAATTTTGCAGCAGCCCGGGCATGTAAGCCGAGTTTGTTAATGATTTCAATGTCGTGGCTTATTGGGTTCATGTGGTTGTTAATCATCTGCTGTTTATTCATCTATTGTTTATTCTTCTTGGCATTCGCATAATAAAATACCGTCGTGTCCACCACTAACCGCTTTTAATGCCATGCTTTCAATATTAAGTTGGGGATAATTTAAAACACGTATCAGCATAGGTAAATTAATACCGGCAACCAGTTTGCAATTAAAATCATGACAAAGTTGTTTGCCAATATTGGCGGGTGTCGAGCCATAAATATCGGTAAGAATTAATACGCCGTTTCCCGTGTCTAAAAGTTTAATAAATTCTTTTGCCTGGTTTGAAACATCTGTGACTGATGCGTCGAGGGGAACATCTAAAGCTCGGGTTGATAGCGGACAGGCGTCGAGCATTTTTGTTGCACTATCCAGCAGGCTGGAGGCAATGTTCTGGTGGGTGATAAGTAGTAGTCCGACGCTCATGATTTGTTTTAACTTTTTGTTTTTTTGTAGGCGTTAGTAAAAGCTAACGTCTACAGTATTTTTTAATTCCATTTCCCTATTCCATTTCCCTATTCCATTTCCCTATTCCATTTCCCTATTCCATTTCCCTATTCCATCTCTCTGTGTCGAAGTGAAACCGCGGGAAATTTTTTCTGAAAATAATGGTTTAACAGTTCCGCAATATAAACCGAGCGGTGCTGGCCGCCGGTGCAGCCGATGGAAATAGTTAAATAGTAACGACTTTGCTCTGCAAATTTTGGTATCCAGTATTCCATGAAATTTCTGATATGGCTATACATATCTATGACATCATCCTGATCCTTGAAAAATGCCTGTACTTCTGGGTCCTGACCGGTAAGGGAACGTAGTGTGGGCTCCCAGTGGGGGTTTGGCAGGCAGCGTACATCAAAGACAAAATCAGAATCGGCGGGTGTGTTGTGTTTAAAACCAAATGACTGAATAAGAATAGAAAGTTCTTGCGCTGGTCGGGAAATAATACGGTCTTTAACTAATGCCCGTAGCTGGTGTACATTGGTATGCGTGGTATCCAGGCACAGGTCGGCATCATGTGCAATCGGTATTAATAAATTGCGTTCAATATCGATCGCTTCTGCCAGGGGAATGCCTTTTCGGGTGAGAGGGTGGCGTCGGCGGGTATCACTAAAACGTTTTATTAATTCATTAATCTCTGCCTGAAAATAAATGACTTCAACTTCTATATTTTTATTTTTCAGGGTTTGAATGATTTGATTGAAACGTTTTAAGTCATTGGCGTCACTGCGCGCATCTATGCCTACCGCCACATCTTCATAAATTTTAATATGCTGGCTGTTGATGTGATCGGTGAAATCTGACAGCAGGCCTAATGGAAAATTATCGACACAGTAAAGTCCTTCATCTTCTAAAGTATGCAGAGCAACTGTTTTACCAGAGCCGGAGAGGCCGCTTATGATTATTAATTTCATATATTGACAGGTTGTTTTATTGTTTGTTTTTTAAAGTCGTTAGTTGAGAGTCAGGTTTTTTATTTTTATGCGTAACTATTCCTGGCTGTTCATATGCTGTTGTTGTCTCTGGATAAATTCTTCGCTCGCATTGTGACCGTTTTCTAACAGTATGTGGTTACGCACTGCGGCTTCAACCATAACCGCTAAATTTCGACCTGAGGCAACGGGTAATTTTAATTCTGTTACGGGTACACCTAAAATGGTTTTAATTGCACGCGAACCGTAAAGCCTGTCGATTTGTTGCTGGTCCTGTGCTGTCATGGGTTCCAGATGGATCACCAGGCGTAAATATTTATTGGGCTTAATGGCATTTTCGCCGTACATGGCGCGAATATCTAATACACCCAGGCCGCGAACCTCCATAAAGTTTTTTAACACTTCGGGGCAGCTGCCATTGAGCAGGCTTGGGCCAATGCGGGTGAAGATGGGGGCATCGTCGGCGATGAGTCTGTGGCCGCGGGTAATCAGTTCGAGTGCGAGTTCGCTTTTGCCAACACTGCTTTCACCGGTTATTAAAACACCGCTGCCCATGACTTCCATAAACACACCGTGGATGGTGATTTTTTCGGCTAATAAATCCGACAGGTAGAAACGAATGGAGTCGATAAAATCCCCACTGCTCAAATCGGTTTGAAACAGGGGCACCATATTTTCATCGGCAATTTTTGTGATTTCTTCGGGAACATTTTGTCCATCTGAAAAAACCACCGCCGCGGTGTGGCGTGAAAAAACGTCATTAAATATCTTTTTAGACTGCTTTTCAAGATAAGCCCATTCGGTATTGCCGACAACCTGAATCCGGTTGGGGTGAATTAAATTTAAATGACCCACCATTGTGGACTGCTGATTGAGGTGCAGGGCAATTTTAATTGGGCGGGTTGCGTGAACGGTGCCCGCCAGCCATTTAAGATCAATATTTTTTTGCAGGTGGTGAAATAAATCCAGGGGTGTAATTTCTTCAGACATAGCGGGTTAACCTGTGCTCAGGAGGCTGCCTGATGATTGGGTTGTGTCCAGCTTGAAAGTTGCGCATACAGTTCTTCATCTGTCTCGCAGTTGCGAAGCTGATCGCAAAATGTGGTGTCGCTGAACATTTTTGCAAGTGAGGCTAATACCTGTAAATGTTCATCGGTGCAGTTTTCCGGCACCAGTAAACCAAAAATTAAATCAGCGGGTTTAGCGTCCGGGCTGTCGAAATCTACACCTGGTTGCAGCTTAATAAAGCAACCGAGTGTAATTTCCAGAGTCACCGCCTGCTCATCCAGTGAGTGGCTGTGAAATCTGCCATGGGGCAGGGCAACGCCATAACCCATGCCGGTTGAGCCCAGACGCTCACGTTCAATCAGTTGATGAAAAATATCGGTGGGATCAATGCCCATTACACCTGAACCAAGTAGCTGGCTAATAGATTCAAGTGCACGCTTCTTGCTGTTAATACCGCTCAGGCATTTAACGCGTTCAGGTGTAATTAGCTGACTGATTTCCATGGATATATCTTCCGTTCTACTCTTCAATATCAACCGGTGGAACCGTGTCTTTCTGGTGATGGTCGGTTATTTTTTCTTTATGTTTTTTAACCTGCCGGTCAAGTTTGTCGATCAGGCCATCAATGGCTGCGTACATATTATCTTCTGTACTATCGGCAAATATGTTATTACCGCGCATATTAATGGTGGCTTCCGCCTTGTGTCGGTTACCTTCAACAGTGAGGATCACGTGTGTGTTGGTGACCTTGTCGAAATGACGCTCAATGCGTTCCATTTTATCATTTACATAGTTACGAAGTGAATCGGTAATTTCTATGTGGTGTCCAGTTAGGTTGAGTTGCATAAGGACTCCTTAAGTTGCAATGCCGGCTAAGCCAGGCGTTTACGTTCATTTGAGGGCGGTATCATCATGGCTTCTCGATATTTTGCCACGGTTCTACGCGCCACGTTTATGCCCTGATCCACCAGTAAGTTGGCAATTTTATTGTCACTTAATGGCTTGCGGGGTTCTTCACTTTCTATCAGCTTTTTTATCATGGCTCGAATGGCCGTAGCTGAACATTCCCCGCCATCTGAGGTACCCACATGGCTGGAAAAAAAGTATTTGAATTCGAATACACCTTTGGGTGTATGCATATATTTCTGGGTGGTGACTCTGGAAATGGTGGATTCATGCAGTTCAAGTTCTTCTGCTATCTCACGCAATACCAATGGTTTCATGCCTTCTTCGCCGTAATCAAGAAATGTGCGTTGGTGTTCAACAATAGACGTGGCGACGCGCATTAAAGTTTCATTGCGGCTTTGTAAACTTTTAATAAACCAGCGGGCTTCCTGCATATTGTTTTTCATGAAGGTGTTGTCTTCGCTCTGTTTACCCCGTTGTATATAAGACGCATAGGTTGAATTAATACGCAGCTTCGGCGCGGTGTCATTGTTAAGCCGAACATTCCAGCGGCCTTCCTCTTTACTTACAAATACATCCGGAACCACATACTGGGTAGAAGACTGGCTGATATTGCTGCCGGGCTTTGGATTGAGTGTCTGAATAAAGCGAATTATACCCCCAAGTTCGTCATCCGAAATACGATTATAGCGTTTGAGTTTGGCATAATCGTGATTACCCAGTAAGTCTAAATGATCTTTAATAATCTGTCGGGTTTTTTTCAGTGCCGGGTAGTCCTCACTGCTATAAGGTTCCAGTTGCAGCAACAGGCATTCTTTTAAATCACGGGCTGCAACGCCAATGGGGTCGAAGTGCTGAATTAAATTTAATACCGCCTCAACTTCATCCAGTTCAATTTCGAGGTCATCGACCAGCCCCGCGTGTATTTCTTCTACAGATTCCTGCAGGTAGCCGTCTTCGTCTATGCCGTCAATGATGGCCATTGCAATAGTGCGGTCAATATCACTCATGGTGGTGACCAGTAGCTGATCCTGTAAGTGATCAAATAGCGCAGCATCGGTGCTGCTCTGGTTTTCGAGAAATTCCCGTGCCTTGTCATCATCCATGGATGCACTGGAGGAGGTGGCGAGTGTCGGTTCGTAAATGTCATCCCATTGAGAGTCTACGGGCAATTCATCGGGCATGTCCTGTTGGGTGTTCAGGTCTACATCCTGTGCGGCTGCATCGTTTTGCACATCGGTGACTTCCTGACCGTTCAGCTCAGTACTTGCGGTATCGGCGTTCAGCTCTCCGTCCATTTCCGGGGAATTTTCAGCTTTCTGTTTGTTGTCTTCCAGGGGATCTGAAGTGCTGCTTTCTTCCTCAACCTCCAGCATGGGGTTGGATTCAAGTACTTCCTGGATTTCGGTTTGCAGCTCTAATGTTGATAGCTGCAGCAGGCGGATAGCCTGTTGCAACTGGGGTGTCATTGTCAGTGATTGACCGATGCGTAGTTGTAGGGATTGCTTCATTCTTTTTTGATTAAAACTTCTTAATGTTTACCTACAGTGTACCCCAAATTTCTGCTTCATGCAGAAGTTGTGCCATGTGTTTTTGAAGTATTTATATTCATGCGCCTTAATCAGCGCTTCTCTGGCAGTATATCTTAACTTATAGACTAAAATTTTGACCTAGATAAACATCTTTCACTTGCTGATCCTGCAAAACGACATGTGGGCTACCCTCGGCAATAACCTCTCCAGAGCTCAAAATGTAGGCCCGCTCACAGATGCCCAGTGTTTCCCGTACATTGTGGTCGGTAATCAGCACGCCAATATTCTTTTCGGTTAACTGTTTGATAATGCGCTGAATTTCCAGCACCGAAATGGGGTCGACACCGGCGAAGGGCTCATCGAGTAAAATAAACTCGGGCTCCGCAGATAGCGCCCGGGCAATCTCCACGCGCCGGCGCTCACCGCCGGACAGGCTGATGCCCGTACTATCGCGAATATGTTCGATCTGTAATTCATCCAGCAGATTTTGCTGTTTCAGATTGCGCTGCTTTCTACTGAGCTCAGGGCGAGTTTGCAAAATGGCCATTATATTATCAGCCACCGTCAGCTTGCGAAACACCGAGGCCTCCTGGGGCAGGTAGCCTATGCCAAGTTTGGCCCGGCTGTGCATGGGCAAATGGGTGATGTCCTGATCGTTTAACGTAATGATACCTTCGTTAACCGGAATTAATCCCACCATCATATAAAAGCTGGTGGTTTTACCCGCGCCGTTGGGGCCGAGTAAGCCGACCACCTCTCCGCTTTTTACGTAAATAGAAACATCATTAACCACCGTGCGTTTGGCAAAGCGTTTAACCATATTTTGTGCGCGCAGTATATTTATTTTTGTTTCAGGATTCACTGTTATCCTTCGTGGGCTGTTCCGATTTCTGTTCCGGGTAAATAGTTATTTTTACCCGAGGTGGTTTTTGTGAATCCGGTGAGCCCTGTCTGGAATCCTGGCTACCTGCCTTCACAATGTCTTTAAGGGTATTATAAATAATGTGCTCACTGCTAAAATGATTTTTATTTTTCAGTAATTTAGCGTCTTCTTTTAATTCTAAAATGCCGGTTTGTGCCTGGTAATTCATGATTTTGCTTTCAGCATTTATGGCCTCGTCGAGATCGTTTAACTGAAAAAAAGTGGCCGGGCTGCCGGTAATGTGTACATTGTGAAGTTGCGCATTTTTATTTTTAATAACAATTTTATCACCGGTGATTTTTAAGCTGCCTTTGATGATTTTTACATTACCATTGTAAATGCTGAAATTTTCTTTCTCATGCAATTCAAGCTGATCTGCTTCAATTTGCAAGGGTGCATTTTCATCATCAGATTTTGCAAATGCGTGAATATTAAAAACCAGCGCAATGATAAAAGCCGTAGATTTAAGACCTGTTTTAGTTAGTTGCTTCATACGTGCCCTTAACTTTCGATTGTAATTTAAGTGTACCCTGTAAACTGTCAAATATTAAGCCTGTGCTATTGATTTCTGCTTCCGGGGTTTTTACCTTTGTAGCCAAATCTGTTTCAGCAATATTTGTGGCAGTATCTATTCTGAGATAGTCGGTATATATAGAAAGTTCACTTTGGGTTTTCGTCGCGGCGCGATGAATAATGACATTGTCATGTAAATGAAGGGTGTTTTTGTGTTTGAAAAAAACCGCACGATCTGCCCGCAGTGTAATAATGTTGTTTTCATCAGTGTTTAACCCGGTGCCCTGTCCAGTTTTTGGCCGGATAACTTTTAACGATGGCTGCTCAAGTTCAGCACTGTCATTATCCGCATAATGCAGCATTTTATTTGCTTTGAGCACCGACTTGGGTTGGCCCTGCATATTCAAGCTGGTTATAGAGAAATTTTCCATAAAATAATCCGGGAAGCGGCTGGCAGACTTTTTATCGGAAATAGCTTCTTCACTCGTGCTCTGTAATAACCAGTAACTACCAATGGCGAACAGAATAAAAATAGCGAGAGTGACGTAGGTGCGCATTGATTCTATATTGATTTAAAGGGGTTAATAAAAATGAAAATAGGCGCCAAACATTGAGCTGAGCATTGAGCTGAAACTATAATTTCAGGTTTGTTATAAAAAATGTATTTAGTCGCGTACATGTTCAGCACTAATTTTTTTTGCGTTCATTTGCATTTTCTTTTTTACGTATTACAAACTAATATAGGATTGCAGCATCTCATGCAGCTTACCCTGTGCATCTAAAATCATTTCGCATACTTCCCGGCCCGCACCGCAACCACCGTTGTTTACGGTAACCCAGTGTGCATGTTGCTTTACAAAATAGTGGCTATCCTGTACGCAGATAGACAGACCGGTTTTACTCATAACCGGCAGGTCAACTACGTCATCGCCAACGTAAGCAATTTCTTCATGGCTTAAGCCGGTTTCTTTTAAAAGTTCTTCGTAGGCAGGGAGTTTTTCGCGTCTACCCTGATAAATGCGGGTGATGCCTAAATCTTTTGCGCGGTGTGCAACAACATTGGATGAGCGTCCGGTAATGATGGCCACTTCAACACCGCCGTCCTGCAGCATGCGCAGGCCGTGGCCGTCTTTAGAATTAAAAGCTTTGTATTCCTGTCCGTCGTCGCCAATAAAAAGGGCGCCGCTGGTGAGTACGCCATCGATATCAAAAATCACCAGTTTAATTTTTCTGGCTTTCTCAAAAATTTCTTGCATGGTTTATTATCCTGTTTGCTCATCACGAGCTAAAAATAAAAGCACTTTACCGCAAATGGACGCAATAAAACGCAAATGTTTTGTTTGTGCACCCGCGGTGCACTGCACACCCAATTAATGCTTTTGCTTTTATTTATGTTCATTTTCGGCAAATGTTTTTTATTATTAAACCACGCCCGCACGCAACAAATCATGCATGTTTAATGCGCCCGCAAGTTTATTATGTTCATCCACCACCAGCATGGCGTTAATTTTATTTTTCTGCATAAGCGTCAGGGCTTCTGCGGCTAAAAGATGCGATTGAATGGTTTTGCAATGGGCGGTCATTACCTCTTTTATTTTAGCACTGTGTACATCAATGTTTTTATCCAGGGTGCGGCGTAAATCGCCATCGGTGTAAATGCCCAGTATGTTTTGCTGATTATTGACAATGGCCGTCATGCCCAGACCTTTTTCGGTCATCACTATCAGTGCATCGCGCAGAGTGGCGTTTTCATCGACCTGAGGAATGGCATCACCGGTGTGCATTATGTCTTTTACATGTAACAGCAGACGTCGGCCCAAACTGCCTCCGGGGTGTGACAGGGCAAAGTCTTCTTCGGTAAATCCCCGGGCATCCAGCAACGCTACGGCTAAAGCGTCACCTAAAACCAGTGCAACCGTGGTGCTGGAAGTAGGGGCCAGGCCAAGCGGGCAGGCTTCTTTTTCGACGCCCGCGTGTAAATCAATATCAGATTCGGTGGACAGGGTCGATTGCCGATTGCCGGTAATGCTGATCATCGGCACTGACAAGCGTTTTAGAATGGGAATAATGGTGAGTATTTCACCGGTTTCGCCGGAGTTAGACAAAGCAATCACCACATCCTGTGGCGTAATCATGCCCAGGTCGCCATGGCTGGCTTCTCCGGGATGCACAAAAAATGCCGGGGTGCCGGTGCTGGCCATGGTGGCGGCGATTTTGTTACCGATATGGCCGGATTTGCCCATGCCGATAACCACCACCCGGCCCCTGCAATTGAGCATTAATTCGCAGGCCTTAACAAAGTTATCGCTAATTTCAGCCTTCAGTGCTTCAACCGATGACAGCTCGGTATCGATAACCGCCAGCCCGAGCTTTTTAATTTGTTCGGGGTTTGCTTTATGCAGGTCCGGGTTTTCCAAGTTACTATTTCCTGTGTCACATTAATGTGATTTTAACTTATGCCGTGGCACTAAAGTATAAAACAACTTCGTAAGCAATAAATATCGTCAGTAAAATTGAGCCTTCAATGCGGGTAATTTGCCCCGCACTGCTGCGCCGTCCAAAGGCCATAATAAACATAATTATCGTCAGGGTCACCATCAGGGGTAAATCCCGGCTGAGTACGCCCGCATCAAGTTCCGCTGGCTGCACTAATGCGGCAATGCCGAGCACGCCCAGGGTATTAAACATATTCGAGCCGATAACATTACCCAGGGCAATATCGTGCTCGCCCTTGCGGGCGCTCATAATGGAGGCGGCGAGCTCCGGCAGGCTGGTGCCGATGGCGACAATGGTCAGGCCGATAATTAAATCACTCACACCGAACGCAGTGGCAATATTAATGGCGCCCCACACCAGTAATTTTGAGCTAATGAGTAGCAGGACCATGCCTGCGGCTAATCGCCAGAGAGCCTGACTCATGGGCATGTCAGACGGAATCTCATCATCAAATTCTGAGCTTAGGGGGTCGGCTGCACAGGCGTTATCTATGTTGTACTTACGTTGTTTCAGCGCCTGAAACACAATCCACGACATTAATGTAAACAACAATAGCATCATTAAAATGCCGTCGACAGTGCCCAGAGCGTTGTCAATTGCCATGAGGGCTACGACGAGCAAAGTGGCAATAATCAATAACGGGTATTCGCGTTTGAGAATGCTGGAGTGTACCGTCAGCGGCACAATCACCGCGGTCGCTCCCAGCACCAGTGCAATATTGGTAATATTAGAGCCAATGGCATTACCCACCGCCAGCCCCGGGTTGCCCCCGTAGGCGGCGAAACTGGCCACCAGCATTTCCGGCGCCGAGGTGCCAAAGCCAACAATGGTCAAACCAATAATCAGGGGCGAGACCCCCAGATTACGCGCGGTAGCAGAGGCGCCCATCACAAACAGGTCGGCGCTCCAGATTAGCAGGGCAAAACCTGCGAGAATGGCTGCAAAATCAATTAATATAGGCACAACTATTTTCAACAGTAATATAAAGAGCGCAATGATACACGATAAAACAATAAGAGTGGGAGCCTGTGACTGGCAGCATCCCCAATGGCAGAACTGTTTCTACCCGGACGATTTACCGCAAGACTGGCGTTTGAGCTACTACGCCAATGAGTTTTCAACGGTACTGGTGCCCCAGTCACAATGGCAGGCGAGCTGGCAGGCAGAGGGTGCGGATTTTGAACAGTGGGCGGAGGATGTGCCGGAAGGGTTTCGGTTTTATTTTTTAACAGCTGATCTAGATGTGGATGATTCACCAATTAAAAAACAACTCGGGGAGGCTTTTGCCGGCTTTGTACCCGCGCATGGAAATGCTGAAGTTGCGCTGATTAACTATGCGGAAAAAAATCTGCGCGGCTGGAAGCAGTGGTTACTTGAGGTGGATTTTAGTGTTGTGTTTTTGATGGGTGAGGATGTAAGCGTTGCGCAGCTGGCTGAGTTTCAGTCGTTGGTTGAAGTGATGGGGTTGTGAGGGTGGGTTTTTATTTATAACCATGGAAAATTTATCAATATTTATGGCATATCGGTTACCCATGTTCATTTTTTGTTCTTGGCCGGAGACTTATCTGTGTGATTTGTCGGGTTGACTAGCTGGGTGGTTTACCAGATGTACAAAATATAATCAGTTTTTCAACCTGAAAATAAGCACATTAATGCGAGTTATTTCTCAGATCAAATGCAGTTGATAAATTTCACTTGCGATTCATCAATCGGCCAATTAAAATGCTCGCGGGCTATAACTATCTGGTTTTTATTGCAATTTTATTTCAGTAATATGACTGCATGTATTGTGCTGGTACGCTAAATAGTTAAAAAATAATAATAAGATACAGGATATCTGGAGCTTCAAAATGAACAGGAACAACTGGCGCCTGCCGCTGTGTATTGCAATTTCGTCTGTCTTTATCACCCCTGCGTTTGCTGAATTAACGGTCTTACCGGGTGAAACCTATCTGAACACGGTCACATTGGAGAATATAGACCTGATACTTAATCAGGGGGTATTTGATAATTCTGCTTTAGTCGGTAATTTAGATTTTTCGACATTTAATAATCAGGGCTCAACCTTAAATAATGCAGACATGTTCTTTCAGAATCAAAGTGCACTACTGAACTATGGCAGTTTTGAAAATCTCGGCAGAATGTATTTTTATGAGACTGCCCGACTTGAGAATTACGGCAGTTTTCTAAATGCGGGTGCAGTTGAAACTTCATCGCTGACAAATCAGGCATCCGCAGTATTCACGAATACAGCAACGGGCGTTATTACCATGAATGGGAATAGCGTCATTAATAATGTCGGTGTGTTTAATCATAACGGCGATTTTATTACAGGTCTGCCTACCAGGCCATTTGTCAATACACTGAACAATTCAGGAACATTCAATAACAATGGCCGATTTATGCTGCCTTTTAATGAGTTCCATTTAAATAATTCAGGCACTTTTAATAATTACACCGACATCGAACTCAGAGCGCCATCGAGTGAAATAGTCAATTCGGGCAGATTTGAAAATAACGCTCGAATTACTGTTCTGGGAAGTCTCATCAATACTGCAACGGGTGTTTTTAATAATCTCGTTGGTCAATGGGTTGAAGTGCAGGGTGTAGTGAATAATCAGGGCGTTTTTAATAATGATTCTGAGCTACGTATCAATGAAGGTTTTGTCCCTTATACCAGCATTACAACCGTTGCTGAGTTAAATAACAGCGGCGTGTTTAATCATACCTCTGGTCTTAGCTCTACTGGACAACAGGGTTTAAATATAATCAACTCCGGTGAATTTAATAATAATAATGGCATTAGCTCGGAAGGGCGAATTGCGATTGATAACAGCGGTGTGTTTAATAATAATACGATTTTAGATTTAGGTGGTGTTAACGCATTTTTTGAGGCACCTGAAGGGGTGTTAGTTAACGCTGGCACATTTAATAACAGGGGTTCTATTTTTGGTGCCGGTTACCTTGAGAATAATGCAGCATTTGAAAATGCCGAAGGTAGAGTTGAGGTTGTTGGTCGCTTACTAAATAATGCAGCAGGTACTTTTAATAATGGTACTTTTGGTTTTGTTCGTGTTGCCGGCGTGCTAGAAAACAGGGGTGAATTTAATAACCAGTTTGATTTGTCGTTGGATGAAATTCCTGGTGCATTTGATCCTTTTACAGGCAGGCCTTTTGCAGCTGAATTAAATAATAGTGGTATGTTTAATAATACAGATATTATCAGGGTGGCTGCATCCGAAGGGCTTAACTTAATTAACGCGGGTACATTTAATAATAATGGAACCCTTGATTCCACGCGGCGTACAGTGATTACTAATTCAGGTGTGTTTAATAATAATAGAGTGCTGGATTTAACGGCGAGTGATATGCGCGGAAGTGAAGTCATTAACGCGGGCACTTTTAATAATAATGCCGAGTTACGTGGTGTTACTACCCTTGATAATACCGGCACTTTTCAAAATGACGGATTTGTAGAAGATGTTAGCTCATTGCTAAATAGCGGGCTGTTTGAAAATAATTTTATTGTTCGCGTTATGAATAATTTTGTTAATCGTGTTACCGGTGTATATAACAATGGCTCTGAGTTTTATCAGGGAATTACTGAAGTATCCGGCGTGCTGCAAAATCAGGGTGAATTCAATAATATTGGTTATGTAGAGTTAGCCAGGGGGTTTGATGTTAATACGGGCATGTTTGTAAATGCTGAGCTGAATAACTCTGGTGTATTTAATAACTCAGGCATTATCTCAAGTTCAAATGAGCTTGTGATAAATAACTCCGGAGAGTTTAATCACATAGCTCAGACCAGCTTACCCTTTAACACGGTAATTAATAACTCCGGAACATTTAATAATGGCGGAATGTTTGATTTTAGATTAAGTCCGTTTTTATTAAGTGGAAATTCGCAATTTAATAACACGGGCAGGTTTAATAATAACCGTGTACTTGATGGCGGCACTTCGGCTAATCTGATAAATAGAGGAATAATAAACAATAGCTCCTCGATAAGGTCTTTTAACCAGATTACAAATGAAGGCACAATTAATAACGATGGTGAATTTTATCTATCTGAAATAGTGGTGAATAATACCCTTGATAACCGTGGTACGCTTAATAACAGTGAGACTTCTAGAATTGAGTTAAGCAATAGTTTTGGTGGCGGTTCCGCACAAATTCAAAATTCAGGGACGATAGTCAATAATGGTGAAATAACTGGTTTTGGTGATATTAATAATCAGGGCACTATCACCAATAATGCATCTATTCAGGGTTCAATTAATATTGTTTCAAACGGCTTAATAACCAATACCGGTTCTATCAATGCGGATAACATTGAAATATCCGGAAGGCTGGAAGGTACGGGTAATATTAATTTGACAGGGCTTAATGGCCTGGTGATTACCGAAGCGGGCACCCTTGCACCAGCATACATAAATAACCCGGATAATCCTTTTGCACCATCGAACTTAACCATAAATAACATGCTGGCACTCGATGGGACACTGGAAGTGACATTTAATGAATTTGGATTCAATGATGCATTTACAGTGACCGGTCCTGTTCTGTTGGGCACTAATTCAGTGCTTGATGTTTCACTACAGGATTATAACTGGGGCTTAGGGAATTCATATGACCTGATGTTTGCTGATAGTATTAGCGGAGACTTTGGTGACTTCTTTTATAGCTCGGCTCTCGACCCATCGCTGGCACTGGAGTGGAGTATATTTAGTGATGGCTTTGGGGACATTTTAAGAATTGATGTGGTATCAGCCGTACCATTACCCGCTTCTGTCTGGTTATTTATCTCGGGTATTGTGGGTTTAATCAGTATTAGAAGACGAAAGCATTAATAAAATTTAAAATTGTTAAAATAAAAAAACCGCGCATTAAGTCGCGGTTTTTTTATGGCTGTAGCATTGATTGTTTGAAAATAAAATAGAAATGATAGGGGCATCCATTATAGCTGTTTAAGTAAGACATAAAGCTTCTCAAAAGCTTCTCAAGACACCTATGCTAAGTAGTCAGTAAAAACAAAGGCTTAGATTGTATCTAGGCCTTTTGCTATTATGGATGCCCGAATAAAACTGAATAAAACTTGTTGGGATTCAACTTCGACTATACTCATCCGTTAAACTTGATGAATAGGATAATAATCATGGATTACAAAACTACTTATAACGTTGCACAAGGTTCAGTGATTACTGCACAAAAAAACGAGTCTATTGGAACCGATGGATGTGGGCCGTGTGTAGGGTTGATAGTAGTAACAAAAAACACTTTAATAAAGACCTGTGGTCATTTTGAAGTTGGAGAAAAAGCTAATAACCATCTCGATAAATCGATGAAAGCTGCAGAAAAAATTTTAGAGGATCATTTTCCAAAAAAGAATGAAACACTGGGAGTAGGCTATGTCACAACTTCTAGTGAACCATCAACCAAAGGAATTATACAAGCTATTACACTTCATTATCCTGGACTGGTAATCTTGAGTTCAGATAACAAGACTGGCATTGTTGTTAGTAAACAAGGCGGCATAAAAGTACTAAATTTTAATGACAACATAACTACAAAGACCGGCGATGCTAATAAGCTAGCTTCTATAGAATAATTCAGGATTAAGCTGAAGTGTCAGATAACACGTAATACTCATTTAAGTGATTAAATCTTTGATCTCTGAGCGTAAGCTTATATGCTTTTCAATAGCGTCTGGATGTACGCGATATAATCCATTTCTAATTCAAAATAAATACTTAGAAACTAACATGGGCACCCATGCTTAAGAAATCAATAAAAACAAAGGCTTAGATTGCATCCAGGCCTTTTGTTATTATGAGTGCCTGAATAAGCTGCTTCGACTCAAAGCCAGGCGCGCTACGGGCATGACGACATAAGAAATAATCGGCACGATAATTCCCACTACCACCGTCACATTAAGCCATTTGATGGCGGGTAGAAACTGCCCGACAACATCAGGAATGAAATAGACCAGAGGAAGCAACGCTAAAAACGTGATTAGTGCCATCACATGCTCGTTAATCGGTTGAGTATTCTGCGACTTGCTTTTGTCTGTCTGGCGATTCGAAGCGTAGCTAAGGTTGCTGGATTGTAGGCGGATGTCTTTTGATAGCTGAGTCATAATGAGTGCCTTACTTTTATGAGTGAATTCGAATTTATTGATTCTGGCTAACAACCAAAAGGTGCACTTCGTTAATCGCACTTACTTTTGCAGCTGTACTACGAACTAAATCGCCATTTACAATGTTATTAATAGTGGTGTTTTCTGTATTATCTTGCTCACTAATTTTTGCTTCACCCGTAATCACATAAATTAGCGTGTCCTTGTTTAAATCCAGATGACTTCCAGCTTTTAAATGAACGATATCCATGATCGTGTGGCTATCAAACGTATCATCCTGAGATTTGTCTCCGCCATAAATTCGGGTCACACCCTCCAGTTTCGGCGTGTATGATTTATAAGCTGCACGTTGGCCTTTCTCTTCGGGTAATGCCCACACCTGCAACATTCTGTTTTTGCCGTTGTCTGGATTAACTTCATCATGAGAGAAACCTTCACCACCAGCACGTTGCACTTGCACATCACCTGCAACCAAATCTTTACCGTGTTCCATAGACCCTTTGTGGCTCACTCGACCATCAATGATGATAGAAATAACATCGGTTTCGCTATGCGGGTGCATGCCCGATGAACCAAAAGGGTTATATTGAGCGTCAGCCAGATAAACCATGCTGCCTAATCCTTCAAAGGTTACAGGTGTTTTGCGTTCACCAAAAATACGGCTGTCAGTCACAAGGCGATGCTCAACGATGCCAGCAAATCCACCCAGTGGTAATGCGTCTCTTGATAATATTTCCATGATTAAATCCTGTTTTGTTTAGATACGTTTCTGTAGTTGATGGAATTATTCTAGTGGTTTAGGATTGTTTGATATATATCGATATACTGGAATCATTGTTCCAATTTCAACAACAATAAAGACGGCAATATTAAGGCAAGGATCAGAATGGCTGGAACTACGGATTTGAATGACATGATGCTGTTTATCGCGGTGATTGATGCAGGAAGCTTTACGCTAGCCGCAGACCGCTTAAATATCCCGAGAGCGAATTTGAGCCGTAAGATTTCTCGGCTGGAAGAGCGGCTAGGGGTCACACTGCTGGAGCGCACCACTCGATCACAACACATCACCGAAGCCGGAAAAAACTATTTAGCGCATTGTCGACGCATTCACCTGGAAGTGGATTTAGCGCAGGCGTCCATTGCCCAAATATTAAATAAGGTAGAAGGGCAACTCAGAATAGGTGCGTCTGTGGGAATGGGCCATGAAGTGCTAAAGCCTGTGCTAGGGCGGTTTATGCACCAATATCCGGCGATCAACTTACAGCTAAACCTGCTTAACCGGCGGGTGGATCTAATTGAAGAGGGATTTGATTTAGTCATCCGTATTGGCGCGCTGGAAGATTCCCGTTTAATTGCCAAACGTTTAGGCCAGGTCAGTCGAAAAATATACGTCAGCCCAGGCTATTTAAAACGCAGTGGAACAATAACGTCTATTGAGCAATTGGGCCAGTACGATTTTTTGCTGATGAGTAGCGTACATAATGATGGCCGTGTAGCCTTAAAATCCGGCAAGCAACAGCAGGTATTTCGAGTTACACCTAAAATACTGGTGGACGATTTTCTCATCCTTAAACAAATGGCGATAGAAGGTGTAGGCATCGCCATTATTCCCGATTACATGTGCCATCAAGAAGTAAAAAACGGCACGTTAATCCCGTTGTTTGAAGAATGGGGAATGCCAGATGTAGACGTGTACGCGTTATACCCTAAGCACAGGTTAAATATCCCCAAAGTAAAAGCGTTTTTGGAATACATCCAGGCGGTGTTTAAGGAAAGGTTGTGATGATGGGTGATTGCCGAGTAGCTTATTGTAGAGGTTTCACTAGG
>Ga0316206_1000473_pt1 | contig 53169 bp, 54 predicted proteins | sample 6monthpyrite_MG_FD_204942 | JGI IMG/M metagenome (GOLD analysis project Ga0316206, IMG submission 204942) | Microbial mat bacterial communities from mineral coupon in-situ incubated in ocean water Damariscotta River, Maine, United States -... | ecosystem: Environmental > Aquatic > Marine >...
AGATGGTCCGTTCAGCAAAAATATTTCGCATTTCGCAGCACGCCAACAACAAATGGACATGGCCGAGGCGGTACAGTCAGCGCTTGAAAAACAATCCATTGCTATCATCGAAGCAGGAACAGGCACTGGTAAGACCTTTGCTTATCTCGTGCCCGCATTATTGAGTGGTTTAAAGGTTATTGTTTCAACTGGGACAAAGAACCTGCAGGACCAATTATTCCATCGAGATTTACCCAGCGTCTGTGAAATATTGAAACTGCCCGTTAAAGTAGCTCTGCTAAAAGGCAGGGCAAATTATCTATGCCAGTATCGACTGGATGTCGCTATGATGGAAGGCAGATTGCGATCACGAAGTCAGATATCCTATTTACAAACAATTCGTGAATGGTCGGGACGAACTATCGCAGGTGATATAGCTGAGATAGAGGGTGTGCCCGAAGATTCGATAGTCTGGTCCCTGGTTACTTCTACTGTCGATAATTGTCTGGGTTCCGATTGTCCTTCTTACAATGGCTGTTTTGTGATGGAATCACGGCGTAAGGCACAAGAGGCCGATTTACTTGTAATCAATCATCATCTCATGTTTGCTGATATGGCACTGAAAGAAGATGGTTATGGCGAATTACTGCCGGGTGCGAATGCCTTTATTATCGATGAAGCACATACGCTACCAGATGTCGCCACTCAGTTTTTCGGTCAATCACTCAGTGCCAGACAGTTGAATGAGCTTAGTAAAGATACACGTACAGAACATCTTAGTGCCGCAGGCGATATGGGAGATTTATCCGAGTCGTGTGACCAGCTTGAGAAAGCGGTAAGTGATTTTAGATTAGCGTTGGGTCAGAGTATGGGGCGACTGGCATGGAAGCAGGTAAAGAATCAAGTTGCAGTCAAAGAAACGTTAGCTGTTCTGGAAGATAAGTTGCACACACTGTGTGAATGGTTGGAGCTGGCTTCAGTAAGAAGTAAAGGGCTGGATAATTGCTGGAACCGGGCCACGGAATTCATTGCAAAGATTACATTGTTGACACAGTCAAATGATGAGAATTTTATTCAATGGCTGGATGTACATAAACGATCATTTGTATTTCATTTGTCGCCATTAAATATCGCTGAAAACTTTCAGGCACAAATGCAGGCGATTCCCTGTTCATGGGTATTTACATCAGCTACCTTGAGTATTAATGGCGAGTTCAAGCATTTTAAACAAAGGTTAGGGATTGAAAATTGCGAAACCTTGCAACTGGATAGTCCATTTGATTATGCTAAAAATGCCTGGTTGGTGGCCACACCGGATATGCCTGATCCAAATTCAGAATTCTACACTGAAGCTGTGATCGAATATGCGATACCGTTGCTTGAGGCAAGTAAAGGCAGGGCGTTTTTATTATTTACCAGTCATCGAGCCCTGAAGCAGGCGGAATCTTTGTTAAAAGATCGTGTGGACTACACTATGTATGTTCAAGGTGATGCCCCCAGGGATTTACTACTCGAATCATTCCGAAAGGATGGTAATGCTTTACTGTTAGGTACGAGCAGTTTCTGGGAGGGCGTGGATGTACGAGGTTCTGCATTGTCAATTGTGATTATTGATAAACTACCCTTTGCCTCACCGGGTGACCCGGTATTGCAAGCCCGGATTGAATTGATTAAGAAAAGTGGTCAGAATGCCTTTTTTGATTTCCAGCTACCTAATGCGGTGATTACGCTCAAACAAGGTGTAGGTCGTCTGATCAGGGATGTTTCCGATCGTGGTGTGATGGTGATTTGTGATCCTCGGTTGACAGGCAAGTCGTACGGTAAGGTGTTTTTGAAGAGTCTTCCGCCGATGAAGCGTATGATAGACGTTGAAAGAGTTAAAGGTTTTCTGCAAGAATTATAAAATGAGTAGCAAAATATAATGAAAACTATTCTGGCAATTGATACTTCAACCGAGGCTTGTTCGGTTGCATTATATCTTGATGGTGAGATAACTGAACGCTTTGAGATAGCACGTCAGCGTCATACTGAGTTGGTGCTGCCGATGGTGGATTCCGTTCTGGATGAGGCGGGTATCTCTATTGAGTCGGTTAAAACCTTAGCGTTTGGGTGTGGCCCTGGTAGTTTTACCGGCATACGAATTGGTACGGGTGTGGTGCAGGGCATCGCATTGGGTGCGGATTTGCAGGTTGCACCTGTATCCAGTCTTGCTGCAATTGCACAAGGTGTTAATCGGCTAACAGGGCATGAAAATGTCATGGCTGCAATTGATGCAAGAATGCAGGAAATCTATTGGGGTTGTTACAAACTTGATGATCAAGGTTATATGAAAGCCTGTCAGGATGAGGTGGTAGCCAAACCCGAGCAGTTACCGCTGCCTGATGAAAGTTATGAATGGTTCGGTGCGGGTACTGCATGGTTGGCATACGCTGATGCGCTAAAAGATTTAACTGCGGACAGGTTGATAGGAATGGATGGAAGCTGTTTGCCACATGCGCAGGATGTCGCATTATTGGCTTGCGATATAATTGATAATGACAAACTGGTTTCTGCAGAAAATATCCAGCCGGTTTATCTTAGAAATGAAGTTGCCTGGAAAAAGATAAAATAAAAATCTTGTGATTGGCAGGAGCGGCATTCAGTGTTTCTGGCTTCTTGATTTCTTGTGGGAGCGGATTCATCCGCGAAAAAGCCATCGCGAATAAATTCGCTCCTACAGCGGGTTTATTAAGCCAGTAATCTTTTTAGAATTCCCTCATACATCAAGGAGAGCTTATCCAGATCATCACAGCTGACGCATTCATCAACCTGATGTATGGTCGCATTCAGAGGTCCCAGTTCCAGTACCTGAGCACCTGTTGGTGCAATGAAACGACCATCCGATGTGCCGCCTGATGTCGAGAGTTCGGCTTCAATACCGGCATGTTCTTGTATGGCTTCTGTTGCAGCACTGACCAGTTCACCACGGGGTGTAATAAATGGATTGCCTGACAAACGCCAGTTGAGTTCGTATTTTAGCTCATATTTATCGAGTATCTGATGTACCGTTTCTTTTAGTTGTTGTTCAGTTGTTTCGGTTGAGAAACGAAAATTGAACTTGGCTTCTACCTTTCCGGGAATAACGTTTTCTGCGCCCGTGCCCGAGTTAAAGTTAGATATCTGAAAAGTAGTGGGTGGAAAAAATTCATTACCTTTGTCCCACTGTTGTGCACACAGTTCTGCCATAGCTGGCGCGAAACGATGGATCGGGTTATCGCTTAAATGAGGGTAGGCGACATGACCTTGAACACCATTGACAGTCAGGTAACCATTTAATGAACCACGACGACCATTTTTTATTACATCACCCAGTTGTTTACTGCTGGATGGTTCACCGACCAGACACCAGGTTATTTTTTCATCGCGGGCCTCAAGGTGTTCGACGACTTTGATGGTACCGTTAATGCTAGGGCCTTCTTCATCACTGGTAATAAGAAAAGCAATCGAGCCATTGTAGTCAGAATGATTTTTAATAAATCGTTCACATGCTGTTACCATAGCGGCGAGACTGCCTTTCATGTCGGCAGCACCACGGCCATATAAAAGACCATCGCGTTCTTGTGGTTCGAACGGATGACTGCTCCAGTCCTCTATTGGCCCTGTGGGTACGACATCGGTATGACCTGCAAATGCAAATACAGGATTATCTGATCCACGTCGAGCCCAGAAATTATCAACGTCATCGAAACGCAAGCGTTCTATCGTAAAGCCAATGGCTTCCAGCCTGGCGATCATTGTTTCCTGGCAGCCGGCATCTTCCGGGGTGACGGATTGACGGGAAATGAGGTCTTTTACTAGTGTGATGGTGTCTGACATGTTTGAAATAATTAACCGAGTTGTTGATATTGTTCTTCGTTAAAACCGACGATAATCTGCTTGCCGTGTACGAGCACGGGTCTTTTTATAATAGCCGGCGACTCCAGCATGATGGTTATTGCGCTGTTTTCATCAATTGATTCTTTGACATCATCTGGCAGTTGTCGCCAGGTTGTGCCACGTCGATTGAGTAGTACTTCCCAGCCAATCTGTTTTACCCATTTACTGAGCGTGACCTTGTCGAGTCCGTCTTTGCGAAAGTCATGAAACTGATACTCAATTCCATGACTTTCCAGCCACTTGCGCGCTTTACGAATCGTGTCGCAATTAGGTATCCCGTGAAGGATCATTAAATATCACGAAGCAGTTCATTAATACCGACTTTGCCGCGTGTTCTTTCATCTACCTGTTTAACGATCACTGCACAGTAAAGACTATAGGTGCCATCTTTAGATGGTAAGTTACCTGATACAACAACAGAGCCGGCAGGGATACGGCCATAACTCACTTCACCCGTCATGCGATTGAAGATCTTGGTACTCTGGCCAATGTATACGCCCATAGAGATAACCGCGCCTTCTTCAACGATAACACCTTCAACAACTTCTGAACGTGCGCCTATGAAGCAGTTGTCTTCAATAATGGTAGGACCTGCCTGAATGGGTTCGAGTACACCACCGATGCCAACGCCGCCGGAAAGATGAACGTTTTTACCTATTTGTGCGCATGAGCCCACGGTTGCCCAGGTATCAACCATGGTGCCTGAATCTACGTAGGCGCCAATATTGACGTAAGAAGGCATAAGAACAACACCGGAAGAGATATAACTACCTCTACGTGCCGCAGCCGGCGGTACGATGCGTACACCACCCTCACGTAGATCACGTGAATTACAATCTGCATACTTGGATGGAACCTTGTCGTAATAATTGGTGAAACCACCCTTCATGAAACGGTTGTCTTCGATACGGAAATACAGCAAAACTGCCTTTTTTAACCACTGGTTAACAACCCAGTCACCATCTTTCTTTTCGGCTACCCGGGCAGACCCGTTGTCGAGCATGGAAATGGCTTCCATAACGGCTTCCTTGACCTGGGGTTCAACACTACGCGGGGTGATGTCGGCGCGGCGTTCAAAGGCTTCTTCAATAATTTGTTGCAAGTCACTCATGTTATTACCTTATATCTCAAGCTAGTAGTTCTGCCCGATAAAAATGGAGCAGGCGGTGGAATAATGGACGAAATTGTAAGCCAGATGGGCACTCAAAACCAGTCAAAGCGTATTTATATACTGTTTTATACGCTCAGCTGCCTCAACGCATTCGCTAATATCAGCAACCAATGCCAGTCGTACCCGGTTTTTTCCCGGATTGATGCCATTGGCTTCGCGAGATAAAAAGCTGCCAGGAAGAACGGTGGCATTCTGTTGGTCATATAATCCCCGGGCAAATTCCATGTCATCAATAGGTGTTTTTAACCAGAGGTAAAAGGCACCGTCCGGGGCTTCGACAGGTATGACAGCGGATAAGATATCGATAACGGACTTGAATTTTTCACGATACAGGTCACGGTTATGTTTGACATGTACTTCGTCCTGCCATGCTTTGACGCTAGCCATTTGCGTTGGTAGTGACATCGCACAGCCATGATAGGTACGATATAACAAAAATTGCTTCATGATATCGGCGTCGCCAGCAACGAAGCCGGATCTTAGGCCAGGCGCATTGGAGCGTTTTGACAAGCTGTGGAAGACAATACAGCGAGCATAATCAGTGCGCCCCATCATTGCGGCGGCCTGTAACAAACCGGGTGGAGGGTTTTGCTCGTCAGGGTAAAGTTCTGAGTAACATTCATCGGAGGCAATAATAAAGTCATGCTTGTCAGCCAGTTGTATCAACTGTTGCATAGTATCACTACCAATAACGGCACCGGTTGGATTGCCGGGCGAACAAATAAATAACAATTGGCATTTGTTCCAAATGTCATCGGTGACGGCGTTAAAATCAGGAATATAATTGTTGTCTGATAGCGTATTAAGGAAGTAAGGCGTTGCGCCAGCAAGATATGCGGCCCCTTCATATATTTGATAAAAAGGGTTTGGCATGAGTACCAGGGCATCAGACTGTTTTTCAATCACGGCCTGGGTGAAGGCAAACAGTGCTTCGCGTGTTCCATTTACGGGCAATACATGCTGGTTTGCATCGATTGAATTATTCGGCAACTTAAAGCGATTACTTATCCATGATGTTATAGCCTGACGAAGCTCATCACTGCCCTTGGTTAAGGGGTAGTTTGTCAGACCTTTCAGGTTGTTTATGAGAGATTCGCTAATAAAAGCAGGTGTAGCATGTTTAGGTTCGCCAATAGACAAGGCAATATGATCAAGCTGTTCGGGAGGATGGCAATCTGCTTTTAACTGGGCCAGTTTCTCGAACGGGTAGGGCTGTAATTTTTTCAGATCCGGATTCATATTTGAAATATTGTTGTCACTATCAATGATAGTTAGGCATTATACGTTAAATTGATCAAATGAGCAGTCTGTAATGACAAGACCCGTATCCTATTTCTGGCCCGATATTAGTTTGCTGTTTGCGGCAACGATGTGGGGTATTTTCTGGTACCCGTTAAGGTTATTCGAATCAGCCGGTATGTCGGCACTTTGGGTGACCATGATAGCCTTTCTAACGACCAGTATTATAGGCCTGGTTTACACAGCCAAATTGTGGCCTCAATACCTGATTAAACCTAAAACATTGACGCTGATCGCATTAACTGCGGGCTGGTGTAATGTTGCCTTTCTGGTTGCCGTGGTGGAAGGAAATGTTATCAGGGTTATTTTGTTGTTTTACCTTTCACCTATCTGGACAGTGATACTTGGGCATTTTATTTTAAAGGAAACGATCTCGTTTAAGGCGTTTCTGATATTTCTGGTCGCCTTTGCGGGGGCAATGATTATGTTATGGGAGCCTAACATGGGTTTCCCGTGGCCCCAGGGTTTAGCTGACTGGCTGGCGATTTCTGCTGGATTTGGTTTTGCCTTTAGTAATGTTCTGATTCGATCCTTACAACAAGTGAGTATTCCAGTTAAAACAACCGCAAGTTGGCTTGGATGTGTCGGGATTACCGCTGTCTGGATTGTTTTTGCGCAAGATGTTGTACCAGACATCATGCCTGTTACCTGGATGTCCAGTATTGCGCTGGGTTTATTTGGTATCGTATTTATGACCTTGTCTGTCCAGTATGGTATTACACATATGCCAGTGTATCGTTCTGCTATTATTCTGTTGTTTGAGATTATTGTAACCGCTGTTTCTGCCTATTGGTTGGCGAATGAAACAATGAATTCACGCGAATGGGTTGGCGGTATCATGGTTGGCCTTAGTGCATTGTTGGTTGCAAGAGAGGGGAAACAACATGAGCAATAATTTTCTTTGTCTCCATCATTGCAGTGTTATTGTAAGTGATACCGATGCCGCATTGGCATTTTATTGTGGTGTATTAGGATTGAAATTAAATCCGAACAGGCCTGAGCTGGGATATCCTGGAGCCTGGTTAGATATTGGTGAACAGCAAATACATTTATTGGAATTACCGAATCCTGATACTGCCGATGGACGTCCTGAACATGGTGGTCGGGACCGGCATGTCGCACTAATAGTTAAATCCTTGTCTACAGTTGAAAATCAACTAGGTGATGCGGGTTGTGTTTTTACACTAAGCAAATCTGGGCGTAAGGCATTATTTTGTCGTGATCCTGATGGAAATGCGTTAGAAATGATTGAAGCTTAATTGTTTATAGTACAACGTTAAAAACTAACTTAACTCAGGTGGGAAACGGTTTCGGACCGCCTTCCACAAAACTGTATTTATCTCTGATGTTCGTTGCGAACTGGCTATTCACTCATCCAGCTGTTCTTTCAATGCATCCCGTAAATTTATAAATTCATTTTCTGTGAGAGGCTGATTTTCCTTGTTGGTAATATAAAAAACATCCTCAATACGCATGCCGATAGTAGCGATTTTGGCATTTTGTAGTTCTATGTTGCATTCTTTGAATGCAAGTCCGATTTGAGAAAGTAAACCTGGGCGATCAGCTGTAGTGACTTCAAGGATCGTCCTATTTTGATTTTTATCCAGAGAAAATTTAATATCTGTTTGCACTTCAAAATGTTTGTGTTGTCTGGGAAGTCGGCGATGTATTTTGATGTCAGTGTCAGATTCATCTTTAAGTGATTCTTTAAGTGATTGTTTGATTTCGTCAAGACGATCTTCATTGCGTTGATCATTGGTATGTAAATCAAGCACAAGGTATGTGTCGAGTGTGTAATGATCTTTTGAACTGAGAATCCTGGCATCGACAATATCCAACCCGGATTTTTCCAATGTTGCTGTTGTTATAGCAAATTGATGGGATTTCACCGGTGCATAAATAAAAATAGCCGTGCTACCGCGAGCTTTATCATAACGCACACAGACAAGCGGTAAAGAAGACTGGTTAGTGTTGATGATTGATTTAATGTGCCAGGATATTTCATCAGCCGTATATTGGATGAAATAGTCATCATTGAATGACGACCAGGTGTTTTCAGTCTGATCCTGGCTAATATTATATGCTTCAAGTATTTTCAAGGCGTCAGTTTTTTTGCCTTCAATAATAGTTTGATGATTGATTAAGTTGTCACTGCTAATATGTAACATTCTTTTTGTGGATCGGTAGAGTTCCTTTAGAAGTGAGTCTTTCCATGAATTCCACAGATCAGGGCTTGTGCCGCGGATATCTGCGACGGTGAGCAGGTATATGTAGTCCAGGTGAGTGAGGTCACCCATTTTATTAGCAAATTCCTTAATGACATCCGGATCGCTGATATCTTTACGTTGAGCTGTCATCGACATCAAGAGGTGGTTTTTTACCAGCCAGGCGACCAGGTTGGTATCATAATGTCCCAGACCATGATCATGGCAAATTCTAATGGCTACTTGCTCACCTAGTTCAGAATGGTCTCCACCTTGTCCTTTTGAGATGTCGTGTAATAATCCTGCCATATATAACAGTTCAGGTTTGGCAATTTTCCCAATAATTTCACTACACAGCGGAAATTCATTTTCAAACTCAGGTACCGTAAAGCGACGCATATTACGAACAACAAACAGAATGTGTTCATCCACGGTATAGTTATGAAACAGGTCATATTGCATTCGACCAACTATGTTAGCGAATTCCGGCAGATAAGCGGCTAAAATACCATAACGGTTCATACGTCTCAGCTCATGTGTAATACCTTCTGGCTGGCGTAATATTTCCATAAACAGGCTGCGGGTACGCAGGTCGCTTCTAACCTTGTTATCAAGTAGATGATGACTGGCGCGAATAAGCCTGATGGTCGAGGCGCGAACACCTTTGGCCTCCGGGTGTGTTTGTAATAGTAGAAATACTTCCAATAAAGCGTAAGGGTAAAGTTTGAAGACATTGTCATTCGTAACTTCGATAAAACCTTTGATGGTTTGGAATCGTCGATTTAAAGGCACAGGCTCGGGCGAGTCATCGGCGTAGATAATTTCTTCCTGAAAGTGTTGTAATAACATTTCATTAAGTCGGTCGAGTTCCATAACGGTTCGATAGTACTGTTGCATAAATTGTTCAACAGCAAGATTATGTTCGCCATCATTAAATCCGAATTGCAGTGCAATTGTCTTTTGATAATCAAACAGTAGACGGTCTTCGCGGCGTTTGGTCAGCATGTGTAATGCGAAACGTATTTTCCAGAGAAGTTTTTGTCCCGATATTAATGACTGATATTCTGGTTCACTTAAGAAGTCATGCGAGACCAGATCGGACAAATTCCTGGCATCAAAGTGACGTTTTGCAACCCATCCAACCATTTGAATGTCACGCAGGCCACCAGGGCTTTCCTTGATGTTGGGTTCCAGTTTATAAGCGGTATCGTCAAAGCGCATGTGCCTTTCTTTTTGTTCTTTCCATTTTGCTTCAAAAAAATCATGACTGGACCAGATTTTGTCGACAGCCGTTGCCTCATTCATATGGTCAAACAGGGTTGATGCACCAGTAAGAAATCGTGATTCGATCAAATTGGTGATGACGGTAACATCTTTTTCTGATTCGCTGACGCATTCGCTGATCGTACGAACACTCTGACCCACTTCCATGCCAATATCCCAGAGCATGGTGAGGAATGTTTCTATTTTGTCTTTGTGAGGTTCTATTGCTTCTTCATCAAATAATAGAAGCAAGTCAATATCGGATCCAGGGTGTAACTCTGAACGACCATAACCACCTACAGCGATTAATGCGGCTTGGTCATTTGATGTTTCGAAGTGGATTTTCCAGATTCGTTTTAATAATTCGTCAATCAGGTAAGCGTAGGCATGTACTAATTTATCAATGTCTTCATTTTGCTCAAACAATTCATGCAGGGTTTGTTTACCTTGCTTAAGTGTTTTACGAAATAATTTTAAAGTGTTATCTGAGCTTGATAATGTCTCATCAAAAGCTGTGGCGTCAAATAGACGGTCATGTAGGGTGCTATTCATAGTTGATTTATACGACTTGGGTTAATTGGCAGGTAATATTGGATCTTCATCTGATCTGAGTGTTAATACTTCAAAGCCATCTGCTGTGACGAGTATTGTGTGCTCCCATTGTGCCGAGGCCTTATGATCTTTGGTCACGACAGTCCATTCGTCGCCCAGGAGTTTAATATTCCTTTTACCTAAATTGACCATCGGCTCAATAGTGAACGTCATGCCTTCAACCAGTTCATCGCCTGTACCGGGCGTGCCATAATGTACGACCTGTGGGTCCTCGTGAAAATTGAGTCCAATACCATGTCCGCAATACTCTCGTACAATTGAATAATTTTTGGCCTCAACGTATTTCTGGATAATACTGCCGATGTCACCGAGACGTGTGCCGGGTTTAACGATGCTAATGGCACGACGAAGGCTTTCATAAGTGGTTTCAATCAGGCGTTTGTTATGTGGAGCTGTGTTACCAACACAAAACATTTTACTGGTATCACCATGGTAACCGTCTTTAATGACTGTGATGTCGATGTTGATGATGTCGCCACTTTTGAGTTTTTTCTTTCCAGGGATGCCATGACAGACCTGATGGTTGACCGAAGTGCAGATGGATTTCGGAAATCCCTTATAATTGAGTGGAGCAGGAATAGCATTTTGCTCATTTACGATGAAGTCATGGCAGATTTTGTCGAGTTCATCGGTTGTAACTCCTTGTTTTACATGATGTTCTATCATTTCTAATACATTGGCTGCCAGTTTTCCCGCGACGCGCATTTTTTCAATTTCATCAGCCGTTTTTATCGTTATTGCCATTTTTTTTCCTGAAAATGTTTTTGTAAATCGAATTCTAGCATGATTAACATACTAAATATCTCTGGATTCATTGTTGTGTGGGCTGGAATATGGTATAAAGCGCGCGCTAATTAAGCAAATTCACACGTGTACTATAACGTACTGCTGGGTGCCAGATGTAAAGTCGGGTAGTAGTATGAGGTACGCGGAAGCCTAACCCTTTAAAAACTGGAGTAATACCATGGCTAAAGTAACTATGCGCCAAATGCTAGAAGCAGGCGTACATTTCGGGCATCAAACCCGTTATTGGAATCCAAAAATGGCACCGTATATTTTTGGAGAAAGAAGTAAGATCCATATCATCAATCTGGAAAAAACCCTTCCATTATTTAACGATGCAACTAATTTCGTCAGCAGTCTGGCATCCAAGCATGGCAAAGTCATGTTTGTAGGTACCAAGCGTTCTGCTCGAAATGCAATTGCTGAAGAAGCTGTTCGTGCCGGTATGCCATACGTTAACCACCGTTGGTTAGGTGGCATGTTGACTAACTTCAAGACAGTAAAGCAATCAATCAAACGATTAAAAGATCTTGAATCAATGGATGCGACAGGTGGTTTTGACCGCCTGACTAAAAAAGAAGCCTTGATGCATAGACGTGAAATGGAAAAACTTGACAAGAGCCTTGGCGGTATCAAGGACATGCGAGGCTTACCGGATGCAATCTTTATTATTGATGTTGATAATGAACATATTGCTGTTAAGGAAGCGGTAAAACTGAATATTCCTGTTATTGCTGTTGTTGACAGTAATAGCACACCTGATGCTGTTGATTATATTATCCCTGGTAATGACGATTCGATTCGTGCAATCCAGTTGTATACATCAGGAATGGCTGATGCCGTTCTTGAAGGTAAAGCAACTGCTTCACAGGTTTCTGACAGCAAAGATGAATTTGTTGAGATGGATGATGAAGGTGAAGAAAAGAAGCCCAAGAAAAAAGCGCCTGCAAAAAAAGCAGCAGCCAAGAAAAAAGCGCCTGTAAAGAAGAAGGTCGCAGCTAAAAAAGCTGAGCCTGAAGCTGAAGTCACTAAACAAGAGGAAGCTAAACCTGAAGAAGCTAAATCTGAAGGTGAAGCAGAAGCTTGATAGTTGCTTGAAACATGCGAGACCTTTGCATATTTATTATGCAAAGGTCCTTTAATCTTGAGTTGAATGTATTTGTAGAGGAATAGAGTTATGGCTATAACTGCAGCCTTAGTTAAAGAATTACGTGAGCGTACTGGTGCTGGCATGATGGAATGCAAAAAGGCACTGGTTGAAACGGACGGAAATATCGATGCAGCCATCGAGTCTATGCGCAAATCCGGTCTTGCGAAAGCAGATAAAAAATCAGGTCGTGTTGCCGCAGAAGGTGTTATTGCCGTCAGTATTTCTGATGATGGTAAACAGGCTGTCATGGTAGAAATAAACAGTGAGACTGATTTCGTTTCCAAAGGTGATGATTTTAAGGGTTTTGTTGCGACTATTATGCAGACTGCTGCAAATGAGTCCCCTGATTCAGTTGAAGCATTATTATCTGCCAAGACAGAAAGTGGTGCCTCTGTAGAAGATACTTGTAAGGCATTGGTTGCCAAGATTGGTGAAAAAGTTGAAGTCCGTCGTCTGTCTAAGATAGCTGGCGATAATCTGGTGACATCTTACTTACATGGTGAGCGCATTGGTGTATTGGTTGAGCTAAAAGGTGGTGATGCTGCATTAGGTAAAGACATTGCCATGCATATTGCTGCCAGCAAGCCAATGTACGTCACTGCTGAAGAAGTAGAACAAAGTGTACTGGATAAGGAAAAAGAGATTTTCTCTGCTCAGGCAAGAGAAAGTGGCAAGCCAGATAATATCATTGAAAAAATGGTTGAAGGTCGTTTGCGTAAATACCTGTCTGAAATTACCTTATTGGGCCAGGCCTTTGTTAAGGACCCAGATCAGACAGTAGAGAAGTTGTTAGCGAGTAATAAGGCAGAAGTAGTCAGTTTTGTGCGCCTTGAAGTGGGTGAAGGCATCGAGAAAAAGACTGAAAACTTTGCTGATGAGGTAATGGCACAAGTAAAAGGGTAGTGCCTTTTCTTTTGTCGTAGTAAATACATGGGTATCCCTTTCGGGGTTACCCATGTATTATATCCGGGTATCAATAATAGCGTATAAAAGGTTAGCTACCATGTCAGAAAATTCTCCCCGATTTAAACGAATTTTGCTCAAGCTAAGTGGCGAAGCTTTGATGGGGGATGGTGATTATGGTATCGACCCGGCAATTATTGCACGAGTTGCAGGTGAGATAAGCGAAATCGTCGAATTGGGCGTCCAGGTAGGGATGGTTATCGGTGGTGGTAATATCTTCCGCGGTGCGGGTCTGGCCCAGGGTGGCATGGATCGAGTAACCGGTGATCATATGGGTATGTTGGCAACTGTCATGAATGCCCTTGCCATGCAAGATGCACTGGAAAAGAAAAACGTCCCCGCTCGTGTCATGTCAGCTCTTAGTATCCATCAGGTTTGTGAAGACTATATTCGTCGTCGCGCGATTCGTCATTTAGAAAAAGGGCGTGTAGTGATGTTTGCGGCAGGCACAGGTAATCCTTATTTTACAACTGACTCAGCTGCGAGCCTGCGGGCTATCGAGATTGGTGCGGATGTTGTTATCAAGGCCACAAAAGTTGATGGCGTGTATACAGATGACCCGGTTAAGAATCCCGACGCAAAACGATATGACAACCTGGGTTATGATGAGATTCTGGATAAGAAGCTAATGGTAATGGATGCAACTGCAATCGTGTTATGCAGGGATAGTAATATGCCGTTAAGAGTGTTCAGTATAAATAATGAAGGCGATTTGTTGCGTATGATTAATGGTGAGTCAATTGGTACGACTGTAGAGTGATGTATAGGTAACTAGCGCCTGAACATAAACACTTAAAGAAATATGCGAGTTAAAAGATGATTGAAGAAATAAAGCAAGATGCTCTGGTGAGAATGGGCAAAAGTGTCGAAGCATTCAAAGCAGAACTAGGAAAAATAAGAACAGGCAGAGCGCACCCTAGTTTGCTTGATCAGGTTAGTGTTGAGTACTATGGCAGCGAGGTACCCCTTAGTCAGGTTGCCAATGTAACAGCTGAAGATGCACGTACCTTACTTGTGTCGCCATGGGAAAAAGATATGGTTAAGGTAGTTGAAAAGGCAATTATGATTTCAGACCTTGGCTTGAATCCGTCAACTGCTGGAACGGCTATACGGGTGCCCATGCCTCCGCTTACCGAGGAAAGAAGACGCGAACTCGTAAAAGTCGTTAGAAAGGAAGCAGAGAACGGTAAAATTGCGATACGAAATATTCGACGTGATGCAAACAGTGATTTTAAAGACCTTGTAAAAGAAAAAGAGATATCCGAGGATGATGAGCGTCGTGGGCACGATGCGATTCAGAAAATGACAGATAAGCACATTGAAGATATTGACAAGCTACTGGCTGTGAAAGAAGCAGAATTGATGGAAGTTTAGGCGACAGGAAATTACTTCCTTAATATCATGTTTGTTAATCTTGATAATCTATTTATCCCCGCGCTTACAAGGATTGTATGATGAGTGAATTACCCAATCACGTTGCAATCATTATGGATGGTAATGGTCGTTGGGCAAGGCAGCGTAATTTGCCACGACACTCGGGACATAAGTCCGGGCTTAAATCGACACGTGAAATCATACAAACCTGCTCAGATAAAAACATCAAAGCCTTAACACTTTTTGCTTTCAGCAGTGAAAACTGGAAACGTCCTGAAAAAGAAGTCGGGCTGCTTATGGAGCTTTTTTTTACGGCACTTAAAGGTGAAATAAAAAGGCTTAATAAAAATAATGTCAGAATGAGTTTTATAGGTGACTTGAGCGCCTTTTCCGAAAAACTACAAAAGCAAATCGCAAAATCTGTAGAAAGTACATGTATGAATACTGGTCTTGAGTTACGTATTGCGGTCAATTATGGCGGTCGTTGGGATATAGTGAATGCTTTTCGTAGCATTGCCGAAAAAATTGAATCAGGTGATGTGAGTGCTTTAGATGTAGATGAAAAGCTTGTGTCTGAGTATATGTCCTTATCTGAACTACCTGAACCTGATCTGTTTATACGTACGGGTGGTGAGAAACGTATCAGTAATTTTTTGTTGTGGCAACTAGCTTACACTGAATTATATTTCTGTGATGAGTTATGGCCCGATTTTAATGAGTCTGTATTTGAGCAAGCGTTGGTTTCATTTGCTTCCAGACAGCGTCGATTTGGTAAAACAGGTGAGCAAGTTGCCGGGATAACAGAAGATGCTTAAACAAAGAATACTAACGGCCCTTATACTTGTGCCTCTTGTCATTGCAGGGATACTGTATTTATCCAAGACGGCAATAGCGATCATTTTCGCTGTGGTTTTATTACAAGGAGCATGGGAGTGGACAGCACTTGCAGGAATAAAACGCAGTTTTTTTCGGCTTATTTATGTTTTGTTAATAGCGGTGGGTATGTATTACGTCTGGCCGGGCACGGGAGACAGATTTTTAATGAAGGCTAGCGGTTTTCTCGCTGTGGCATGGTGGGTTATCGCATTTCTCTGGATACAGTTCCCTGAGCTTCTAAAAAAGCAATCAATTATAAGTTTGACGTTTAAACTGTTATCAGGTGTCTTTGTGCTGCTACCTGTCTGGTATGGATTGGTTAGTATCCATTCCGTAACAGCTGATGGGCCTGTTTGGTTATTGTATGTGATGATGCTTGTGTGGGTGGCCGATAGCGGTGCCTATTTCGCAGGTAAAGCATTTGGTAAACATAAAGTTGCTCCAAGAGTTAGCCCTGGAAAAACATGGGAAGGTGTATTTGGTGCAATGATACTGGTTGCCGCATATTCCCTTGCAGGATTGTTATGGTTGCCAATGGAAAATGGCCTGATGTTGTTACTTGTCATTTCAAGTATTGTACTTGTACCTTTGTCTCTTGTTGGTGATCTGTTTGAAAGTCTAATGAAGCGACATAGTGGTTTAAAAGATAGTGGCAATTTATTGCCTGGCCATGGCGGCGTATTGGATAGAATTGACGGGTTAACTCCGGCTATTCCAGCATTTATGCTTATGGTCATGCTAACGGAGCTCCTGTGAAGGGTATTACCATTTTGGGAGCGACAGGTAGTATTGGCGTGAGCACGCTTGATGTGATCTCGCGCCACCCTGAAAGTTATAAGGTGGTTGCGCTGACAGCTAACAAGAGTGCTGACCGCTTATTTGAACAATGTTTGAAATTTAAACCTGAGTTTGCCGTGTTGTTGGACAAGTCAGCAACAAAACGTTTCGCTACTTTACTGAAAGATTCAAATTTAAAGACCACCTTGTTAACAGATGCTAATGCACTGGAAGAAGTAGCGTCACTGGATCATGTCGATTATGTTATGGCCGCGATTGTCGGGGCCGCAGGTTTACTGCCAACAATTGCTGCGGCAAAGTCGGGTAAGCGAATTTTACTGGCAAACAAAGAAGCGCTGGTGATGTCAGGAAAGATATTTCTTGATGAGGTTAAAAAACATAATGCAGAGTTGTTGCCAATAGATAGTGAGCATAATGCTATTTTTCAGTGCATGCCAGAACACTTTGCTTCAGGGCTGGATAAATGTGGCATTACAAAAATTTTATTAACCGCCTCAGGTGGTCCGTTCAGGGATATGCCTCTGGAGCAGCTTGGTGATGTCACTCCTGATCAGGCTTGTGCCCATCCTAACTGGGATATGGGTAGAAAAATATCGGTTGACTCTGCAACAATGATGAATAAAGGCCTTGAGGTTATTGAGGCATGTTGGTTGTTCCATACTACCCCTGATTTAATTCAAGTTGTACTCCATCCTCAAAGCGTGATTCATTCCATGGTGCAGTATTCAGATGGCTCAGTGTTAGCACAATTGGGTAATCCTGATATGCGCACGCCAATCGCATATTCGCTTGCCTGGCCTGAGAGAATAACTTCAGGCGTTGAACCACTGGATTTATTTGATATCGCCAGACTGGATTTTCAACAGGCAGATTTTAAGCGGTTTCCTTGTTTGCGATTGGCATATGAGGCAATGGCGCAGGGAGGGACAGCACCCGCTATTTTAAATGCTGCCAATGAGGTAGCGGTTGAAAGTTTCCTGAATAACGAACTTTTGTTCAATCGAATTGCCGAAGTGATAGAGACTACGTTAAATACTTGTAATATCACCAGTGCGGCTAGTCTGGACGATATTTTGGCAGCAGACACTATGGCGCGACAAAAAGCGTCAGAATTAATCGCATGAACACAAAGGAATTATCGATCTAAATGTTTGAAGCACTTTTATACCCCATATCTTTTGTAGTTGCCTTGGCGATTTTAATAGCTGTACACGAGTTTGGTCATTTCTGGGTTGCGCGCAGGTGCGGCGTCAAGGTAATAAGGTTTTCGATCGGATTTGGCAAGCCCATATGGCGGCGACAATCCAGCACCGATGGAACTGAATATGTTCTGGCTGCTGTTCCTCTTGGCGGTTATGTAAAAATGCTGGATGAGCGTGAGGCAGAAGTAGAAGTTGAAGAAAAAGACAAACCATACGCCTTCAATAACAAGTCCGTATGGGCCAGGTTTGCAATCGTAGCGGCGGGGCCTGTATTTAATTTTATTTTTGCCATATTGGTGCTCTGGATCATGTATATGTCAGGAATCCATGGGCTGAAAGCCATTGTAGGCGATATCACACCAGGCTCCTATGCGGCAAAAGCAGGATTTGAGTATGGTGACCAGATTCTCAAGATAGAAGATGACAACACCCCAAGCTGGAATATGGTCCGATTGGCCTTGTTGAATGCGACATTAGATGAAAAAACGGTCGACATTATGGTTCTCGACCAGAAAGGACAGCAACGTACGCGTAGAATGAATCTGGCTGGATTAACGGACCCTGTTGAAAAGAAAGATCTGATTTTAGATATAGGATTGAAACATTGGTCTCCACCAGCTGAACTGGGCGAGGTGGTGAAAGGTGGACCAGCTGATAAGGCAGATTTACGTCAGGGTGATATCGTTACTCAAGTTGATGGCAACCCAGTTAAAAACTGGATAGATTGGGTGCGTTATATCCAGCTTCATCCTTTAAACAGGGTAATGGTGTCAATCAATCGACAGGGTTCAGATATGATAGTCCCACTTGATGTGGGGAAAATTGATAAAGATGGTAAATCCATAGGTAGGGTACAGGTCCAACTACCTGAAAAATATTGGGAAATGTTAGATGTTAAGATTGAATATAGTCCAGTTGAGGCGCTTCAGGCGGGCATAATACGTACCTGGGATATGTCAGTGTTAATGCTTAGGGTATTAGGTCGGATTGTTGTTGGCGAATCTTCAGTGCGGAATATCAGTGGTCCATTAACGATAGCACAATATGCCGGTAACTCTGCCAGCTTGGGCTTGGTGCCATTTTTATCGTTTCTGGCAATAGTCAGTATTAGCCTGGGAGTGTTAAACTTGTTGCCTATTCCAGTGTTGGATGGCGGGCACTTATTTTATTTTCTGATTGAGATGGTGACCGGAAAAGCGGTATCTGAGCAGTTCCAGACTACCGCTCAGCAGTTTGGTATCTTCTTACTAGTAGCTTTAATGGGGCTAGCTTTTTATAATGATATACTTAGGCTGATTGGCTAGGTGATAGTATTCGTTTATCTATAGATAAATATTAATAATAATGAAATTTTTTGTGAAAGTGGTCTTGTCATGACGCATGATTTCAGAAAATTGAGAATTTAATGGCGTGGTAATGACTAGATCTTTGTTAAGTATTTTTCTTTTGGTATTGGCTTCCAATGCGTCGGCTTTTGTACCTTTTATTATCAAGGACATTCGCGTTGACGGATTGCAACGTATTTCGGTGGGTACTGTATTCACATACCTGCCTGTCAAAGTTAATGAAGAGTTTAACGACCGTAAATCAGTTCGGTCTATCAAGGCGTTATTTAAAACAGGTTTTTTCAAAGATGTAGAATTGAAGCAGGAAGGTCAGGTTCTGGTTGTTGAGCTTGTTGAACGACCTTCAATTGCAACGATAGAAATTACCGGTAACAAGGACATTGAAACTGAAGAACTATTGGCAGGATTAAAAAATATAGGTCTTGCTGAAGGTAGAGTATTTAATCGCTCTCTGTTGGATAAAATTGAGCAAGAACTAAGACGTCAATATTTTAGTAATGGTAAATATGGCGTAAAAATAAAGTCATCAGTGTCACCACTGGAGAGAAACAGGGTCGCAGTTTACCTTACCGTATCAGAAGGCAAAATCGCAAAAATCCGTGAGATTAATATAATTGGAAACAAGGTTTTCAAGAGCGATGAATTAAGAAAACTGTTTACACTTAGTACGCCAACTACATTTTCTTTTTATACCGGAAATGACCAGTATTCCAAGCAAAAACTTTCAGCTGACCTTGAAATATTACGCTCTCATTACCTTGATCGGGGATACCTTAATTTCAAAATATCATCGACTCAGGTATCGATCTCATCAGATAAGAAAAATATCTACATTACAATTAATATTAAAGAAGGTTCGCAGTATAAAATAAAAGAATTAAAGCTTGCCGGTAATTTGATTGTCCCCGATATTTTAATAAAACAATTTGTAATAGCACCTGGTGAAGTATTCTCACAAAAACGCGTGAGCAGAACAGTATCAAAACTTTCCCAACGTCTGGGTGATGAAGGTTATGCTTTTGCAAATGTTAATACGGTGCCAAATATTGATGAGAAGACCAAAGAAGTGACACTGACATTTTTCATTGATCCAGGTAAACGTGTTTATGTTCGCCGGGTTAATATGAATGGCAATATCAAAACCAGTGATATTGTGCTGCGTCGAGAAATGCGTCAGATGGAAGGCGGCTGGTTTTCTACCAGGAAAGTTAATCGATCCAAGACACGTTTGGATCGACTAGGTTTTTTTGAAGATGTCAATCTCGAAACACCGGTTGTACCAGGGTCGACTGACCAGGTAGATGTTAGTTATACGGTGAAAGAACGACCTTCTGGTAACTTTCTGGCCAGTGTCGGGTATTCGCAATCAGGCGGGGTAATACTATCCGGTAGTATCAATCAGAATAACTTTCTGGGTACTGGTAAGCGGGTGGGAATTAGTGCCAATAACAGTGATGTTACTACAGGCTTCAGTCTTAACTACCTGAACCCGTATTATACGATTGATGGGGTGAGCAGAGGGTTTTCATTATCATCGCAGAAAACCGATGCTAGCGAGGCAAACCTGGTTGATTATGTGACAGATGTTGATCAATTATCAATGACTTACGGTATTCCGTTGAATGAAGCCGACAGGATTAATTTCAGCTTGTCTTATGCTATTACTGATTTGAGGTCCACAACAACGTCTTTCCCGGAAGTAACTGCGTTTATTAATGAATATGGTAACAAATTTGATACATTAACATTCGGTGCCGGTTGGTCTCACGATACACGTGATAAGGCTATATTCCCGACAAAGGGCACATTTCAGAGCTTATCTGCCGAGCTAGCATTGCCTGGTGGCGACCTCGAGTTTTACAAAATTAGTTATAAACAACAGCGATATATACGATTTTCGAAGAAATTATCTCTTCTCATGAGAGGCGAAATCGCTTATGGTGATGGATATGGGAATAGTCAAAGCTTGCCCTTTTTCAAAAACTATTTTGCCGGGGGCGTAAAAAGCGTTCGAGGTTATGATGATAATAGTCTGGGTCCAAGATCAGGTGGGGAGCCCGTAGGTGGTAATTTGAAAACTGTGGGCGCAGTAGAGTTGCTATTTCCACCGCCATTTGCGGATGATGCTCAGTCAGTCAGGATGAGTGCGTTTTTTGATGCCGGTAATGTATTCGCAGGGGTAGACAGTTTTTCTATCAAGCAACTAAGAGGGTCGGTAGGGCTGTCAATGCAGTGGTTATCTCCAGTCGGCCCCTTGGTATTTAGTTTTGCTTCACCGATCAATGATCGGGCTAATGATGATACCCAGGTTTTTCAGTTTTCATTGGGTGGAGCATTATAAACATATTTATAGAGTCTGAATTATGTTGAAAAAAATATTTTTAGTGTTGGGTGTTTCGATGAGTTCTATGCTGGCTGTTCCGACTGCCAGTGCAGAAGGTGCGAAACTGGCTGTTGTTAATGTAGCAAAAGCATTGGAGGAATCTCCGCAGGCTGTTGCTGCCAATAAACGACTCGAAATAGAGTTTGCACCGCGGAACAAAGCTCTGATCACCTTGCGTAAGACCTTACGTAGATATGAAGATCGGCTTGCGAAACAAGGCATTCAAATGAGTGAGCCACAGTTACGTCGTTTAGAGCGTAATGTGCGTGATACGAAGCGTGAAATTCGTCGTGCCCAGGAAGATTATCGTGAAGACCTTAACTTAAGACGTAATGAAGAATTGCGTAAATTACAGAAAAGAGTCAAACGCGCTATTATTACTGTTGCATCAAAAAATCAATATGACATTGTTGTTGGTGAAGGTGTCTTGTACTCATCAGGTCGAGTAGATATTACCAAGGATATCCTTAAGGTATTGTCAGATGAATTCAAGAGCGCGCCGCCTGCCAAACCTAACACACCAACAGAAAAATAAATGGCGGAATACTCTCTGCAAGAACTGGCGAATGAAGTTGGTGGTTCACTTCATGGTCAGTCAGATCGTTTAATTAATAAAGTAGCAACGATCCATAACGCCACGTCTGATAGCATCACTTTTTTAGCAAATCGCAGCTACAGTAAATACCTGCAGCTTACACAGGCAGGCGCGGTTATTCTGCAGGAAGATGACTTGGTATCATGTCCTGTTTCAGCAATAGTGACGACTAACCCATATCTTGCATATGCAAGAATTGCGGCTAAATTAAATCCTGTTAATAAGTTTGATGCAGGAATCCATGCATCGGCAGTCGTAGCAGAGTCAGCAAGAGTTCATGAAACGGTTAGTATCGCAGCACATTGTGTGATCGGTGAGAGTGTCGTTATTGAAGAAGGGTCAATTATTGGTCCAGGCTGTGTGATAGAAAATAATGTATCTATTAAGTCACACGTTAGATTGGTTGCAAATGTGACAATTTGTCATGATGTGAAAATTGGTAAAAAAGTGTTATTACATCCTGGTGTTGTAATAGGGGCAGATGGTTTTGGTATTGCCAATGATCAAGGTCAATGGATAAAAGTTCCTCAACTGGGCTCTGTGGTTATTGGGGATGATGTCGAAATAGGTGCCAATACGACTGTTGACAGAGGTGCGCTGGAAGATACGATTATTGAAAATGGTGTCAAACTTGACAATCAAATACAGGTCGCACATAACACTAAAATTGGTGCCCATACAGCTATAGCTGGTTGTACGGGTATAGCTGGCAGTACAACGATTGGTAAATACTGTGCAATTGGTGGTGCCAGCAATATTGTCGGGCATATAGAAATTGCAGATAAGGTTCAATTGACTGTTGCTTCAACAGTTACTCAGAGTATAAAAGAAGCGGGTTTATACTCTTCTGGGACACCATTAGAAACCAATAGTAAATGGCATCGCAATTTTATTCGCTTTCGTAGTCTCGATGATATGGCAAAAAGAATTCGTAAGTTAGAAAAAATATTAGATAATAAATAAGGTATTAATATGTCGTCAAAAAACACAATGGATATTCATGAAGTACTTAAATATCTACCGCATCGTTACCCATTTTTATTGATAGATAAGGTTCTTGATTATAAAGAAGGTGAGTTTCTATCAGCCGTCAAGAATGTAACCTACAATGAAAATTATTTTGTGGGTCACTTTCCTCAACGCCCCGTGATGCCAGGTGTATTAATATTGGAGGCACTTGCTCAGGCAACGGGTATACTTTCATTCAAGACGAATAATGCACGGCCTTCAGAAAAATCCCTGTATTATTTCGTAGGGATCGACAAGGCACGTTTTAAGCAACCTGTTGAGCCTGGTGATCAATTAATGTTGGATGTAAAATTACTCAGAAAAAAAGGACCGGTCTGGAAGTTTTCTGCTGAAGCCAGTGTTGATGGAAAAATTGTAGCAACAGCCGAGCTGATGTGCGCTGAGAAGGAAATCGATTCTTGATACATCCCACTGCCATAATAGATGCCAATGCCAGATTGGCAGATAACGTAGAGGTTGGTCCCTATACTGTTATTGGTGCAGATGTTGAGGTAGGCCGTGGTACCGTTATCGGTCCGCATGTTGTGATAAAGGGACCAACAAAAATTGGCGAAGACAATAAAATTTTGCAGTTCTCCTCTATAGGGGAGGATCCGCAAGATAAAAAATACAAAGATGAACCTACCTTGCTTGAGATAGGTGATCGCAACCTGATCCGTGAGTCGTGTACAATTAATAGAGGTACGGTTCAGGGTGGGGGTATCACAAAAATAGGCTCCGATAACTGGATTATGGCCTACGTGCATATTGCCCATGATTGCATTATTGGTAACCATACGATTTTTGCAAATGGTACGACATTTGCCGGGCATGTGATTGTAGAAGACTACGTTATCCTCGGTGGTTTTAGTTTGATTCATCAGTTTGTGGTGTTAGGTAAATATTGTTTCACGGCAATCAATACTATTGTACTGAAAGATATACCACCCTATGTCATGACATCAGGTCATCCAGCGCAGCCGCATGGATTGAACAGCGAGGGATTGAAGCGACATGGTTTCAAGCCTGAGGTCATTCAAGAAATCAAAAAAGCATACAAAGTATTATATAAATCTGATCTTTTATTTTCTGATGCAAAAGCGGAAATTAAACAGATGAGTCAATCTTATGAAGAGCTGGAATATTTTTCAACTTTCCTTGAAAATAGTCAACGTGGCATAGTCAGGTAGACCCACTTCCATTAAAGTGTAATTATCATGGTATGTATCGCATTAGTAGCAGGTGAAGTCTCGGGAGATTTACTGGGTGCTGCGCTTATCCGTTCACTTAAAAAACAATATCCAGATGCAAAGTTTATCGGCATCGCTGGCCCCGAGATGATCAAAGAAGGCTGTAAGTCTTACTATTCTATTGAACAACTATCTATTATGGGCCTGTTTGAAGTCTTAAAACACCTGCCGTCACTGTTGAAAATGCGCAAGCAGCTGTTCCAGCAATTATTAAATCAAAAACCTGATGTATTTATCGGCATTGATGCACCTGATTTTAATCTGGGCCTGGAAAGAAAACTAAAGCAGGCAGGTATAAAGACAGTTCACTACGTTAGTCCATCCGTGTGGGCCTGGCGTGAATGGAGGGTTAAAAAAATTGGCCGGTCTGTTGATCTCATGTTGACCCTGTTTCCATTTGAAGTTGATTTTTATAAAAAGAATAATGTACCTGCACAATTTGTCGGTCACCCGCTTGCATCAATGATTCCACTAGAGCCAGATCAGCAGGATGCTAGAAAGCAGCTGAGAATAGAGCAAGATGTGAACCTTGTCGCCCTGTTACCTGGTAGTCGCCGAGCTGAACTGGAGAGATTGGCTGCATTGTTTATTAAAACAGCTGCCGAGTGTCACCGACGAGATAATAGCCTTTGTTTTATCGTACCTTTTGCAACCGATGCAACGAAAATGATATTTCAACGTGAACTGGACTCACTAGGTGTAGAGTTTCCGGTAACATTAATAAGAGGTAATTCGCGGTTGGTAATGCAAGCAAGTGACACTGTTTTGCTTGCTTCAGGAACGGCAGCACTTGAGGCCATGTTGCTAAAAAAACCGATGGTGGTGACATATAGAATGAATGGATTAACATTTTGGTTGTTAAAGAAATTAAATATATTAAAGCTTTCATTGTATTCCTTACCGAATGTATTGGCAGGAAAAAAATTGGTTGAAGAGTTTTATCAGCAGCATGCTACACAAGATAATCTTGTTAATGCGTTAATGAAGCTTGTTTCTCATGGTAAAAATAATGTTGAGTTACTTGATCAATACAAAGAACTGCATATGAGTTTGCTCGCAAACTCGGAGATACATGCAGCCAAGGCCATTTCAGGTTTGATAGAGAATAAAAAACATGATTGAAGAACTTAACAATTATCCAGTTTTAACCGCAGGCGTTGATGAAGTAGGTCGTGGCCCTCTGGCGGGCCCAGTGGTCGCAGCCGCTGTTATTCTCGATCCTGATCGGCCTATTCAAGGCCTGGCTGACTCCAAGAAATTAAGCGAGAAAAAACGTGAATATCTCTATCCGATCATTAAGGAGTCAGCATTATCATATTCAGTAGCACTTGCAACGGTAGAAGAAATTGATGAAATCAATATCCTGCAAGCTAGTTTACTGGCGATGAAGCGGGCAATAGAAGGGTTGTCAATTGTGCCTGAACATGTGTTAGTGGACGGTAATAAGGCACCTGATATATCGATATCGGTAGACACAATTATTAAAGGTGATAGTAAAATCGAATCAATCAGTGCGGCATCAATTCTGGCCAAGGTTGAACGTGACAGAATGATGGTAGAGTACCATGAGCTGTATCCAAATTTTTCATTCCACAAACATAAGGCATATGGTTCTAAGCAGCATATGGCTGAATTGCAGGAACATGGCCCTTTACCCGTTCATCGAAAAACATTTGCGCCTGTTAGAAAGCTGCTATGTGAATTTAAGGATAATAATTAGGTAGATATTCCAGAATGGGATATGCAAAAATATTAAAAAGGAATGTAATATCCAATATAAGGAGAAGTGAATGTTTGGTTTTAATAAAAATATATCGGTCATGAGATTCTTGTTTTTGTTTGTAATGTCATTTCCGTTGATCAGCATGGCTGATGATATTAAAGACTCCATAAAAAAAGGATTAACTTATTATGAGGGTGGTAAATATAATAAAGCGGTAGAAAGTCTTGGTCATGCATCGAAGTTAATGCAACAAAAGACACGAACGGTTCTGCAGCAGTTTTTACCCAAAGCATTAAGTGGTTGGACCTCACATGAATCAAACTCAGAATTAATCGGTGCCGCTATGTTTGGTGGTGGGGTAACCGCTGAGCGAGGATACAACAACGAGGGCAAAGGGATCGCCAGTAAAGTTACCATCAGGATAATAGCAAACTCACCAATTATGGAGAGTGTGATGATGATGTATTCAACCCCTGGGTATGCTGAAGCCAGCGGTAAAAAGCTTGAAATAATCAAAGGCAACAAGGCTATTATTGAATTTGATGCGGTAGATGGTTTCGGGAATATCAATATAGTTGTCGCGAATCGTTTTCTTGTTCAGATTGAAGGTGATGCCAGGAATGTCAATGGCTTAAAGCAGTATGCCAAGTTGATAAATTATAAAAAACTGGCTGCTTTAACACTCTGAATTAGAGAAAGCCCAGTGTGTTCATAAAACTATAACGTAGACACATTAGTAATTATTATATGGCTGCATAGTCAGAAGCGTAAGTTCACAGAGTCATGGTGATATTCCGGTATCGACCCTTAGCGGTCATATGAGGGAATATGGTATATTGACTGAAGTCGACCCAATTCAGACAGATTCCTTACATCACATAGATTAGTTTTTATACTGAAAGCGGACACATATTTTATTACCTTTGAGTCCTAATATTTATTAATAAACCTAATAATGCCCTTCTTTTGAGGGTAGTCCATCTTAAAACAATTTTACTATCACTCTCACCAGATTGATTTTCAGATCCTTTACTCTGTATTTCAGAGTGTGTATACTCTGAAATACAGAGTAAAGTTATAGGTAAAGTCATGCATGATCGAACAACAAGTCAGATTGACGTAATAGAGAGTATGCTCGCGACAGGGCATCGCAGTATTCGTCTTGAACGCCATACTTTAATACTTTGGGGGTTGACCACCGCTTTCCTCATCCTTTTCGTGAAAAACGTATTTACACCAGACCTTATACCTGAAATATGGCAGCGATCACTCACTATGAATCTTTTTATCGCAGTGGTTGTGTTTGGGATTGGTTACTGGGATTTGCGTTTGACCCGCCGGAAACGAGAATTACGTGATGAAACTATCTCATTCGTTCAAAAGCAGTTAACGAAAGTATGGTGGCTCATTATTGGTCTTATTATCCTGATCAACCTTGGTATGGATTTGTTTGTTGGCAAGTATTTGTTTTATCCAATATTGATAGCATTTGCGGGCCTTGGTTTCTTTATTCAAGGATTATTTTCTCAACAGTTTCTAGCATGGAATGGCATTGTGCTAATACTGCTAAGCCTGGCCATTATTATCCTGCAGATCCCTTATTTGACTATTGAGTGGCTTACTATCATTACTGCTGCGCTGGGTATGCCGGTTATGGCTTGGTTGATGGATTTGCAAGATGTTCAGAAGAAATTGAGTTATAGAGTCATCGCGAGTGTTTTATGGGTAACCGTGATAACTATACCAACATGGTATATTCATCAGGAAAGGTATCATGATCCTGATTCAGGCATACAGCACATTGCATTTCAGGAATATAGTGAACACAAAATGAAAAATACAAGTATTGTTGTGAATATTCCTGCCGGAACGCATATCCCTCTTGAGGTGACAATTCAAGGTGATACCCTGGAAACATTTACCACGACAGCAGTGCCCTTGGTTCTGAAGCGATCAATAGACCTCACCGCAAAAAATGGTAAGTTTGATGGAAGGTACCGCATTAATAATGGTAACTGGTTGCTGCCAGACCAAAAATTCAGATTAAGAAAAGAAAAACTTGAGACAGTACTGACGGATGATAATGAGCTGAAAATAGAACTGGATCTCACACTTAAAGCAATTGAACATTAGTCACTAGCTATAATAATGCCATCTACACCTCCTAGTGAATTTGATGCGGTATTGCATCAACCAATTCGTACAGGGATCGTCGCGTTTCTCACCGCGCGTGGTGAGGCCACGTTTACAGAGCTTAAGAATCAGCTGGATATCACTGATGGCAATCTTGATTCACATATCAAAAAGTTATTGGCCTCTGGTTATCTACTAAAAGAGAAAAAGCAAGGAGCAACGAAACGTTTACAGACAGTTTATTATTTATCTGACAGTGGCCATGAAGCATTTGAGAAGTATCTGACTACACTCAAACAGCTCCTTTCCCTATAGGACAGGTTAATACCTTTTAAATCTAATATTTATGTGCGAGTAATACAAAAATCAGGGGTTCTATATGAAATTAAATAACACAATTCCAATACTGCGTAGTTTTGATGAAACTAAAGCAAAAGAATTCTATGTGGATTTTCTTGGATTCACTATTGATTGGGAGCATCGATTCGAAGAGAACACACCTTTGTATATGCAACTATCAAAAGACAAATGCATCCTTCATATATCGGAACATCATGGTGATTCAAGTCCAGGGACTTCTTTAAGGATATTAACATCAAATTTAGATGCGTATCAGAAGGAACTGCTGGGAAAACAATATAAGAATGCGAGACCTGGTATTCAAGATATGTCCTGGGGTACACGTGATATGGCTATCGCTGATCCGTTTGGGAATAAGTTGATATTTAATGAAGAAGCAAGTAATTAACAAATAACTATTGACCAGAATTTAGGTAATGGAGGCTTTATGAAGTTAAAAGAAATAACACCCATGTTAACTACGGAAAACCTTAAAGAGACGTTAAATTTCTATACAGATATTCTTGGCTTTGAGTGTGATGCTTATGATGAAAATTATGGTTGGGCATCAGTAAAACGTGACAATGTGGCAATAATGTTTGGCCTTCCGAATGCTCATATCCCATATAATGGTCCAAATTTTACTGGGTCGCTCTATATGTACACAGATGACGTAGATTCAATATGGGAAAAAGTAAAAGATAGTGTATCTATATGCTATCCACTCGAAGTATTCGATTATGGAATGAAAGAATTTGGTATCTACGATAATAATGGCTATTTACTAAAATATGGGCAAGCTGATCAATGAAAATACAGGTACAGAGATGTAGGTAATAGCATAACAGTCCGCTATCGCGTATCTCTGGCACTTGAGACTACATTCAAAAGACTTCTGCTTCTGGCCAATTTCTTAAGTAAATGATTTATGATTGAAACGTCCGCTTCTGCGGATACTCATAACTAATGAGTGTTCCTAAATGAGTCGGCTCCTGGCCGAACTGAGACATATGGATTAATTATTTGAATGAGTGCTTCCGACCCAAAGCGGAATCTTGGGAGATTAATTGTGAGGGGCGGCTTCCACCGCATAGCAGACGTTCTGACCCCCTTCGTACTCCACTGTATTGCCGTGCAATATGCATTAAGATCTTGATTTGCTATTGATATAGTGCTTGCATAAACTATTGATTAATATTAATTGCAGAGGGTACCTCTATTAATTCAATTTCTACCAATGTCCTCTCATAGGAATCAATTAGTTACGGCTGGGTTTGTTACGGAAAAGAGAATTAGTCGAGGTGCCCTTAACCTAAAACCATAAAATCTAATATCAAAATAGGATGTCTATGATGATTGAGCGCATTTTCAAATATTTACTATTAATAACCATTTCCATACTAATCGTTAGTTGTGCTAGACCAGTTATACATGGGTATCCAGGTGAAAAACAAAGCGATTTCGATATAGCTACAGTAACAATGGACGATTCCTTTAGTCTTCGTAAAGTTGATGGCGTAAAATATAAGATTGGAGGAGTTATTCTAAAAGTTTTACCAGGGCATCACGTGCTGACTATGATAATGGGTGATGGTATTTTTCGCACGAAAGAATTTAATTTAGAATTTGTGGCAGTTAAAGGAGAGTCATATCATATTTTTTCTAACCCAACCAACCCAGCTTATCGTTTTATGTATCGTGGGCAAAATCCTAATTGGAAGCCATATATTACAAAAAGGGTAAGATTTTAACTCTATTCAAGGAAGCAGAAATGATTACTAGTCGATTCTTGATTCTTGGATTGATTTAATATTGCTGAACATGTGTTTTTAGTAATCTATGCAACAAGAATTAGAATTATTGAGTGTCGGCTCCTGGCCGGTAAGCGACCATTGAATGCCGCTTACCGACCGGCAGTTATTACACTTCCGTTTGTTCAGCCATTTCCAGTGCGTCGTCTACTTCAATGCCTAAATATCGTACCGTGCTTTCAAGTTTAGTGTGGCCAAGAAGTAACTGTACAGCTCTAAGGTTTTTCGTTCGACGATATATCAATGATGCTTTAGTACGCCTCAGTGAGTGTGTGCCATAGTCGGCAGGGTTCAAGCCAATTCCTGATACCCATGACTCCACGATACGTGCATATTGCCTGGTGGAAATATGAGGCGATTGTTTCAATCGACTTTTAAAAAGATAATCTTCACTGGTCAATGCGGCTTTTTCAATCCAAATTGCCAGTGCATCACGTGTTTGTTCCGTGATTTCAAATTGAACAGGTTGTTGTGTTTTCTGTTGTATCACCATGGCCCGTTTCGATATTTGCTTACCGTGGGCAATGTCACGGACGCGAAGTTTAACAAGGTCGCAGCTCCTAAGCTTGCTATCCAAGGCGAGGTTAAATAAGGCTAAATCTCTGACTTTATTATCCATTTGGAGCCGGATACGTATCGCCCAGATTTCCTTGAGCTTAAGGGGTGGTTTTTGACCTATCAGCTTGCCTTTATTCCAAGGTGTATATTGGCGAGATTTATGGGTAAGATAAAGCATGATCGTTCCTCCATTTTAGACGGATGGAACTTAAGTATGGCTAATATTAACGGGCGCTTATCGACCCAAAGCAGATATTTAAGTGAATGGACGTTACTTTAATATAAAAGTTTACAGCTAGTAATATTCTCGAATGAGTGTAATTAGGTAAAAGACTAGTTATGAATAACCTCTTTCTTATTGGATTCCTCCTTATACAAATTTCTTTGTTTGGGTGCACCACTACAAACGCAAGTGATTTAATTCGACAACAACGCATTGCAGAAAGCCCACAATGGAATGGGGAAAAGTTTCAAAACCCGAAACAGGTTCCAGCTACTGAATGGGGAAAAAGTCTGGTGACCTTTTGGAATTATTTCTTTAATAAACCAGAAGAATATACACCTAGCCCCTTGCTGCCTGCGGAACCATTTGATATTTCCCAGTGGAATGAACAGCGTGATTTACAATTTGCTTGGCTGGGACACACAACCTTTTTTATTAAGATTGATGACAAAGTGATCCTGACCGATCCCATGTTCTCACAACAAGCAGGCACCTATGGACCGTTTAGTCCTATACGATATTCTAAAACGCTTGCTTCAACGAACAGCCTACCAATGGTCGATGCGGTATTGATTACTCATAATCATTCAGACCATCTGGACGAGGATTCTATTAAGGCGCTTACTCCTAAGACCAGGCATTTCATCGTGCCTCTGGCCGTGGGGAAATTATTGGAAGAGTGGGGTGTACCTAATAAAAAGATAACCGAACTTGACTGGTGGCAAAAAAAATCTATTGATGGTTTAACGATTACTGCCGCTCCGGCTAAACACACTTCCGAGCGGGGTATTTTTGATAAAAACAAAACACTTTGGGCCTCATATGGTATTCAAGGTAAGAAACAGAACCTATACCTTAGTGGTGATTCTGGTTGGTTTAAAGGTCTTTATGAAATAGGCAAACGACTGGGACCATTTGACGTGACCTTTTTTGAGATTGGAGCCTATGGTGAAATAAGAGGATGGAAGGAGATCCATTACACTCCTGAGGAGGCGGTAAAAGCACATCAGGCCGTAAGGGGTAAACTGATGGTGCCTAGTGGCTGGGCGACCTTTGATCTTGGTATGTTCCCTTGGTACGAACCAGTCGAGCGGCTTTTGATTGCAGCTAAACAAAGTCGTGTCGATTATCTTACTCCAAAAATTGGAGAAGTGATCAATCCTAGAAAGGTGAGTGGTAATAAGGCATGGTGGAAACCATTTATAAAAAAGACTCAGTGAACAAGCGGAGTTGAACGTCTGCTAATGGCCGAACTGAGACATATGGATTAATTATTTGAATGAGTGCTGTCGGCCCAAAGTGGCCATTAGTGCGATTACTTGAAAGTTTCCGAATATGATCATCAGTAGAAGTTCGTGGAATTGACCTGATTACTGACCTTTATATAAGACAAATTGTCTTGACCTAACTCTGCCAAAACACAAAAATCGATGGTACTGTGTTGCTCTCGTTTTACTTTAAATGGTAATGTTCCCCTCCCAGTTCTTATAACAGACTGATAATTATAGTAAATAATAAATGATATAGTATAGCCAGCTATAACATGATAAAGAGAACCTTGGGTTGCTGTTTTCATACTGTTATGCCCACAATGAAGAGTAGAGGATTTCTGAGATGAAACTTGGTTTAGTAATTTATTCAAATGATCCTGAAACTGTATGGAATGCATTTAGATTGGCAATATTTGCTTTAAAAAAAGAAGATGAAGTTAAAGTGTTTTTATTAGCAAAAGGCGTCGAATGTGAGTCTTTGGATACTGAAAAATTTAATGTTACAAAAGAAATGAGCGAATATATTCAATCAGGTGGAGAAATACTCGCTTGCGGTACATGCCTGAAAATCAGGCAATCTGAAGGTTCTGATATATGTCCCTTATCAACAATGGCTGATTTATACGAAGTTATTCACGAATCTGACAAGGTGTTAACATTTTAGGGTATGGTCATCTCCGTCAGTTAACTGAACGTTATGTTTTAAATCTAATCTATACTTAGTAGATGTTTAATATTTTATCAACAGAATTAATGGAGAAATTTATGGCTAAAGGTCAAGACTCAAAAAAAGCAATTAAGAAGAAACCTGAAAAAACAATGAAAGAAAAGCGCATGGAGAAAAAGGAAAAAAAAGCTAATAAGCGAGTAAGTATGTCGCTTTAGTGACAGAGTGCTGAAACTGATGAGGATCTGTTAAAATTAATATTCAGTGTTTAAAGCATAAGAATGTATAACGAGACACGGGGTCTCGTTCATTCAACTGTTAGATGGGAAATATTGTAGTAATAATTTGATGATTGAAACTGCGAGCTTAGCCCTGGCGACTTTCTTTGCAACGATTGGCCCAATCGACGTTGCTGCTGTATTTGCTGCGTTGACGGCGACGGGAACAGTTCAGCATAAGCGATCAATGGCCATCCGCGCTACGCTTATTGCTACTGTCATTCTAGTCACTTTCGCTCTCGTCGGGGAAGTTCTCTTAGCTAGCCTTGGTATATCACTCGCTGCATTGAGGACGGCTGGCGGGATCTTATTGTTGCTAATTGGCATAGATATGGTGTTTGCGCGTTCGTCAGGCGGCACCTCGACGACAGATGCAGAAGAGCGCGAGGCGATATCCAAACAGGATATTTCTATTTTCCCGATAGCTACGCCACTCATCGCGGGTCCTGGTGCTATGGGCGCTGCTATTCTATTAATGGCTAATGCTGAAGGCGATTTAACTCGACAAGTAATTGTTGTTGCGTCACTCCTTGTCATTTTGCTACTCACCGGAATCGCATTGTTACTTGCAAGCAAAATTCATAAACTTCTCGGTGTAACTGGCATGCACGTTATAAGTCGAATTATGGGTGTCTTGTTGTCTGCTTTGGCTGTCCAATTCATTTTTGATGGTATTAAACAAAGTGCAGTATTTGGAAATTGACGGCAATCTTAAATCATCTAACCAAGGCATCCAACCGATTTACTGAAGCTCGTGGCTGAGTTCAACGTTAGGAGCATTCCAGACAGATTAGACTTTGCTTTTACGAACCATAATAGGCCAAGAAAAATACACATCATAGTTTCATGCGCGCAGTGTCAAAGATCTGATGCAGATGCTTATTGCAACTAGCTAAGCCAGGGTATTGATAATTTGAAGTGTAAGCCAAAGTAAGCCAAACAAGATCGGCTGATGAAGCATATAAACAGCTAGACTATTCTTACCTAACCATTCAACTATCTTGTAACCTGGGATGGTAACTTTGATAGAAAGAAAACGGTTACCAATACGTGTTTCATTTAGTAACCATCCAATGCCAATACCAACCCATACAACGCCTAACCATGGCAGTAGGGGTACATAATCTTCAGTCGCAGGGCGGTAGGTCATCAAACCAATCCAGTGAAGGGCAGGTTGATTGAATATTGTGTGTGTGATATTGGTACCAATAAAAATAAGTGCGATACCTGAAAGCAAACTAACCCTGGGGATCCGTATCATAGGAAGGCTAAAAATACTTGCCAATGTAATAAAATGAATAATCCCGATTACAATGGTTCGTCCAGGAAATAAAAAATATGACACAATTGTGATAATTAGTGCACATAAGAATAGTATGATGAGTCTTCTGATTATTTTTTGTTTTGCTGAAATATGTAGTTTAACCAGATACAGCGATACACCCACAATAACAAGGAAAAGAGTGACGATGAGGGTTCGGAAATTCAGCCAGAACGGGTCATGATAAAAATCTATGCTGATTAGTTTAAAGTAGGTTAGATCGTAACAGAAGTGGAAAACAATCATCATTACTACAGCAAGGCCGCGTAGTAAATCGATGATGACAGCACGTGAGTTTATACCCATAACCTGAGTTCATTTTAAAATTCTGAAATCAGAATATACTATATTAAATATCAAACTACGATACTAAAAGGTAGCTATAAAATAATATGTGTTTTCATGGGGAGAGATCAGGTTTTTTCTTTAAGCTCTCGTCTGAGTATTTTCATTTTGTTAGGAGCGTCAATAGCAAGTTTGACGGCTATATGGTCACGACATTTTACAGCAACACGTATTGGACCCATGGCAAATAGTTCACCAACCGTCATTTCCGGATTGATATCGTCATTAGGGTAAATAAGAATGGATTCCCCGGATTTTCTCTCAAGAACTAGCACGCCGAACTCCTTTTCGAAATATATAGCAACCCCAACTAGGGTATGAATATAGGAGTCTATCGTATTTCAAGCGATTTACAATAGTAGATTGCACTAGATAATGTTTAATAGCATTAAAGCAGCACTTGGGTGAAGACAGCGTTTTTCAGGCTCAGGTTCCAGTAAAGCCTTTAATAGTGAGTGATATTTTTGGGGGATTGTTTCCAGTGATAATTCAAGTGGACTCGCGGCCATAGCTAGTGCATTTCTTCCTAAGCCAGCGTTGAACCGCTTTTTACATAACATTTCGTACAAAATTAAGCCAACTTGATATAAATCGCTCTGAAGAGTCCACGTTCTACCTTGTGCCTGCTCAGGTGAACAATAGGCATACTTGGCAATCCATGTAGAGGTAGATAATGTGTTGTTAAGTGGCTGGTCAGCAGAGCCGAAGTCAATTAAATGCAGAGCTCCCTGTTTGTCCAGAATAATATTATCGGGTGATATATCTGAATGGATGAGGCCAACTTCGCTAAACTCAGACAAGAGACTAAGTAATTGTCGCGTTAAGTTTATGACATCGTCATGATTGATATTATTTTTACAAGTGATCTCATTCAGGCGAATGCCGTGAATATATTCATATGCAAAAAAGAGTGCATCCGAATGTATGTTAACGGGTACTATTTTTGGGACATGGTTAAATGTTAATTTTTGTAATAATGATTTTTCCTTGGCAAACCGTTTTGTAATCAAGTCATTATTAATGTATTCCTTTCTAAGTATTTTTATAACTATGTCATGTTCATGCGTTATTCTGTGTAAATCGGATGTACTTCCGCAATGCAGCTTTGTATCTTCATTGATAGATATTGCGTTCATATATCCCAGTGTCTCCGACTGGTGTTGAATGTGATGGTTTGCCCCGTCCAATTATTTATAAAAGCATTCGTTTTCAAGGCAAGTTCAGCACCACTAAATGGCGAGAAGATGACGGTTTTATCATTAGTGAAAACGCGAATAACGACAGTCTCACCATTATCTAGTAATGCAAGGCAGGGTGTATTTAGCTTGAGATTTTTATCTGGTGTGTAGTTATATCGAGTTATGGAATAGTTGAATTTAGTTGCAACCTTATTAATGCTGTTTATAGGATGTTGTGTCTGCGAGGAAAAAAATGGTGAGATAGTTGATGTTGTTATTTTGTTACCATAATCTCGTAACAGGTACGTAACAGAAGAAATTAAACTTTGAGTGCTTGTTGATGCCTTAAGTAAGTCATATTTAAATTTATTGGGTGCTAAATCATTTTGAAAATTCACCAGTACTGATTTCAGTGTTCTATTTGTTTTAGTTGTGTATATGGATTGTATAGATAGATGTTGATAAAACAGCAAAAGTATTAGGGCGATTACTGCATAAACGATAGTTTTGAATTGAGTGGTTGTTTTTAATAGAATGTCCCGCTTAATTATAACGATGCATATGGTTATAATTAACGATATTATGGATAAAAACAGGTAAAGATTTATTATATTATCGTAGTGACGTATAAAAAATGTTTGATCATAATTGATGTGTATGTTTCGGTGAATGATTCCTTCAGTGAACAGGGGGAGCATCTCTAATATCTTACCATTTGAGCTAATGATGGCAGAAGGACCACCATTCGCAGCTCGTAAGATGGTCTTACCTGTCTCTATAGCGCGAATACGTGCTAATTCAAGATGTATCAGAGGGATGATTGATGGTCCTGCGTAAGATTCGTTTGTCGAAATAGCGATAAACCCTGCACCATATTTGGCTAATGTAGCAGCCGGTGCCGGGAAAGCAGACTCAAAACAGATTAAAGTACCCGGTTTACCCTGTAGCTGGTCGTGGGGCTGCCAGCCGCCATCTTTAAAAATATCATCTTCAATGTAAGGTATTAAAATAGTCTTACTGCGTCGACTGAGAATCTCACCGTTGGAAGAGACCGCAAAAACAGAACTATATGACCTACCTGATGGCGTCATATCAGGGCTAGAAATAAGCATGTTGACGTTATGCGAACGTGCAAGACTGCTGATATTATTGTTATTTCTGAACTCATATTTTGAAAAATTTACTTCTGGCCAAATGATGAGGTCTCGTTTCTCTTTTGTTTGTAATACCGATTTTGTAATTTCGGTACGTTTTGCATTCAAATATTCAAGGCGACCATCAGATGCTGTATGTAATGTGTTATGAGGGTGAATATTGGTCTGGACCACACTAACGGCTATTTCTTTGTCAGGTTGATCAGATTCTGGCTGGTATGGAATAAATTGTATTAGGTAAATAATCAGCGCAGAAAAAAGTGTAGTGAGTACAGGTAAACGAGGCATGCGTGTTTTGAATTTGATATAGATGATTAAAGATATGATCTGAAAATCAATTAACAGTATCTCCAGAATATATTGTCCGCCATAAGTTGCAGGAAAAAGCAGGTTACTAATGGGTGTCAGAACAACAGATATCGCAATGGGTATCTCCATTGAATGTAATGCCAGCTCTAGCCCTAGCCATATACAAGGAACAACAAATAAAGTTAATAAGTAATTAATTCTAATAAGAAAAGAAATTAGCGTGATAAGGGTAATGAACGCACACGTGGTTAATATTATGGCTATGACGTAGACACTAATACTATAAGACCATGCACCATAAAAAACATAACTTGATACTAATATACCCAGTAATGCACCACTAAGCCATGTAGATGCCGTTGCATTATTATAATGATGAATCAGGATCGGCAGCAGGAAAAAACAACCAACTACGGGCATGTTATTTGGTGGTAAAGCTATAATGAATAGTAATGCTGAAAAAACGATGTGCATCAGAATTAACTTCCTTGTTAATACATTTTATGTCTACATGTTGGCAATATATCACAGTTGCAGTATTTTTTGTTTGCAAAAATTGATATTTCTGTTATATATTATTTATGTGAGTTAGGGAATATATCAGGAATGCTCACACCCACAACACATGGATAAATTGGAGAGTGAAATGACACGTCTTAAAAGTAAAACTTCTGTAGGAAAAATCCGACAACGCGGCCAGGGAATGTCTGAGTACCTGATCATCGTAGCATTGATAGCTGTTGCAGCAATTGGTGTTGTTGGTTTCATGGGTGATACAGTCAGCAATCAGATGGCATCTATGGCTAAGGAAATTTCTGGCGGAACTGGTAATGCAGCGACGGCTAAAGCGGTTACACAAGCCAATAGTGCCGAGTCAACTGCTAATGTAGACAAGAAAATGGGAAATTTCGCGTCTGCTAATGGCCAGTAACTAATCAAGTCTTGATTAGAATGTACGACTAAATTATCTACTAGCAGTCTATCTGGCGTCGCTTTGTTACGTCTGATTAGACTGTTTGGTAGATAGTTATACCAATTCTTTTGTAGCGAGAACAACGGATGGCTTGCTTGAATGAGAAAATACATACACATAAACCCATTTAAACAAAAAGGCCAGGCATTGGTTTTAGGTGTTTTTCTGGTTATGGCCACCTCAATGGCCGTTGTACTTATGTATAACACCGGGCAGACAACCTCCGAAAAAACACGCCTGGTTAACGCTGCTGATGCTGCAGCATATAGTGGCGCAGTATTTGTCGCTCGAAATCTAAATTTCCTTGCCTACACGAACAGGGCCATGATTGCGAATCACGTTGCGATAGGCCATTTTGTTAGTTACGTATCCTGGATTCGGTATGTAAAAGACTCCATTACAACATTAAATAATTACACCAGATTTGTACCCTATATTGGTCCTGCCATTGCCTACGCCAAACGCGTGATGGTTTGGGTTGAAAAAGGTACAAACAAGGTAGCCCCTTTTGTCGTCAAGGGTGCAGACTACTTAAATAAATTTATCCATGCAGCCCAGATTAAAAGCCAATTTACGATGAATGGCGTCATGTCTGTATCAAATTTGCTAAATGTAAAAATAATGGATAAGGTCGCCAAATCTTACCATCCACTCATACGAGTCAATTATAAAAATGACGTTAATACAACGGGCGGGAAGATAGCCGCAGCTCAAGTAATAACAGATATTGCCAAAACACTTCAGTATGTTAAACGCTATACCACCAAGAATGATAAAGGCCGTTTAAAAACCATGGTGACTAACAGCTATGATGTGTCTCAACAATGGATAAATGGTAATCGAGGATGGGGCGTAAATCTGGGCCTGTGGAAATTGGATAAGTATGGTAGTACAAAACATACCATGACAAAGAATAAAACAGATTGGAAGGCGGATGATCGGCTTGTTTACCGATGGTGGACCGTAAAAGGCTGGAAGAGCAGTACCGTTGCCAGTGGTAAGGCATCAGCCCGTGAATTTGATAAAAGTTATAAAGGTGTAACGGGATATTACGACCTAAGAAAGCCAAATAAGAATTCAGACCAGGTATTAAATATATCGGCATTAGCAACTATGCCAATCTCAACAACGAAATTTATGCAGTTAATGGGAATGAAGCCGGGTGTACAGCGACTGGCGGCATTATCAAGAGCAGAAATATTTCATGAACGACCAGAAAAAGGTTTTGCCAAGTTGAATAACGGAGAATATTCAAATCTTTATAATCCGTTTTGGCAAGTAAGGCTGACAAAAAATCAAATCTAATGAAAAGTAGTAAGAATGCAATTATGTCCTTTTCGTTATTGGTCGTTATGTCGCTCAGTTCTGGAATGTTGTATGGAAAGAGTTGTCCTGATAAAGCGGTACCAAATACACTGAATGCAGTATATGTAAAATACAAGATCACGGATGAACTGGAATTGAAAAATCAAAAAACAACAGGCGCACCTTCTAGTGTCCGGGGAGATGAGTTAGCCGAACTCGTTATCTGGAAAGATTATCGTTGGGAACGTTTATTTGGTAAATATTGGTACATTGATGATGATGCCTACCAAAAGTTCATGGATAGTTATACAAAAAAAATGGATGGTTATTTGCAAAAACAAGCACAGGGTATAGATGTATCAGCTAGTGTTGAAGTTTTGTCAATTCAAATGTTGAATTTTAAACCCAAACATAAAACATACGAATATGATCGCATTAGCGTCAAAACGCCAAAATATTCATTGGAGTATAATAGATCAAATAAAATGGGTTACGGTTACTATGGTGTTAATCCATCAGTATCAAACCGCAGTCAATTAAATCCCAATGTTAAATCCCAGCTGGATGCGTTTATTACATCAAGTTTTCGTTCAAGTAATCAAATCTTAGGGATTAACAAAGTTTCCAGCTCACAATCCAGTGTCCTGGGCATAGCTTGTAAACGTGAAATTATCAATACAAGCTTTAAAGATTTTGAGAGAGATTATGGCCAAATAGAAAGTTGTGTAGCGCGTATAAATGGTCATGATGTCGATTTATATACAAAAATGGGAAACCCTGGAGAGCGTTATATTATGCAAGCCACGGAAATTAAAAAATCACATAAGGTTAAAAAGAATCTATTTTGTAACCCGTCATATGTAACAGTAAATTGACATACTGCGGAGAAGAGTAATGGTGTTTGAGAACAGATTTGGTACAAAAAAAGCAGGTAAGTCAGCCGGCACTGCCACAACAGAATTTGTTATAACACTGGCTTTCTTTGTCCCGGTTTTCATAACGGTTCCGATAATTGGCAAGTACCTTAATTATAAACAAAAGAATATTGAGTCAAATCGATATGCAGTTTGGGAAAGAACTGTGTGGGCAGGTAAAAGTGGACCGTGGAATGATAATGAAAACACTAAATCAGATGATAGTATAGGTAAAGAGGTAGACAGGCGATTTTACGGCAGTCAACTTCAGGGTTTGGCGAGTACTAAAGTAACCGATAATCAATTATGGGTTGATAGGTCAGGTAAAAAAATGCTTGCCATACCACCTAAAGGAAAAACAAGGATATCTGTTTCTGTAAGTGAGGCGGTATCTCCAGTAAAAAACACATTAGTCGATGAACTTGCATACAAAGGTGTGCCATTGTTGGGCAGTGCTTTTAATACGTTAACAAAAATTACAAATTCTACAATAGGAAAATTCATTTCGGGATGCAAGGATTTGCCAGGTGTTGACCTAAAAAAAGGCATGAACCTTGGTTCAAAAACATATTCGTCTATTACCGTTTTGGCGCCAATAAAAAATCTTGCGCCAACCACGGGTGCGACAAATACTAATGGTACCAGTTTAACGTTTGCGGCAAGTGGATCTATATTATCAAACGCCTGGACTGCGCCGACAGAAGAGAAATATAGAGATAGAGTTGATAAGTTGGTGATGGATGAGACAGTAGAATGCATAGCTTCACCAGCCAGACTTATTTCTGTGTTCCCTATATATAAAGAAGGCAAGGGTGCTAAAAATGTTGCTTCCAGTGCAAAAACAACGGTTCTATTAAGTACCTATAAAAAATGAATATAAATAAATATCTGATATTTGTTGTTTGCTCTTTTTTCATCTTAAGTAAGGTGCAAGCAGAAAACCTGAAAAATATAGAGCTGCCTATGTTTGATATTATGACGGGCATGAAAACGGTATGGGTAGCAAAAAAAATGATTTACAACGGCCAGCCTATGTCAATCCAAAAATACAAATCAAACAGGCAAGCCAAAGATGTTATGCGATTTTTTGAGTCTAAATGGAAAATCAAAGGCTTGGGAGAGCTAAAATACCAAAAAGTAGGCAAGGAATTAACGATCGGGTTTGTGGATAAGGGTTACAGTTATTCTGTGCAAGCGAGTGATATTCCTGGTGGCAGTACGGGGACGCTAGTTGTAACGAGAAATAAGATATTCAAGCAAGCGAAACTAACCTTTCCACTTTCTCCGAATGCGCATATCGTATCGAGAATACACAACCTGGATATGGGTATTAAATCAGAAACAATCACTGTGAGTAACTATCATTCTGTATTGATGAATAAACAGTGGTATGAATCAACCTTAACAAGGGCTGGCTGGATTGGTCAAACGACAATGGGTGGTAGAAAAGAGAATACATTAGAATACCAAAGAGGGAAGGAACTGTGTCAGCTAACATTCATTGGGCGAAGTCCTGTGCGTGAACACAGATCGATGGTAATGATACATTGGATAAAGGGGTGAGGTGTAGAATGAAAATGGGTAAACAAAAAGGAAGTACTGTGATTGAATACCTGTTTGTTGCAGCAGCGATATTTATCGCGTGGAACTTTGTTGGCATAGTAAAAACGGGCTTTACAGATCATCAGGCAGAATATACCTGGTCTATATCTCAACCACATATATAAGATAGGGAACAGTCGACATGGCAGTCAATAAAGCAACAGCAATACTATTACTTGGTGCAATAGCAAGTGGCGGCGGAGCTGCATACTTTACGGATGATTACATATCCAAGAAGGTGAAGGATGAGGAAACCAGGCTATCAAATAAATACAAACCTGTGAAAATTGTTGTTGCAAAAGAAAAATTAAATATAGGCGACGTATTGAGCTATTCAAATCTTGCGATTCGTGAAATGCCTAATAATTATGTGCATTCTGCTGCAGTAAGGGCTGCGCAGTCGAACTCTGTTGTTGGTAAAAGAATCATGCAGCCACTGAATGTGGGGGAGTCTCTGTTAACCAATTTTCTTGCCTCGAGTAAAAGCAGTGGCTTTTCTAATTTAATTGAAAAAGGCAAACGTGCATTAACCTTTCCAGTCGATGTGGTTTCATCTTTGTCTGGATTGCTTCGTCCCGGTGACCGGATTGATCTGATGGTTACATTAAATCAAGGTAAAAGAGTCACCCTTCCATTACTGAAAGACGTGACAATACTGGCGACAGGCGGAATCGTTGATGACGTAGGCAGGATGTCAGATGATGGTGCCTACCAAACTATTACAATTACAGTTTCACCGCTTAACGCTGCAAAGATAACACATGCACGTAATGTCGGCAGTGTGACCGTAGTCCTGCGTTCCGGTAAAGATAGTGACAAAAATATAGCGGGTAACGAATTAACACATCGAATTACCGTACGTGATTTATTGGGTAAGTCAAAGCGGAAGACAAAACGGCATCCAAAGGTTGATGTTATTATCGGGGGTTAGGGGTAAACATGGAAGGGAATATTAAAAATCAGTACAAGGGAATGAAGATAGTTACCGCACCTTTAATAACAATGCTTTTTGTTTTGTTCTATGCGGGGACTGTTTTTTCTAAGTCAAACGAAGAAGTACTTGAAATCTATGTAGGGCAAACAGAAATATTATCACATGCTAATGTGTCACGTGTCTCAATAGGTAGTGGGAAGTTAGTCAGTGTTAAAGTATTACATGATGCTGGCCAAATACTACTTATTGGTAAAAAAGTAGGCACGACAGATTTGCGTGTGTGGTTACGAAAACAACCACAAAAACATTATCTTTTACGCATACTCGACCAGCCACCTGAAGTTGTACTTGATCAGGTAAAAAAACATTTATCCGATATTGAAGGTATCGGTGTCAGGCTGGTGGGAGAGCAAATTATTATTGAAGGGTCGAGCCTACGAAAATCAGACCAGCTTCGCGTAGAAGCAGTGAGTAAGCAGTTTGCTAATGTAACCAGTTATGTTTCGGCGGGTGGTATTACATTGCGTGGTATGATTCACATGGATGTAAAAGTAGTCGAAGTTAAGAAAAATGTACTAAAACGAATAGGCATAAACTGGGCTGATTTTATAAATGGCCCTCAGGTTGCCGCAATAAACGACTATGTGGCTAACCCGATATTTCGCCCAGTACCAGACATAAATATAACCAACCCTGGTTCTCTACCATTAAATGCGGGTGTAAAAAATACGTATTTCGGAGTCGCAACTAATCTTACTTCTATTATAAACATATTAGCGAATGACGGTAATGCAAAAATGTTGGCAGAACCTCAACTAACATGTCGAAGTGGTGGTAAAGCAGAGTTTCTTGCAGGTGGTGAAATACCACTACCAATTCGTAATACCGATGGGTCAGTCAGTGTTACCTTTAAACAATACGGGATCATATTAAAGATGCAGCCAGTTTCTGATCCTGAAGGTTATATATCGACACATGTTAGCGTTGAAATAAGTACAGTTGACGATGCTATCAAAGTCTTAGACATACCCGGCTTCCTGACACGTAAAACAGAAACAGACATGAATGTAAAACAAGGTGAAACGATGGTTATATCAGGGTTGGTTACAACGGATGCTGCCAAGTCTGTGGATAAGATACCTGGGCTGGGAAGTATACCTGTATTAGGTGAATTATTTAAATCGCGTTCATTTAAAAATAACGAATCAGAACTGGTTATATTAGTAACCCCACGCATTATTGATCCTTCGCACAAGATAAACAAAAGATGGATCCGACGTGCGCATGAGTTAGAAAAGCAAGGTGACAAAAACCTTGAATTTACATTGCTAGATTAGGTGATCAGAATGTTTGAACTACATATTCATGACGAAGAAGGGAATACAACCAAACATCGTCTTGATGATGGACGCCATCACATGGGTAAATCACCTGATGCGGATATCACGATAATCGACCCATTTGCATCAAAGTACCATGCGGAAATTATTGTTGATAAGCATAATGTATTTTTGCAGGATCTTGAAAGCACGAATGGTACGTGGATTAATGGTATAAAGGTTGATAATAAACACCCATTAACTGATGGCGCTAATTTCCAAATTGGCAATCTCCTGTTTACGGCTTCAATGATTGCAGCTAAAAGCGACAACGTAAATGAAAACAAAAATGCATTAGCTAATAATAAAAATCAGTCAAATGTTATACAAATGCCATCGAATAAAGATGATGCAGAGTTGTTTGATTTTCGAAGAAAAGTACATATGTTGGTATTGGAACACCTGGATATGTACAAGAGAACATCTATGCATAGTATGTCCTCAGACCAACTAAAAGAAGAGGCTGCAAATTCTGCGAGAGAAGTTATAAAACGTAATAATTTGAAAATTCCTAAGCAAAAACCAGAACATGAGCTTATAACTGAAGTCGTCGCTGAAGCCATCGGATTAGGGCCTCTCGAGCCGATGTTAGCAGATGATACGATTACTGAAATTATGGTGAATGGCCCAAATGACATCTATATCGAGAAGTTAGGTAAAATTATTAAGTCAGATACCTATTTCAATAGTACGGAATCATTGATGAGTATTATTGAACGGATTGTCACACCGCTGGGAAGGCGAATTGATGAGGGCTCGCCTATGGTTGATGCAAGATTGCAGGACGGATCGCGAGTTAATGCAATTATCCCACCTTTATCTATTGTTGGTCCCGTCGTTACCATACGTAAATTCCCCAAATATCGTTTTGACATAAATGATCTGGTTGAGATGGGTTCAATTACCCAAGACATGGCTGATTTTCTTGAGGTATGTGTAAAAAATAAAAAAAATATAGTAGTGTCTGGAGGAACAGGATCAGGAAAAACAACCACCCTAAACATATTATCAAATTTTATCCCCACTGATGAACGAATTGTAACGATAGAGGATGCAGCAGAACTCCAGTTAAACCAGGACCATGTAATCACGTTAGAAAGCAGACCATCAAATGCAGAGGGTAAAGGGCAGGTATCTATTCGAGACCTGGTAAAAAATTCATTACGTATGCGACCAGACAGAATCGTTATTGGCGAGTGTCGTGGCGGTGAAGCTATCGATATGCTCCAGGCGATGAATACGGGCCATGATGGTTCTTTGACAACCGGTCATGCCAACACGCCACGAGATTTTCTCTCCAGACTTGAAGTCATGGTATTGATGTCTGGGATAGAGTTGCCAGTACGAGCCATTCGCGAACAAATCACTTCAGCTGTCGATATTATCATCCAGCAGACCAGGTTTAGTGACGGAAAAAGACGCATCACTAACATAGTTGAAGTCGACGGCATGGAAGGCGACGTTGTTCTGTTACAAAATATATTCGAATTTAATAGAACAGGTAAAACAGCTGATGGAAAAATTTTGGGAGAGTACAAGGGTTGTGGTTATGCCCCCACTTTCTATAAAGAACTCGAAGATGCAGGTATAACGCTGAATAGAAGTATATTTGGCGAAAAAAGTTATTTGAATGAGAAAAAACCGGAGTGGGAAAAATAACTGATGTTATCGCATGCACAAGGCCTCGTAATTATGGCGACAGTTTTTTGTATCTGTGCATTTGTATTGATATATACATTCACGGTGCATGGCGTAAAGTTATATCAAAATAGCTTTGTCAATAAAATGGATAAAGGCCTTAGAAACCTGTTTTTGGTTAAAGACCCGAAAACTTTATTCATGTTTCATATTGCAGGTGTACTAGTAGGAGCGATTCTTGGGTATTTATACGCCAATGTGTTCGGGCTGATTGTAGGTATTATTATATCAGCAGCCTTGCCGGGTTTTCTTATCCGTAGAATGAAAAAAAAACGAATTAGTGATTTTATTTATCAATTACCAGATGCATTAAATTCAATTTCAGCATCTTTACGCGCAGGTACAAATCTGTCAAAAGCGATGCAGCAAATTGCAGAACAACAGCCAGCCCCAATGTCTCAAGAGTTTACCCTTGTTCTTTCGGAGTACAAAATGGGTAAGCCATTGGAAGAATCATTGCAAGATATGTATAAACGAATTAAAAGACAAGAAGTCGATTTGCTTATATCTGCGATTTCCATTTCAAGGAGTGTCGGTGGTAATCTCGCGGAAACACTGGAGACATTGGCAAAAACGCTAAGAGAAAAAGCACAGATTGAAGGGAAAATCGATGCATTAACTGCAATGGGACGAATGCAGGGCTGGGTGGTTGGTTTGATTCCACTTGCTGTTATGTTGATGTTAAGAAAACAAGAGCCCGAGGGAATGGCCGCATTATTTGATGAACCAATCGGGTGGCTAACGTTGGTCGTGATAGCATTTTTGATGTTTATCGCAGCCATGATGATACGAAAAATAGTTAATATAGATATTTAATATGGAATCAAGTGCTTACATACCTATCATAATGACCTTTGTTTCTTTGGTCTGTTTTTTCATGATTATTGAGCATTATGTCAGAAATAAAGGGCAGGCAGAGGATCAGTCCTGGCGTGATAAATCGCCAGCAATATTTAAATTGGTAAGACCGATCGTAAATTTATTTACAAAAAAAGTGACAGAATCAGTTGAAAAACGAAAACTGGATGAGTTAAAAGATCGATTAAGTAGTGCTGGCATGAGTTATGCGATTCGACCAGAGGAATTTATTGTTACCAAAAGGGTGTTTCTTGCTTTGGGTATATCGTTATTTATGTACGTATATTTTTTACTGGAATTAGTCAGTCCTATGGTCATTACGGTAGTTGCTATCGTCGTTCCGGTTGGTTTCTTTTATCCTGATATATGGCTAAGAGATCAAATAAAATTGCGCCAACATAATTTCAGCAAAATGTTCCCGTTTTTTCTTGATCTCCTGGTTCTGTCAATGAGAGCAGGATTGAATTTTGCAAGTGCGCTAGATCATTCAGTCGAAAAAATGCCTGAAGGACCAGTGAAAGATGAATTTACAAAAGTATTGCGTGATACCCGAACAGGATTAAGCAGACGAGAGGCGCTTGTGAAGTTATCATCACGCGTGCAAATGCCTGCTGTCGGTAATTTTGTGTCTGCCGTCAATCAGGCAGAAGAATCGGGTGGTGAAGTTGGTGATGTTTTAAGTGTGCAAGCACAACAACGTAGAACAGAACGGTTTTTACGAGCAGAAAAATTGGCTAATCAGGCGCCCGTTAAAATGCTGGGGCCATTGATAGGGTTATTGTTTCCTATTACGTTCATCATCATTATGTTTCCAATATTTATCAAGGCACGTGACTCCGGCACAATGGACTTTTTCTTTAAATAATATCGGTGTGGTATGAAAACGAGTGTAATAATCAATGAACGTAATGGTAGTGTTGTATCGCAACAAACACGTTATGCCAATACGTGGATGAAAAGATTAGTTGGTTTACTTTCAGAAAAAACAATGAAATCAGGTGATGGCTTGTGGATTTTACCATGCCGATCTATTCACACTATCGGCATGCGATTTCCGATAGACGTCGTTTTTCTTGATCAAAATAACAGGGTCAAAAAACTAGGGAAAGCAATAAGACCGTTCAGATTTTGTAGTGCGATGAAAGGTACTAAGTCAGTACTTGAGTTGCCGGTTGGAGCCATCACTGAAGCTGGACTTCAACCTGGCGATACGTTGCTTGTTCAATAATAAACTGGGTATTAATATGACAAATAAACAAGGATGTAACATAGTTGAGGATAAAACACCTGCGATGGGTGCATTACCGATAAAAAAGAGTGGTAACAATGATCTTAAAGATAAAAACGCTGTGGCGTTAACACAAGTCAAGCGCAAAATAAACTACAGTCTTGTTTCTGTAAAAAATAACCACGTAACTGAAATAACAAAATTCCCATTTATAATAGGCAGGTTATCAACAGATGATCTGCAGATACGTAAAAGTGAAGTATCCAGAAGTCATGCAAAAATAGATTTTGATAATGATGCATTGGTAATCATGAATAACAGTAGCTTGAATGGTATCCGTGTCAATGGTCATAAAGTAGATAGAGTTATCCTGAATGACGGGGATGAGATATGCATTGCGAGTGAAAAATATACGCTTAAAATTGAATGTGTTGATCAGATAGTTAAAACGTCAAATGGTGTGCATGGTGATGAGAACGTAGATGAAATAATCCTTCAGCCGTTAGATTATACAAGCAATTATAGTGCTCAGACGGATTACTCATCGACGGAGCTGTCAGATGAAATATTTGACAATGACTCCTCGTACGCATCGACAATAGAACGGAAAGAGAGTAACAAAGGTAGGTTAATGATGTTTTCGTTGTTTGGAATCATCGTTATTACAGGTACGTTGCTTGGTTACCAATACTATAATCAATATACACAGGAATCACGGGTTTTTGTCGCACAATCTGCTAATACAGCCACGACTGAACCTTCAGGTTCAAAAACTACTGATCAAACATCTACATCTGAAGATAAGCAGTCAAACCCTGTAGAGAGTGGTACTTCAGATACTAAAAAAGCCCCGTTGGATAAACAACTTATAGCAGCACCACTAAGTAAACCATTACAGAAGAGTGTAATTGCCCAGAAAAGCAAAAACCCACCAGTCACACAATTAAGTATTAAAAAGAATCACAGGCAGCAATTAAACATAAAACAACAGTCACTGAAGAAAATGATACTCTTCGAACATGCTAATTCTAAAAATAGCATTATTGAGGCTAAAAATAGCTATCTGGAAGGCAAATATGCAAAAAGTGTCGAACTTTTGTCGGCTGTAGAAGCAAATAGACGACACCAGGCTGAGTATAGAGTCACGGCTAACCAATTACGTCATCAAATCATAGAACTAAATAGTTATTTCGTAAAAGGTAATGCTGCGTACGCAAAAAATGACAAAAATGAAGCATTCAATCAATGGGGGCAATTGCTCAAACAGCATAGAGTTTACTTCAATAAAAGCGAGAGTTTTTATACAACGAAACTTAATACAATTGTGGCATCTGAGTATGAAGACAGGGGCAATAAAGCTTATGTTAATCAGGACTGGAAAATAGCTTATAAGAACTGGAAAAACTCTGTATCAATACGCCCGAAATCCTCAGTGGAGAAATCAATCCAACTAATGGATGCAGAAATAAAACAATTGTACAGAACCGGCTACCGTTATGAAACTGTGAATATTGAACGAGCGATTGAATATTGGAAGTCACTTGTGAATAAAGCACCAAGTGATCACGAGTACTATATCAAGGCTGCGGCAAAATTACGTTGGTACGAAAGTGTCAAGTAATTCAGGAGTGTTTAATCATATGAAAATCATACTAATTATCATGTTAGGGCTGGCTGCATCAGGGTGTAACACCAATAATGTGAAACCCGACACCAATATTTCTGAAACTTACATGAAAGGCGAAAGTGCCTATGCTAGGAAGGATTATAAACAAGCAAAACTGCATTTCGAGAAAGTCATAATAGCTTATCCGGATAATATTGAATCCTTATTTAAATTAGCAAATATAAATATGCGTAATAAGAACTGGGATGCTGCACAGACGTATTATTCAGCCGTTATTCAGCTGAAACCGAACTATGCAAAGGCGCACCATAATCTTGCCATGCTTCACTTGTTCAAGGCAAAAAATCATCTTAATTATTATATTGCAAATAATGAATCGTTTGACAATAAAAAATTGGGAATATTATTAAATTCAATTAATGCTTATTCAAGCAACAGCAAGAGTGCACTAACACCACTTGATCGATTAGCGGACGCAGTTAAAACACATAAGAATTAGTAAAATAAAAATGGAATATGGAGAGCAACAGGATGCTTAAACAAATGTTAAAACGTATGCGTGGTACCTCGACAACCGAGCTACTCATAATCATGCCTGTGTTCTTAATGCTCACCTTAGGCGCACTGCAATATTCACTGATATACGAAGCAAAATCATCACTGGATTACGCCACCTTTATGTCGGCAAGGGCAGGTGCAATCGACCATGCGCGTAAAAATTCCATTACACTCGGGCTGGCAAAATCCATTTCACCTCTCTATTCACCCGATAAAAATGCAGCATCATTGGTATCAACTATTGCAAAAGCCCGTGTTGATGTTGCTGCCTTCTCAAGAATAAAGATACTGAATCCTACCAAGGAAGCATTTACTGACTTTGGTGTAAAAAACACTAAAGATAATGTAACCGAGATTCCAAATGAAATGTTACACCTGGCCAGCACGCAATTAGGTGCTAAAAGTAAACTAAACATTCAGGATGCGAATCTTCTAAAAGTAGAGGTCTTGTATGGTTACAAGCTGAAAGTCCCATTTGTAAACAAAGTTATCACTACAGCCAGTAGCTGGTTCACCAGAGATCCGATCAAATTACTCTATCTTAGTCAGAACAGATTACCCATACTCGCAACCGCGACAGTTCGCATGCAGACACGGGCATGGGATAATAGCTGGGTTACCAAAACAGCCGATATTAACAAAGCAGTAGTCGATGCAGCCACAGCTGTTCAACCGCTACCACTCATAAACATAAAACGTCCATGGGCATCCGGTCCTACCGGACAAGGTACCCCATCACAAATTCTTAAAGGTATCCCTGGCACAGGCTCAACCGGGCCAGGAAGTGGTACACCAGGATCAGGTACAAATCCGACAAATCCACCAACAACCACTACGCCCCCGGCACCACAACCTCCGAAGTGTGAAGGTAGTGATGCTGCAACTGGCTGGTTCAGTGGAATACGTAATGCGGCCAGTTTTGTAGCCGGTTTATGGGATGGTCTGGTACAGCAAATTGGCGATATCTGGACTGCATTAACCAGCCCATGGCAAACACTTAAAGGCCTGTGGGCTTTGGGTGATGGTTTGATAAATAACACAAAGGCTACGCTCAACATGTTGGGTGACGTCTTTGGCGCGGATGTCTATAGGCTGCTTAATTGTGGACCCTATGACAAAGGCAAGGTAATTGGTACCTATGTCAGCCCGTCATTTCTTATAAAACTAGCGGGCAAACTATCTAAATTAGGGCTTGCGGATGCACTTAAGCAAACCGGTAAGCCCTCAACACCATGTAAAAAGGCCAGCTTTGGGGCACAAACGCCAGTTTGGACGGGCAAAGGATTTACGCCAATAGAAAAACTCGTTACAGGGATGATGGTGGCTTCACGTAATGAGTTTAATTATGCAGATAAACATCAGGCGATTACGGATACATTTGGCCGTATAGCGCCTAGCTACTATCGATTAGAAACAGAATACGATGTTTTAAATGTCACAGACGAGCATCCATTGTGGTTGCAGGGTAAAGGCTGGACGGTCGTCAAGGATGTGCAAGCAGGTGATGTAATCGCCAGTGCCCAGGGTGACTCATTAGTCGTGAATAATACACTAATAGATAAACCACTGCGTGTTTACAATTTTAGTGTTGCAAATACACCTAGTTATTTTGTTGGCGAGCGAGGAGTTTGGGCGCACAATGCAAATGGTATAAATTGTAATATTACATCCTCAAATGTCGTACAGAAGACTGCTCCTAATTATGTAGATTTAAAAGTACCGACAAATATCATAAAACCTAACAGATCTGCCCCACCCACAGGCGCAGCTCTTAAAAAGACTAAGCTAAATGCTGATGGTTCTACTACATATTATAGAAATACACCAAATGGAAACGGGGTTATTGAGGTCGTACAGAAAAATGGAAAAACAATTGCCATAAAAACTGATACTGGAAAAACAGTCACATATAAACGAACTGGATATCCAGATTTCGCACCTCACCTTTATCAAGGGACATTTACATCCGGACCAAATAAAGGTAAGGCTATTCCAAATACGATATATATTAAATTATCAGGGAAATCTTCAAAAGACCTTACAAACGCGGATTTATTTGCATTTGGGAAAGGTTATCCAAGGCCACAAGGATATACCTGGCATCATAATGAGAAACTTGGGAAAATGGAGTTAGTGGCACAAGATGCACATGATGCAGCGAAACATAGCGGTGGCATGTCCATCTATAATAAGGTAAATAACTGCATATGTTATCCACCAGAATAATGACATTTAAATTATATTCGGATATTGGTAAATCAAAATGAAGTATAGAAATATTAATTTGGAGAGTCGAGGTAAAGTAGCACCTTTGCAAGAGTCTGATATTACAGATTTTGAAAAAGAATTTTCCCTGAAATTGCCTCATAAATACAGGGTGTTTATAAGGGATACAAATGGTGGCAAGCCTGATAAATATATAGCAGTAACACAAAATTATCGTACTAAACATCACAATGCCCCTGATGAAGTACAAGGATATGGTGGAGATTTTCCTATTGATTCATTTCTGGCTTTTGCTAGTGAGTATTATGATATTTATAATTATTATGGGATGTTTAAATCTAGAATTCCTGATCATATGTTGCCAATAGCATGTGTAGATGGTGGTG
>Ga0316206_1000474_pt1 | contig 52661 bp, 52 predicted proteins | sample 6monthpyrite_MG_FD_204942 | JGI IMG/M metagenome (GOLD analysis project Ga0316206, IMG submission 204942) | Microbial mat bacterial communities from mineral coupon in-situ incubated in ocean water Damariscotta River, Maine, United States -... | ecosystem: Environmental > Aquatic > Marine >...
AGTTCTTAAGTTTTGTTAATAATCAGTTGTTTAGAGTATTTATTTCCACACTAAGTACTAGATAGTTTAAATAAAATGCATTTCTTAGATTTACTCATTTCTTTCACAACAAGTACTAAATAATGTAACCGGATATTGCCTTTGTAAATTCCAACTTACTGACGAATTAAGCCTCTAAATAGTCGAAGGAGAATGAATACGAGTTTTTAGCGATTGTAATGTCACGGAGGTTAGTTGACATTAACTCATGCTGGGTAGGTGAACTTCGCTAACCTTTGGCCATTTAAATTGTAAAATGGTATATTGAATCATTAGTATTGAGTCAAAATGGATTTGCCAATGAATACTCCGTTTTCAAATAAAAGCGATTTACTTGGCCAGCTCAAAATTGATCGCGAAAACCAAACGGTGACTTCGTCAACGTCGTTATTGGGTGGGGTTATTATCGCCTTCGTATCAGCACTGTGTGGTGCAATCTTTAGCTATTATTTTATCTCTCCTTCAGCTGAGTTATCACCTGAGCAGCAGCAAAAAAGCCAGGCCATCACTCATAATTCGCGGCTACCAACTACGCACACTTCAGCCAGCGCTGTAAATAATAAGCCGGCACCGTTACCCTTATCAGAAGCAATACTTAATGCCTCCGGTTACATCACCGCACGTCGCATGGCCACCGTGTCATCTGAAATTATGGGTTTGATCAAGGAAGTGGCGGTTGAAGAAGGCATGGAAGTTAGTGAAGGCCAGGTGCTTGCCCGGCTTGACGATACCCTTGCGAAAGTCAATCTTGATCTGGCCAAAGCCCAGCTTGAAGCACATAACGCAAGAAGAAAAAGCGCCCAGGCATCACTGGCAGAAGCACAACGTCAATACCAGCGGGTAACCGTTAACCAGTATTCAAGTGAAGCGGAACGAACAAAGGCACAAACCGAGTTTGAAACGTTTAGCGCGAATCTGGCGAGTACCGTAGCCGATATTAAGGTTGCCAAATTTGAAATCCGGCGACAGGAAGAGCTCCTGGCCGACCATATTATTCGAGCACCGTTTAGTGGTGTGGTGACGGTGAAAAATGCACAACCCGGTGAAATTGTTGCACCGGCTTCAGCAGGTGGTGGATTCACCCGCACCGGAATCTGTACTATTGTTGATATGCACTCATTAGAAATTGAAGTCGATGTTAACGAATTTTTTATTGGTCGAGTGTATCCGCAACAAAAAGTTGAGGCGCATTTAGATGCCTATCCTGACTGGAGTATCCCGGCCGCAGTCATTGCCATCATACCCACGGCAGACCGTGCCAAAGCGACGGTGCGTGTCAGAATTAGCATTGATATTAACGACCCAAAAATTCTGCCCGATATGGGGGTTAAGGTCGCCTTTTTAAAACCTGAAGAGTAGAGGAGCGCACATGAGCGATGATATTTTGTTTGAACTCAGTAACGTTGCAAAGCGGTTTGTAAGGGGCAACGAAACCATTACTATTTTTGACAAGTTGAACCTCACTATTAAGCAAGGTGACTTTGTGTCGATCATGGGGCCTTCCGGATCGGGTAAGACGACTTTGTTGAATTTACTGGGTGGCGTTGATCAGGCCACCAATGGCGAAATTCGATTTGCAGACACACATATTGACCAGCTGAGTGAAAATCAACTAGCCAAATGGCGCGCGAATAACGTTGGTTTTATTTTTCAGTTTTATAATTTAATGCCCATGCTCAACGCCGCTCGCAATGTTGAGCTACCATTATTGCTTACTAACTTAACTCGTAGTCAACGTCAAAAAAGCGTAGATACTGCCTTGCAACTGGTCGACCTGGCAGATCGCGCCAAACATATGCCGGGTGAATTATCCGGTGGACAGCAACAGCGGGTCGCCATAGCGCGTGCTGTGGTATCAGACCCAAAACTGTTGCTATGTGATGAGCCGACCGGTGACCTTGATCGACAAACCGCCGATGAAATTCTGAAAATGTTGCAAATATTAAATCATGACTTTGGTAAAACCATCATTATGGTTACCCACGACCCGGCGGCGGCTAAATTTGCCAAACGCATTTTGCATCTCGATAAAGGCCAGTTTGTTGAGAAGGAACTGGTAGCATGAATGATTTATTCCTGATTTATAAAAACCTGACGCGTAAAAAAATGCGCCTGTTTTTGACCAGCTTTGCTATTTTCATTGCTTTTTTAATATTCGGTGCGGTTAGTGCACTTAAAGCGACACTTGATTCGGGTATTGAAATGTCAGCTGATAATCGCCTGGTGGTGGTGCATAAAATTAATTTAACGGTTCCTCTGCCTTTTGCCTATGTTAACAAAATAAAAAACATCGAAGGTGTCAAAGACGTAACTCACTCCAACTGGTTTGGGGGCTATTACCAGGAGCCGTCGCGTCAAGTTACGACCTTTGCGGTGGACCCAAAAAGTTTTTTCAAGGTTTATGATGAAATAATTATTCCAGATGAGCAAAAGCAGCGCTGGTTTAAAAATCAGGGTGGACTGTTAGTCGGTGAACGCCTGGCGAAAGTCTATGGCTGGAAAGCGGGGGACAGGGTACCCATTTCATCTAATATTTTTTCACATAAAGATGGCGGCCATACCTGGGAGTTTGTGGTTGACGGGATTTTTAGTGCCAGGGAAGTGCAATCCGATACCGGCTATATTATTTTTCATTACAAATATTTTATTGAAACACGAACCTTCGGCGGCGATACCATTGGTTGGCTGGTGCTAACGACTCAGTCATCATCCTTAAATGAAAGCGTTGCAAAGGCCATCGACGAAAAGTTTGCTAACTCTCAGGCAGAAACCGAAACCAGTACTGAAAAAGCGTTTAATAAGGCCTTTATGAAACAGCTTGGCAATATCGGTTTAATAATATTTGGTGTAGTGTTTATGGCTTTTTTTACTATTTTGATTGTTGTTGGCAATACCATGGTATTAGCGATTCGAGAGCGTACCAGTGAAATTGCCGTGTTAAAAACGCTGGGTTTTACCTCCGCTCGTCTATTTACAATGATTTTAACCGAATCACTATTTCTTTCCTTACTGGGAGGTCTTTCTGGGTTGGCCGTTTCCTACCTGGTGCTAAAAGGAGTATCGGAACAACTGGCGCGCTTTCTACCCAATATGGTTTTAACCAGTGAAATCGTCTGGCAGGCATTGGCTTATATGTTAGCACTGGGATTGATTACGGGAATTATCCCAGCGATTAATGCTTATCGTCTTAATATTGTTGCCGCATTTAACCGGGGGGTGTGATGAACTCATTTATATCTCAAACTTTCGCTGTTATTAATATGAACTTTCGCAGTTTGCCGAGACGCATCTGGATGTCTCTGGCAATGATATTGGCCAGCGCCGTGGTGGTGGCAATTTTGTTAGCTTTTTTAGCTATGGCCAAAGGCTTTGAGGTGACTTTGAAAGGTGCAGGTGCCGACGATGTCGCAATTTTTTTACGTGAAGGATCAGCCTTCGAGTTAAATAGCGTTATTAGTCGTGACCAGTTGGCGTTAATCAAAACCGCACCGGGCATAGTTAAAGATACCGCAGGGCCTGTTTTATCAGCTGAACTTTATGTGATTGTGGATGGCCTGAAAAAAACCACTCATACTGAAGCCAATATTCCATTACGCGGTATCGATTTGCGTGGTGTAGAAATGCGTGACGGATTTAAGCTGTCAGAAGGTCGAATGTTTACACCTGGAACGAATGAAATGATTGTTGGGCAGGGTATTATAAATGAATTTGATGGTTTTGATCTCGGCAGTGAAGTTCGCTTCGGCAAATACCACTGGCGGATTGTTGGTGTTTTCACCACCAGCGGTAACGTGTTTGAAAGTGAGCTCTGGGCAGACGCAAAAGTTATTCAGAATCTCTACAAACGAAGTAACGTGCAAACTATTCACGCCAAACTGGATTCAGAACAAAGCCTGGAACAACTTAGGCAATTTATCAGTAATGATGTTCGCCTGAATATAGATGTGCAAACTGAAACGGAATACTTCGCGGAGCAAAGCAAGGGCCTTAACTACATGGCGATTTTTGGAAAAGTCATTAGCACAATAATGGCACTGGGCGCGCTAGCTGGAGCACTCAATACAATGTATACCTCGGTTGCTGACCGCGCTAAGGAAATTGCTACTCTACGCACCATCGGATTTAGTAACAGCGCAACGTTTGTTGGCACAGTTGTCGAAGCTTTAGTCTTGTCGGCAATTGGCGGTATATTGGGATCATTAATGGCTTATCTGATCTTCGATGGCATGAATACCTCCACACTCGGCGGTAGTTTCACACAGGTCGTATTCAGTTTTAGATTTACCGGCGAACTGTTTATACAAGGAATATTAATGGCGCTCGGTATTGGGCTTATTAGCGGTGTTTTTCCTGCATGGCGTGCTGTTAGAATGCCTCTATTGGTTGCCTTTAGTTCGCAGCATTAAGTTTTTCAGTGCGAGCCGCCAAAATTTAATGTCTTTATTTTAATGGCTCGGCGAATTCAACACCAAGTGCGCCACTCCACTAGAAAGTTGGCTTCCTGATGCACAGCGGTTAATCAGGCACTAAGCGGCAACGCTGATGTTGCTTCAAACTTTGATCTTACCGGCGGTAGCGATTTGCTGGCACTCATGACCATCGGCTCGATGCAGGATGGCGCACTGGATGCAGACGGTTTTTCTAATGACATTAGTTTGTCGTTGGATATGTCACAGCTATCAACACAACGGGGTTTACTCTTCGGTTTTATGAACCCAGTTTTCACCGGCAATGGTTTTGATACGATGACATTCCAGATATTTCAGGAAGAATTGCTGGTGGTTGATGAATTATTTACAGATGTATTCTCCGCTGAATCATTCTTTACTGACCAAACACTTAATTTAGGTGACTGGAGTCAGGGTTTAACGGGAGACCTTGATCTTGCATTTTTAATTGATTTTAATATTAGCCAGGCGGGTGACGGTTTTTACTTTACACTATCTACGGAAACTCAACGATTGGTTCAGGTGTTGTTCCAGTGCCAGCTGCAATCTGGTTATTTGGCTCAGGAATAATTGGGCTTGTTGCGGTGGCCAGGCGAAAATAGCAAAAACATTGTGCTGAATAAACCCGGTGAAGCGAAATCAACTGCTTTGCCGGTTTTTATATGTGAAGTGGATCTCCCTTTATAATTACAAATATCTAAATTTAACCACATCGAATAAGTTGACTTTAACAACGGGTGTTATTGAGGGTAAAGTTTTTGTTGATGTGATTGATTATGGAAATGGTTATGAATTAACTGAAAATTTAATAAATAATAAAAATTTTTCTATGGGCGAGGTATAAAAAATGCAATATCGGGCGCAACAATTGAAGGCCGAATTAAAAGTTAAGGCAGAAGAGGAGGGTGTTTCTGTCAGTTTTTTATTAGATATTATTAAGTCATAGTAAGCTTAATAAATAGGCCGAAAGCGTGTTAATAAAGTAGAAAGCCGATAGAGGTTGACCGAGTTTTTCGTCATATTTTGGCTGTTAAGTAAAGTATTAAAAATTGAGATTGTTGAACAAAGCAGACGTTTAGACAATGTTAATAAAAGTTATCGCTTTATGTATTACACATACGTACTTTGTATTGGTAATACAAAGTAGTTCACAGTAACGCTTATGTGAGACGTAGTTTGAGCGTAATCACTAGCCCAGTTTTTTTAAAGAAGGCGCACGTCTGATTAAAATTTGCACAGTATTTGATATGGCTTGCTATAGATAATTAAATTAACATGTAGTACATTAGTGTTCATTGTTTTGTATATAGGAGTGTCATGAAAGGCAGTAAGGAAGGATTTTTTAAAACATCGGGTAAAATTGTACTTGTCTCATTATTCACAATTAACATAACTAGCTGCGGTTTTTTCCAAACAGAAAATAATCTTCAAACAGATAAAGCAGAGCGCTTCGATGTAACCAATGGTTTACTGGCAACCTATTGGCGAGGTGCAAAAATCTCGCTGCGTTCATTACCTACACATAACTTCTCGAAAGATACTGACTTTGACAAGCTCCGCGATCAGCAAGCAGGTAGCCTGAAACTAGGTAGTCATTTGAGTGCGATTTATGATTGGGAAGATTTTTTAAAAGGTAATAAAAGCCAAAATAAATCACTTTCAGCAAGTGAACTTTTAGAGTTGGCACAAGAAGTATATCAAATGTCAGAGAAGATTAAAGACGTTGATGAAGATAGTTACCCCACGATTATGGAAGTTGTATCAAATAGCAGGGAGGCATTAAATAATGAACCGCTAGTATTGCCCGAAAGCTGGAATAAATCTATGGAGCACTGGGTGTTTGCCGTGCTGATGGAGGCCAAAGTAGGTATTGGTTCGTGGAAAACTTATGAGTTAGATAGAATAAAATCCAGTGATTTTAACACTACTGATTTACAGGTGTTTTCAGCATTGCATAAAGGAGTGGCACAATTAAGAAACGAATGGTTTTACCTCGCAGAAGAAAGTTTCACTTATGTTTTGTTAACTTTAGATAATAATAACATATCACTCTTGCCTGAAACGCGAAGTGTATTAGCGTCAGAAGATGATCCGTTAAGTGCTGAAGATAGTTTTCGACACCAGATGCAGGCTGTTAGCTATTTATTGCGTGGTTTCTCTCGTCATCAAACTGAAAAGCCTGAGCTAGAACAAAAAGCGCTGGAAGATATTAATCAGTCTGTTAAAAGTTTTTCTAAAGCCGGTGTAGATAATGAACTTGTCTGGCTGGCAGAAAGTTATATCTATATCAAGGGTGAAAAAGTAGATGAGGCTATAATTTCATTAACGAAGTTAGAGAGTAGTTCATATCTATCGAGCAAAGAAAAACAACTGGTGAGTCAGGCGAAGAAAGAAATTAAAAATCGAAATACAGGTGCCGCACTCAATTTCGTTACCGATAAAATTGTTATGTATAAGTTAGGTTTGAATTATACAATGTCATACATAGATGAGATTCAATGGCTTAAATTGCTTGAGAAGACACCAGAAGGAAGAAAGCTATTGCTTCGCTTTAAAGAACTTGAAAAAGGTTTTATTAAAGCAAAAAAATATATATCAATCGATGAAATAAGTCGAAATGGAAAGAACTTGCTAAACGATTATACCGGCGGATAAGCGATTATGTCGTTTAAGAATGTTATGTTTTTAATTTTAACGTTACAGGTAAACCTTGTATCCGCTAAAAATGATCAAAAATTACAGTTTACAGGGTATATATTTGCGGTTAGTGAGTCCATAACAACTTCAAACAGAGATGTTACCTATACAGTAGGTGAAGATGCAATACAGCGAGTAGAGTATCAGTCGGATGATGAATTTCACGGCCTCATTGCATACCCTGATAATGATAAAGTGGTTCTATTTGTCCGTTCCGAATCTAAAAAATATTATACTACAATCTCGATTTCTGAGTATCTTTCCAGGATCAATAAATATAAAAAAAGCGATTATGTTAATCGTGGTGAGCTACTGGGAAGTAGTGAGCATTTTAAAAAAATATACTATTCAGACTATGAATATACGTTAGATAAAACTAAGAGTGTATTATTTCTTGAAAACCCCTGTACTGTATTGCAATATAGCCGCCCAGTGGATGGGTTTAGAGAGCGCTATGATGTCGTGCATTGTGATTCTATAAATATCCCCAGACAGTGGCTTAATCTAACGGATGTATGGATTGATAATGCGGTGACTGGTTTTCCATTTCAGGTAAAAAACTATTCAACTGATGAATATTTAGAGACTGAAGTCGAAAGTGGTGAAAAAAATCACGTGACTAAATCACCCGGAGAAACTGGAAAGTCCGAAGAAACTGGAAAGTCCGAAGAAACTGGAAAAATCGCATTGGGTGCGGTATGGAATGTTGCAAAACAGGGTTTATCAGCAGTGAGCAGAGGTTTGTACGAGTTAGGCGAAGATAACTACAGAGTAAAGGAGGTTGTTGCAGCTCCCGCTTCTGAAACATCCTTTATAGATTTACGCGATTTTATTGAAGTTAAAACAATTGATGATTTTCAACAATCGTTATCTCGACCGCCTGCCTTAAATGATGGAAGCAAGGCTAAAGGCTCCAGGTTTACCTGGTAGACTGCTCAAGGGGCTACGTTTAATTATACTTCGGATTATAGGTAGAGTAATAGTTATGTCACATATATCATTTGTCAAATCGTTAAAGATTATGTCCGCACAAAGCAGCTTGTATATGTGCCTTCAACTAGCAATATATTAATATGAAAAATATTCCAGTTAAGCTACTGCTAAGTATTTTGTTGCCATTACTAATCTGTTTTACTTTTGCCTACCTTTTTGAAAAAAGCATATTGAATCAGCAGCAGCGCAACGATCTCTTAAAATCAAAATATGAAAATATTTCACATAATGAAAAGGCCTCTAGTGAACGGTTTGACTTGTTAAGTAAGCTAATAAGTCGTGTAGAAGTATTCCAGCAAAAAGAAATACAGGCTCGTTACGGAATCACACATGTGTTATATGATATTTCTATTTTTTCTAATAGAGGGATTCAACTTGATTATTTAGAGATAAACGGAAAAGATATCATAATTTCAGGGAAAGTTATTTCAGATGAAGCTGCTGAGTCATTTAAATCACATTTGTCTAGTTTAGCCAACCTAACATACATATCTTCTGAGTTTACAAGCCGAAATAATATTAATTACGTTAAATTAGTCTATTTCTATAATAGTAAACTTATATAATTACTGTACTATTATGAAAATAAACTTAAATAATATAAATTTAAAGAATAGATATTATATATTAATACCACTGTTAATATTTTTAGTGTTTTATGTTGCTTATGTTATTCCACGACATCATCATTTAGCAATATCAGAAACGAAAGAATTTAAATTTAGAGATAAAATAAATTCGGCAGTCCATTTCAATAAAAACGAAATAGAATATTCCAATCAAATTAAAGATCTAATCGACCTTAATGAAAATTATGAAAAGGCATTACCGGGCAATATAAACAAAGACACCATAAATCGTCATATAAAGAAATCATTGCATGATAATAGGTTGAATTTTAGTAGAATTGATTGGAAGCCCAGTATAATTCACAGTACATATAGTACTCATGCCTTAGAAATTGAATTTAATGGTTCATACGAAAACACATATCACATGTTATATGATGTGTTTTATTACCCCAACCTTGCAGTGAGTATTGATTCTATTTATATAGAACGATTAAGTGCAACTAATGCCTTATCTATCAATGTTAATGCAACATATTACAGCTACAATCGTGCTTCAAATATACCATGAAATCATTTATTACGTATTTTTTCTATCTAATCTTAGTACTATCAGAGTTAATGTTAATAGTCATTGGTATTAATAAAAATGTTAATAATACTGCAGATTTAGACGCATATATAAACGAGACTAATGTAGGGGGTGAGCAGGTAAAAGTATTGCCATCCTTTAAAGAGTACCCTGTATATTCTCGTGAAATCATATCTGACCCATTTAAGGCGCAAGTAAAATGATAAAGCTCGGCATTATGTTTAAAAAGTAAATATATGGTGATTCTGGTAGCAGTAACATTATCTTTCATTATTACCATAATATACGGCATTCACTCCTGTTATGGAAAACAGGAGCCGAAGAAATATATACAACGGAGTATTATCTCTGGAATAATACTAATACCAGTAGTAGGTTTGTCTGAAGGCACATTTTATTCGCATGGAATTGATATTCATTGGTTTGTGTTTGGTGTGGTCAATTTTATCGTGATATTTATTACATCTTTAATTTTAGTTGGCATGGTTAAGCTCCATGACAAAATCACAAAAAAATAACAAGCTATTAGGTGCTGCTAATGGCAAGCCTCTTGAGGCACCCATCCTAAAAAAACCTTGAACCTCTTGAAACCTCTTGAAATTTCTTGAAACCTCTTGAGACATCCATCCGAAGCTTCTTGAGACACCCACCCTAAGAGGTCAATAAATACAAACACTTAGTTTGAATTCAGGGGTTTTTGTTACTTTGGGTGTCCGGCTAAACAGCTAAACACGGCTAAACATTGCAGGTATCTTTAACGAGGCTGTTAAAGGGATGGTTGCAAGATGGCTAAAGCCAGATGTATTAACCCTATAAATTAGGTGTTTAGAATGTTCTTCTATTGAATTTCGCAAAAAACACACTATAAGTAGAGGTCATGGACAGAATACAGCGGACTGTATTCTGGATTTAACAGGCCACCCTACTTAGTAAGAGTATGAGAGCGCATAATGAAGACGTTAATTGTAGATCGAGTGAAAGTGTATCAGCAATTGATAATATCAGCACTGCAGGAGGTAGCAACAGATCTGGTGACGGCTAATACTGGTAACGAAGCGCTGGCGTTGCTTGAGAAAAATGCTTTTGACTGTATCTGTTTGAGTATGTACCTAGATGATATTAATGGTATTGATCTTTGTAAAAAAATTAGAAAACTGCCTTCCTACAAATATACCCCTGTCGTTTTGATTACATCTGAAAATGAAAAAGAATTAATTAAACAGGCAAATATTGCGGGCATTACCGATATCTTTGTAAAAGATAAAACGAATGAGCTAGTCAGTTTTATCGAGCGATTTACACAAATAAATGAGCCAATAGAGGGTGAAGTACTTTATATAGAAGACGATAAATCACAGCGTGTTGTGGTTAATGAAATGTTTGAAAGTAGGGGCTTAAAAGTAGACGCCTTTGATAATGCTGAAGATGCCTGGAGCGCGTTTATAAAAAAACATTATCACCTGGTTGTAACCGATCTTATGCTTATAGGTGAAATGAGTGGCGTCATGTTGATTAACAAAATTAAGCGAATTGATGGAGCAAAAGGGAAAACGCCGATATTAGCATTAACCGCCTACGATGATGCGCCACGTCGTGTGAGTTTATATCACATGGGTATTGCCGATTATGTGACTAAACCCGTAATCGAGGTGGAGCTGATGGCGCGTGTAAATAACTTGATAAATAATCAAAAAGCACTGGAGCGTGAAGTTTATTTTAGAGAGCACATGAGTTCTGAAGAAATGGTACGCCACAGTATGAAAATGGATGCGATGGGAAAATTAACCGGTGGAATCGCACATGATTATAATAACATGCTCGGTGTAATTATTGGCTATGTCGACTTATTGCATGAAAGGTTAAGTGATAATCCTGAATTATTGAAATATGTAAAACAAATCGAAAAAGCAAGTCAAAGCAGCATTAAGTTAACGCATAAGTTGCTCGGGTTTGCACGAAAAAATGAAACTGAAGTTCAGGTGACTAATATTAATCATGAGATTGGAGAAATAGATGAGATCATGAGAAAGTTATTAACTGCAGGCGTCTATTTGACATTGGATCTGCAGGAAGAACTTTGGGGTATAAGTGTTAATAGAACGGATCTTGAAAATTCAATAATGAATCTTATTATTAACGCTAAACATGCCATGGAAGAAAAAGGATCTCTTAATATTGTTACAGAAAACAAGGCGCTAAGTAGAGAAGATGCGGATAAGTTAGCTTTAAAGCCGGGTGAGTATATACAGTTAAGTATTATAGATAGTGGTTATGGAATGAGCGCTGAAACAAAAGAACGCATATTCGATCCATTTTTTTCAACAAAAGGCGATAGGGGAACAGGTCTGGGCTTAAGCCAGGTGTATGGATTTATGCAAAGATCAGGTGGTGTCATCGTTGTTGAAACAAGCGAAGGGCATGGCACGAAGTTTAAGCTTTTTTTTCCACGTGAAATAAGTGACGCAAAAGTTGAACAGAAAAAAGAAATAAAAAACACTGAAAATGCTCATCAAAAAGTACGTTCAGTCATTGTGGTTGATGATAATAAAGAGCTGGCTGATTTAATGAATGAAATATTAAATAGCTCAGGTTATAAGTCTGAAACTGCGAATAATGCACTTGAAGCAATTAATAAGTTTAGTAATCGTGTATATGATGTGATGATTACAGATATTATTATGCCAGGGATGAATGGTTATGAATTGACCGATCAGATAAAGTCCAAATACCCCGGGGTTAAAGTAATTTTCACCAGCGGTTATGATGATAAAGAAATACCCGATTCTCTAAATAAAGAGCAATATTCTATGCAGTTACAAAAGCCTGTTAGTCGAAGCGTGCTTTTAGATTGCTTGAATCAATTGTTTATCAGTGCGTAAGGTTATATTCAGTTTTGCGCTCGACGGCGCTTCAATCGTAATTTTAGATAACATCTCGGTGAGCTGACTTAAGTCATGCACCATCTTAGTGTTTTTGGCCGCCTCTTTGGCGATGGCAAGAAAGTCTTTTTCTTTCATTATGTCTATCCTATCCAGCTATGGCGTTAATGATAGACAGTTACACAGATTTTTGTACACCCTCAATAATTTTGTATACATCTGTCCGTTTCTACTATTTTCTAGAGAAAAATTTAATCCTGGCTAATGAATCTGTTGTAAAAGAGCCTGTCAAAGAATATCTTGAAGATTAGCGGGCTTCCATTTGGCTTGTTGTAATAACCATTCATTGTTTTTAATGAGCTGTAATTCAAATTGGTATACTCTCGCGCTTAAGCGATTAATCGCATCTAAACTGTTTATCGCTGTGCCAGCCATAGCAACATGCAAGACCACAAACGCACTTTCTTTATTTTGAAAAGTGATGCTGTCTATTTTGGTGAATAAATAAATGTTCTGGTGCGTTAAAAAATAGGCTCGGGCCATGTTTTTCACACGCTTTTTATTCAGACCTTTATGATCGCGGTATTGATCGCTGATTAGATCGGCTAAATCACCATGACTACGATTTTCCGCAGCCAGTTTTCCAGATTCAATGTATTGTTTAATTTCGTCGTCGGGGGATATTTCTTCATTGGTGCAGGACGATAAAAACACGAGTATTAATGATAGAAACAGGACCGGTAAATATTTCATTTTTTATGCTGCCTAATTTGATCCTGGACAATATCCACAATGGCGTTTAAATTTTCTGATAACTGCGCTCAATATATTTATTTAACAATTCGGTAAATTCATCTGCAATATGGTCACCCTTAAGGGTCACTGTTTTTTCGCCATCTTCATACACGGGTGCAACGGGTTTTTCTCCCGTGCCCGGCAAACTAATGCCAATATTGGCGTGCTTACTTTCCCCCGGTCCATTAACCACGCAGCCCATTACTGCCACTGACATGCTTTCAACGCCATGGTATTGGCTGGCCCAAACAGGCATTTGTTCACGTAAATAGTTTTGAATTTTTTCCGCCAGCTCCTGAAAGTAGGTGCTTGATGTTCGACCGCATCCGGGGCAGGCGGTGACGAGGGGTACAAAGGCGCGCAAGCCCATGGTCTGTAAAATTTCCTGTGCAACGATGACTTCTTTAGTGCGCGCGCCACCTGGTTGCGGGGTGAGTGAAATACGAATGGTATCACCTATGCCTTCGTGCAATAAAATTGACAGTGCAGCGGTGGAGGCAACAATGCCTTTTGAGCCTATGCCGGCTTCGGTTAAGCCTAAATGCAATGCATAGTCACAACGCTCAGCCATGGCGCGGTACACCGTGACCAGGTCTTGCACGTCTGACATTTTGCATGAAATAATAATTTTTTCTTTTGGTAGGCCTAAATCTTCGGCGGTTTGTGCGCTTTCAATGGCCGAGCGAATTACCGTTTCAAACATGATATGTTTAGGGTCTTTTGGTTCGTTGAGTAAGGCATTTTGATCCATTAATTTTGCCAGCAGCTCCTGATCCATGCTGCCCCAGTTCACCCCGATGCGCACGGCTTTATTATATTTAATCGCCATTTCGATCATAACGGCAAACTGTTCGTCGCGGCGTTTACCGCGCCCGACATTGCCCGGGTTGATTCGGTATTTATCTAAGGCTTGCGCGCATTCCGGGTGCAGGGTTAATAGTTTGTGGCCATTAAAATGAAAATCGCCCACCAGGGGGACATCGATTCCCATGTGTTTCAAACGGGCTTTTATCGCGGGAACCGCGGCGGCGGCTTCTACTGTATTAACAGTGATGCGTACCATCTCAGAACCTGCGGCTGCTAAATCAGCAATTTGAATGGCGGTGGCCACTTCGTCTGCGGTATCGGTGTTGGTCATGGATTGAACGATGATGGGGGCATCTCCACCGACGGTAATGTTACCGACTTTAACCGGGGTGGATTGGCGCCGTGGAAGGAAAGGGTGTTGATAGCTCATCGATAATTCCATTATTCCCAAATGCCTGTATCGGGAACCTGTGACATTGTGTTAGGTCTATTCGCTTCATCTTCACGGGAAAAGTTTTCTGAAAACAATCCCAGGAAGCATTCTGAAGATGGCGATTAAAAATTAGGGCATAATAGTATCATTTTAAAATACTTAAGCGGAAAACGATTTGTTTAAATTAGGGTTAATCATCAATCCAGTGGCAGGCATTGGTGGCAGGGTCGCGTTAAAAGGCTCCGACGGTGAGGCGATACAGCAACTGGCATTACAACGCGGCGCCATTGCATTAGCTGAAAAGCGCATGCAGCAAGCCTTAGAAATGCTCGTGCCGTTTAAAGATGAGGTGCATGTTTATACGGCGGCAAAAAACATGGGTGAAAACCTTAGTAATGATCTGGGTTTTGAAACGACCGTCGTCAATGCGGATGTTGCGGCCCACACCAAAGCCAATGATACGGAAAAAACGGTTAAATGTTGTCTTGAGCACTCGGTGGATTTACTTTTATTCGCTGGGGGAGATGGTACGGCACGTAACGTTTTTCAAGCCTTGCAAGGCTCTTCTTTGCCGGTGATTGGGGTGCCGGCAGGCTGCAAAATTCATTCATCCGTGTATGCAGTGACCCCGAGTCATGCGGGTGAGTTATTAAGTTTGATTGTGCAAGGTCGTGCACTCAGCCTAACCGAAGCTTCGGTGATGGATATAGATGAAGATGAGTTTCGTGAAGATCGGGTAAAAGCCAAACTGCACGGCTATTTAAATGTGCCGGCCGAAAACCAGTTTATGCAAAATATGAAAGAGGGGGGTATTCGTCATGAAGACATTACGCTTCAGGAGATTGCCGCATTTATTTGCGAAACCATGGACGATGATTGCCTGTACTTAATTGGCTCGGGCACCACGCCAAAAGCGATACTGGAAGAGCTGCAATTACCCGCCACTTTGCTGGGCATAGATGCGGTAAAAGAACAGCAACTCATTTGCAGCGATGTGAGTGAAAAACAAATTCTGGAATTAATAGAAACCCATAAAAAAGTCAGCTTAATTATTACTATAATTGGAGGGCAGGGGCATGTATTCGGGCGTGGCAATCAACAAATTAGCCCTGATGTCATTAGGCGTATTGGGATGGAAAATATTGTTATTATTTCTACTCCAGAAAAAATTCAGTCTTTGAATGGCCAGCCCATGCGAGTAGATACCGGCGATGAAGCTTTAAATAAGTCGCTGTATGGCATGGTGCCAGTGGTGACAGGTTATGATGAAAAAGTACTTTATCGGATTGGTTGATTCTGATTCTCGCAGTTAAAAAGGCTTCTTTCGTTTAATGCATGGTAAAGAGAAAAGAAAAAAAGGGGATTTAAAATTTGTGATTTTAAATCCCCCCCCAGCCCCTCTTTTTCTAAGAGCGGGGCAAAAACTTTGTGTCCTTGTGACAATTATAATATTAAACAGGAAAAAAAATGAACGACGAAAAATTCAATTTTGGCTTAATGGATTTTATCGGATTATCTCCCACTCCGTTTCATGCGGTAGAAGGGATGATTTATAAATTAGAATGTGCGGGCTATCGCCGAATTTATGAGTCTGATATTTGGTCGCTAGAAAGTGGTCAGGGTTATTATGTTACCCGTAATGATTCATCTATTATTGCATTTAAATTAGGTGAAGACCCGGTAAGTGAAGGCATAAATATGGTTGGGGCACACACTGATAGCCCCTGCTTAAAAGTGAAGCCCGAACCGGATATGTTAAAAAAAGGTTATTACCAGTTAGGCGTAGAAGTTTATGGTGGCGCGTTATTAAATCCGTGGTTTGACCGGGATTTATCATTGGCTGGGCGGGTGAATTATCTGGATGATGATAATGAGCTGGATAGTGTGTTAGTTAATTTTGAAGATCCCATTGCGGTTATTCCGAGTTTGGCCATTCATCTGGATCGAACGGCCAATAAGGATCGTACGATTAACTCGCAAACGGATATTCCACCCGTATTATTAAAATTACCGACGTCAGAAAAAAAGAATAAACCCTCATTCAAAGACATTTTACTGCAAAAAATTAAAGATAAAACCGATGCAATTGAAGTGCTGGATTACGAACTCAGTTTTTATGATGTGCAGCCACCGGCTTATGTTGGCCTGCATCAGGATTTTATTGCCAGTGCCAGATTAGATAATTTACTGAGTTGTTATGTCGGCCTAATGGCGATGACAGAAACCAGTCACCCCGGCAGTAAATTATTAGTGTGCACTGATCACGAAGAAGTTGGCAGTGCATCGGCGTGCGGTGCTCAAGGCCCCTTTTTACAATCGGTTTTAGAACGCATTGCGGGTAGCCATGAAAATAGCGTGCGTATGATTGATAAATCCATGATGGTATCTGCAGACAATGCGCATGCATTGCACCCCAATTATGCTGATAAGCATGACGGTAATCACGGTCCGGAAATTAATATGGGGCCGGTCATTAAAACCAATGCCAATCAGCGCTATGCTACAAATAGCGACACCAGTGCCTTTTTTAAACAGTTGTGTAAAAAAGCGGATGTACCCGTACAGACTTTTGTGGTGCGCTCTGATATGGCTTGCGGCAGTACAATCGGGCCCATTACCGCAAGTGAAACCGGTGTGAAAACATTAGATGTGGGGGTGCCTACGTTCGCAATGCATTCAATCAGGGAACTTGCGGGGCGTTGGGATGCCTATTATTTATTTAGAGTATTAAAAGAGTTTTATCAATAGTTTTTAATTCCCTTCAAAGTAAAACAGTTCTAATAATAAGTTTTTAACTCCCCTCTTAGTAAAAGAGGGGCGGGGGGAGATTTAAATCCCCTCATTTTGCCTTATCAACGAGGGGCACAAATTAATCATCAGGATATAAAATGTTCAAACCCAACTCACCTTCCTGCGAACAAAATCAGCAAGTCATATTAGATGTTTTAAAAGCGTTTTTTATCGAACCTGGTGAAGTACTGGAAATCGGTAGCGGCACCGGGCAGCACGCGGTATTTTTTACGCAACATTTACCCCATCTAAACTGGCAACCCAGTGATTTAGAAACGGAACATGCTGGCATGAATTTGTGGTTTGAAGAAGTCGAACATGACCGGATTACTGCCCCCTTAATACTGGATGTTGAAATGTCGCAATGGATGGTTAGCAAAAAAGATTATGTTTTTACGGCCAACACAACCCATATCATTTCTTCAGAGCAAACTGAAAAAATGCTAGCCCATGTGGGTAAGTGTTTAAAAGCAGGAGGTTTGTTCGCGCAGTATGGGCCGTTTAATTACAACGGAAAATACACGTCACCAAGCAATGAAAACTTTGATGGATGGTTGAAACAGCGTAATCCGCTAAGTTGTATTAAACACTTTGAAACAATTGAAAAGTTAGCTGCTGACAATGGCATGAAGTTATTTGATGATATTGAAATGCCTGCGAATAACAGAATATTAGTTTGGCAAAAAAAATAATCATCATGCGATTAAAAAACAAACTGACTCTGTTTTACATAACATCAATTTTTAGCATGTTGGTCGCTGTGCTGGGGTTTAGTTATAATGCCTGGCGCATGGAATTAACCGAAGATAACAGTAATATTCGCACCGCATCATTTGAAGTGTTAAGCCAATTGTCAGAAATGGAACAAATGATATTTTCAGCGCATTACGATAAAAATTTAGAGGAAGGTAATCCGCGAAAAGTCTGGATAAAAGTCGGACTCATTGTTGATCTCAGTTTTTTGATCAGCCCGCGAATAGAAGTAGCTGCCGATGATTTAAAATTAATTTGGCGTGAACACTGGCAGCGAATTGTGAAAGATGAATCAGCGGCTAAAAAAGTGATTGCACAGATTGATCTGATACGTAGTGAAATTAAAGTTGAATTGAAAGGTTTGCAGTAGTTTTATTTAATATCGTTTTATCTGAGTCGCTCAAACCTAATCAAGTCTATTTCGAAATAGTCTTAGCGTTAAGCTGAAAATATTGACTGTAAATAAGGGTTTCAAAACACCCTGAAGCAGACGTTTAAAATCAAAAGCTTTTTACCGCAAATAAACGCAAAACACGCAAATAAAAGCAAAAATCTTTATTTGGTTATAGTGCGCCGTAGGCGCACTATAACCAAAAAACATTTGCGTACATTCGCGTTTATTTGCGGTAAAAAGCTTCTGCCTTTGACCTTCCGCCTCTGGCTAGTTTGAGTCATTGCCAACTGTCAGCGTATACTGAAACTAAAATTCACTGGCTAGATAAATAGCGTCACATCAGACTTAGCAGCGGTTGGCAAAAAGCTGGCTGCTCCTACCCACTCATCGACTTCGTCCATAAAATCGCCCTGACTGTGGCCGAACATATCAACAGTCATCTGACAGGCCAGCATTTTTACGTCAGCTTCTAAGCACAAGCTGCGCAGTTCTTCGATGCTGGCAATGCCTTTAACCTGGGTGGTTTTTTTCATCATTGCAGTCGCCATGGATTCAAAGCCGGGCACATTCCCCATAATCGCATTGGGAATATTCATATTTATATTTTTCAACCATTCGGGGCCCACTGGCATTTTCATTGGCATAGCGGGGTTTCCCATCGGGCTGACGCTTAATTTCAGATCTTTTTTCAGTAAATCCAGGCCATAAAAGGTAAAAAACATGGAGACATCCCAACCCAGGGCGGCGGCCGTTGAAGCCAGAATAAAGGGGGGGTAGGCCCAGTCCATGGTGCCCTTGGTGGCAATGATGCTCATCGACGGAACATGATCAGCTTCTTCTTTCTGGCGTTTTTCTTCAAATCGCTCATCGAACCACTGATCGAGTTCGCTTTTTGACATGCTGATTAATTCTTCGCTGTTATCTAATTGGGTTGTATTCGCACTCATCTTCTGTCTCCTTCGGTTGCATAGCAATCCGGCGGGTTAGTGGGTTAGCTGGTTCTTTCGGGCTGCACTTTGGCGCGCCCTTAAACTAAGATAGTTGTCTGACTATTAATTGTCAACAAAATTCGATAAGCATATTATGTTTTTCTGATTAATTTTTGAGAGGGTAAGTCGTTATAGCTGAGGCAGTTGATGTGCTTGACTTTTGTTACGGTTATTATTTAGTTTTTTCCCTTCTTTGAAAAAGAGGGGCCAGGGGAGATTTTGCTTTTGCTTGTGTATTTTGGCTGTTTATTGTCATGGTGCTGCCAAAATCCCCCTCAATCCCCCTCAATCCCCCTTTTACTAAGGGGGAAGTCAACACAGATTATCCAGTTAAATACTGTTATTTCAATAACTTATGGCTTATCTTGTTGGCATTGGGCATGGAGGGCTAAATGTCGTTTGGTTTTAAACATTCAAGGGTCTAAGTGCCTGGCTAATATCATTGTTAAGTGACTGGTTTCTATATTGTTCTAGTGTATCCAGCAAGCTGGCCTGCCAGCTGATTTCGGGGTCATAGCCCATTTGTTGAGCGGCCAGCTCATTATCAATAATAGGTGATTTAAGCATATTGATCATGGCACTTGTCAGTAAGGGCTGCCCGTTTATTCTACGGATTTTGCCCTGTAGCCAGAGGGCCGGACTGCCAACAAACGCGGGCAGCCCATAGGATAATAGCGGCTTAACCTGTAGTTGCTCTTCAATAAATGCCATGACCTGAGCATGGCTAGCCGTTTCTGGGCCGACAATATTCAAACAACTATAATGGCCCTCAAATGGGCCAAGTGCCGCCCGCACAAAGGCCTGCCCGATATCGCGCCCGTCCACCAGAGGCAGGTGCCCCAATGAACCGTTGAAGTAGGGCAATAAGGCCTGTTGGTTACGACTGAGTAACAGCGATAAAAGCCCCATATTCAGGCGCTTTCCAGAATAAAGCCCGAGCCGTAAATTAACAAACTGACAACGCGGCTGATGCATATTGCGCATGTACTCTTCCACCGCGATATGGCAGTTTATCATCGGCCAGTTGCGTTGGGGTTTACCTTTGGCTGCAGGGTTGTTGCGTTGGCTTGCAGGCGCAACATAAATGCTGCTCAGATTAATAAACCGACTTAAGCGCCATTCATTGGCATGATTGATCAAATCGAGGGTGGGCTCTAAGTAAGCCTGATTACATTGGTCCCCCGAATTTTCAAAGCTACTCCAGCCTGCGGCGTGGCAAACGACGTCGATGCCCACGAGCATTCGATCCAGATAATCCGCATCGCGCAAATCACCCTGACGTACTTCGCCCTTATACTGAGCAATCAGCTTTGCCGGGTTTCGGCAGGCCGCCACAATTTCCAGATCCTGGTGCTGAATTTTCAGCAGGGTTTCAAGAATGTGGCTACCTACAAAGCCAGTTGCGCCGGTGATGAGAATTTTTGTGATGCTGGTTTGCCCTTGTTGGTTTTATTGGTTGGTTTAAGTGGTCAGGTTTTAGAAAGGTTGATTATGTGCTATTTGTGGAGAATAAATAAAGTGTTTTTATAATAATAGGTGTCAGGGCAGAATGGCACTAAGTTAGGCCGAATTAGCACCGTTTAGAGCTCACTTAGTTTGCTCTTGTTAAGCCGTTACACAAATAAAAATGTATAGAAAAAGCCGACTGGATAGTGATGTAGGCTGGATCAAACGAAGTGGATCCGGTATTTACCGGGTATAATCTGCTGGATCCGTTTTACTTGATCCACCCTAAGCAAGGCATGCTGACCGACCTTAACTTAGTGCCGTACGTGTCAGGGCACAATTGTTGCGGATACTTAGCACTAATTCTGCTCTGATACCAATGCCAGTAAGTTAAGGATAATCACTCTGGAGGTGCGAGCTCAGTCGCGCATTAGCTAGCTGATTTCATCGTCTCTTTAATTGCGCGGCTAAAGCCGCACCTCCATAAAAAATTTTAACTTACTGACATTGGCTCTGACACCCATTAATCAATATTTTAGTTATTAAAAATCAGCTGTTTTTGTTAGCTGTCTTCGTATAAAATTCGCCACCAAGTTTTTGCTTATTAAATATTTCCAAAACATTAAAGTTTAACTAGCAATTCCTTATTCCCCCTTTACTAAGACGACACAGAACATATGAATGATAAGACGATAGCAACTCATAACGGTAATTTTCATGCAGATGATGTTTTCAGTATCGCTGCACTTAAGCGCCTATTCCCTTCTTTTAAGCTCATTCGCACACGTGATCTAGAGCTTATCGGCAAGGCAGATATTGTGGTTGATGTAGGGGGGGAGTATGACTCGGATGCGGACCGTTTTGATCATCATCAACGTGGTGGTGCAGGTGAGCGCGAAAATGGTATTCCCTATTCCTCATTTGGTTTAATTTGGCAGAAATATGGCTTAGAAATATGCCAGGGTAACCAGGACGTAGCCAATGCGGTTGATACAGGCCTGGTATCAACGATTGATGCCATTGATTGTGGTCATGTCAAAGGTGTTTCTGAAGGTATTAGCCTTAGCCAGACCATTTCAATGTTTAACCCGACCTGGCAAGAAGATAGTCACTTTGATACCTGTTTTGATGAGGCGGTTGATTTTGCATCACGCGTTTTAACACGGTTCATTGCCTCTGCTAACGGTGGAATTAGTGCGAAAGACATTGTGGCTAAAGCGATTGATAATGCAGAAGATCCAAGAGTGATTGTATTAGAAAAATATACCCCATGGAAAAGAACGGTTCACGCCTTATCTGAAGAGGCTTTATATATGGTTTACCCATCTCAGACTGGCCAATGGAGAATTCAAACAGTGCCTGTTGAAATAGGTTCATTTGAAGACAGAAAATCGTTGCCTAAACCATGGGCTGGCTTATCCGATAAAGAGCTTAAAGAAGTAACCGGTATTGATGATGCCATGTTTTGCCATAATGGTTTATTTATTGCGGGTGCAGAATCATTTGAAAGCACTATGAAAATGGCATCCATCGCACTTCAAGAATAATTGGTAATAAATATAAAAATACTAACTAGAAATACTAACTACAACCCATTGCAAGTATAAGCCTGAAATTATGTTAAGTTATTGTTTTAGTAGTATCCTTGTATTGGGTGTTCTGATAAAGCAATACCTCACCTGAAATAGCTTTAAGACTTTTCAAAACACCTGGCCACTCACCTGAAAGCTGGCTAGCTACGTAAGACTCTTACAATCTTTGGCTCGCTAGAAATAATGTCGATTTGGGTAAGATTAAAAAGTTAAAGTTTGAAGCTGCCTAAATAAACGTTAAACCGGATCAGTGCAAATAAACGCAGCTTCCGATTAAATCCGTGTTAGATGAATAAAAGCCAGTCGAAATATTTCGACGGAGGAATTTAAATGAGAATTTGTGGTGTTGAACTGACGGGCAACGATGTGGTTGTTTGTATGCTTTATTTAGACAATTTACAGTTTGATCTGCCTGATTGTAGAGTTCGTAAACTGACGTTAAAGAAAGATCACACACGTGAAGACCTGCTGGAGTTTCAATTTACCTTTGCCAAACTAATGGATGACTACAATATTACCAAGGTTGCTATAAGAGAGCGTATGGCCAAGGGAAAATTCGCTGGTGGCGCAATTAGCTTTAAGCTGGAGTCTGCCATTCAACTTATTGCAAATTTAGATGTAGATGTGCTTTCACCGACGCAAATTAAATCTTTGCTAAAGGAGCACCCTTTACCTATTTCATTTGAAAACACCGGATTAAAGGCATTTCAAAAAGATGCCTTTACAGTGGCTTATGCCGCGCACATGTTGAAGTAGATTGTTATATTGATCTAAATCAGTTGATCTGCGTAAAGATTATATTAATTTTTAAATAACATTTTTTCAATTATTTCTGTTTTCTGGTTGTGGGTGATGTTTGTCTGGCCGGGTTTTGAGTCATAAGTTTCCAGCGACCATCCCACTTTTAATGGCATAGTTATTTATTTCATTGGTATTGATATTTACTGATAATCCAAAACGCATGCCATTCTGGTATTGGCTAACCTGTTTGTTTATGTTGCTTTTATTGTGTTTTTTGCGAGGCAAGCAGAACGTTAGCTGTGTGGGCATCACTGATGCCAGGCATGAGTGACACACTTAAAGGGGAATAAAAATATGAAAACGGTATCGCTCGTACTCGGAAGCGGCGGAGCCCGTGGTTTGGCACATATTGGGGTTATTCACTGGCTTGAAGAAAATGGCTACACCATAGAATCAATTTCCGGCTGCTCAATGGGTGCACTTATCGGTGGAATTTATGCCGCTGGCAAACTCGACGAATTCGAGCACTGGGTGCGGGCGATTTCAAAGATGGATATCGTTTCGTTGCTGGATATGTCATGGAACAAAAGCGGCCTGGTTAAAGGCGATAAGATCATCAACACCTTAATCGAACTGGTTGGGAATCAGTCAATCGAAAATCTTCCAATACGGTATACAGCAATTGCGGCCGACGTGAAAAATGAGAAAGAAATATGGATAAACTCGGGACAGTTATTTGATGCCATACGGGCATCAATATCATTACCTCTGCTTTTTACACCTTACATGCACAATGGTATTCAGCTTATTGATGGAGGTGTACTAAACCCCGTTCCCATTGCGCCAACATTTAACGATAACACTGACATGACTATAGCGGTTAATCTCGGTGGAGCAATACAAAGCGATCCAGTATCAAACGATATAGAAAAAAACCGGTGGATAACGCATTACAATTTCATGAAAAAGTGAGTCACTATATCAAGCAACATTTCCATCAGAGTGCAGCAAAAAAAAGCGAACTGGACTGGGGCGTTTATGATGTTGCTAACCAGGCATTCGATGCCATGCAGAGCACAATAGCAAGACAGAAACTGGCAGCATATCCGCCAGATCACATTATCGAAGTTGCCAGAAATGCCTGTGGAACTCTGGAGTTTGATCGTGCGGATGAAATGATTGCTCTCGGTTATAGGAAAGCTAAAGACCGTTTATCTTAATAAATAGCAGGGTGAAGATGAGCTGTCAGTATTTTTCATGTATTTTTCAGGAGTTTTACCGGAAATTTTACTTCAATAAAATGGGCTAAAGGCCAGCTTATGATTAATAGGGTTAAATATTTCTTTAATTATTAATTGATGAACTTGTAAATGGGTGCGATCCATAAAAAATTGAATTGAATTTATTCAGCCAATTAATCGCTTATGCCATATCAAGTGTGAAATTAAACTGTGCTCCCTGATCAGGTTTGCTTTCAACCCAAATGGTTTGTCTATGCAGTTCAATAATCTTTTTAACAATACACAAACCCAGGCCGGCATGTCCATCGGTGCGCTCAGGGGTGTGAGCCTGATGGAAGCGTTCGAACACTAATGCCTGTTGATCTAGCGGGATGCCCTGACCCGTGTCTATCACTTTAATGGTCAGGCTGCCATCTTCGGGGGCGGTAATGTTAATACTTATGTTGCCGTCTTTTTTGCTGTAATAAATGGCGTTGTTGATTAAGTTATCTAATACCCGTTCGATGAGCCCCAGGTCAGCATAAACTATCGGGTTGTCCGTTTTGGAAATTATTTTTAGGGTGATGTTTTTTTTATCGGCTTTCAACTGAAATTTTGCTATTACATCGTAGGCGAGTTCGAGTAGCGGGAAGTTCTCCATTACCGGTTGATGTTCACGTGCATCAAGCTTGGCTAATTCAAATAATCCATCGATGAGTTTCTGTAAGCCTTTGGCTTGTTTGGCCGTGGTGTTTAAGTACTTTAATCGATCCCCGTCAGATAACTGTGCATATTTAAGCGTTAAGGTTTCAAGGTAACCTTGAATCGAGGCGAGGGGGGTGCGTAAGTCGTGGGATATATTGGCAACCATTTCTCGGCGTAAATTATCTTGCTGCTTCAACGCAGACCACTGTTTTTGAATGTGTAATGTCATGCGATAAATATGTTTTTCCAGTTCGTTTATTTCATCGGGCAGAATTAATTCTGGTTCAATAAATCCGGATGTGAGATCCGCGGAAAAATCGCTGTCAACAAATTCGGCAACATTGTTCTGGAGTTTTTTTATGCGAATGTTAATGCGGTAAAATAAATACAAGCCCATTAACAAACCTAGTAATAAACTGCCCCCGAGTACAAATCCTCCCAGGTATATAATGGCATTTTGAGATTGAGTGTTGATTGCATTCGTGATTTCTTCACCTTGCAAAACCACGTATAAATAACCTTTCGGGTTTTGCGTGTTGGGAATGGTGGTAACAGAAAAAGATTTTTTAGTTTCATGTGAGCGTGGATCGTCACCGAGAATATTAAGCCTTTCAGGATGTTGCATACGTTCGCTGATGGGGTTTAAATTAACCGCATTGCGTTTAACTTTTCCGGGCTCTGCTGAGTAAGCAAGAATTTTTCCCTGTAGGTCCAGGTAGTAAATTTCTATGCTGGGGTTAATTGTCATATATTGCATGAACGTTTCTTTCATGGCATTTTTATCAATTTTTCCATCGTGTACAATCTTTTTATCGTTCACGAGGTTTTCTGCTAAGTCATGATTAATGAGTTGTAAACTAGACTGGTTTATTTGTTGTAACATGTAACTGGCAAAAATAGTGTAGGACAGACCTACTGCTAAAAGAATGATGCACAGACCTGCTGCCAGTTTAAAATAGAGTGTGTGGATGAATGATGTTTTCATAGTTATTGTTAGAATCTTATTAGTGCTTATCTAGTTTTCAGTTTTTCAGGTTTTTCAGGTTTTTTGGTTTTTTATTAGGTGCTTTTATTTAATATTAGTGGCGATATTAAGTTTTCACTATTAAGCCGCAGTCGCAATAAATTGATATCCTACACCCCAGATCGTTTTAATGAATTTGGGTGTGCGTGGGTCAGTTTCCAGCTTTCCTCTTAATCGATTGATGTGAGAGTTAACCGTATGCTCGTAACCTTCGTGCCCATATCCCCATACTTTATCGAGTAATTGCATGCGGTTAAAAACCTGTCCCGGGTGACGAGCAAAATATAATAGTAAATCAAACTCTTTTGCGGTTAGCTCAAGCTGCTTTTGATGTTTAATAACTTCGCGGGTTTGGGTGTTGATGCTTAAGTCGGTGAACTGTAATTGTTGAGTGTCGTCGGGTTTGTTTTGCATAGCATCGTGACGACGAATCAGGGCTTTAACTCGGGCAACCATTTCCATTAAACTAAAGGGTTTGGTGAGGTAATCATCGGCACCGGACTCAAGCCCTAATACCCGATCTATTTCAGATGATCGCGAGGTGAGCATTAAAATAGGCGTGTACGTTTTGCTGGTGTTTCGAATTTTTTTGCAAATTTCCAGGCCGTCTAAACTGGGTAACATAATGTCGAGAATGATTAAATCATATTGATTAACCTGGATATCATTCCAGCCTTCGCTGCCATCGTAAAACGTATTCACTTCTATGCCGATATCAGTCAGGTGTAATTTAACCAGGTCTGAAATATCTTTATTATCTTCAACAATAATAATTTTTTTGTTTTTCATGATGCGTATCTATTACATGACCAAAGAACATTATAAATCGACTAATATAGATCGAATATTTATAATCATTTTCAGGTCATGTAATAATGGCTCCTTGAGCTTTTATTTATAGTGCGGTGACTATGATACGCAGTGTTGGGTTATCAAATTTATCGGCACCCGTGAGGGTTGAGTCAGCAAAATCATCATCGGCACTGACCACGCCACCGTGCAGTGTCACCACTGAGGTTACATCGTCACGATCTGCATTAAAGCCTTCCCCACCATCGGCGGGGCCGGGTAGTGAGCCGCTAAGTTCGCTATTAAATTCAGTTCCCGCATCATAACTGTGCGTATTGTAGACGCGAGTTTGACCCGCAACCATGTCATCAAGTTCAATTGAATTAACACCACTAAATGCATCGTTGGTGTTAATTAGCATGCCGGCAACAGACAAATATAACTGGCTTGCATCTGATGTTTCAATAGTGAACTCAACGTCCATCCCGGGAAAAACCGCTTCGCTGGCTATAAATTGAGGGTTGTTCGCCTGAAGTGCTAACAGAGCAGAGCCATCTCCGCCTTCCGCCATTACTTCCAGGGCAACGCTGGCGGGTTCACCAATCGACCAGAAGTTGAAATTATTGCTGTGAAGCATAGCAACCGGGGGCGACAATGGCTGAGCATTTGTCATGTTAATGACCCGCACACTGAAAGAGTGGGTTTCAGTTGTTTCTGGCGGGGTATTACTGTCTGAGCAGGCGGCTATTGAAAGCGCTAGTGCAGTAAAAATAGCAATTTTAGGAATGAAATTTTGCATCAATGATCTCCTATTTTACTTCAATAATTAAACGTGCAACCGGGTTTAACCAGCGATGAATGCGGCTGTCGATGTCGCTTATGCCACCTTCAGTATCAACGTCGCCGATTACGCCGCGATGAATATGGATGTTGGTATTGGTTTCTGCGGTGGTAACCCCCGTTGCATTGGCGCCGGCCATGCCCAGTGGGTCGGCAGGAAAACCAGCAACACCTGGCGCACCGCCTGGCATTCCGGCGAGTACTTCATCATTGGCTTCAGTGCCCGCGTCGTAGGCATTCAGGTAAAAAGTGTAAGTGCCTACGGCGGTTGGAATCGCTAGCGCGTCCAGGCCAACAAAGCCATCATTAGAGGGAAGCACCATAGCGGTCATTGAAAGGTGGGTATTGAGTGCTTGTGTGGTCATATCAAACGTGACAGATTGTCCTGGTTCGGTCAAGCCTCCGGGTGCAGGGCTAGACACCACATCGGCATTGAGTGCAGCTAAATCACTAGCAATGGATGCTGTGTCTCCACCTTCTGCCATGGCCTGTACGCTTGCGCTAGCTTCAGTGTTGATTTCAAAAATATGCTGGTCTGCTGCATGCGCGCTAAAAATAAGCGGTGTAAAGTGACTGCCATGCGTCAGGTTAGTGAAGTTGATGGTTAAGTCCTGTGCTGATGCGCTGGTAATTGATGCGGCCGATATCGCCAATGCGATTAATGTTTTTTTCATGTTGGAATTCCTGATTTTATAATGAGAATGACTGTGCGATTAATAATGCGTTGTAGTTATCAATCTAAAATCACAGGAATCTAACAAAAGCTTAACTTTTTAAAAATACTGTAGTTGGCATTAGGGTAGTGTTGGCATTGGCGCGCGCTTTTAGCGCGAAATCAAAAGCATCGCCTTAAGTGCATGGATATTTGCTACTCATCACGTATAATGCCGATAAAGTTAAAAGTGAAATTAAAAGTGAATTTAAAACATGGTAGTGATTTTAAACAGAAAAAAAGTAGTCATCATTAGTCTCCTGGCTGCTTTCCTGGCAGCTCTCCTGTCGCCACTATCATCAATTGCCGGGCCGTATCTCGCTGTTGCTCCCGCACAATTAAAAATTAAAACCGATGCTGGTTCTACTAAGCCCAGGGTTGCTGACCTTCGATTAGGCTACGAAGTGGACGCCCATAAGTTTGAGCTGGCAGCGATGTCGAGCATGAAAGAAGATAGTCTTAATGAACTGGTGACAGATATTCCATCGGTAACCTCTTTATTCTATCGATACACCACCGATCCACATGGCTCTGTGCGATTTGAGTTTATATTGGGTTACAGTCAGGTCGATATAGAATCAACTTACGTTAATGTGCCTACGTCTACTGAAACCATTGAGGGAATAAGCTATGGCATTGGTGTGGAAGAGGCGCTGCAAAGTATGCCTCAGGTAAAATTCAAAGTTGATTTTATTCAACTTTATCGAAGTGATAATCTTAGTCTTCAATTATTCTCTGTAGGTTTCCGTTATGAGTTTTAAATCACTATCTCAATTTATTATTTACAGTTTTATTCTATTGTTAAGCGCCTGCAGTGATTCAGATAACGAAGATGTTATCGTTGATTTATTTGCCGCAGCCAGTTTAGATCTTATTGAAATTAGTTTTCCGGCCGATACCAATGAAGATGTTATTTCCGTTAGCAGTTTTTTTGATTATAACATTGATGGTTTAAAGTCTAATGGTATCGACAGGGTGCCGGTCACAACCAATACTGACTGGTCATTATCTGACGGTGCGCAGAGTACAATTGATCAAAGCGGACGTTTAACGGCGGGTTCGGTTGCTGAAAATTTAACCATTACTGCAAAAGTTGGGCATTTAACGGCCAGTTTTGATGTACGTATTTCGGCAGCAAAGTTTGACCAGGTGATTGAGCTAAACAGTACGGCTGTGAGCTTAAACATGTGCCAGGAACAGAGAATTGTGCCAATCGGTAATTATATTAATGATGACGGCTCACCGGATGAGCAACGCTCCGTTGATAGTAGTGTCATTAATACCATTGAATGGACTATACGGAATGAGGGAGACGGTTCCGCTTCGCAACGTGCCTTTATTAATACAGAAAACAACCTTGTTTACTTGCAGGCTTATGAAACCGGCGATGTCATTATTCAAGCGACTGCGCCCTCTGTGAGCCAGGGCGGGACTTTAGTGACCTCGCGCGAATTTGAACAAACATTAGCTAACAACCTAAATGATATAAAAATATGTTTGGAAAGTGATACTAACTTAGCGACCTGCACCTTAAGCGATAACGATGTGGTAGAAAATAATGTCGTTTCGTTAATTGCGGTGGGGAATTATAATCTATCTAATGGTGGAACGGTGGATGAAAACATTAGCGAATTTAGTAAATGGGGCATTAATAATAGCAATGCTAGCATTGCATTTTCAGCTGATCGCCAGCAACTCAATGTAACCGGCGAAACTACAGAAACAACAACAACAACAACTGAAATCTCCGTTGCTTGCGGTAAAATCGAGCAAACAATTGTGGATGCGGATTTAGAAACGGGCGTAGTTCTGGATGAAGCGGTGAGCTGCGCCATTGACAGCGCAGTCTGTTTTCAAACAACTGAAACCATGGATATATTACCTGAAATTGTTGAAACCTTATCGGTAACAGTAAATGACGTTGATTTAGAGAATAATATCGCGCTGGCTTTGAGTTCACGTCCGGCAGAGCTAGTTTTTGAAGTCACGGCTAATTTCACAAATGGTACCAGCAGGGTAGTGACTGAAGAAACTGCCTACACTAATATCAGCACGGATGTGGTAACTGAGATCAATACAAAGAAGGGTGAATATACCGTGTTAGACACAGGCAACGATGTAGAAATCCAAATGAGTGTTTTGCTTAAAACATTTATCGCTAAAGTGACTCTGCCTAATTAAAAATCAGCAGCCGTAAATATAGTTAATTTCTCAGTATATGAAGTATGTACTTTGGCTGGGTTTCGTTTGATTCTAATAGATAGTACTTTTTTTTAAGCTTGTAGCAGGTGTATTTTTTGCTCGGGTGAAACCTGTAAAACAGTCTCCTGGTCATTAATTACATAATTATGAATAGAAGACTTGTATTTTAGAAAGGCAGGTTCAGCTTTGCCTCTGTCCTCTTCATCTGAGTGTTTGTACTTAATGAAGAAGATGAGGCACCTAAGGGCTTTGAACCCTTACATAGGGCGGTCAACTTCCAAACACACCACTTTGTTTAATACCATCAAAAATAAATTGAACAGCCAAAGCAGACAGCAAAACACCCATAATTCGACTTATAACATACATACCCGTGACACCGAGTAGTTTATGAATTTTGCTGGCAAGTAACAATGCGATTCCGGTGAGTAGCAAAATGACAAGGAGCGAGGTAACAACAATGACTTGTTGTGTAAAATCCCCTTCTGCATTGGCCATCAATAAAATAGCCGCACCCATAGCACCTGGCCCCGCGATGAGCGGCGTAGCTATCGGAAAAATTGAAATATCCTGTTTGGAGATTGCCTCACGTTCTTCTTCATCTGTCGTCGAGGTGCCGCCGGACGAACGCGCGAACACCATATCAATGCCGATTAATAACAGTAAGATCCCGCCAGCCGTCCTCAATGCGGCTAGTGATATACCGAGACTAGCTAAGAGAAGTTCCCCGACAAGTGCGAAAGTGACTAAAATGACGGAAGCAATCAGTGTCGCGCGGATGGCCATCGATTTCTTATGCTGTGGACTTCCAGTAGCCGTTAGCGCAGCAAATACAGCCGCAACGTCGATTGGGCCAATCGTTGCAAAAAAAGTTGCAAGGGCTAAGCTAGCGGTTTCAATCATTTGGTTTCCATTAAAGTATTTTCTATCTAATAGTTTACATCAGGGACGGGCTGATAGCGGGTTTTGTATAATGTGTGTCCGGTTAAGCTCGGTAAAGCTATTGTTAAATTATCCAGTTAACCTATATGAGAAGGGCTGATTTGATATCAGTCCATACCCGGTTTATGTAAGCACTAAAATTTATAACCCACATTTATACCAGGGAAAGGGATAAAACCCGTATCGGTTGCAGTTTCCCCTGATGCTGGATTGGAGTAGTCATCATCTGAATATTCCAGCGCTATACTGACACTCGTATTCCAGCCAGATGGCCACTGCCATCTATAGCCTATGCCTGCACCAATATAAGCACGTTCAACATGGCTATAATTTACGCCTTCATGTGAATATGTTTTGTTATCACTAGTATTACTATAGCGACCTAAATACATGCCCCAAAATTTTGTATCTTGATAAGGCTTGTAATAATAACGGTATGAAACTCGCCCCGGAAGTCCAATGCCATAAGCATGATTACCGCTTTGGTATTCAAAGCCCAATATGCCTAAAAATGGAGAAATACCCAGTACTACATTAAAGTATGGATCAACTTCATCACTGATTATGTTTTCATTTTTTGTAACGCTACTGCTATTTGCAATGCAAGGTGTTGTCAAAAGAAGCAGACAACTGGCTTTATTGATATGTCTCATGAAACTACAAATATCCTTTAAGTTTTATTTATATAATGTATTTACACCAGAGTAAAAACCCCGTTGACTGATTGTTTAATTTAGGCTTTGTAGTGTACTACAAACAGAGTAGTTCAAACTACGGGTTTTTGGTCAGCATACAGGTGAGTACAAAGGGGCGAGTGATACTCACAATGCTCAGGGGCAGCTTTCAGGCATTACTTCCGGCCACTCAATACCCTCTCATAACAGAATGATAAAAACCTACGGCATACAGCTACTGCGAACGTTTACGTAATTTTTATCTGATACTATCCTGTATGATATTCGCGATGATATAAATCTGGAGCGGGCATCAGGTTCTGATGAGTTCATAGATAAAATTGGTCATATGACAAGTCATCAGACTCTACGCAGTATGCATAGCAGACTTCCTATAGAAGAAATACGGGCAAGTTACATTTCTTTTATAATCAGTGTATATTAGAAAATTGGGATCTGAACTGTGTTTTGAATTCTTGTTTTACTAGCTTTTAAAATGATGGATATTTAAATGTGTGAAGCAGTGCTTAGTAATTATATTCGGTTTAGTTTTATTTTTTTTAATAATATTTTTCCTTATTTCATGCAGTAGTGATTCTGGTGGTGCATCAGTCAATACAGCACCTGAGAGATACAGCCTGAAAAACAGTCCCTCATTCTTGTTTGCTGGATATTAAAACATCATGTGTAATAAATAAAATGGCAAAAGTATATTATAAAAAACTATCTAATCTCCTCATAGAGCTCGATATAAAAAAGGATGTTACCCAGTCAATGGATGTAAAACATTTTTTTAGCGGAGCAGCGCTCTATGTTAATCAATCAATATGTGCCTCATGGTCACCAGTTGGGTTGGCGTTCAAAATGCCAGAGCATGAAGCTAATAAATTAATAAACAGCGGTGAGGCTATCCCTTTAAAGTATTTTCCCAAAGGCAATGTGAAAAAAGGCTATGCGTTATTTGAAAATCCGAATATTATAAAAACAGAACAATTAAAAAAATACTTTATAATATCAGCTCAGCAGGTGTAATTTATGTTCATACAGAATAAGGTGCCAACTTGAATTTATACTCGTCTCACAGAATTCCGTGAATTTGGTCGTTAGAGCTATAATAATGAAATCAGAAATCGTAAATAAATTTTGTCTTGAGTGGCTTGAAGCATGGAATGAACATGATCTGGATAAAATCATGACGCATTATGCTAGCGACTTCGAAATGAGTTCTCCTGCCATCAAACAAATAATGAATGAACCAACAGGTGTAATTAAAGGAAAAGAACAAGTAAGAGTATATTGGGAAAAAGCTCTATCGATGAACCCTAATATATATTTTGAACTTATAAGCTTATATTTAGGTGCAAATAGTGTAGTAATTCATTATAAAGGTCATAGAGGGTTGTCTGCAGAAGTGTTCTTTTTTAACAGTGAAGGTAAGGTGAAAAGTGCCTTTGCGCATTATGAGTAATAACGCTCCAATGAGGTGTTAAGTTTAAGTTTTTTAAATCTGGACTTCCAGGTCAGTTTCTAAGTAGGCGCTTATGTTAATTCCCATTTAAATTATGAAGGGTATAGTTGTTAAACTTTTTGTTTGTAATTCGGGGTAGAGAAATTTATGAAATTATATTTTGCGTTAGTTATTGTCGCTTTAACAGTAGGATGTAGCAACAGAGCAGTATATGATAATGTTCAAATAAACAAACGAAATGAATGCATGTCGCTACAGAAAAATCAGTACGATGAATGCATGAAAAGTGTGAATAAATCTTATGATGAATATGAAAAAGAGCGCAAAGAAGTCTTAGAAAAATAGATTATGTATAAGGCCAAAGTGATGTGCCTAAAGAGGTACTCCAGTAGATCGCCCAAAGTAGATCAACCAGGGCAGATCAACCAGGGCAGATCAACCAGGGCAGATCAACCAGGGCAGATCAACCAGGGCAGATCAACCAGGGCGGGCTTTCTAACGAAGTTTTGATTTTGGCGTCAACTGAGCTAAAGCGCTATATTTAAAATATGAAACAGAAAATTATACTCATCAGACATGGGAAGCCTCGAATACCGTCATTAAATAAATTATGTCCATTAATGTTTTCTAACTGGGTAAATTCTTATAATACATCGAGGCTTTGCCCTGATTCACCACCAACTGATGAAGCAATTAAAATTGCCCATAAATGTAATGCTATTGTATGTAGTGAACTTCCCAGATCAATGGAATCTGCAAAGGCTTTAAAATTAGACAAAATCACATTATCAAGCTCAGTATTTAATGAAGCAGGTTTACCGGTATCATCATGGCGCTTTCCCAGGCTATCACCTAAGGTTTGGGCTGTTTTTTTCAGAATATTATGGTTGTTTGGGTATTCACAGAATTCTGAATCTTTTAAAGAAGCAAAGACAAGGGCAGAAGAAGCTGCTAATCAACTTAAAATGTTAGCAGATAATGATTCACCGGTTTTATTTATTGGTCATGGTGTTTTTAATCGACTAGTCGCAAATGAGTTAAATGCGACAGGTTGGTCTGGGCCAAAGAATCCAGGCACAAAATATTGGAGTTATGGTGTCTATAAAAAATAAAGTGCAGAATCTAGTTCGCATGAAACAACGCACAGTTGGCCCAGTTAAATAGCTAGCTGGACGTTATGTATAAATTATAATCTAACTACTAAAGGAATTATAATGTTTAATATATCTAGCATCTATCCAAAGAAAGAAGGTAGTACATTTGACTATGATTATTATTTAAATACACACATACCAATGTCGATTGAAAAACTATCCAATTCAAATGGTTTTAAAGGCGTTTCAGTAGAGCGCGGTATAAGCATAGAAACACCAAGCATAGAATCTTCATTTCATGCAATGTGTCACTATTATTTCGAAACATTGGAAGAATTTTTACAGGCATTTGAACCACACGCGAATGAGCTACTGGATGATGTTAAAAACTACACGAATATTGAGCCAATAATACAAATCAATGAAGTAATAATACACAAATAGTGATATGAGATATTCTTAGATATAAATATTCAGAATACGAGCTGTTACTAAATGCTAAACAAATCCCCATGTTAATAATGAACTAACTTATTGATTTGTTAATGTTTTTAAATAGTGCATAGGCGAGGGCCTCGTTATATACCCTTGTAATATATACATTTTTAATATATGAAAATAATTAACATTTAAGGCATGAATGCGCTTAATTCTGCTCTATACTATAATAAATTTAATTAACGGTTATAACTTTAATTATGCCTGATTTACCTTCAGATATTAAAAATCGTACTTTTCTCGTTGTTGATGATGCAACGTCAATGCGGGGTTTGTTGTCGTCCATATTAAGAAGCTTCGGCATAAAACATATATACGAAGCAGCTGATGGAGGCGAAGCGCTTAGAATTATAAAGAAAAGAACAATTGATATCGTGTTCTGCGACTGGGAAATGCCTAAAAAGGATGGGCTTCAGTTATATGAAAAATTACAGCAAGATAAGCAATACAGCGCCATACCCTTCGTTCTGGTGACTTCAATGGCCGAAATAGATAAAGTCAAAATTGCACTTGCTCAAGGGATTAAAGAATACGTTGTCAAACCTTTTAATGAGGATACCATTTTGACTAAAGTTATTAAGCTACTAGAAGAATAATTAAGTAAACTTGAGTGACTGAACATTAATAAAAGATGGGAGGCAGAGTACGTCAGATTTAAATCAAGCATTTTATTCTTACTCTTCTAGATTAGTTTAACTAATATAAGCGATAAACACGATACTTAACCGTTATCTCATTACTTTTCTCCCGATTAGATCTATCTTATTAAATAATGAAAAAACCGTTACGGTCAGAAAAATTCGGAATTAGAGGATTAAAATTAATGAAGCCTGGAAGAAAAGGAATCCGAGGAAATAATATAGTATCAAATACTCTCAATAAAGAAATAGGTGGAAAGTTAGCGAAAAAACAAAAACCATTATTTATAATTGTTGTTCTACTGATATTGTTTGCGTTTATTCTCGCTTTCTCAATTTATTATCTGGGAGCAAAAACAGGTGTGATATTTGCGGTGTGTTTTTCACTGGTCATGATAGTGATCAATATGATGTCTAATCATCAAAGAGAAGAAGCAGATAAAATCATAAACAAACATCCATGGAAAGCTTTTAAAGATAATGATGAATAAAAAGTCCCAACCAGGTATTGCATCAAAATCATAAGCAGGGTCAGGCTCATTGTCATTAAGTTAAGGTTTTTTATGGAGATGCGCTTTAGCCGCGCAAATAAAGTGACTATGAAATCAGCTAGTTAATGTGCGACTGAGGTCGCACCTCCAGAGTGATTATCCTTAACTTATTGGTATTGGGGTCAGGCTCGATAGATAATTAATATTTTGTACCATGACTCAAGACGTATGTTTATGTAATGCTATTGTTTGTGTTGATTAATTGGGGCGGCTTAGATCCTTTTCTGGAATAACGAATTGGAGAAATAAATGAAGGTTTCTGTTTATATTGCGACCACGCTTGATGGTTTTATCGCCAGAGAAAATGGTGAGCTTGACTGGCTGCCAGGAAGTGATGGGGAGGCTGATGTTGGTTCTGATAATGAAGATTACGGGTATAATGAATTTATAGATTCCGTAGATGTATTGGTAATGGGTAGGAAAACATATGAGCTTGTGATTTCATTTGGTCCGTGGCCATATGGAAATAAGAGAGTGATTGTTTTAAGCTCATCCTTACAAAAAATTACTGAACATGTTCCTAATACAGTTGAACTCAAATCGGGTTCGCCGGATGAGATATATATGGCGTTAAAAAAATCGGGTGCAAATCACGTATATATTGATGGTGGAAAAACGATACAAAGATTTTTAGATTCGGGTTTTATTGATGAGATTATACTCACAAAAGTACCGGTTCTTATTGGTAAAGGGATTCCTTTGTTTGGTGCTTTAATGAAAGATAAAAATTTAAAACATATAAAAACTGAATCTTATAATAATGGTTTTGTTCAAAGTCAGTATAAGGTGCTGAATTAGAAAGCCTGTAACAAGGCAGTGTAACTTGCGTGGGGTTTACTTAAATGTTATGCCAAAATGGAATACGAAAACTTAATACGAAAATTTAATACGCAAGAACACGCTCATGACGTTCGAAGACGTGCATGGCTACCACAAGCATATCGCTGATACCTACGACGAGCGAAGTGGGAATCATGACAACAGTGTATGGCATCGTAAATCAGCGTAATTTTCTTAAGACACCCATCAAATTTTCTTAAGACACCCATCATATGTCTATGTATTACCTATATATATTATCGAGCTTTTTCGAGTAATGACGGATTGTTTCACCAAAGATAAAATTTATACCTATTAAGCAAAACCAAACCAAAGCCAAAATAATGATTAATAAGCGGTGAAATAAATTAGCAGATTGCGATAAAAAATACGCTGCCTTCCCGGTACCTCATCAATATAGAATCTGTTATAGTCATACAGCATTGTTGTTGTCAAATAAAATAATAAAAATCATGTTAATAAAAATTACTTCATCACTCTTGTTTTGTGTTTTTAGTCTTATATCTGAAAATTCCTCTGCTGCTGGTGCACCCACCTATGTTGGTAGTGCCGCCTGTGCAGGTTGTCATCAGCAACAAAATTTAGCATGGAAGGGGTCTCATCATGATCTGGCTATGCAACATGCAAATGAAAAAACAGTGCTGGGTGATTTCAGTAATCAAAAATTCACCTATAACGGAATTACATCTACCTTTTTTAAGAAGGATAATCAGTTTTTTGTTAATACAGATGGTCCACAAGGGGAGCTGAAAGATTATCGAATTGAATATGCCTTTGGGATTTTTCCTCTGCAACAGTATTTAATTGAGTTCCCCGGTGGGCGTAAGCAGGCATTAGGTATTGCCTGGGATAGCCGGCCAAAAGAAAACGGCGGGCAACGTTGGTATCATTTATATTCAGGTGATGGGGTCGATCATAAGAACCGGTTGCACTGGACAAAAATGGATCAGAACTGGAATTACATGTGTGCGGATTGTCATTCGACCCATCTTCAGAAAAAGTTTAATCTCAAAAAAAACACTTATCAGACCAGTTGGTCAGAAATAAATGTGGCTTGTGAAGCCTGCCACGGGCCTGCGTCAAATCATGTGAACTGGGCACAAAATAAACCGGGCCTAAAAGAACAGGACTGGAAAGAACAGGACTGGAAAGAACAGGACTGGAAAGAACAGGACTGGAAAGAACAGGACTGGAAAGAACAGGGCAAACAAAATAAAGGCCTGCTCGCTAAACTAAATGAACGAGCCGGTATTCGCTGGACGTTAAATCCCGAAACAGGTAATTCGAGTCGAAGTAAAACAAAAATGACAAACCACGAAATAGAAATCTGTGCGCGTTGTCATTCACGGCGCAGTGTCATCAATGCTGATTACGATCATGGAGCGCCGTTACTGGATAGTTATCAGCCGGCGTTGCTCACCGAGTTTTTGTATTATCCGGATGGGCAGATTAAAGAAGAGGATTATGTGTATGGTTCTTTTATACAGAGCAAAATGTTTCACAAAGGTGTGACGTGTAGTGACTGCCATGAACCGCATAGTTTAAAGCTGCGAGCTGAGGGGAATGGCGTCTGTCTGCAATGCCATGCTGAAAGCAGATTTAATAAAACGGCTCACCATTTTCACGATGAGAAAGCTGGCGGTGCGAGTTGTGCTGAATGCCATATGCCGCAAACCACCTACATGGGTGTCGATGGGCGACATGATCACAGTATCCGCATCCCGCGCCCGGATCTTTCCATAAAACTTAAAACACCGAATGCCTGCAATCAGTGTCACAAAGGCAAATCGCCAGCATGGGCGAGTCAGAAAATGACAAGCTGGTATGGTAAAGACTGGATACCCGGCTGGCATTTTGGTGAAACTTTATATGAAGCGCGAAACCAAAAGCCAGGTGTAGGTCAGGATCTGGCCGCCGTCGCCGCTTCGCCAAAACTGCCTGCAATTGCGCGCGCTACGGCGACGCAGATGCTGCAGACTTTTCCCTCACCGACCAGTTCTCTGGTCACGCAAAGATTATTGAAAGATAAAGATGATCTGGTCAGGTTATCGGCTTTACGCTCACTTGAAAATCTGGATGCACAAAATCGTTTGCGCTATGTTTATCCATTATTGACCGACCCGATTCTCGCCATCCGTATTGAAGCCGCGAGAATTATCGCTGCTGTGCCTCGCAATATGCTCTCTGAACAGCAACAGCTAATCGTCGATAATGCGGTGACTGAATATATACAGGCGCAGTTGGCCAATGCTGATCGGCCTGAAGCTCATGTCAATATTGGGCTGATCAAATTAAGTCTATCTCAGTTTGAAGAAGCAGAGAAAGCCTACTTGCAGGCGATTAAACTGAATACTGAATTCAGTAGCGCGTACGTGAATTTAGCCGACCTGTACCGGCTGCAGCAACAAGATGAGAAAGCCCAAAAAATACTGGATCAGGCTGTTGCGCTATCACCGCGAAATGCGGGTGTGCATCATGCACTGGGTCTGCTTTATGTGCGCAACAAACAGATGAAAAAGGCGATGCAATTTCTGTCAGTTGCCACTGAGCTACAACCCGAAAATTTACGTTTCGCTTATGTTTATGCAGTGGCGTTAAATAGCGAAGGGCAAACAGATAAAGCGATTAGACTATTGAAACAAATATTACAAACGCATCCTGGCGATACCAATAGTTTTGTCGCACTGATTTCATTTTATAAGCGTCAGGGTGATATCATGTCTGCCACGATGTATGCAAATAAACTGCTGGAAAGTCATCCAGAATTTGGAACAGTGCAGCAGCTTTTTGAGTCTTTATAAAAAGAGCGTCTATGTGCCAGGTCTATTGTTGTTTGATGGATATAACGCTCAATAACGTTTTATACAAAGCGCCATAAAATGCGCCAAAAATTACCATAGATTTATTTATCTAACATGGGTAGTATCCATGGGTGGATTCCATGTGTAGATTCCATGTGTAGATTCCGTGGATAGATTTTGGCACACCAATTTTTAGTTTCCCATTGAATATTAATACAGGACGATAATACTATGAGAAAAAAGCGTTCCCTTCTTTTATCATCGGTGATGTTAGTTGCAGTGGCATCAACCAGTGTATTTGCTAAACAAACCAAACCCAACATCCTGGTTATCTGGGGCGATGATATAGGTCAGTCAAATATCAGTCATTATACCCATGGCATGATGGGGTATAAAACACCCAATATTGACCGTATTGCTCAGGAAGGCATGGCCTTTACTGACTATTATGGCGAGCAATCCTGCACAGCAGGACGCTCTTCATTCATTACGGGGCAAAGCGTTTTCAGAACCGGGCTTTCAAAAGTAGGCTTGCCCGGTGCCAAAGAAGGCATGAATATTAAAGACCCTTCAATCGCAGGATTACTAAAAAAACAGGGTTATGCAACGGGGCAGTTTGGTAAAAACCATCTGGGTGATCGTGATGAGATGTTACCCACGAATCATGGATTTGATGAGTTCATGGGAAATCTTTATCATTTGAATGCGGAAGAAGAACCGGAAAATGAAGACTACCCGAAAAATCCTGAGTTTCTTAAAAAATTCGGACCCCGTGGTGTAATACACAGTTTTGCTGGCGGTAAAATTACCGATACCGGCCCCTTAACCAAAAAACGTATGGAAACCATCGATGATGAAACCACCGAAGCAGCTTTAGGTTTTATCGAAAAACAAACCAAAGCAGGTAAACCGTGGTTTGTATGGTGGAGTGGTACACGCATGCATTTTCGTACTCACGTAAAGAAAGAGCTGCGTGGTATTTCTGGGCAGGATGAGTATTCAGATGGAATGGTTGAACATGATATGCATATTGGCCAGTTTCTTAAAAAGTTAGATGATTTGAAGATAGCGGATAATACCGTTGTATTTTATTCCACTGATAATGGCCCTCATATGAATACCTGGCCGGATGCAGCCATGACGCCTTTTCGTGGTGAGAAGAACACTAACTGGGAAGGCGGTTGGCGTGTGCCTGCAATGGTCCGTTGGCCAGGGCATATTAAAGCGGGTAGCTGGTCGACAGAAATTATGCACCATATGGACTGGTTGCCGACTTTCTTAGCCGTTGCCGGTGATGATAATGTGAAGAAAAAACTCCTTAAAGGTCATAAAGCCATAGGCCGAAAGTATAAGGTTCACCTTGATGGTTACAATTTTTTACCCTACTTAACAGGTAAGGAAAGTAAAGGTCCACGTAAGGAAGTTTTCTACTTTTCCGATGACGGTGATTTAACCGCCTTGCGCTACCAGGACTGGAAGCTGATTTTTATGGAGCAGCGAGTTGAAGCGACACTACAGGCATGGTCAGAGCCTTTTATTCCTTTACGTATACCTCTGATTTTTAATTTACGCCGTGATCCGTATGAACGAGCACAACTGACTTCAAATACCTATTATGACTGGTTGCTTGATCGTGCATATTTATTGGTGCCAGCACAGGCTTATGTGGGAAAATTCCTGTCAACATTTAAGAAATATCCACCCCGTCAGAAGGCTGCAAGTTTTAGTCTTGATAAAGTCATGGAAACACTACACTCAACCGGTGGCAACCATTGATGGTATTAATTATTTGAATTTTTTTCAGTACAGGTAGGTGTTACTTTTTGTATTGAAATATTCAAATGTAATCAGCCGGATTTCCTGATCACAGGATTCCGGCTTTTTTATGTAAGGATTTAAAAGGATTACTTATGACGTCAATAAACGGTCGATTTTCACGCGTTAACGCTTTTGTGTTTAGTGTTTGTTCTTTACTGATGCTTACGGCCAGTTCTGCTTATGCGGACAGTCAGCCAAAACTGGTGTTACAAATTACGGTTGACGCATTACGCGGTGATTTAATAAACCGTTTTAATCAAGTTTTAGGTGAGGGCGGCTTCCGTTATCTACTGGAAGAAGGTATCTACTATAACAATGCGCACTACCAGCATGCTAATACGGAAACGATAGTCGGCCATACATCACTGGCTACCGGTGCCGTTCCAGCAACTCACGGTATGGTTGCCAATGTCTGGTTTGATCGCGAACAGGATCGGCTGGTTTATAATATCGAAGATGCGAATTATCGTCTGCTCAGCGCTGATGCCGATGTGGATAAAAAAACCGAGATCGACCCAACGCAAAAAGCGGCCAAGGTGGACGGGCGTTCGCCGAATAATATTATTACTTCAACACTAAGTGATGAGATGGCGGTACATTTTGCCGGGCGTTCAAAAATATTTGCGGTTTCTGTGAAAGATCGTGGCGCAGTAGCACTCGCCGGGCATGCTGGTAAAGCTTTCTGGTTTTCCAAAGCCAGTGGTGAATTCGTCACCAGTAATTATTATTATGAACGTTATCCCGACTGGGTTAAGAGCTGGAATGCACAAAAACTGGCAACGGCATATTCAGGTAAGTCATGGAGGTTGCTGGAAAAACCCGCTAATTATTTGTTTGCAGAGGCGGATGATAACGAATATGAAACAGACCTGGCAGGTTTTGGTAGAACTTTTCCTCACGCGTTTGGTAAAGCGGGAGATAAATACTTCACCACTAAACTGACCTTGAGCCCCGCAGGTGATGCTTTAACACTGGATTTTGCTAAAACATTACTGGACAAAGAAAAAATGGGGCAGGGTGATGCTTCGGGTAATGTGCCGGATTATCTCGCAATCAGTTTTTCATCGACGGATTATGTTGGTCATATCTTCGGTGCATCAAGTCTTGAGAGTGAAGATAATATTGCACAGCTCGATCGCACCCTTGCGGATCTTTTTTCATATGTAGATAAAAAAGTGGGATTGAAGAATACGTTGATTGTGTTATCGGCTGATCATGGTCAGCCAGAAGTGCCTGGGCATTTACACGAGCGTGGTATTTCAAAGGCGCATTACTTTGATGTTGAGGCACTGGATAAAACCTCGGCTATTGCTGCGATAAAAAAACAGTTTGGTCTTGAAGTGGCGTCTGACAGAAAGGCAGCTAAGTCTTCTGATAAAACAAACGAAGAAAAAATGAGCGAAGAAAAATTAATCGAAGCGTACTTTCATCCTTATATTTATCTCAATCATAAACTGATAAATAAAAAAGGCCTGGATCAGGCGGCACTCGAACAAACGCTGGTAAATGAACTGTTAAAGTTAGATGGAATTGCTTATGCTATTTCGAGCTCAGCATTACGCACAAATGATCTACCCGATAATGAGATGATGCGTTCGATTAAGCGTAACTATCACCCGAAACGTTCTGGTGATATTTATGTGGCTTTCGAGCCCAATGTGTTTGTCAATGACTTCGATGGTTTAACCGTTGCATCGACGCATGGTTCTCCCTGGTCTTATGATACCTATGTGCCTGTCATCTTCGCCGGTGCAGGTTTATCTTCAGCAAAAATAAACCGTCCAGTTACACCTTATGATATTGCAGCCACATTAGCCGCCTACTTAAAAATAAATGCACCATCAGGCTCAATTGGTGTGCCACTGGTTGAAGTACTTGAGGAATAAGTGATCGAGGATAAGTGATCAAGGATAAGTGTAAAGTTAAATTAAAACGAATAAGTAATAAAACTTGTTTGCCTGTTAACAGAAAAGGATAAACCCCTTTAGCTTATATTCATAAGGTAGCCATCATATACTTATTGATAACAAAAATGGTCATTCTGATTTTTAGAATTTAAGATTATATAGAATGAGTGTCTATCTATTATTTTCTATCTATTATGGTATCTATTTATTAATAAGGGTGGGTCTCAATGCCATTAAATTAAGATTTTTTATGGAGGTGCGGCTTTAGCCGCGCAAATAAAGTGGCTATGAAATCTGCTAGTTAATGCGCGACTGAAGTCGCACCTTCAGAGTGATTATCCTTAACTTATTGAAATTGGAGTGGGTCTTTTTTTTATTACACGATCTACGCAAATATGTCATATTTTATGTTATACGACCTCACACCACCCATAATTTACCCATTTTTAAGCGTTATTTGACTAATTAATCTTGCAACCACACTGACGCCTACTAAGCTTTAAGTCAATGTAATTAAGATAAGTCCTTTGTAATGGATTCACATAATATATTTGTTGGTAGACAGCCTATTTATAACCCTAACCTGGGTGTATTTGCTTATGAGCTGCTATTTAGAGCAGACAAAGATATAAATTCAAGCCATGCCGCATTATCAGGAGACAGCGCAACCTCCCAGGTCATTCTGAATACCTTCTTTGAAATGGGGCTTGAAAATGTCGTTGGAAAGCAATTCGCATGTATTAATCTAGGTGAAAATTATAATCTATGGAAAGAAATCCCCCATATTGAACCTGAACGAATTATTTTAGACTTACCGCAAAACCTGAAGGTAAACAAAGAAAGTATAGCGGCAGTAAAAGCGCTTAAAGATAATGGTTACACTCTGGCTTTAAATGATTTCAGTAATGAATCCAGTATGCGTGAGCTTCTTGATTGCATCAACATTATACGTCTTGATGTTCTTAGCCTGGGCCTAAACGGAATAAGGAGGAATCTAAAACATAATAAAAAAAAATCGTTTAGTTTACTTGCGGATAAAGTTGAAAATCTTGATGATTTTGATGAACTGGTCAATTTGGGTTTTGATTACTTTCAAGGGTATTTTTTAAGTCATCCAAAAATAGTTTCATCTAAGAGTTTGCCGAACAATAAGCTATCAATCATGGATTTAATCGCGACATTAAATAACGAAGAAACTGAAGTGGATGATATTGAGAAGGTAATCGATCGAGATGCGCAACTGAGTTATAAACTTCTCAAACTGATAAATTCAGCCGGTTTTGGATTACGCGCGCAGGTCGATTCCATGCGACATGCAATTACTATGCTGGGAAAACAGCAACTCGCTAGCTGGGCTTCATTAATGGCATTAGGTAGCCTGAATGATCGTCCACCTGAAATGATCCATCTGTGTATGATTCGTGCTAAAACCTGTGAGCTATTAGCTGAAACAGCGGGTATTAAAACAACTAACCGTTATTTCACTGTTGGTTTACTTTCAGCATTAGATATCATTATGGAACGAAAATTAAGTACCATTCTTAAACCATTACCATTGGCTGAAGATGTACTCAATGCTCTGCTGTATCACCAGGGTATACTCGGAGAAGCGTTAAAAAGTGCGCTTGCCTTTGAATTATCAGAATGGGATAAGGTGAGCTTTCAAAAACTTGAAAAAATTCAGCTCGTAAAAGTTAATCTCCAGGCATTTAAATGGGCTAACGAAATTGCCTCTTCATTAAAGTGAACATATTAAATTCATACAAAGAATATGTTCTATCCTCTCTAGGTGATATAATAATTCATCATTCAGGTACGGGATAGTGTCGCCACTCCAATAATATATTAACTAACTCACCAAAAATTTATAGCTAAAATTGAGTAAGTGATTTTAAAAATTAAGGACTTAACTATTGCGGCACAACACAGCCCCTTGCAAACTATCTGCGTTTGCAAAAAGCGTGTTATAAGTGCTGACGATTAAAAATCACCCGGTTATATAGCTTTCCAACTGTTCAATTGTGAAACGTTGTTCGTCTATTATTGATTTCACAACATCACCAATAGAAACCAGGCCGATCAGTTTGCCTTTATCCATAACAGGCAGGTGCCGGGTGCGTTTTTCTGTCATTAAAACCATACACTCTTCAATACTCTGATCAGGTCGAACATACAGTACGCGTGTCGTCATAATCGCTTTAACCGACGTGTTCTGAGATGTTCGTCCCTTGAGAATGACCTTGCGCATATAGTCTGTCTCAGAAACAATACCTACCGGTTGATTGCCTTCAATAACAATAAGAGCACCAACTTTTTTGTCAGCCATTAGGCGTATGGCATCATACACCGAAGCACCTGGCGATATAGACCAGATATCGTGACCTTTAATCCTAAGTATGTCATTAACATTATTCATTGTGAGCCTCCATTTTTATCAGATTAGACAATGATTTTGATATATAAATAAGCACATACTCACGGTCATATCTGTTAAAAGTATATGATTAATATTAATGATAAATTTGCAGATAGCAAAATACATACGACAAGTGTTGATATTAGTCATAAAGGCTTAATAAAAATAATTTATCGGCAATAATTACCTAAGTTAATTAACAATTAGACGTGAGCCATTAACAGAAATTAATAAATTCATACTGAAAATATTGTGCTAATCTTTGGGTATAAAAAGCAGCTGATAAGGGAGCATAAGGGGCTACACATCTTTGTAGCTCTTAAGGTGCTGAAATAATAAAAGGGATCTCCTGAGGTGTCTTAATGAAAATGTTAAAGTTTAAGCTATTTTGGGTTACAGGTTGGGCCTTACTCCTTCAGTATCTGCATACTTCAAATTCATGGCGCTATTTAAATGGCGTAAATCTTTACACTTTTTTTAATCGTGATATGTTGTCGGTTAATCCACTTTACCCTGTAATCATCAGTTTAATATTCATCACCTCATGTTCTGATGATGAAAAATGTGAGTCTGCGTGTCCGGATATTGACGACAATATTACATGGACATCATATAACGACCTGGTTTTTGAAAATTCAGGCAATGACAGTTGTGCACGTAAAATTATTTCTCAATGTGAGTGGCACGTGCATAACAATCATAATGGCGGAGTTGGTGAAACACTTCAGGTGGCATCACCTGGTGAAGAGGTTATTCTCGTTTGGGCATTTAATGATTTTCATGGGTTTAAAGTAAGTCAGGGATGGACGGGAAGTACGCAAAAAAACATTAACATTGGTGATCACATCACGAGCTTGTATGCTGAATACCCTGAATTTACGACTAACGATGGGGTAACACATATCCTTGAGCAGGGAGATGACATTAGAGTCAAATTAACAACTAACATTAATGGTTTCGTTGATGATATGACTGTCGGTTTTTATTTCAGGCAATAGAATGGAGATTATTATGAATACAGGTTTTAAAGTGTCTGCAGCTGTTTTTATGTGTTTACTCGCATTAGAGAACAAGGCGTGCTTATGACTACCCGAATAATTATAAATGAAAAAGAAGTGACTAACCCTTTGGTGAAAGGGCTCTTTATTTTTGGCGCTGTGATAATTTCAGCGCTGGTTACAGCAATCGTTATATTTGTGTTGTTGCCAATTATTGGTGTGGCAGTCACATTATCAGTGAGTTTTATTTTGATATTTTTCGTTGCAATTATAATAAGCGTTTCGACGCTTGCGTTGGTTGCAGTTATTTCAGCGTGGATATTTGGAGCTGCAGAATTTAGAATAGAAAAGTCTCATAAGCGAAAATAAGATTGATTCAGGTTAAAATGATGTAATATTTGACTGTTAATGAGTGATAAACACTCAGTTGTTTCTAAGATAAGAAACAACTGAGGAGTGCATTTAATTATGTTTATCTTTCTTGTGCAGGTTGTATACCTTTAGATCTTTTGCTATCGATATTTTTCCTTCATACCCCGTTGCTTCAATGCTTTGTTCAACGGCATCCAGATTGTTTTCAGTAATGGGTGTTATATGGGATAACACAACACGTTTAACATTTGCATCACGTGCAACTTCACCAATTCGGGTAGGGGTTGTGTGTAGCATTGAGAAAGGCGGCCCCGTATTGTCTAAAATTGCCGTATCATAAATCAGCAAATCAGCATCTTGTGAAATTTCTATCATATTACCATTTGCAGATCTTGAGGTTGTATCTCCAGAGTAGGCAATACTCTTACCCTTATACTCAATACGAAATGCCAAAGCAGGGGCCGGACCATGAGGTACACCAATGGCTTTTATTACGACGCCATTTTGATCATAAACGGTTCTCACGCCCAGGCTATTATTATGTTCTACACTGCTAACATCGTAGTTAAAGGGAATACCGCCAATAACTTGCGCAAAATCATGCAAATAGGATTCGATGCCATTAACTTCATCAAAGTGCGCATCGATAAAAGTGCTTGTGGTTTTGAAGCGTAAAGCGGGTGCAGGTGCCGAGTCCGGTGCCTTATCCGGGCCAATAAAATGCATTACCTGATTAGGGTCGCGTGGGAAGCCTGCCAGACGATTATGAAAAAACATGGCTTTAACAATAGGGTCAACATCACCCGCATGGTCAACATGCAAATGACTAAATAATACAGTACCGAGTGGGCTAATATTCATACCGCTATCCGCTATGCGTTGGTAAACACCGCCACCAGCATCCATTAAAATGCTAGGAATTTTATCTATAAAAATCATATAACCAGCACTTGCACGGCCTACAGGTTGTGCAGCAGGTGCGCCAGAACCGAGCACCATAATGGATAAACCCTCTTTGATTTTATTGATGGCTAAGTGATCGCCTTTTTTAGATTTGTCATTATCATCGGCCTGTGCAATCGTAATGGCAGATAACATTAAACAAACAGTTAACGAAACAAATTTTATCTTCAATGTCATTTGTATTCCCCAGGTGTGTTTTAAGTGTGGTTATAAAATCTAACTATGCTATTTTCACCCTTTACAGTAGGAAAAATAGTACTAAATTTTTTGTTTTCCCTTTTTTGAGATGTAGTTCTCGTTTTAAGATTAAGACTTTAATTGAGGGGAAGCGCATTTTATAGGTATTTTAGATGTTTTGATTTTAAGTGTTTACCAGAATGGTTAATCAGGTGTGTTAATAGAAGGTATTATGGATACCCCAATAATGTCAACAAAACGTTCCGTTAGCTGTGTATAAACCACAATGATACTTTGTCTATTTATCGCACATCTACGTCAGCACGACCTTTTTTGTTTTAATGATGTCCGGCAACAAACAAAACAAATGCCACGATCCATTCGCAGTGAGGACATCGTTTTGTTGACATTAATGGGGGGCATATATGACCGCCTAGTATTTCACTTCAACAGTCAATGAAACACATGCGTTAAATCCTTCTGCTGGTGTGCAAATCCTAATGTTTTTCTGGTGCGTTCATATATGACTATATATTGCTGTCAGAGTGCATGTGATTGATATGCATTTTTTAGTGCCTTTCTTAGTTCATTTATCAATATGTTATAGCCTTTAGTATTTAAATGAACCCCATCTCCAACATGATATAAAGTTGATAGATTATTGTCCGAGTCAATAAGGAGTTTTGAAGGATTGACAAAATGTACATTAATGTAATTTTCACATAATGAGTCAAGTGCTACATTTAAATCACTAATCCTATTATTACGCCCAGTTTTATTTTTAATTATCTCATCGACAGGGAGTACAGCGCTGGCAATAACGGGGATATTATTGGGCAGTTTGTTTAGAATTTTTTTGTAATTTTTGATAATTTCATCATTATTACGGCGACTCAGATCGTTAACTCCAACTGCAATAACAATTGCTTTTGCGCGTGATATTGATTTGTAATCTGAAAGCCTTTCCAGGACGCCGATGGTCGTGTCAGAGCCAATTCCATAATTAACTGATTTTGGGAATACAGCAGACACTGCAAGTCCTTGAGTAATGCTGTTCCCTATAAGAATCACTGCACCATCTGGTACATTACCATCCATTCTTTTATGGTAGGTGAGCATTCTATTGAAGTGCGGAGTTAATTCAGATGTAATATTATTACTAACTAATCTTGAATGAACTTGAGAAATAAAATCACTCTTCAACAAAATGAATGCCAATAAAATATGAATGATGATCAGATAAACCACGAGTAATTTTCTTTTAGTGCTCATGCTATTCTTCACTTTGATGTATAACGATTTAGAATTACAAAGACTCCCATACAATATTTGACTACTACAATAGCACAAGCATAGCTTTCTGTGTGGGTGAGACACCACAACAGGTTATAGCTACGAACATCGCAGACAATTAATAGAAGATAAAATATTTGAACTTAGCAATATATTCGCCATCAATGTATGTGCTTATTCAGTCATGTACAATCTCTATCATCTCGTCCTGCATATAAACAAAGCGTAAGCCGAGAAATGGACGATAGGAGAGGCGATAGAGCAATGGTACCAGTTGTTTAATGGCGCATTATTTTCACAACGTTATGCAGAAAATGAAACGTTTCTTACCTCAGAATTTAGTCTATTAACACAAAGCGTAGAAAAATGGCGAAACCAGCTCATGGACATCAGCTGGTTCATGTGCATACTCAATGAAACTATAGCCCGCACCTCAAACAAAGAAGACCAATGCACAGGTTGTGTCTTGGAACCGGTTTTTGCGCCTGCAAAACCGGCATATCATACATTCTGTATATAAGGGCACATCACACAGGTCCTGTTAGATGACGCCACACTGACCGCCTGCATGGCCTACGTTGACCTAAACCCAATCAGAGCCAAACTCGCTAACACACCCAAAACATCCGATCACACATCAATAAAGCAAGGTTTAGAAAATGTATAATCACAGGCTACAAGTGAAGAGCACCCCGCAACAAAACTCTAGCCTTTACCCTACAAGACTATATTGAGTTAATTGATATAAATGGCAGAATAAAGCGTGAAGACAAACGTGGAGCCATAAGCCCAAACACCCCAGCCATATTAAACGGATTCAATATATAAGCCGGCTATGTGTTAGGTTATAAACGCGATTACTGTTCAAGTACGTGTGAATATTATTTTCCTTAAAAGAAGGCGATACTCTAAGTTCTATCCACACCATCAATCGTCGATTGAGGGTTTCTTATGTATTCAATTGGGTATTTCTGGCACTTAATTTTTGTGTTTCTTAGATTGGGTGGTTATATATTATAAGAACAGAAAAGTCAGCTATCCAGCTGGCGTTTTGCAAAAGACAAAACGCAAGACTCGACCCGTGCTCGTACTAGTTTTTCAAGATCCAAATTTTCTAAAAATAAATAACTTAGTGATAAGTCGTTGTTGACTCTAACACACTACTTGCCAGATCATGGGATGCACGTGCCAGATCATCGACCGATAAAAATCCTGTTATATTATTGTCATTATTCACCACGGCAAGGCGACGAATGTGTTCTCGCGTCATAATTTCAGCGGCCTCTTCTATGCTCTGTTCTTCATTGCAGGTAATAACATCCCGGCTCATAATTTCATCTACTTTGGTGAATCCAGCAACCCGGCCCGTAGCAGTCACTTTGCAGCAAATATCTCGGTCAGTCACAATTCCAACCAGTTTGTCATTATCCATAACGGTCAGGCAACCAACATGTATGTCATGCATGAGGCGAGCGGCTTCTTTGGTGGATGAGTTGGGTGTAGTAGACTCTACTTTTGAGTTCATTAGTTCATAAATATTCATGATGATTCCTCTAAATTAAACAGCTTCAATATGACCATTAGTGTATGGGGGTGGCTGCTTCTAGCACAGCACCGGCAAGTTCATGTGAAACACGCGCAATATCGTCTACCGATATAAATCCTTCCATACTCTCGTTACTATCTAGCACGACAAGCCGTCTGATATGTAGTTGCTCCATAATTTGAGCTGCATCGCTTATGTCATTGTCAGCGTGGCAAATATAAACTTCTTTAGACATGATTCTCTGTACTTCGGTGGATTCCGAACCATACCCCATCGCAATTGCAAACACACTGATATCACGGTCAGTGACGATACCCAGCAGCTCACCGTTTTCAACAATGGGCATAGAACCCAGGTTAAGTTCTTTCATTTTTCGAGCCGCTGTTCTGAGGCTGTAATGAGGCAGAAGTACCTCGACTTTGGTGCTCATAATGTCTTTAACTTTCATCATTTCTCTCCTGGTATACGCACTGAGCGGCGATAGGAAGAATCGTCGCGGTTGATGTTTAAAATAACTACCGCTAGAAAGTTGAGTACGGGTTTATTGTTACCAACCTGACCTAACTATCCTGAGATAGCGTAAAAGTCTGTACCACTTATAGAGTGTATGGAGCATCAGATGCCCCTCATATAGGAATAATAATAAGTTTATCTTTGTATTTCAATGAACTAGATCAATAGAAGCTATGACAACACTGCCAATAGTCCAAAAAACCGGGTCAGAGAGAATATCAGTAAGTTAAGGTTTTTATGGAGGTGCGGCTTTAGCCGCGTAAATTAAAGTGACTATGAAATCAGCTAGTTAATGCGCGACTGAAGTCGCACCTCCAGAGTGATAATCCTTAACTTACTAGCATTAGGGTCAGGCATTGGGGGCAGTGAGCAATTGTTTCTAATATTCTAATATTTACGTTTAAATTTCAGTTAATGTTATGGAATTCACAGTGTGTTTAACGTGGGAGTCATGTTATTTCTACTCCACCAGCCTTTATATTAGCGTTAGCAATTGCCTATATAATATGAGTTGATTTAAATCAAGTTTTTGACTGCGTAAGATTAATATTCATAATGGTTTAAATGATATTATCATATTAAGTTGTTTGTATAAAAAAATTTTAGTGTTTTAAGTAGGGTGAAAATAGTATATATGCATTAGTTAATATGGGACAAGGAAAAACATCTTTATATAAATCATCATGTAATCAAGGGTGAAGTT